>Ga0255127_1000456_pt1 | contig 20989 bp, 13 predicted proteins | sample Law_Miss_RepB_8d_FD_188555 | JGI IMG/M metagenome (GOLD analysis project Ga0255127, IMG submission 188555) | Freshwater microbial communities from St. Lawrence River, New York, United States - Law_Miss_RepB_8d | ecosystem: Environmental > Aquatic > Freshwater > River | place: USA: New York...
CACCGAGGCCAAGGACCGCGCCCTGCGCGAACTCCTCGCCAGCTACGGCAGTTGCGTCGTGGCCTATTCCGGCGGCGTGGACTCGGTCTTCTTGGCCAAGGTCGCGCACGAAGTCCTCGGCGAACGATCCCTAGCCGCCATCGCCGATTCGCCCAGCCTGCCCCGCCGCGAACTGCAAGAAGCCCTGGAAATCGCTGAGCGATTTGGAATCCCTGTCCGCGTCCTCCAGACTCAGGAATTCAACGATCCTCGATACCTCTCCAATCCCGAGAACCGCTGCTACTTCTGCAAGCATGCGCTCTTCCGTGAACTCGAACCCATGGCACGCACTCTGGGATATCAGGTATTGGCCTACGGCGAGAATGCCAGCGACATCGGGGATCACCGCCCCGGGGCAAAAGCCGCTGGTGAATTCCAAGTGCTCGCTCCCCTCAAAGAAATCGGTCTGACCAAGGCCGAGATCCGCGAACTCAGCGCCCACCTCGGGCTACCAACGGCCGACAAACCCCAAATGGCCTGCCTGAGTTCCCGCATCCCCACTGGGGAGGCCGTCACCGAAGAAAAGCTTCGGATGGTGGAAGAAGCCGAGGCCTTCCTGCGCGACCATGGGTTTTATGATATCCGGGTTCGACACCATGAACTGGGCGGCTCCCTGAAAGGTCACTTGGCCCGCATCGAAGTCGGACCCCCGGAATTTCAACGCTGGCAGGATTCCGAAATGCGCCAGTCCGTGGTGGCCCGCCTTCGGACCCTGGGATACAGCCTGGTGACGGTGGACCTGAATGGATACCGGCGCGGGCCCACACCCATCGCATTGAAACCCGCTTGAAGAGGGGTCAGTGGGACGGACTTGGAGCCTTTCTTCCCTGTGTCCTTTCCATGCCCCGGTTTGGACTTCCCCAGTTCCGAGGCATGTTATCTGAATCATGATCGATCCGGTGACCACCCCGCTGCTGCTTCAAGCCAGCGACGTGCATCATGCCTACCGAGAGCGCGCCGTGTTGGCTGGGGTTTCACTCCGGATCCACCGAGGGGAACGCGTGGCGCTCACGGGACCCTCCGGATCCGGAAAAACCACCTTGCTCAACCTTCTCGGAGGTGTGGATCGGCCCAAGTCCGGCCGCATCGAGTTTGATGGGCTGTGCCTCAACGATCTGGACGGCAATGGGTTGGCCGAGGTCCGCCGTCGCCATTTCGGCACGGTGTTCCAGTTCTTTCACCTCCTGCCCACGCTGAGCGCGAGCGAGAACGTGGAACTTCCGCTCCAATTGCTGGGAGTCCCGGCTCCCGAACGCCGCACGCGGGTGGCGGCCTTGCTCGAACGAGTCGGCGTGGCCCATCGAGCCGATGCACCGCCGGGCGAACTGTCCGGAGGCGAAATGCAACGTATCGCCATCGCCCGAGCCCTCATCCATCGGCCCAGACTGCTGCTGGCCGATGAACCCACGGGCAATCTCGATTCCCGCAACGGTCAACGGATCCTCGAATTGCTGAGAGAATTGAGCGATGAAACCGGCACCGCCTTGGTCTTGGTGACTCATAGCCGTGAGGCTGCTGCCATCTGCCACCGGGAGATCCGCCTGCGCGACGGTGTGGTCGAGACGGAATCACTCCCATCGTCGGAGCGCCTATGACCCCGACCACGCCACCCCTCGTCCAACGATTGCTCTGGACTCAGGTGAGCTGGCGGCATGCCCGCAACGCCCCATGGACCACGGCCTTGCTCATCCTGACTCTGGCCTTGGGAGTCGCCGTCTACCTGGCCATTCGACTGGCCAACCGCGCGGCGGTCTCCAGCTTTCAGAACTTCACCGATGTGGTCACGGCCGAGAGCGACGGGATCATCCAGGCTCCCGCCGGTAGTCTTCCCGAATCCCTGCTGCTTCAACTGCGCGAACGTTTCCCCGACACGGCGGTCCACTGGGTGCCGGTGATCGAAAGCACCGCGGTGGCACCGGGCGATGGCTCCCAAGGAATGATCGGCAGCCGCACCACCTACACGCTGCTGGGTGTGGATTGGGTTGCCTTGCAGAACTTGGCGCAGGCCAGAAAATTCGGGTTATCCACAATCGATTCCGCCCGCGATCAACCCTCCCTGCATCCCCCGGGCTCGAGCGATGAACCCCGTCCGGGCGATCCGTCCGCCAACGAATCTGCTCTTTGGGCCCGCCTGCAAGACTCGCATTCCGTGCTCGTCCCCGCAGCCGTCGCCGCCAGTCTTTCGTCGCCCATCCTACCATTGGTGATCCAGGAGCAAATCCTCGAGTTGAAGGTGGCCGGCGTGATTCCAGAAGACCCCTCGCAACCCAAAGCACCAGACAACTTGCTGCTGCTCGACCTGCCCGCCTTGCAACGGCTGACCGGAAGAACCGGCCAACTCGACCGCATTGAATTCGTGCTACCCGAGGGCGCCGATCGGCCGGCCCGGGCGGCGGCACTGCGCAAAGAACTCACCGACTGGATGGCGGGTCGCTGGATCCTCAGCAGTTCCTCCGACCGACGCGACAATGCGGCCACCATGACACAGGCCTTCCGACTGAATCTCACCATCCTGTCGCTGCTGGCGCTGCTCGTGGGTCTGATGCTGGTTTACCAGGCACTCGATGGGGCGGTGGTCCGACGCCGGGAAGAAATCGCCATCCTGCGGTCCTTGGGGGTGGAGGCCGAGCGCATCCGCAGGGCGTGGTTGATCGAGGCCGCTGTGCTGGGGCTCATCGGCGGTGGTTTAGGCCTTCTCTTAGGCTGGGCTGGTGCACAAGGGGCCGTTCGAGGGGTCGGACAAACCGTGAATTCCCTCTACTACGCGACGGCGGTCCGTTCGGCATCCTTGGATCCAGTCGAGGCAGGAGCGGCCTTGTTGTTGGCCATAGCTACCAGTTTGGTAGCCGGCGGCTGGCCCGCTCGACAAGCCGCCCGAACACCGCCCGCGCAATTGATCGGTCGGGGCCGGGCCCAAGCGGCAACCCATGCGCCTCGATGGATTCTGCCGGCGGCCCTGATCCTCCTCGTTTCGGGAACCGTGCTGGCCACACTGCCCGCCTTGAGGCTGGAAGGCGGATCGCGACTCTCTCTAGCCGCCTATGGATCGGCCCTGACCTGGCTGCTCGGCGCGGGACTCTTGGCAGGGCTGCTGCCCCCCTTTCTCATCCGACGAGTCGCCTCTTCGGGTGTCCTCTCTGCCCCGGCAAGACTGGCCTTGAGCCAACTCCGCCAACCCACGGGGCGACATCGATTGGCCATCGCGGGATTGGTTTGCGCCGTGGCCATGACCGCCGGCATGGCGATTTTGGTGGGCAGTTTCGACACCACCTTGCGGGGCTGGATCGAGCGCACCTTCATGGCCGACCTCTACGTCTCCAGCGAAGGCGCCCAAAGTGCTTCCACACAGAATCGCATCCGCCCGGAAACCTGGAAGGCACTGGTCTCGGATCCGGAGGTGGTAGCGGCCAACGTCGTCCAAGCCCTCGAACTCCAACTCCCCGGTGGATCCACCCTGCTCTTTGGCGGCAATCCGGCCTTCATGCGTGATCAAGCCCGGATCGCCTGGCGGGAGGCGCCAACGCAGGACGCCCTCTGGGATCCAGCCCGCAACAGCGGCCTGGCCTTGGCCAGCGAAAGCTTCTCCCACCGATTCCAACTGCATCGTGGGGACACACTCACCCTGCCCACGCCGACCGGCCCACGTCCGATCACCCTCGCCGGCATTTTCTCCGATTACGGCAATGAGCGGGGCTCTCTGGTGATCCAACGGGAACACTTCGCCACCTGGTTCGGCGACGAGTTGGCCACCAGTGTCATCGCGAAGGTCCGAAACTCCGACAGTGCCCCAGCCATCCGCGCACGCTGGAAAGCCCAGCACCCTGGTTTGGCCGTCTACACCCAACCACACCTCCGCAGTGAAGCCCTGCGCATTTTCCGGCAGACCTTCGCCATCACGGACGCCCTCGAACTCATCGGAATCGCCGTCTCCGTTCTCGGATTGGGCTTCACGCTGGCCAGCCTGCTTTGGGAACGCCGCAACGACCTCACCACGCTGCGGGCCCTTGGGTTCCGGCACTCGGAAATCGCCTGGGCCACGACCCTGGAAAGTCTCCTGACGGCGCTCGTCGGGATCCTGGTGGGTCTGGTCGCCAGTTTGGCGCTGGGCTGGTTGCTCATCCACCGGGTGAATGTTCAAACCTTCGGATGGACTTTGGAGACCGATCCACCCTGGCTGTGGATGGGCGGCCTGGGTCTGGCGGTCTTGGCGATGGCCACGGTCACCGGCTGGAGCATTGGCCGTTGGGGATCCTCCCTGCCGGCGGAACGCGAAGAATGAACCCACATCGATTCCCATTCCGGTCACTGTTTGCCTTGTCCGCCCTGCAGAGGAGCCTCCTTTCAATCCGAGTCCTGACGCTGATGCTCGGATTACTGGCATGGGTCCCCATGCGCGGGGCCGATGAGCAGACAGCCTTGGGTCGCTTAGAATCCCCCCACGCGACCGTCGCTCGTCCCTTCGCCCTGCCCCAGCCGGGACGTGAGTTCCGATTTCCAGCCGACCATGGCAGCCATCCGGAGTTCAAGATCGAGTGGTGGTACCTGACGGGTCACCTGACCTCCGAGGGCGGAAAGCGACATGGTTTTCAGGCTACCTTCTTCCGAAGGGCCTCCGACGTCCTGCCGGCGCCGCAACCCGGGGACACCAACGCTCCAACGGCATCCCCATCGATTCCCAACTTTGCCAACGACGAATTCTTCCTCGCCCACATGGCCTGGCTGGATGTCTCCACAAAGACCTTCCGCCACGAAGAGCGCCTCAACCGCCGGGGCTGGGACGCCCAGGCTGCCACGAATCGCCTCGACGTCCGCAACGGCAATTGGTCCCTCAAAGACCTGGGTCCGGACTCCCAAGGCCAGCCGAAGCTCGAATTGCGGGGCGGTATCCAGGCCGACTTGTTCTGGCGTATGAGCCTGACGCCGCAGAAACCCCTGGTGGTCTTCGGCACCAATGGCGTCTCGCGCAAGGCCCGTGAACCCTCGGCGGCGAGCCACTATCTGACCTTTCCCCGGCTCGCGGTCACCGGCGAACTCCGACGCGGATCCCAGACCGAGCGCATCGAAGGCGAGGCCTGGATGGACCATGAACTCAGTAGCAGTCAACTCGGCGAAGGCCAGGTGGGCTGGGACTGGACGAGCATCCAGTTCTTCGACGGCCGCGAGCTGATGGCCTACCGAATGCGCCGCGACGACGGCACGACCGACGCCTTTTCGACCCTCGCCTGGATCGGCAAGGACGGCCGCGTGTCGCAGTGGGGACCCGACCGGTTCACCTGGCGCGGCGAAGGCCAATGGAAAAGCCCGCGCTCCGGCGGTACCTATCCGGCGGCTGTTCTGCTCACCGTGCCCGAGCCCGATGGCCGACCCGGGCCCACCCTGCGCATCGAACCCCTCTGCGCCGACCAAGAACTCTCCGGCGGCATCGCCGGCGTGCCCTACTGGGAAGGCGCCTGCCGCGTCCTCGACGCCCAAGGCAAAGAAATCGGCCGCGCCTTCGTGGAAATGACCGGCTACGCCGGCCACCTGCGGCGGGCGTTGTGACCGTGCTCCCGATGCCCGTGGCACGCTTGGGGTTCCTCTGAACTCAACGCTAACGTGGCATCCAGCATCCATACCGACTACCATCTGACCCCATGCGTTGCCTCGTGACAGCGGGCCCGACCGTGGAACCTTTGGATTCGGTGCGTCGGTTGACCAACCACTCCACGGGCACTCTCGGTACCGACCTGGCCAACCACTTGGCGTGCACAGGGCACGACGTCCTTCTGCTGCGCAGCCGGACCGCCACGGCCGCACCGGCCCTCCACGCCGTCACCACCGAGGCGTTTGCCACCGCCGCCGACCTCTTGGGACGATTTGAGGCCCATGCCACCCAGGAACCCGTGGCGATCTTCCATGCGGCTGCGGTCGGTGATTTCCAAATCGGCACAGTGTTCCGGCGAGATTCCGATGGCGGCCTTGTCCCGGTGCATTCCGGCAAGCACTCCACACGAGACGGAGTCCTGCTGGCCGAACTCCGCCCCACGCCGAAGATCCTGGCGCAATTGCGCGACCTGTACCCGAAGGCCTGGATCACCGGTTGGAAATACGAAGTCGATGGAACCCGCGACGAGGTTCTGCAACGCGCCCGCGCACAGTTGCAAAGCTGCCATTCCGACGCCGTGGTTGCCAACGGTCCGGCCCATGGGCTCGGGTTCACCTGGTTGACCGCCGACCGAGAGCAGGCCCTCGATGACGGGGCCTCATTGAATCGTTGGTTGAATGCGAAGTTGGCCCGTTGAGGCGGGGTTTGCGGGCTGGGCCAGAGTCACCCACTCGACCGTTCTCCAATAGCGGCGTGAAGTTCGGTATCGAGGCCGGCATCCAGCTCGCACCTGCAAAGAATTCGGAACTCAGTTCGACCCAGGATTGTCGGCGCGCGTGGCACACTCCAACATCCATGCATGCCCCGCGGGTTGATCCTCTGGTTGTGCCTGTCCCTCCTGTCTGGGCTCGTGTCGTTGGCCACCCCGCCGGACTGGGCGGCCGATGCCATTTGGTACCAGATCTTCCCGGAACGATTCCGTAATGGAGATCCGAAGAACGACCCGGTTCCCGCCAGCCTCGAGGGTACATGGCCGTATGCAGTGCCCGCCGGTTGGCAGGTTTCACCGTGGACTTCCGATTGGTACGCGCTGCAGCCGTGGGAACAGGCCAGCGGGAAGGACTTCTACCACAACGCCCAACTGCGGCGGTACGGCGGCGATCTCCAAGGCATTCTCGACCGGCTCGATTACCTGAAGGATCTGGGAGTCAACGCACTGTACCTCAACCCGGTCTTCGACTCCCCGTCGCTGCACAAGTACGGCGCAGCGCGATATCACCATATAGACCGCCATTTCGGCCCGGATCCCGCAGGCGATGCCGCACTGTTCGCTGCCGAAAATCCCGCCGATCCCGCCACCTGGCGTTGGAGTGCGGCCGACCGGCTGTTCCTGAAACTCATCCGCGAAGCCCACCGACGGAAAATGCGAATCATCATCGACGGGGTCTTCAACCATACCGGAACCACCTTCTGGGCCTTGCAACAAGCCCGACGGGAAGGCCCCGGCAGCCGCTTCGCCCACTGGTTCCACATCACCCGCTGGGATGATCCGATGACCCCGGCCGATGAGTTCGACTACCGCGGCTGGTCCGGCATCCAAGACCTCCCGGAAATCCGTCGCGATTCAGAGAATTTGCACCCTGAGGTGCGCGCGCATTTCCATTCGATCGTGCGCCGGTGGATGGATCCCAACGGGGACGGCAACCCCGAGGATGGCATCGACGGTTGGCGCGTGGATGTGGCCGCTGAAGTGCCCCTGGGATTCTGGAGGGAGTTCCGAGGTTGGGTGCAGGCGATCAACTCGCAGGCCTACATCACCGGTGAGATCTGGTGGGACGACTATGCGGCGAACACGTTCCGCAATGCCCGCCCCTGGCTCGACCAGGCGTTCGATGGGGTGATGAACTACCGCTTCGGCGACGCTGTCTTCCAATTCCTGAATCAACCCCGATGCACCACCCCGGCCCAGTTTGCCGAGGCCCTGGAGCTCCAACACCAGCAATATGGGTACGACCGATGTCTGGCCCTCCAGAACCTTTTGGGATCGCATGACACGTCACGGGTGGGTTCGGCGGTGGTCAACCCGTCGGCTCGCCAAGACCACGGGGCGTCGCTCAAGGACGATCGGGGCTACGATCCGCGAGCCCCCAACGCGGCCGAGAAGTCGCGCTGGCGGCAGATGATCGCCTTGCAGTTCCTCGCGCCCGGGGCCCCGTATTTGTATTACGGCGATGAGGTCGGGATGTGGGGGGCCGACGACCCGGATTGCCGCAAACCCATGGTCTGGTCCGACCTGCGGTATGCACCCGAAAAATGCCTACCCTCCGGAGGCGAACGGGCTCCCGATCCGGTCTCGGTCGATCGGGAACAGTGGCGATTTTTCCGCGATTGGATCCGCTTCCGAAGGGACCACCCGGCCCTCCGTCGCGGCGACTACCGCACCCTCACCATCGCTAACCACCCGGGCGTCTTGGCTTTCGAACGTCGCTGGCAACGCGAGCGGATCATCGCCCTTTTCAATTCCCAAGGCACACCCGTGCGCATCAATCCGAGTGATCTCGGGATCGAGGACTTGCGCCGCTGGAAGGTCGAACCAGCCATACCCTCGAATTTCCGGACCATCGAAATCCCCGCCAATCACTATCGCATTCTCCTCCCTCGCTGAACGCGGGCTGGAAAGCCCGGCGAGCGAGACCACCAACGCTTCCGACGAATGCTCCTGAAGGGCCCTCCCGAATCGCCTACTGAGAAGGCCCACGTCCATCGCCTGCGGCCCCCTCGCTATTCCAAGCCCGCTCCGATACCCACTTCATGGCCCCTTCGAGGTCACTGAACTCACCGTCCAATTGCGCGGAATAGGCCTCCTTCAGGAGAGCACCCAACTGCGGGCCAGCAGTCCAACCCTGGCACAACAAGTGACGCCCCTGCAACAGGGCCGCCGGAACCGAAGCTTGGAGCTGAAGGTCCGCCGCGGCTTGTCGGAGTTTCAGGACCGAAGCAGGCACTCCTGCGGGTCGAGGAGGACGCCCCGAGGCGTCGGCGGTCATCACGGCGCAAAGTTCATCGATGGTCGAGGGCCGGAGCCTCACCGACAATCGGCGCACCATCCGGGCCGACGGATCCTCGGAATGAACCATGTGGTTGACCACCAACGGCACCACCCGTTCCACCCAGGACTCCTGGAATCCCACCCGACGCAGGAAACCCGACGCCAAATCGCCTCCGGCCGCCTCATGGCCCGGCGAGACAATGCGATCCCGCCCGCCTTTGAACTCCGTGCGGGTGCACGTGGCTTTGCCCAAATCGTGGAGCAGCACCGACATCATGAGCACACACCGCTCTTCCGCCGCCAGGACGGGCCATTGCGGTGAGGCCACCAAAGCATCCACCGCATGCAACGTGTGGACCCAGACATCGCCTTCGGGATGCCATTCCGGATCCTGCGGCACGCCGACGATTGCGGCCAATTCCGGCAAGAGTTCCAGCCATCCGCTGCCTTTCAAAAAGGCCAACCCCAGCGACGGCTGCACGGACCGGGTGGCCCACTTGAGCCACTCCTCGCGCACCCGTTCGACGGCCAGTTCGGCGAAACACGAACGAATGGACCGACACAACTCGAGCGTTTCCGGAGCGGCCTGCAACCGAAAGCGACCGGCAAACTGCATGCCGCGCAACACCCGCAACGGGTCTTCAGGAAACGCCGCGCTCGTGTGCCTCAGAGTGCGGGCCTCGAGATCGGAACGCCCGCCATGGGGATCGATCAGTTCACCGCTCCGAGGATCCCAGAGCATCGAGTTGATGGTGAAGTCGCGACGGGCGGAAGCCTCCAGCGGACTCAGTTCGGGATCGAACTCAATGTCGAAGCCCTTGTGTCCCGGCCCGCGCTTCGAATCGCGCCGCGGCACCGAAAAATCCCAGACCGCTCCGCTCGAATGGGTGAGCTTTACCACGCCAAACGACTTGCCCACCGAATCGGCCCGGCCGTATCGGGACAACACGGTCGCGAGCTCTGGATACGAGAGGCCATACACCTCGATGTCGAAGTCGGCGACCGGAACCCCCAGCAACCAGTCCCGCACGCAACCGCCTACCAAGTACGAACGCTCCAAACCCGGAGTATTTCGCAGCAAGGCCAGCAGCGCCGGTGGCAGGGTCTCGATCATGGAAAACGTGCAGGATCAGGCGGGCTTCAGCGGCACTCGGGCAGACCCAGGCTTTGCCGGAGGCTGGCCCAAGGCTCGTGGTCCCACTCGTTGACGGTTCCGGGTTCCTCGGCCTCCACCGGCGACAACATGGCCAGGAAGATCACCGGCTCGCGGAATGGGTTGTAAGTGCCGTGGATCTCGTTCTTGGGGATCAGCACCATCTCGCCGGCCTTGAGGATGCGATGCTGCCGACCACACCACTGCTCGGCCTGACCCGAAAGGATGTAGATGATTTCCTCGCGGGTGGGATGCCGGTGGAATCCATGGCAGCGCCCGGCGTCGAGAGTCGCCCGGACCAGCAGCAACGATTCGCACGGCACGATGTCCGGACGGGACAGCCACGTGTTCAGCGTGTACGGCGTGAGGTCAGTCCGGCTTTCGGCCGCCGTGACAAAGCGCTGTTCGGACACCGCCGGAGAAGCGTTCATGGGGTCAATGGCGCGCACAGTCACCGGACGACGCAAGCCTTTCCGCCCCGTCAGACCGTCCGACCCGCCTTCAGGAAGGCTCCGCTCAACCGGCCTGACCGACCTGCTTGCGAATCGATCCGCAAATGGCCGAGGTCCAACGTTCCATGACCGCCATGTCGGGCCCTTCGATCAACAATCGCGCCTTGGGTTCGGTGCCGGAGTAGCGCAGCAGAACCCGCCCACCCTTGGGCTCGACTTCGGATTCGGCCTGTTTGACCAAATCCAGAACCTCCTCCAACTCAGCGAACGGGGTCTTCACCCGAACCGGCACATTCGTGACCAATTGCGGATATCGGGTCCAGCAGCGAGCCAATTTGGAGAGCGGCTCACCACGCGTCTGCATGGCGCTGAGAATTTGCAGTGCGGCCACCAGTCCATCCCCGGTGCTGCTGTGCTCCCGGAAAATCAAATGCCCACTTTGTTCGCCACCAAAGTTGTAGCCATGGGTCAGCATGCAATCGATGACGTTCTTGTCGCCCACCGCTGTCCGAACCACCTCGCCACCGGCCGCGCGGATGGCCACATCCAGACCGGCATTGCTCATCACCGTGGCCACCAAGGTCTTATTGGCCAATCGGCCTTCGGCCAGCATTTGCAACGCGCTGATGGCCATGATGTCGTCGCCGTCCACGAGGTTGCCGGCTTCATCACAAAGGATCACCCGATCGGCGTCTCCGTCATGGGCGATGCCCAAATCGGCCCGGTATTCCCGCACCTTGGCGCACAGAGTCTGCGGATACATCGAACCGCACTCGCGATTGATGTTGGTGCCGTTGGGTTGGGTTCCGAAGGCGATGACCTCCGCTCCCAATTCCTGCAGCACCATGGGCGTGGTCTTGTAGGAAGCGCCGTGGCCGCAATCGACCACGATGCGCATGCCCTCCAAGGTCAGGGTCTTGGGGAAAGACGACTTGGCCTGTTCGACATAGCGACCAATGGCGTCTTCGACGCGGACGGCCTTACCGATCTCGCTGGCCGTCGGGCGAAATGCCTCGATGCTCCCACTGAAGACCAATTCCTCGATTTGGTTCTCGGTCTCATCGTCGAGTTTGTAGCCGTCGGGGCCGAAGAACTTGATGCCATTGTCGTCGTAGGGATTGTGGGAGGCCGTGATGACAATGCCCGCATCGGCCCGCATCGAGCGGGTCACATAGGCCACGCCGGGGGTCGGCAATGGGCCGATGAACACCACGTCCACACCCATCGAGAGGACGCCGGCGCTCAGGGCGTTTTCCAGCATGTAGCCGGAAAGGCGGGTGTCCTTGCCAATGACGATCCGGTGGCGCACCCGGTTCCGAGCCTGGCCATTCCGATTCTTAAACACATGCGCCGCTGCGCGACCGAGCTTCAAGGCGGTCTCGGCGGTCACCGGTTCGATGTTGGCCCGACCGCGGACACCGTCGGTCCCGAAGATCCGTTTTTGGTAAGACATATCAGCAATGGAAAACGTGCCAAAACACCCCGGTTCCGAGCAACTGGCAATGCGATGTCACTGAAATCAATCCTGACCGGCGACGCTCAGCCGCATTGCCGCACCGGGAACTTGCTCATAAGCTGGGCCCTCTCGTGTCCTACTCCACTGGTCAACCTCAACTGCTGTCGCTGCTCAAGCAGGTCTTTGGCTACACGGAGTTTCGACCCCATCAGGCGGAAATCATCCGCGATGCCCTGGGTGGCCGCGATGTCTTCGCTCTGCTGCCCACTGGCGGCGGCAAGTCGCTGTGCTTCCAGTTGCCCGCCCTAGCCCGACCGGGACTGACCGTGGTGATCTCTCCGCTCATCGCGCTCATGAAGGATCAGGTGGATCAACTTCAGGCCAATGGGGTGGCGGCCACCTTCCTCAACTCCTCGTTGTCGGAGAAGGAGCGCAAGGCGCGTTGGCGCGGACTGCACCAAGGCGAGTTCAAGCTGCTCTACTTGTCTCCGGAACGCCTCATGATCGGCGAAGGTTCGCTCTTCGACGCCCTGCGACAGTGGAACGTGCAGCAAGTGGCGGTCGATGAGGCCCACTGCATCAGCGAATGGGGTCACGATTTCCGGCCGGAATACCGGCAACTGGCCCTGCTCCGGGAGCAGTTCACCGAGCTGCCCTTCATGGCGCTCACCGCGACGGCCACCACTCGGGTACGGGACGACATCATCCGGCAACTCCGCCTGAGGGATCCGTCCATTCACGTGGCCAGTTTCAATCGCCCGAACCTCACCTACCGGGTGATTCCCAAGTCTCAGTCGTACCGGCAGATCCTCGACTTCGTGAAGGCCCGCCCGAAAGAATGCGGCATCGTTTATTGCTTCTCGAGGGCCTCGGCGGAATCGGTGTCCGCGAAGCTGGCCCAGGATGGCGTCAAGTCGCTGCCTTACCACGCAGGGTTGTCCGCCAAGGAACGTTCGGCCAATCAGGATGCGTTCTTGAAAGACGAGGTCCGGGTGGTGTGTGCGACCATCGCCTTCGGCATGGGCATCAACAAACCCAATGTCCGCTTCGTCATTCACCACGACTTGCCGAAGAACATCGAAGGGTATTATCAGGAGACCGGACGGGCCGGTCGGGACGGGCTCCCCGGAGAATGCCTGCTGCTCTACAGTCCCGGCGATGTCGCCAAGCAAACGGCCTTCATCGCCGAGAAAACCGATCTGGAAGAGCAGCGCATCGCGCGTGAACAACTCCAGCAAATCAGCCACTACGCCGACAGTTCCGAGTGCCGGCGGGCCTCGTTGCTCGGGTACTTCGGAGAGGTGTACCCGCAACCCAACTGCGGCACGTGCGACAACTGCCTGAGCCCACGTTCCACTTGGGACGGCACGTTAGCGGCGCAGAAGTTCCTGAGCTGCGTGTTCCGCATCCGGCAGAAGAGCGGCTTCGGCACCGGGTTCAACCACGTCATCGCCGTGCTCACCGGCAGCGAGTCGGAAAAGGTGATCCAGTGGGGGCACGACAAGCTCAGCACCTACGGTATCGGTTCGGATTTGAGCCGCAATGAATGGGCCTCCATCGGGCGGGAATTGGTGCGCTTGGGATACCTTCGACAAACCTCCGAACAGTTCAGCGTCCTCGAGATCACACCCGACGGCATGACGGCCCTCAAAGACCGGCGCACCGTCACCCTCACCAAGCCGATGGAACGCTCGCGTCCGAAGGCCGAGCGAGTCGGAGACATCGACTGCGACGAACTGCTCTTCGAGAAGCTGCGCCTTCTGCGCAAATCGCTGGCCGACAGCCTGGGCGTGCCGCCTTACATCGTCTTCGGCGACAATTCACTGCGACTCATGGCGCGCGAACTGCCCACCACCGACGAGGAATTTCTCACGATCTCCGGTGTCGGTGAACGCAAGCTGCGCGATTACGGCGCCGAATTCCTCACCGAAATCCGCGAGCATTTGAGGAACAACCCGCGGGGTTGATGCGCGCCCGGAAGAAAGAATGCCAAAAGACCAGCCCGTTGGAGCGGTTTGAGCGCTATCCGACCCACCGCGACCGGCCTGACTCACATCTTCTCCGTCACCTCGATGCCCAAGGTTTCCAGTCCCAACTTCAAGACTTGGGCACTCAGGCGGCACAGCGCCAAGCGAGTCGAGCGGGCAGGCTCATCGGCCTTCAGCACCGGACAAGCCTCGTAGAAACTGCTGTAGAGGCCCGCCAACTCGTGCAGGTAATTGCACAAGTAATTGGGCCGGCATTCCTCGGCCGCCGCTTGGAGGGTGAAACCCAAGTTCATCAAGTGCTTGGCCAATGCGATTTCAGCCGCCTCGGTCAAAACAATCGGTTGAGCCGCCGTCGGCGCACCGGAGTCGCGCACCACCTTGGACGCCCGGGTGTATTGATACTGCACGTAAGGCGCGGTATTGCCCTGCAATGCCAGCATCTTGTCCCAGGAAAACACGTAGTCGCTCTGCCGATTGGGCAACAAGTCCTGCCACTTCACGGCCCCGATACCCACGATGCGGGCGATTTCACGACGCTCGGCCTCCGGCAACTCCGGACGCTTTTCAGTCACTACCTGCAGGGCACGTTCTTCGGCTTCGTCGAGGAGGTCCGCCAGTCGAACGGTATCGCCTGATCGGGTTTTGAAGGGCTTGCCGTCTTCACCCAGGATTTTCCCGAAGCCGATGTGGCGCAGTTGGGTCTTGGAATAGGCCTCCGGCTGCCAGCGGGCAAACACATGGAATAGCCCGCGAAAATGGCCCGATTGGCGATCATCCACCACGTAGAGGATTTCGTCCGGAGCCCAGGTCCGGATGCGATAATCGACCGTGGCCAGATCGGTGGTCATGTAATTGAACCCGCCGTCGCTCTTGCGAATGAGTGCCGGCACGTCCACCCATTCGCCATCCCGACTCACCAAGAACGGATCGTCCTTCGGCGGCAACGAGCGGTCGCTGAAGACCGCCACAGCTCCGTCGCTGGATCGGGCGATGCCAGAAGCCAAGAGTGCGTCCACCACTGGGGCCAATTCTGGGTTGTAAAAGCTCTCACCCAAGGTGTGGTCGAAGCGGGTGCCCATACGCCCATAGAGCGTGTCGAACTGGACTTGTGAGAGCCGGATCATCTCTTTCCAGATCGCCAGGTTCTCGGCATCGCCGGCCTGCAATCTCACCAACTCCTGCCGGGCCAATTCCAAGCGAGCCGGATCGGCATCGCACTGGGCGTTGACCGTCTTGTAAAGCCGCTCCATCTCCGCGATGGGATCGCTCTCCAAGGCCGGCCGATCGAGCAACTCCTTCCAGCCCACCAGCAATTTGCCGAACTGCGTGCCCCAATCCCCGATGTGGTTGTCGCTGATCACCCGGTGACCCAGCAGTCGCCACATCCGCTGCAGTGCATCACCAATGCCCGTGGACCGGATATGCCCCACGTGCATGGGCTTGGCGACATTGGGTGATGAGAAATCGAGAACCACCGTTCGCCGAGCCGCAGCCTGAGGCACCAACACGGGCTTTCCGGTGGCCGCCTCGTTCACCCAGTTCTCCAAAGCCGCACGGGTCAGGCGAAAATTCAAGAATCCCGGACCCGCTATTTCCACGGGCTCACAACAGTCGGAGACATCCAGACGCGCCACCACATCACTGGCCAATTGGCGGGGATTCATCCGGGCGGCCTTGGCCACCAACATCAACGAATTGCTCTGAAAATCTCCGAACCGCGCTTCCGAAGCCGGCTTCACCTGAATGGTGGCCGGGTCAGCGGCAGGAACGAGGGCAGAAACCGCGGCGCGCAGCCGGGATTCAATGACAGAATGAAACATGGGACGGAAATGTCGGACTCGAAATGAAACGCCTGCCTGGAGATCAGCGAAGACCTTCGGAGAAATCACGAATCATCTTCACCATGGACTCCGCATCCGGCGCCTGGGTGATGGACTTCAGGAAATCATCGCGACGCAGCACTTTGGCAATGCCCGCCAAGGTGTGCAAATGACGCTGAAACTGCCCGGCTGGCACCAGGAACAACGTGACTAAATGCACCGGCTGGTTGTCCAAGGCATCGAAGCTGACACCAGCGCGGGAACGCCCAAACGCGGCCGTCACCTCGGTGATCAAATCGGTGGAGGCGTGGGGAATACCAATACCGAAACCGATGCCCGTGCTCATGGAGGTTTCGCGTTTTTTGATGACCGCAGTGATGGCATCGCGATGCTCCGGAAGCACCTTCCCGGCTGCAACAAGGCAACCAATCAACTCATCGATGGCCTCCCAACGGTTTTTGGCCGCGAGTTCCGGAACGATCTGCCGTGTGGTGAGAATATCGCCAAGATTCATGCGTACCTAGGATCCGAAGCTTCTCGCCGGCGGATGGGACTATTCAAGTGTCATTTGCGACACAACGCGACCGAATTTCCAGCAGACAAGCCGATCCTGACGACATCCACCGCCATCCAGGATCGCCTTCAGCGTATCCACTGCTCAACCCAGAGCCATCCCCAGCGGTAAAGATCGCCGGAATGAAGGGTAGCCCACCGAAGGGCGGTCCCGACTCCAGGCCGGTCTGCCAGCCAGGCCATGCCCACCAAAAGCATGAGCGCATTGCCCAGCCAGATCAGGGAACCCGAGAACAAGAACCCCTCCCCCACCAGGTCGGGTTGTCGAATGCGCAAGATGACGGCCGTCATGGTCACATGGAAGCCGTAGGTCAGCCCCAACCCGGCCTGATACAGGGGCATCACCCACCACGCCTGGCCCCAGCGCCAATGCACCAAACCCATGATCAGAGACCAGAGGATGGAATAGATCGGCAGGAAGTAGGGCGACAACGCGATGAAAGGATTGCTCTTGTTCACCCGGACCTCACCGCCTCGGCTATTGACCTTGAAGGACTGGACCCTAGCCCCGCACATCCAGGCGCTTACGGCATGGGTCAATTCATGCCCCAGCACATACAGCCACATGGGTCTCGGCAGCTGCAGATAGAAGACCACCCAAACTCCCAACCCCACCAGCAGCGGCACCCAAAACGGGCTCGCGGAAACGGAAGATCGCGCCACATCCCAGACAGCCCAACTCACGCCCATGTTGACCGGCAACAAAAGCAGGGCGACCACCCAGCGGACCACACGGCGAAACCATCGAGACAGCATCCGGCCCGAAGACTTCCGTGCCGAGCAGCGATCGAACAGCCCAAAGCGTCGAATCCAAAGCGTTGGACTGGGACCCACTCAACGAATCGGTCCCAGCCTTGCGATCAGAAGCACACGATGCACCATCCGGACGTGTTGCCCGTATGAAACCCAAGGCCAAGCCCCCCGCCCGTCCGATGGCCGAAGCCGCTAGCCCCACTCCCCGAAAGGCCACGCGCCCGGGAAGTCGCACCGCGAGCATCCCTGACCGGCCGGTCGAAACTCCGACCGACACCGCGGCCAGCGAGTTCGCCGGTCGGGTTGCCACGAATCTGGGTCGCGCCCTGAAGCCCGCCGAAATCGAGACCACCCGCCTCATCGACAGCCTGTTTGCCCGAATCCGCAGCGGCACCGTACTCACCTTGGGTCATGTCTCGGAACTCGGCTTTCTGATCAGCGAAAGCGCCTGGCAAAAGGCCGATTTGTGGAGCATTCCGCCGCATTCCTCTTGGGAACTCTGGCAATATATCGCCGTCTTGGCTGAAGAGCGGAATCTGGCCATCCCGAGCTTCCTCAAATCGGTCACCCAACCCGACGAAGCCCGCATCGCCGTGGCCACCCACCGACGGGAACGCGACGTGACTCGCTGGAAGACCTTGTTGGCCAACCTGCAACTCGGCCCCTCCGAGGATGCGCGGCCGGGCGGTCAAATCGAACTCCGCCTTCGGCTCGACGCCAAGGAGGCCTTGGTTGAATGGCGCAAGGCCGGGGCGGACACCTGGGCTCCCATCAAGCCGGGCAAGTTCAAGGACTTCGACGAGAAGCACGCGACGGAACTCCTGGCCGAAGTCGCCCTACTGTGGCAACCGCTGGCCCAGCGGGCTCGATATGGTTATCCCATCGAACTTTTCTACCACGATCAGAACACGCGCTTGTTCCTCAACCGGGTGCTGCGCCTGCCCGCCCTTCATCCCTTCATCGTGGGAGCTGCCGGCGAACCTCTAAACAGGCCGGAATCGCCTCTCCGCTGGACCCTCAGTGACGCGGCCGACGACCTTTCCGATTACTCGCTGCGTCTGCTCACGGGCGAAGGTCAGCCCGTACCGCCCTTCCTCCTGACCCTCCACGGCCGGCCGACTCTCTACCTGACACCCGACACCCTGTACTCCGGACCGCCCGCAGAAGACCGTGCCCTGGACCCCGCGCTGGAAACCCGCATTCCGGCCCTGGCCCTCGAAACCCAGGCCGGCGTCCGTTTCCTCTCCCACCTCCAATTGGCGCTCCCGCCGCGACTGTCCGCCAAGGTGGCGGTGATCCCGCTCCAGCCCCGGATCCAAGCCGAATTGGTCCAACCCATCGTGGGCTATGACAACGAGTTCTGCTTCATGGACCTCCTGGCCGTGCGCCCGGACGGCCAACCCGTCGAACGCTGGACCGGTACCGCCTGGACGGAGCTCGACACACCCGACTCAGCCAGTCCGACCTCCAAAGCCGGATCCGCCCGCGGCGCAGACTCTGCGGAATCACTGTGGATGTTCGACCGTTCCGCCCTGGTCGAAGCGGCCCGCCGTCTCGATGCATCCGGTTTCCGTTGGGACTTCGCCCGCCAGCGCTGGTCCGCGAAGGTGACCCGTCAATTTCCCGAACGCTTCGTTCCCTGGCTCAAGTCGCTCCCCCTGTCCCTCGAATTGGATTTGCGCGGCGAACTCACCTCCTTCCTGAAATCCGAAGTCTCGGGCACAGTGAAGCTGGAGGTTCAAGAATCGGGCATCGATTGGTTCGACCTGTCGGTGATCGTGGACGTTTCAGACACGTCGCTCACCCAAGACGAGATCAAGATCCTGCTCAATGCCCGGGGCAAGTGGGTGCGCTTGTCGAACAAGGGTTGGCGCAAACTGGAGTTCAAGTTGTCGGCGCAGGAAGACGAGCAACTGGCCCGACTGGGGTTGAATCCCCACGAGCTCAGTTCAGAAAAACAGCGTCTGCATGCCCTGCAGTTGGCCGATCCCGCCGCCCGCCAATTCTTATCGGAAGCCAGCTACCAAAAAGTAGAACGCCGAGCGGCCGAGCTGAAGACCCGTGTGACACCGGAGGTGCCGGTCGAAATCCATGCGGAGTTGCGGCCTTATCAAAAAGAAGGATTCCACTTCTTGGCCTACCTGAGCACCAATCGCTTCGGCGGTATTCTGGCCGACGACATGGGTTTGGGCAAAACCCTGCAAACCCTCACTTGGATCGCTTGGCTGCGAGGTCAATATGCCAAACCGGCCCCGATCCTCGTGGTGTGCCCGAAGTCGGTCGCCGACAACTGGCGCTCGGAAACCGCCCGATTCCTCCCGAGCGTCCGCCCCCGGGTTTGGAGCAGCGACGACATGAAATCGCTGCCCACGCAGACCGGATCGGCCGACCTGCACATCATCAACTACAACCAACTGCGCTCGGTCGGCGAGAAGCTCCGCACCGAATTCCTGGCGGTCATCCTCGACGAAGGCCAGTACATCAAGAATCCCGGTTCCGTCACGGCCCTCATCGCCACCCGGATCGAAGCCAAGAACCGCGTCCTATTGAGCGGCACACCCATCGAGAACAAGCTCATGGATCTCTGGAGCCTTATGGCCTTCGCCATGCCGGGCATTCTGGGCAATCGGGCCGACTTCCAAAAACTCTTCGACGCCAAGGAAGACCCGCTCTGCCGACGCCGCCTCGCCGCACGCGTCCGCCCGTTCCTCCTGCGGCGCACCAAGATGCAAGTGGCCAAGGACTTGCCCGAGCGCATCGAAGAAGACCTGCTCTGCGAACTCGAGGGCGAACAAAAGACCCTCTACAAGGCCGAGCTCAAGCGGGCGCAACAAATGTTGCTGGGCATCAACACCGCCTCGCAACTCAACAAGAACCGCTTCAACCTCCTCACCTCCCTGCTCCGTCTGCGGCAGATTTGCTGCCACCCGAAGTTGGTGAAAGACGACTCGAAGGCCGAGAGCACCAAGGTGGAAGCCTTGCTCGAGACCCTCGACCCCATCATGGAAGAAGGCGGCAAGGTCATCGTCTTTTCCCAATTCGTCGAAATGTTGGGCTTGCTCAAAAAAGCCGTCGCTGAGCGCAACTGGCCCACCTATTACCTCGCCGGAGACACCGAGAATCGCGGCGAACTGGTGCAGCAATTCCAACAACATACCGGTGAGGCGATCTTCCTCATCTCCCTCAAAGCGGGGGGCTTCGGCCTGAATCTGACGGCTGCCAGCTACGTGGTGCTCTTCGACCCCTGGTGGAATCCGGCCGTGGAAAACCAGGCGATCGATCGGGCGCACCGCATTGGCCAGCGACAAACGGTCATCGCCTACCGGTTGCTCATCAAGGACAGCGTCGAGGAGAAGATTCGCTCGCTGCAGAAGTCGAAGAGCCAACTGGCCGAAGACGTATTGGGTGAAGATAAGTTCGCCCAGTCGCTGACGCTCGACGACCTGCGGTATTTGTTCGAAGGCTGAGTGGGTCTAAGCCGGAACGATTCAATTGGATCGGTCGTGCTGGCTGCGTCTTCTTCCGCAAGCGCTTCGTTGTTCGCTCGTTACGGGCCTTCCATCGGCCCGCGCCTCGCTCTCGCCTCGTCTTGCGAAAGAATCCACCACGCCATCCCTTTCCTCCCAACTGAATCGTTCCGGCTACGGCCCACCTGTGAGGAACGCCCGCTTGTGAAAGCTTTCCCGCGGGACGCCGGGTCCGGAGACCCGGCCTACAGTGGGCTTTCTTGGAAGGACAACGATCCCCAGAGCCGATCACCAATAACGGGGCACAGAGGGATCGGCTTCGCGGCTCCAGCGGTCGATGCCACCGGTGAGGTTCACCAAACTGGTAAACCCCTTTTCCTCCAAAAACGCGATTGCGTGCGCACTGCGCACCCCGTGATGGCAATACACCACCGTGCCTCCATCGGCGGCACACCATTCTTCGAGTTCCTGCCACCGCGCCTCCAATTCCGAAAGCGGCAGCAGTCGCGAATCCGGCAGCGCACAGTGAGCGTGTTCTTCCGGCTCACGCACATCGAGCAACCGGATGGGACCGGTCTCGTCGATCTGAGCCTTCAAATCCTTCGGCGTGATGGAAGTCATAGTCCGGAGCGGCAAACCCAAGGAATGGTCAGAC
>Ga0255127_1000463_pt1 | contig 20787 bp, 16 predicted proteins | sample Law_Miss_RepB_8d_FD_188555 | JGI IMG/M metagenome (GOLD analysis project Ga0255127, IMG submission 188555) | Freshwater microbial communities from St. Lawrence River, New York, United States - Law_Miss_RepB_8d | ecosystem: Environmental > Aquatic > Freshwater > River | place: USA: New York...
CTGCTGGTTCGATCGGTGTGGGTGATTACATCCAGTCCACTAATTTTGTTACGGGCTCTCAGGGTTGGAAAATAAACGGCAACGGCACTGCTGAATTTGGCGCTGCATCCATTCGTGGGCAGCTTACTGCCGAGCAGATTGATTCACGCGGGTTGACGATCCGCACTGCTGCTGGCGCTGTCATTTTGAATGCGGGTACAAGTGAATTCTCTGGCAACGTCGCAGGTACAGTAGCTGGCACCGCTGCAAGCACCGTGGTAAGTACGGCGAACTCGGCTTTGTCTACGGCCAACACTGCTACTTCTGCGGCTTCCACAGCCCAGAGTACGGCCAACACTGCGGTCTCCAACGCCGCTACAGCCCAGAGTACAGCCAACACAGCTAACTCCAACGCTGCAACAGCCCAGAGCACAGCGAATTCAGCTTTGTCCGGTCTGGCCACAAAACTCAACTCCAACGCACAGAACGTGTTGGCTGGCGCTGGCGGTCTTGCTGTAGGTACATTGACTTGGAACTCCTCTGGCGTGCGCACTGGTGGTTACGGTGTAGGTTTCAGCGCCAACGGCCTTGCTGCGTATAATTCCGCTGGTACTGCGACTTTTTCGCTTAACGCATCCAACGGTAACGCTACATTTGCCGGTACGCTTGAAGTAGCAAGCGCTTCCTCCGGCGCTCGCATGGAAATCAAGAACAACGTCATCAAGGTGTTTGACGCCAGCGGCACACTTCGCGTTCAGATTGGGGACTTGTCAGCATGAGCTTTGGCTTTAAGTTTGGGGTGGGTTCCAGCGGCGCTACCCAGATCGTATCGTCGGACGCGTTCTTTGGAGCAGTAGTACTGCGCCAAATAGTTCAACATAAAGTTCTTACCACCCTAGATTTTTCAGGCACCAGTTTTTCAGACTACTACGTAAATTACTGGTACCGTGGCGGAGTTACTACATTTAAGGACGACTTTGGCACCCGACCAATAACATCTGAAAGCGTGTTTTTAATACCGCCAACCATAACGCTTAACAAAACAACTAAACAAGCTACAGTTTTTTGGGACGTGCTGGCAAACCAAATCAATCCATATAACGCTGTGTATGATGCACAACTAGAAGTAATAGTTATGGGGGTATGATGAGCTTTGGATTAAAACTATTATCTAGCGTTGGTAGACTTGCAATAAGCACAGAAAATAAAAATTATGTGTTTGTGGGTAAGTACAACCCTACTTCAGTAAGCATGTTCCAAACTACTGGAGTACCGTCAGCTGCGCACCAGTTTGATGTGATACTGCCGTCTAGCACTCCCAACAACATTATTCCATTTGTGAGGTCTGTCTCTGGCAACACTGTTGGTATTTTTTATATAGAGCGTATAGCCAGTACGCAACAAGTACGTATTAGATGTCTGGCTAACGGCGGGCCAAGTACTACAAGTAACTGGGAAGTTTATCTATTTAGCGAAATTGCCCCTGCTGCACGTACTGGCTACGGCATGCAGACGTTTGACTCCGCTGGCAATCTTACGTTTGACTCAAATCAGCGTTTACTGCGCGTTGCTGGTGCAGCTAGGAGTCCTGCTATTCCTAACGGGCCTATTAACCCACTGCCAACAATTAACCTTGACGCTGGCGTAGTGCCTGTTAACCACGCCATATTTTGTACGTCTATGGGCAAGTACGACCGCATGGGTGATAACCCAAGTGCTTTTTATAGACTCAAGTCTGTCCAGCGGCAAGGTATTCACGTCCGCAGACTTTCAGACACGCAGCTACTGTGCGACGGTACCGGGATATTTGACCAGCTCTATTTTGACCCAAGTTCACCTTTTTTTAACGAATCTCCCAGTTTCATACCCGTTGCCGTTCCGGGAAACAGCGAAATCTTGGTGATAGACACAGACGATTACCAGTAACCTAGGCATAATCCACCCATGCCCCACCTTGTATACGACCAAAAAGAACGCATCGGTGCGTGGGTTGCCGAGCGGGTTGGGCAGGGTGCTGACTGGGGCAGCTTCTATGCCATCGGCGTTGTGAGTGGTGACGAAGTGCTGGCTGGTGTGGTCATCAACAACTACAACGGCTCCAATGCCACGTGCCATATTGCCATCGCTCGGCAGACCAAACAGATCGTCCCGCTGTTCCGTGCAGTGTGCGACTATGCGTTCAGGCACTGTGGCCTGAAAAGATTGACTGGCATGGTTCCGTCAAATGAGCCTAAAATACTGGCATTTGACAAACACCTCGGTTTTGAGGAAGAGTTCGTCATGAAAGACGGTGCCCCCGGTGCCGACATGCACGTTTTGGTAATGCGGCCTGACACCTGTCGGTGGCTGCGCAAGGAGTAAATCATGGGCGGTAAATCGCAACCAGCACCGGACTATGGGCCATCTGTAGAGCTTGGCAATAGGCAGCTCGCGTTTGCTGAGCGCCAGTACGCAGAGTTGAAGCCCTTGGCTGAGCGTGTCGCCGCGCAGCAGATAGCCGCCCAAGAACAACAGATGGCGCAGGCTCAGGACTACTACAACTACCAGCGGGATACGTTCCGGCCAGTGGAGCGTGGGCTTGTGGCCGACGCTGAGAGGTTCAGTACCGAAGGCTACCGCGAACAACAAGCTCGTGATGCCGCTGCTGCCACAGGTCGTGCCTTTGGTGTGATGCAGGATGCTTCGGCTCGTGCAGCTGCCTCGCGTGGTGTGAACCCGAACTCTGGCGCTGGCATGGCGCTGCAGTCTCAGAATATGTTGGGTCTATCGGCACAACGTGCCAACGCCATGACTGGTGCTCGCAACCAAGCTGAACAGACAGGATACGCTCGCCGTCTCGACGCCGTGGGCCTTGGTCGCAACCTCCCCGGTTTGTCTACAGCTGCCTATAGCGGCGCAAATGCTTCTGGCACTGCAGGTGTTGCTACATCTATGGCTCCCGGTACACAGCTCATGACGGGCTACCAGCAGACAGGAGTCACACGCGGCAACGTGCTCAACAACCAAGTAAATCAGTTCAACGCTGGCCAAGCAGCCGAGGCAGAACTTATAGGTACAGTGCTCGGTGCAGGTACAACAGCTGCGTTCAAGTACTCTGACCGCCGCCTCAAGCAGAAAATTGAGCTGGTTGGCCGCGATGAGCGCACCATGCTGCCTCTGTACAAGTTCGAGTACATCAACGGAACTGGCAAACGCTTCATGGGTGTTATGGCTCAAGACGTTGCTGAGTCGTACCCAGACATGGTCTTCACGATGCCTGACGGCTTCATGGCAGTTAATTACGCCGGTCTCGGCATTGAAATGGTGGGGGTGTAATCATGGGATTCGCATCAGGTTTTCAAGTTGGCCAGCAAGCGGTCGAGCGCGGCATCAAGATGCGCGAAGAGGATGCCCTCAAGCGCAGCCTAGCCCAAGAGGCTGGCCGGTACGGCGTCACTGAGGGTGCTTATGGCCCCGGCTTGCAGGAGAACATCCAGCAACTCCAAGGTCTGCGTGAGCAAGACCCAGCGCAGGCAGCAGCGTACGACCAAGCCATCGGTGAACTGACCCGCCGTCAAGGTTTGACTGCAGCGGACTATTCTGTGGCCAGTGGCCCTACCAACTTCGCAACTCGTCAAGAAGCTCGCCAAGCGGCTGCACCGCTGCGTACAGAAGGTCTTGCCGGTGTGTACCGCCAGTACGGTGACATAGCTAAAGCTGATGAGTTGGAAGCCCGTGCGTTTGACCAGCAGCGAGCCATTGCCAAAGAGGCGCGGGATGTCGAAGCGTTTAAATTGAGCAAGACCAAAGCCCAGCAGGATATTGATACCGGAGCCTTAACCCTTGCAGAGAAAAAACGCCTAGCTCAAGACGCTGAGCGCATGAACAACTTCAACGTATCTTTTGGCGCAGCAAACGCAAAAGCGCAGGAAGAAGGGCGAACTCTTGGCGCTAGAGACATTGCTGATTTGGCCAAAGCTGCCAAGCTGAGTTACAGCCAAGAGAACGAATTGATTGCGTCTCAGGTAAACCGCACAAAAGCCGAAGTCGATCAGTTCCGACTGGACGTAGAAAAACTCACTCAGGGTAAGTCGCACGACCAGCTAATTGACTTGCACAAAAACGACAAGCGCTTTGGCGATGGCATGCACTTTGTTTCGGAAGTCGATAAAAAGACTGGCAAGCATATTTTGGCTCGCGTGAACGAGGCTACTGGCCAAGTTGAAGAGCGCCTGCCATTCAAGTCCAAGGCTGAGGCAACCGCTTACCTTATGGAAGAAGCGAGAAACCCAGCCAACGCTGCCATATGGCTGCAAAACTATCAGAAGGGCGCAGCTGGTATCGCTGCACAAGAATCGCAAGTTCGTGTGAACGAGTCGACTATCGGTCTCAACAACGCTCGTGCAAGCCAGATCAAGCAGATGAACAATGCTCTGGCTACAAATCTGAAGAATAGCGAAGAGGCCAAAGAGATTCAAACCCAGTACGCCGCGTTGGACGATACCAGCGATCCCGGTGGTTCCAAGCGCCAGAGCCTGATTACGCAGTTCAACATGCTGTCTGTCAAGGCTGGCGGAACAATTCCGACTACCGGCGGTGGTAAAAAAGGCTCTGTGCTGCAAACTCCTGTCGAACTCAAGAAAAACGACGATGGAACATACACAGCGTTTTCCAAAGATGGCGGTCGGGCGCTGTACAACACGTACAACGGCGAAGAAATTCCACTTGGTATGACCGTAGACGCCTACACAAACATGAAGGCCGCTGCTCAGAAAAACAGCGTCGGTCTGGTCACCGGGGAAGAAAACGGTAGACTGGTGCTTAAATTTGTTGGCCCCGACGGCAAGTATTACGACAACGCTGAGAAAGCTAAGTACGCCAAGCCCGCTAAGTCAGATGACAAACCGGGCGGGTTAGATACATCACGTACCACAGTTGTTCAGCCTGCGGCAGAACCTACCGCACCAACACCCAAACCAGTGCGAGCCCCCGGTGAATCTTTTACAGAGTTCCGAGATCGCACAGTAGCTTGGGATAGAAATAGAATTGCTTACGAGCAGATGCTAACTGAGCAGCGCCTTAGAGGGCAGCTGAGCGGCAATGCTGCTGGACTACGCCGACCCCTAGTTGACCAACCTGTTCGTTGATACAATCCAACGAAGCTTAATTTAAGGGGTCGCAATGGCTTTCGTACCAATCCGCACTATTGTTGGAACCGACGAAGAGGATACTGGTTTTAAGCCGTTGCGGGATGTCTACATAGAGCCAGCTCCACAACGTGGAGCCATTGCTGCCGGTCTTTCGGCTGGTGTTGACCAGCTTCAGGGCTTGGGCTACAGCGCTCTTGGTGGTGTTGCCGATATTGTGGGGGCCAGTGGAGCTCGCGACTGGGCAAACGAACAAGCCCGCCGCAATCAAATTGACGCTTCTGTTGGCGGTCGCCCTGACCTTGAGCGTATCGAAGACCAAACACTTGGGTCTGCTCTGCCTTACGTCGGTTATCAGATTGCCAAGCAAGTTCCTACCATGGCAGGTATTGCCGGTGCGCAGCTTATCCCCGGCGCTGGTCAAGTTGCAGGTGCTGTAGGTCTTACACGCCTTGGGGCTGTTGCGCCTCGTATGCTGGGCGGCGGTGGTTTGCAAGCTGGCTCTAGTATTGCGGCACGTCGTGCAGCTTTGGCGCAGGGTGAAGCTTTTGGCACTGGCACGCTGGCTGGCTCCGCTATGGGTTTTGGATCGCTTTACGGCGAGTCTGTCGAAGGCGGTGACCCAAGCCCATTTAAGTCTTTGGCACTGGCTCCAATTTACGGTGCTGCTGAAGCTGTTCTTCCTGCTGTGCTGCAAGGCAGTTTGCGTGCGCCAGCTCGGTACTCCGGCAATCTCGGTACTCGGATGGCTAAAGCTGGTGGGGTTGCTGGTGCTGGTGAAACCCTAACAGAACTCGGACAAAACGAACTTGAAATGGGCATGCGGTCAGACTTGACCGACGAAGAAATTGCATCTCGCCGTCTTAATGCGGCTGCTGCTGGCCTCATTGTCGGCGGTAGCTTGGGTACTGCTGGCGGTCTTCGCGGTCCACTACGCCCGGATACAGAGTCCGACCTGACCAAGCCACTGGATACAACTACACGACCAGACCCTAGCCAGTTCGTGACGCAAGACCAGACTGTTGGCCTGAAGAAGTTTATTGACGAAAACACCGGGGTGGTGCGTCCATCCCGCAAAGACTATGAGAAACAATTTGAGGCTGCGTTTAGCGAGCCTAGCGGTCAGTTTGTTGCTGATGCTGCTACTGGCGTTGAACGTGAACTGACTGTTGGAGAGTTGATGCAGCGCGGTTCTGCATCCATGGACCTGACTCAGGACAAACCTGCTGACGCCGCTGCAGCGGCTACTGCCGCCACTAAGGTAGCTACTACACGCGATCCACGCGATGTGTTCCTGCGCGACGAGCTCAAGGTAGTTCCGAACAACAACAGCCGCCAGTTGTTTACGATGATGGAAGAGCAGGGCATTGACCCTACATCCCCAGCCATGGTTCCTGTGTGGAACTACGCAGCCGCCAAGTACATGACTCCAAGCCGCCTGACAAAGGCCACTGAGTTGATGGACAAGGCGATTATTGAATCCCGCAAGGAGGCACCAAGTGGCACAGGAGTTTCTACTGTACAGCAGCCTGCAGGAAGCGTGGGAGTCGGGAGCCCTGTCGTTCAAGGAACTGTGGGAAATGCAGGACGCGTTGCTCCTGTCGCAGGAGCAGTGGACGGAGGTGCCCCAGCAGCTGGAGCCCCACTTCAACAAGCTGGCATTCTTTCAGTCGCCCCCGGGCAACCATCTACCCCTGTAACTACGACTGCTCCCGCAGTCGCACTCGGCCAACCATCAACCACCGGAGCAACAAGTGGCACTCAAGCCTCTCAAACCATCCAAACAGCGCCGCAAGGACAAACCGCTACCACCGTCCCAGCTGCCGCCCCAATAAGGGCCAACACGACGCTGCGCCTGAATAAGCAGGAAGCCATTGAAGACCCAGACGCCGCGCTGGCTAACTACGTTGAGATTGCCCGTGATACTGGCAACACCGCTGGCATTGACGCCACACTGGCTGATGCTGCTGGCAAACGCCAAGATCAGCGGGACTTTACCAAAGAGAACATCGACGAAATCATCGAGGCTCAACTGGGCAAAGGCAAGAACCAAGAACGCGACCGCAAGATTTTGCGTGCGTATGTGCTGGCACGTCGCGCTGCTCCTTATGGCAACAAAGGCAAAATATCCGATCAGGTTGGCGCAGCCTTTGGCATCAAAGGCAGCCGCGTTCGACAAATTGGAAACCCTGAAAAACTGGCTGACCTTGCTGTGTCCATGGGCTTCGACCGCAATCAAGTCTTCACTGAGCTTGGCATTGAGTCGACCAAGGAAGCTGCGGTAGACCTTTCTAAAACGAACGAGCCTACAGGTCAAGATGGTGATACCGAGGTTCCTGTCGGCGACGCCGCAGAGACTGTTGGTGATACCGCAGAAGGTGATGTTGAAGTTCTGGCGGACGACTCTCGTTTCTGGCAGGAGTCTAGTACCGCTGGCAGCCAAGCCGCAGTTGACTTGGTAACTCTTGCTGACAAGATTGCTGACTTGCGCGAAGTTGCAGCCGAGATGGAACAGATTGGCGTGCCTGAAGTTGTGGCAGCTACCACTGCCCGCATTGAAGAGCTGACTGCTCAGTACCAAGCCATTGTGTCCAGCTACGAAGCTAAGCCGGAGTCTGAGGCTACCGCGCCCAAGAAGCAGAAACGCAAAGCCAAGACAGAAGTTGCTCAAGTTGCTGCCGAAGAAAAAGACGCCGCCAAGGAAGCCGAAGCTGCCAAGTTCCGCGCCGAGCGTGCGGCCAAGCTGCAGGCTGACCGTAACGGCCTTGCCGTTGGCGATACTGTCAAGAACCCTAAACTGGGCACTGGCGTGGTTAAGAGCTTCGCTGGCGACGGCGATGCGACTACTGTTACTGTGGCGTTCCAAAGCGGGCAGACCAAAGAGTTGTCAGTCAAACTGGCCAAACTGGAGAAGACCAATGCCGTTCAAGTCGAAAGCCCAGCAGGGGTACCTGTTCAGCCAAAAGCCGAAGCTGGCAAAGAAGTGGGCCGACAAGTACGGCGTGCCCCAAAGCCTGCCGCAGAAGGTAAAGCCCAAGTCCCAGCCGTCATCCTCACCCAAGCAGAACAAGCCGCTCAAGCGTGGGATGTAGTCGCTGCTGACTTCCCAGAGGCCCCCAAGTTTGCTGACCTGACCAAGGCCCAGCAGAACACCTTTATCGGCTTCGGTGAAGGCAACTGGGAGCGTGGCGACGTTGAGCTTGAGCTGATTAAGTTGGCTAGAGGTGGAATGAAGTTTGGCAAGGAGGGCGACATCAAGCCCGCAATAGCCAAGAACCCCTACACCGCCAAAGAACTGCTAGCCGAGCTTAAGGACTTTATCCGTGCGGATATCCCCGGTCGTAAGTTGCTGGTAGTTGACTCCATTGAAGACTTGCTGCGTTCACCTGACAAGATGGTCCGCGCTGTGGGTGCCGGTATTGCCCTTGAAGGCGCTTATGGCGTGGCCGTAAATGGCCGTGCGTACCTGATTGCCAACCGCATCCAAAAGGGTGCTGGCCGTGCCAAGTTCATGCATGAAGTCGGAGCACACTTGGGTTTGGAGAAGCTGCTGCCTAAAGCTCAATACGACAAGCTGACCCAGCAAATCCTTACTTGGGCCAGAAAAGACGACGGCTCCATCGAGTCCGAACTGGCACTGAACGCTGTTGAGCGAGTTCAAGCCGCCGGTACAAAACAAGAAGACCGCCGTTCCGAAATGCTGGCTTACTTCATTGAAGAAGCCATGGAAGCTGGCATTGACCCAACTGCGGGCTCGAAAAATTCTGCAGCTCTTACATCTTGGTTCCGTACTTTGTGGGCTGCGTTTAAAGTTGCTGTGCGTAGACTGGGCATGAAGCCTGAGTCCATGAACGCACAAGACGTGGTCAATTTGGCCTTTGGTGCTGCTCGTCTGGAGATCAACGGCACATGGCACGGCACTGCTGCTGATTTCCGCAAATTTAGTAACGAGTTCATGGGCACTGGTGAAGGCGCACAGGCTTATGGCTGGGGCACGTACTTAGCCCAACGCACTGGTATTGCCAAGGGCTACTGGTCTGCTGATGTGGCTAGAAAAAGCGGTGGTAGTTCTAAAACAACGGGGCCAGAAGGCACTTTGATGCGCGTTGACACAGCCGTGACACCCGAAGAGACTTTGGACTGGGATCGACCCCTGAGTGAGCAGCCTGCCATCTTGAAAAAGCTGGGCATGCTCATGCCGCAAGGCCTGCAAGAAGCTCTGGCCGATCAGTACCAACAAAATGTGGAAGACATTGGCGACTTGACTGGCGAAGACTTGTATCGCGGCCTGCGCTTCCTTGAGAAGAATGAGGGGGCCGTGTCTGAGTTCTGGGGTATTGACGACTACGTCGGTCAGCCCGGTAAAAAGGTTGCCTCTTTGTTCCTTGACTCCATGGGCATCAAAGGCATTCAGTTCTTGGACGCAAAGAGTCGTGGCGGTAAGCGCGAAGTTACCCATGACGGTACGAGATACGACTGGGACCAGCTTTCGGACTTGGCACGCAAAGCGTTTAAGGACGGGGACAACGACGCCAGCTTGAAGTTCAACACCCTGCGCGACATCGCGTTCGAGGGGCTGGCGACGGTAAAACGCGAGACTAAACAGCGCGTAGACGATTTTGTTGAGCTTATGTTCAACAATGCCAAAGAGTCGTCTGCGAGATTTGAGCTGAAGTTTGACGAAGCTGCTGAGCGTAAAGGCGCGGAGAAAAGAGGCGCGGCTACTCCATGGGGAGAAAGGCTGGCGTGGATAGAGGCTAACGAGTCGAATATTTCAATAGGCGAAGCCGCCAAGACCCGCAACCTCGTCATCTTCGACGACAAGAACATCTTCCGCGTCGGCTCCGAAGTCGCTGCTGACCGCCAGCGCATGAAGTTTGGTAGCGACATGGTTGAGTTGGGCAAGCGCGGTCAGCTAAAGGGAAAAGCCGGTACGACACGAGTTGACACCGCCAATAACCGTGCCATCAAGCTGTTGGACAAGGCTGACAAAACCAAAGACCCAGCCGAAGCTGCGGCGCTGCGTGCTGAAGCCAACGCGCTATTTAGCGCCACTGCGGGCAAACTGACCGGCATGAAGTTCGGCAAGAATGCACCGACTAACCGTCAAGGCCTGATCGACCGCAACATTGCTAAGCTGCCGAAGATGTCTCAGCAGCCGGTGAAGCGTGTAACTGAAGCCCTCGGCGATCTGGGTGGCAAGTACCTTGACTATGCCGTCTTTACCAGTGACTTGGTCAAGCGTGCCGTTGCCGCTGGCCTGCCTGCTGCTCAGACTTTCTCCGACCGCCTTGCTTCACGTAATGCCAAGGTCAGTGAAGAGGAACGCAAGATCGAAAAGATCGCCGACCGCTATGCGTCCATTGAGGAAGACGCCAAGGGCAGTGGCCCCGGCTCGGTCAACGAGTTCTTGTTTGAATCTACCCGCACAGGCAAGTGGGGCTACGACACGGCCAAGTTCAAAGCTGACCCGGCGATGAAGGCTATGTTTGACAAGCTGAAACCCAAGGCTCAGCAGTTCGTCAAGGACGTGTTTGCTCATGGCGACGCCACGCTGTCCAACAAGAAGAAGATTGTCTTGGAGGCTACCAACTCTGAGTACGACGCCATGATTAAGGCAGCTCAAGATGTTGTAAACACTGCCACAGACAGCAAATCAAAAGCTGATGCGGAAGAGCGACTGGCCAAACTAAAATCAGAAAAAGCCGCTACGCTCAAGCGCTTCCAGACACTGTTCCGCATTCGCGAGGGTATGCCTTATGCGCCCATCAAGCGCACTGGTACTTACGCAGTGGTTGCGGAATCTGATGCGTTTCAGGCTGCTAAAGAGAAAGAAGACACAGAAACTATTCAGAAACTAGAGTCTGACCCAAACCACTACAGCGTGTCGTTTGTAGATACTAAGTGGACAGGTAGAAACTTAAAAGACTCACTGGCTGAAGAGTACCCAAACTTAAACGTCAATATTGTTAAGCGTGCCGAAGCCATGGATGACTTCAGCAAAAACGCTTTGATGCCCGCGCTGACAAAGATGCGCTCGGCTGTGACTCTACAAAACACCCGAGAGGACGGCAAGATCGACCCGACTGCTGGCAAGCTGCTCAACATCATCAACCAGTTGTACTTGGAGGCTTTGGCTGAGGGTAGTGCTCGCAAGTCTGAGATGCGTCGTCGTGGTGTGGCCGGTGAAGTGGACATGCTCCAGTCGTTTACCCAGCAAGGTCGTGCTGATGCCAACTTCTTGGCCAGCGTTGAGTTTGAGCCTAAGATTCAGGACGCTCTGCAGCAGATGCGCAACCAGTCACGCAAGGGTGACCGCGAACGCAAGTCGGAAATCTTTGACGAGCTGACCCAGCGCTATGCAGGTACGCTAGACCCACAGCCAAGCCCATTTATCAGCGGCTTGACCAACATGGCATCCAAGTTCTTCTTGGCTTCCAGCCCTGCGTACTACCTGCAGAACTTGACACAGCCGTTCATGATGTCGCTGCCTGCCATGGCAGGTCGCCATGACTACACCAAGGCCGCTGCCGAGATGGCCAAAGCCTACACTGAGTTGGGCCCGCTGTTTAAAGATGTGAAGCTGTTCGATCAGCAGTTTGACTTCTCCAAGGTGCCCGCCGACGTGCGTACTGCGATTAACGAGCTGGTCAACCAAGGCAAGATCGACATCGGTCTGGCCACTGAGATCAACGAGTACAAGGTTGAGGCTGACGGCAAGCTCAGCGCGTTCGCACAACGCCTGAACAAGGGCATGCGCATGGCCGTGCAGAAAACTGAAGCGGTCAACCGACTGTCTACTGCCATTGCCGCCTACCGTCTGGAGTACGCTAAGACCAAGGACGCTGCCAAGGCAACGCAGTACGCTGCTGACATCCTGACTGACACCCATGGCGACTACACCGCCTTCAACGCTCCTCGTGCGTTCAACACCCAGTGGGGTAAGGTGGCTTTGCAATTCCGCAAGTTCCAACTGATTCAGATCGCGTTCTACACCAAGCTGATTCGTGACGCGTTCACCAAGCCAGACGAGCGTGCTGCTGCCTTGAAGACTCTGGGCTACTCACTTGGCCACACTGCGGTGTTTGCTGGCATGATGGGCTTGCCCGGCTATGCTGCCATCTCTGCAATCCTGAGCGCCTTCGGCGACGAAGACGAGCCATACGACCTGACCGCTGAGATGCGCAAGGCGCTTGGCCCAGAGTGGGCTGACATGATTATGCGCGGTGCTCCTACTGTTGTGGGCATGGACTTGTCCGGCAAGATTGGCGCTGGCAACATGCTGTCCATCATGCCATTCAGTGATGCTGACTTGAGCACCAACGCAGGCCGCGCCGAGGCGTTCGGTACATTGATGGGCGGTGCTGCTCTGGGCATGTCGTCTCGCATTATTGATGGCCTCGGCCTGATTCTCGACGGTGACTACTACAAGGGTGTTGAGCGTGTCATGCCCAAGGGTGTGTCCGACGCACTCAAGGCTGGCCGTCAAGCTGCCGAAGGTATGACTCGCCGCAACGGTGATGTGGTTTTGCCAGACAGCGAAATCGGCGCAATCGACACAGTGCTGACTGGATTGGGTGTGCCAGCTGTGAAGCAAGCTGTGACCTACGAGCGCCAGAACCGCATGCGTGACATCACTGAGAACTTCAATGATCGTACCAAGCGCATCAAGAACGACTACGCCAAGGCTGTCCGTGAAAAAGACACTCAAGGCATGGCTGAAGCCCGTGCTGCATGGACGAAACTCCAGCAGACTCGCCAGCGTAACGGCTTGCAGTCGCAGCCAGTGTCAGCACTGCTGAAAGCACCGCAGGAGCAGAAGGCTCGTGAGCAGCGCACCGTTGGTGGTGTACAGTATCGCGAAGGTCAGCGCAAACTGGCAGAATCCATAGCTGAAAATTGAGGAGTAACCATGGCCAAGACACCTGCATGGCAGCGCAAAGAGGGCAAGTCCGAAAAGGGCGGGCTCAACGCCAAGGGGCGTGCGTCCTACAACAAGGCGAATCCCGGCAAGCCGGGGCTCAAGGCTCCTCAGCCAGAGGGTGGCCCACGACGTGACTCGTTCTGTGCCCGTATGGAAGGCATGAAGGAGAAGCTGACCAGCGCCAAGACTGCCAAAGACCCCAACAGCCGCATCAACAAATCGTTGCGTGCATGGAAGTGCTGACATGGCAACCAAATCTAAGTCCACGGTGAACGCCGCTGGCAACTACACCAAGCCCGAGCTGCGCAAGCGGATCGTGTCACAGGTCAAGGCCGCTGCCACACAAGGCACTGGTGCAGGACAGTGGAGCGCTCGCAAGGCGCAGCTTGTGGCCAAGAAGTACAAGGCCGCTGGCGGGGGGTACAGAGATTGAAAGCCCCTCAAAAATCCCTCAAAGACTGGACTGACCAGAACTGGAGAACCAAAAGTGGAAAACGATCATCTGACACGGGCGAAAGGTATCTACCTGAGTCTGCAATCAAAAGCCTTAGCCCTGCTGAGTATGCTGCAACAACGCGTGCGAAACGCGCTGGCAAAGCTGCGGGGAAACAGTTTGTAGCGCAACCCAAAAAGATAGCTGCAAAAACCGCGAAGCACCGTTAACCCCAACTGGAGAATCCCATGATGAAAGCAAAGAAGCCGAACCCGTTCGGCAAAGGCGAGTCCAAGATGATGGAAGCCAAAGAGAAGAAGATGGCAGGCGGCAAGAAAGCCTATGCCGCCATGGAAAAGAAGTACGAGGGTAAGAAGTCCACCTCGAAGATGAAATAAGGAGAACCACCATGATGTACGGAAAAATGATGATGGCCAAGGCCCCCGCAAAAGCTGGCAAGAAAGCTGCACCCTTCAAGCCATGCCCCGGCTGCAAGAGTCCTGCCAAATGCAAAGCTGCTGGCAAGTGTCTGGCCAAAGGCAAGTGATAAAAAAACCCCCGGGCCTTTCGACTCGGGGGCTAAGGTTCCTCAACACTAAGGAGCTGACATGACAATCAGCGGGGGAATCATACATCGTTGGCGACGTCACCGTCAAACTGGCTAGTCACCAATGTCAATACTGGTGTAGCCGAATCTGCATTCAGGCGGCGTGTGTCTATGACAATGCAGCGGGTCTGCTGCGACGTGCAGTCAGTTCCACGGGTGATGACAAACTTCTCACCTTGAGACACCAAAGCACCGGCTTCCTTGATGCTGGCCACCATTGAATGGTAGTCCATGCGGTGAGCCATACACCATTCGCGCACTTCCTTTTGAGACATTATCAGACGCCCGGCCAGCTCTTTGCTGTTGGCGGTTCCTAGGATGTAGCGCCCGGCGATTGGCCCATTGACTCGGTTGCGTGGGGTCTCAGGCCCACGACCATCACGGCTGTCGCGGCACTCTGTTGTGACGATGATGCGCTGGCTCAACATGCCGACCATGCGTTGGAACGCATCCTCAGACGACACGGTGTTGTTCTCTTCGACCGACTCAGACAGGTCACGCAGCAGACTGACAGTGAACTTGTACAGCTCACGGATGTCGAAGTCCACAATGCCAAGCTTCTTGGCGATCTTCGCAATCACGATGGTGCATGCGCTGTGTGCTCGGTAGAAACGGAACTTGGGGTTGGACAGCACCTCAGTGAACTTGCCCAGCATGGTCTGCATGTCGCGGTAGACCTCAGCTTCGTTGGCCAGAATGTACTTGACCATGGCAGCACCTGCATGGCCGGAGTTGGCAGTCATCTTCTTGATGTTCTCAGCGGCTACCATGGCAGACGCTGATCTCCATGCGTCCTCACCCTCTTCGGTGTCTGGGTACTCTGCACGATCTACAAGCATCAGCGGGTCGTAGCGGTCCACGTTGAGCTGAATCAGACGCACGGCCTCGGCCTGTGAGTTGGCTTGGTTAGCAGCCAGCAGTCCGTAGAAGTCACGGTTACCAGTCACATACACGTTCAGCCGCCACTCGGATGACTTGGCGAACACCACGCCGCCGCCCTTGGATGTGAGACGAACCTTCTCTTGGCCGTTGGATACGCCGTAGGCCACATCACTGAAGACGCCAGCTTCCATGTTGGTCAGCTCGTCAGCCAGCACGGGGATATTGTTGTATACGCCCAGCGTAGCCCACAGCGCATTGGTGGTGAAGCCTTCCTTGGAGTTGAGCGTCATCTTCTCAGGGTTGCCGAACGCAGCCAGCGCAGCGTGACATGCAGTGGTCTTGCCGCGACCAGACTTGCCGCCTTGCAGAGCCAGAATCAAGCCCTTGTACAGGTCTTCGCAGTGGTGTGATACCAGTGAGCCCCAGCCAGCGCATACGGTGTATTGCCAGTGAACGGCCTCTGGCCTGTTGTACATGAAGTTCATGGCCTCGGCGTAGCCTTCCAAGCTGCCGCGACCGTTCTTGAATGCGTTGGCACGCTCCTTGGCATTGCCGCCGACCAGCACTTTGCGCTCGGTGCCGTCTTGGTTGAACAGGGTCTCCCCGATCAGGAACGACTTGTAGTCATCCTTCCAGCCAAAGGCCGTCATGGTGTTGGTCTCTGTGATGCTGCGCTTTAAGGACTGCAGTTGGTCCAGCAGATATGCTGCCATGTGCTCTCCAGCGTTTTTGTGGTTGCTCTTCGTGAGCTCGTATCGGGCCATAGCCCTCAGCAAATCCGTTGGTGACGCCACGGACTCACCTGAAATCTCAAAGTCGCGGATGCGCTTGTCGGGTAGGTGCAGCCGGATGCCATAACGGAACGTGCCGTCTTCACCACGGATACGAGTCGTTGGATAGAACAGGTTCTCACAGAACGGGAAAATCTGCAGCACGCCTTCCTTGTCAGGGATGAGTCGACTCAGCAGCCCGGCGTCCCACTGGTAGCCGCGAGGCAGTGCGGGTATGGTCGCTTGCTCTCCAACACCTTCCTCGGTAACAGTCTCTTCGACCGTCGCCTCGGGCTCGGGGATTACTCGGCCAAGCTGGAGCGGTGTAGTGACCTTGCCCTTGAACGCGCAGCCGTTGCAGCCGTCAGGGTTGCATGCTTGAAACGATTCGCAGGTGGTGGGGCCAGCGTTCCACGAGTCGTACTTGATGTCCCAGTCAAGGCTGTCATGGCCAGTAGCTTCACGCTTGGACGTCCACGCTTCGGCAGTCTCACGACCACCCTCACAGAATGTCAGCAATCCGATGACACGACGCCAGACCTCATACTCCACATCACCCATGGTGTCGCGCATCTTCCCGGCTTGCTGGCACTTGTCTGCCATGACGGCTGAATCAACTGGAACTTCAGGGTACTGCGTTAGGTGGGCGGTCAGGTCAGAATTAAGATCAGTCGGCTGATACTGTTTCTTGGGCGTCTCTTTGACGGGCTTGACGCCGTTGGCCTTGGCGAACGCAAACAGCGTTACCGCAAATTCTTTGGGGTCAACAGCTTCACAGTCAGCCAGCAGCTTTACTGTCTTGGCCTCGCCGTTCTTGCGGTTGGTCGAACCCACTGGGCGCAGGATGGAGCTGAAGTCAGCCGTACGTGTTGGGTCAGCAATGACCTTGGCGTGGGCCAGCGTAGCCTTGAGAACTGTAGCCACCTTGCGCCACAGCTCGTGGCCGATCTCATGGGTCAGCGGCCAGTAGGCATGCACACCGTTGCCGGAATCCACCAGCATGGGGCGCGGGATACCAACTTCCTTGGCGAACTTGGCCATGGCCACGCAAGCGTCTTTCTTGGTCAGGTAGCCCTGCCCCTTGTCAAACTTCTCTTGGCCGCAGTCAACGTCCACCCAGAACGCCTTGGCCTTGTCCCAGTTCTCCGGGATGCGGTACTTGCGCTTGGGGTTGCCTTTGACGTCGAGCTCGTCCAACTCGATCACGGCTTTTTGATAGGACGCACACGCGTGGTACACCGACAACTGTTTGCTGCCAGCCATACCTTCGATGGCTTCGGCCATTGTCTCGAGGTCGGTGTAGACCTTGTGAGCCGGGAATTTGTAGCCCTCTTTGAACAGGGCAAGGTAATGAATGCCGAACTCCGGCAGTATTGATTTGAGGAACTCTAGGGTGTTCATACAGCACCCCTTGTTGTATTTTTGCAACGCATGACTACTCCAAAAAAGGAAAAAGCCCGCCAGAGCGGGCTCCAAGAGATTACCCCTTTTTAGTCTGTGCCGCCAGCGGAAACGTCGTCTTGTGGGATTGCTTCAACGTCCGTAGGAGCTGCGTTGCGTGCGGCTTCTTCCTGCTCCTTGGCCTGAGCCAAGATGTTGTCAATGATGGGACGCACGAAGTTATGTGGGCCGCTACCCAATGCACCAAGCAGGGTGTTGAGGGAGTTGGCGTCCATGTTCATGTCGAGTTTGATTTGGTAGTTCATGATTTTTCCTAGGTTAATGTTGCGTTGGGGGTGTGGGGTACTAACTGTACTGCAACCTTCATGGCTATGGGCCATGCGTCACCGCAGCATTTGCTTTCCCCCACTAAATCAGTCGTCGAAGCTGATACCGTCGAGGTCGAGGTCCATGTCGTCTTCAACAACGGCTGGCTTAGGAGCTGGCTTGGCAGCAGCTTTGGGCTTGGCCACAGGTGCAGGGGCTTCTTCCTCAGCAGGCGCTTCCACTACAGGCTTGGCCTTGGGTTTAGCCACTGGAGCAGGGGCTTCCTCTTCCTCAGCGGCAGCAGGGGCTTCAGCAGCAACTGCAGCAGCAATGGACGAGCCGAGGATGTTGGACACCACGTCAGACGCAGCGATCTCTTGGACTTGGGCATAACCATCATCGTCCAGAGAACCGACAGCGGTGAAGGTCAGCTTGGGAGACTCAGCTTGCAAGTCGAAGCCAATCTTGGTGAAAACCATGTTGTAGGCATAGCCGCGCTTTGACAACATCTGACCGTACTCGCCCAGTGCTTTGATAGATGCAGGTGGCACACGCAGTAGCATGGCGTCGTTGATCTGACCAGCAGGAGCCACGGCCAGACGGACGGCGTCGGAGCAAGCCTTGCCCTTGGTAGCACCCTTCTCGGAGACACGCGAGCCCCACTGGTTGTGTGGGCAGGTAGCGCACTTCTTAGCTTGCTTGTTCTGCGCGTCAGCCGCTGGCTCAACACCATCGTTGGAGTAGCAATCAGGCTTCTGACCTTCGCTGTCCTTGTCGTAGCCCTTGATGTAGAACACCTTGCTGGTGCCCTTGTTGGCTTTAAGCAACACCACGTTCAGGCTGGTAGCAGCGCTGTCTGGGTCTTTGGGGTTCATCTGGATTTCGCGCTCGCCGTCGCGGACAACTGCAAACACTTTGCCCTTGATGGAGATGACTGGAAAGCCGCCACCAGCGTGAGCTGTCAGGTCGGAGTTGAGCGCAGCGATGTCAACTTTTTTGAGGAAAGAGGGCAGGTTGCTGCCAGAGTCGAATGGAATGATGTTCATAATTTTCTCGGTTGAGGGAACAGGAGTTTATGCCGAACGGCGGATGTTGACAACGCGCTCTGAGCGAATATTTATGCCCGGTGGTAACTCGTTGTCGTTGTTGTCGCGGAACTGTTCAATGGCGGTCTTTGCAGCCCGCACCTCGATCAAGCTCCACTCTTCGTTGGCCTTCACAAACTCCATGAAGGCTTCACGATCTGCAACGCTGGCGGTTGTACGCACAGCGGTGTAAGCCGTACCAAACTCAGTCTTCACTGAGTCCATGCCGGTCTTGTTGAATACGTCCAACAGCTTGGCTTCGAGCTTTTCCATCTTGTCATTGATGGGGGCAACCGAAGCGTCGAAGTCAGACTTCATTTGCGCTTTCTTGTCACGTAGCTGTATGTACAGCGTGACTGCTTCCGATAATTTCATTGGTCTATCCGCTCTTTCATCATGTCGAGTAACACACCCTGCATAGACTGTTTGTCTTGCAGTCTCTTATACACACGCCGCTCAACATCCGTACCTGCAATGTGAACGATCACTGTGGTTCTTGTCTGGCCCGGTCGCCTTACGCGAGCACAAGCCTGTTCGTAAGTTTCATTCGAGTGAACCGGGGCGTACCACACGATGGTGGTTGCTGCCGTCAGTGTCAGTCCATGGCTCATGGTCGATGCGTTAGCTACCAACACACGAGGGTCAAGGCCACGTTGAAACTCACCAAAAATTCTGTCGCGCTCGGACTTGCTAGTTCCGCCATGCACCGTTTCTACCGCCCAGTCCTTACGCAGTTCTGACGCCACGCTTTCCAGAGCGCCTGTCAGTGGCACGAACACGATGACCTTGCCCTCTGACTCCTCGATAATTTCCTTGAGGACGTCCATGCGAGGCTTGGATGGGATGACGACTTCTTCGCCCCCTGTCCCGTACGCGACACCACATGCGATCTGGATTAACTTGTTGGCCTTCACAGCCTCATTGACAGCCAGAATCTGCCCACCAGAGTACTCGGTAGCCAGCTTGTTCATCATGTCCTTGTACGCCTTATCCTGCTCCTTGGTGAGGGCCACATCACGGGTGATGAACGTCTGCTCGGGTAAGTCAACGCAGTCATCCAGCGAGAATCGGATAGCTGGCTGCATCATCTGATACACGGCGTCGTTGGCGTCCTGCCTAGCTGCCCACTTGAACGGTGTGATCTGCCGCATAACGCGGTCACGGAACGCACTGAAGTACTTGGGTACGCTGGAGTTATCAGGTGTCACCAGCTTGCATTGCGCCCATGCGTCGGTAGGAGCGTTGGGAGTCGGAGACCCCGTCATGCCCCACACACGGCGTGTGGACTGCTTGTTGCAGATGGTGTTCAGAATCTTCCAGCGGTCAGTGCCAGAGTTACGTGCCAACGCAAGTTCGTCTACTACGATCAGGTCAATGTCAGGGCGCTTGGCCAGCTCGTCTTTGATGGTAGCCAGCCCGTCGATGTTGATGACGTAGACATGCACGTCTTGCTTGAGCAGCTTGTTGCGTCTGTCCCGTGAGCCATGCAGTACCACGCAGTCTAAGTGCGGGAATGTCTGGAACACTGAGTCAGCCCACGTACGCTCCATGGTAGACAGTGGACACACAACGAGCATCTTCTTGACTGTCTTGGTACGACGCAGGTAGTCGTACGCCCACAGTGCGCTGTTGGTCTTGCCAGTGCCCATGCCGTTGAGGCAGAACGCACGGCTGTTCATGGACAGAAATGAAGCCGTCTCCAGTTGAGCGGAGAACGGACTGTGCCTACCACTGACCTTGGGCCAGTCATAGTGCATGGGCATGGGGTCAGGAACCTCGAAGCCCAAGTTACGCAGCACCCGAGTTTCATCGGGTCTGTGTGGCACTGCTACCAGTGTCGCGCCTTTGTGTTCGACCAACACTGAGGTTGGTATGACAGTCGTTACTCTTGTCGGGTTGCGAAGCTTGAGTACGACTGCTTTTTTATCTTTGTGTATCAGCATGTGAGTTTCATTGCAGCCAGAGCTGCTGTGACTCCTTCGTCGGTTTGTTCAAATGGCATCTCATGGATGTCAGGGTCTCCCTTGACGCGCCAGCGAACCATGAGCTGGTCACTGAGGTAGTCGCGCATCATCGAGATGGCGGATACACCGTCTGGAACTCTGCGACCAAACCACATTTCCGGAGGAACAATTGAGCGTGGCGCTGGTCGTCGCCATTCGCCGCCACGTTCACTTATCGGGGTTGTAACTGCCACTGCCCTTCCTCCATCCACGGTTGGTTGTTCGGTCTTGCACAGTTACGTTGCCCTTGTGGTTGCCGCCACCGTTCTCC
>Ga0255127_1000466_pt1 | contig 20723 bp, 13 predicted proteins | sample Law_Miss_RepB_8d_FD_188555 | JGI IMG/M metagenome (GOLD analysis project Ga0255127, IMG submission 188555) | Freshwater microbial communities from St. Lawrence River, New York, United States - Law_Miss_RepB_8d | ecosystem: Environmental > Aquatic > Freshwater > River | place: USA: New York...
AGTTTTTTGGAGTTTCGAGACAAGCAATTCCATCGCATCTGCGGAATTTTGGCCAGCGAGAGCTTTTCGCATCAGGACGATTTTCTGGTATTCCGCAGGGTCTAAAAGGGCTTCTTCGCGTCGTGTCCCGGACTGATAGATATCGATTGCAGGCCAAATTCGGCGATCGACGAGGGAGCGATCAAGGACGATTTCCATGTTGCCTGTCCCTTTGAACTCCTCGAAAATCACTTCGTCCATCCGGCTTCCGGTGCCGACGAGGGCGGTGGCGATGATGGTCAATGAGCCTCCTTCTTCGACTTTACGGGCAGCCCCGAAGAGGGATTTTGGCTTTTGCATGGCGTTTGCATCCAATCCCCCGGTGAGGGTTTTTCCCGATTGGACACATTCGCCGTTCCAAGCGCGGGCAAGCCGGGTGATGGAGTCTAGGAAAACAACCACATCGACTCCGTCTTCGACGAGTCGTTTAGATTTTTCGAGGACCATCTGGCTGACTTGGATGTGCCGCGAGGCGGGTTCGTCGAAAGTGCTACTGATGACTTCGCACTTTGGACCGCGAACTTCGCGTTGCATATCGGTGACTTCCTCGGGCCTCTCGTCGACCAAGAGCATAAAGACGTAAGCGTTCGGGTAGTTCGCGAGAACGGCCCGTGCCATTTTCTGCATGAGCAGCGTTTTTCCGGCTCGCGGTGGGGATACGATCAAGGCGCGTTGACCGAAGCCCAACGGGGTGACCAAGTCGATGATCCGAGTACAAGTTTCCTCGGTGCTGGTTTCCATTACGATCCGTTGCTTCGGATGCAATGGGGTTAAAGAGTCAAAAGGTTTTCTGCTGCGGACTTCGCCTGGATTGCGATGATTGATCGCTTCGACCCTGAGGAGGGCAAAGTAGCGTTCGTTCTCTTTCGGTGGACGGATTTGACCGGAGATAACCATTCCGGTGGTAAGTCCAAAGCGACGTATTTGGGATGGAGAGACATAGATGTCGTCAGGGCATGCAACATAGTGATGGGTGGTTGATCTTAAAAACCCAAAGCCATCGGCGAGGACTTCGAGCGTTCCTTCTCCCATCATGATTCCCGAGGAAGCCATGCGAGCTCGGAAGACTTGGAAGATCAATTCCGGGTGGGGCAGTTCACTGTATTGCGGAATACCTTCGAGTTGTGCGATTTCAACTAGTTCGTCATGCGACATGCGTTGAAGCGTCGGGAAATCCAGCATGGGGCGAGGCTGCTCAGGGGGGGGCTGCAAGCCTGATGCGCCGCGCGCAAGTTCCTCTGCGATCGAGAGGATCTCGTTGGTTTTCCATTTCGGTCTTGGGTGACCGTTACCTTGATCTGTCATTGTTTCAGCAGAGTCCAGATCAGCTCCTGTGAGCGGGCCATGTGATGGCTTTCCTTGCAACGGCTTCTTGAAGGTGAAACCATCGCGCAACGCATCAAAGGCCGGAGTGATCGGAACGAGGTCAGGGGGGGGAATTAGGAAGAGTATCGGGGTGGCAGATGTTCCACCGCGATTTAATTATAGACGCGGAGGTATTCTAAGTACAATGGAATTCGTTTTCAGCACGAGAGTTCGACGGGTAAAAAATGTCCACTAAGTCGAACTTTACGGCACTGGTTATCGATGGCCTCGTTCGCATGTTTTTCGCTTTGGTTGTATTGATACCCGTATAGGTTCCCAATGGTACGCTTAGCTACATTGTTGCTGATGTTCGTTTGGAGCATCCAGACTCTGAGTATTGCCACTGTTCGAGCGGGAATGATTTTGGATGAAGTCAGCGATTCGCTTTATACCAATTATGGGAGCCGATTCGCTTCCGTTGGAAAAATCGGTACCGCATCTGGGACGCTGATCGCACCGAATTGGGTAGTAACCGCCGGCCATGTCGCAATCGGGAACTTCACAATTGGAGGCAACACGTACGCAGCAGCCGAAATGATCAAGCATCCACAGTTCTTGGCAAACGGCAGCAATGTCGGCTATGGATATGACATTGCCGTCATGCGGCTAAGTACCCCAGTGGTTGGGATCGCACCAAGTCCTTTTTACATCGGGAACGGTGAACTCGGTGCGATGCTCTCCATCACCGGATATGGGGAGACGGGTGTCGGATCGACTGGGCAATCGTCGAATCCGGGCACCTTGCGCGGTGGCACCAACATCGCAGATGAGCTGATGAGCTTTAGTAACGGACCAGGGGGGCAAGTCGGGGCGCAGAACGCTGTCTTGCTGAGCGATTTCGATGCGCTTGCGTCGCGGGATCCTAGCGGAAGTTTCAATACCCTCGGCACTCGTACCGCAACGGACTTGGAGTACCATCTCGCCATCGGTGATAGTGGTGGTGGAGTCTTTATCCAAGAAAACGGAACTTGGTATCTCGCCGGTGTAAACTCCTTCGTCGCCTCGCAGCGCGATTGGACTGGCTCTGGCAACACGCTGCCGTTCGGTTATGGAGCCGTAAGCGGCTTTACGCGTGTTTCGAGTTTCAAAGACTTTATCCAATCCGCGACTGGAGTGCCTGAACCCTCCAGCCTCGGCTTGATCATTTCCCTCTCCATCGGCTACCCTGCATGGTGGCTTCGCCACACCAAGCGTCGGCGATCCATTCTCCAACAACAAAATTCAGTATGAAAACAATTCTTGGTTCGTTAGTACTTCTCCTCGGCTTGGCCGCCGTTGGATTCACGATTGCGTATATCAAGTACCGCGCGTTGAACGCTCCCGTCGCGATGCAGGAGGCGCATCCAACCCCGGTGGTCCTCAGTCAATCGCAGTCGGTACGCTTGCGCCGTAGCACCACTGCGGTCGGCACCGTGGTGGCTTCTCGACTACTGCAATTGAAAACCGAGACGGTCGGAACGGTCAAAGCGGTCCATTTTCAATCAGGGCAAATTGTTCAACCCGGCGATATCTTGATCGAACTCGATACCGATGTTGAACAAGCGATGCTCGAGAGCGCACAAGCTGCTGAGAAAATTGCTACTTCAACCTATCAGCGGATTAAGAAGGCGATGGAAGTCCAAGCTCTCAGTGAGCTCGATCTCGATCAGACCCAAGCACAGCTAGCGCAAGCACGAGCTGAAGTTGCGAGGATGCAAGCTGTGATCCGACGCAAAGTTTTGGTCGCTCCGTTTCGAGCTCGCGCAGGAGTCTTTGATGTGCAACCCGGTCAGTACTTGGCCGAAGGCTCGCTGATCACGATGTTGCAAGGGATCGACGATTTCGTCTACGTCGATTTCATGATGCCCCAACACATTGCGGGCATGTTGAAAGTGGGTGAATCGATCTCCGTCGAACACCTCGGGGTTAAGTCCGATGCTCAAATCATCGCTCTGGATTCTCAATCCGATCGAACAACCCGATCCTTGTTGGCGCGAGCGAAAATCCAATCTCCTCCCGACTCGCTCCACGTCAACGATTCAGTTCGGGTGGTGGCCGAAGTTGGAGAAGCTCTTGATACCGTGGTGATTCCATCATCGGCACTTCGAACCGACCCGACAGGTCCATTCTGTTACGTTGCAACTCCTGATACGACCGATCCGAACAAAATGATTGCACGCAGACGCGAGGTTCAAGTCGGCTCGTCGGTCGGTAATTCCGTTTCGATCCTACAAGGGATTCAGCTAGGGGAACCGGTCATCGCCGACGGTTCATTTAAGATCTTTGATGGGACCTGGGTGGTGCCATCGGATCTGACCACGACCGCTAAGGTTGCTCCGTAGTTCTTTTCTCAGCGTAGTTCAATTCTCAGTGTAGTTCAATTCTCAGCCTAGCACTCTTCTGAGTAAATCCCCCGCGAATTTCCCTAGCGAATCTCTCCAAATGAAATCCATTACGGACATATTTATCAAACATCCAGTTCTGGCAATCGTCGTGAACTTGATGATCGTATTGCTGGGTATTCGCTCATCGCAAACGTTACCTGTACAGCAATTCCCGAAACTTGAAAGCACCTCAATCGTCATCACGACGATGTACATCGGAGCGAGTGCAGAGACGATTCGCGGATTCTTGACGACTCCGATCGAGAAAGCTGTCTCTTCAATCGGCGGAGTGGACTACATCGAATCCCAAAGCGTGGCTGGATCAAGCCAGATTACGATTCGGCTGAAACTCAATCACAATGCCACTCAAGCGCTTGCGGAGGTCAACACTCGGTTGCAACAAGTCCGCCGCGAGCTGCCCGCAGAAGCAGAACCGAGCGTCGTAGAAATTCAACGCGCAGACCGCCCCTACGCTTCGTTCTATCTGAGCTTTACGTCCTCGCGTTGGGATATCCCACAACTGACCGATTATTTGACCCGAACCATCCAGCCTCAACTCTCCACGATCGCAGGAGTTCAACGGGTGGGGGTCGAAGGTGGACGCACGCCGGCGATGCGTATTTGGATTTCTCCAAACCAACTATCCGAGTTAAACCTGACGCCGGGAGACGTCTATGGGGCTCTTCGTCGAAACAACTATCTGGCTGCAATCGGTCGAGTGAAAAATGATGCAGTCCAAGTCGACTTATTGACCGACACGGATTTGAAGACCGAAGAAGAGTTTCGGGATCTGATCGTTTCGCAAAAAGATGGAGCGGTCATCCGGCTTGGTGATGTTGCCAAAGTCGAATTTGGATCGGAAGAGGCGTCCATGGTTGCGATGTATCGCGGACGCGAAGCTGTTTACGTATCGGTCTGGCCATTGCCTGGCAGCAACGAAATCGAAGTAGCGAACCGCTTGAATTCGGCCATGCAAGCCCTTGCGCCGAATCTGCCCAACCACATCGAGATGAATCTTGCTTACGATGCGACGAAGTTCATGCGGGATGCTCTATCGGAGATTTCCAAGACCCTTATTGAAACGGTGGCCATCGTCGGATTCGTGGTTTTCTTGTTCATGGGTTCGATTCGCACAGCTATTGTTCCGTTGATTGCGATGCCGGTCTCGCTCATCGGTGCAACGATTCTGATGTATATGCTCGGTTTCTCTCTGAATCTCCTGACTTTGCTCGCCATCGTTCTCTCCGTTGGATTGGTGGTCGATGATGCGATCGTTGTCGTGGAGAATGTGCAACGCCATATTCGCGAAGGGATGTCCAAAGTCGATGCGGCACTTCTGAGCGCCCGGGAACTCTTTGGGCCAATCGTCGCAATGACGATCACCCTCGCTGTGGTGTATGCACCGATCGGCTTTCAAGGTGGACTTACAGGAATGTTGTTTCGAGAATTCGCATTCACACTTGCCGCCGCTGTTCTTCTCTCAGGAGTCGTGGCCGTCACACTTTCGCCTGTGATGAGCAGTCAAATGCTTTCGGCGAGTGGCAAGGAGAGTTGGTTGACCCGACTGGTCAACCGCGTCTTCGATGCCGTCCAATCGTTCTACGGATTGGTTCTTGAATCCGCATTGAGCTTGCGATGGGCCATCGCTCTGTCGACGGTTTTAATCGGAGTAGCTGCTGTCCCATTCTACGTCATGAGCTCGAAAGAGCTTGCGCCGGTGGAAGACCAAGGTGCCATTGCGGTGATGCTGAAAGCATCTCCCGATTCCACCCTAAAGAGCACGGTCGCTTGGTCGAAACAACTCGCCGAAAAGTTCGCAGTCATGCCAGAGACAAGTTACATGTGGGCACTTGTCGGATCGAATTCTGGTTTCGGCGGGATCATCACCAAGGACTGGGATGAAAGAGAGAAAGAACACATGCGGAGTACTTCCGCGATGGTTCCCCAAGCCTTCGGAATCGCGTCCGCTATCCCAGGGCTTCAGCCATTCCCGGTCCTCGTCCCACCCTTGCCAGGGGCCGGTAATTTCGACGTCGAGCTGATCGTTAAATCGGACTTGCCTGTCGAACAACTGACTCTATTGTCCGGACAAGTGCTTGCGGAAGCGAACGCAAGTGGATTGTTTTTGTTTGTCGATACTGACTTGAAAGTCGACTTGCCTCAAGCCCAGGTGATCATTGACCGGGAGAGAGTTGCGGATCTGAAACTTGATCTGGCAAGTATTGCAAGTGAATTAGGTGTATTGTTAGGAGGTGGTTACGTGAACCGCTTCAACTACTTTAATCGTTCGTATCAAGTCATCCCGCAGCTTGCGGAGGCAGACCGGCAATCGGCAACGTCATTGATGGATTTGAAGATCCGGACACCGACTGGTCAGTTGATTCCTGTATCGACTTTTGCAACCATCATACCGAAGACCGCTCCGCGCGTTTTGTCCCGTTTCCAACAGCAGAGTTCGATACAGATACAAGCGGCCGTCATACCTGGAATTCCTGGACTGACGAAAGAGTCGGGATTGCGCAAGATCGAGGAGATAGTCGAACGGGTTATTGGGCCATTAGCTACGACCGACTATGCCGGCGAGTCTCGCCAGATTCGCAAAGAGGGCTCTTCGTTGACGGTGACGCTTGGGATTGCATTGGCGCTGATTTACTTGGTGTTGGCAGCCCAGTTCCAGTCCTTCCGAGATCCGTTGATCGTCCTGCTTGGTTCTGTCCCACTCGCGATCTCAGGTGCACTGATGTTGACGTTTCTGGGGCTAACGACCGTGAATATTTACTCCCAAGTTGGACTTATTACTCTTGTTGGGCTCGTCGCGAAGAATGGGATTCTCATCGTGGAGTTCGCGAACCACTTGCAAGAGGAAGGTTTATCGAAGTGGAAGGCAGCGATCGAAGCATCGAAGACACGATTGCGGCCAGTTTTGATGACCAGTGCAGCGACTGTCTTCGGACACTTGCCGTTAGTCTTCGTCACGGGTCCGGGAGCACAAGCTCGAAATAGCATTGGGATTGTGTTGGTGGCGGGTATGGCGATCGGGACGCTTTTTACACTCTTCGTCGTACCGAGTTTGTATGTGTTGATCGCGGGAACCAAGAGGAAGAGTTAGTACGTAGTCAACGCTGTTACGTAGCCATCCGCTGCCAAGCGGTGGGAGTCGCGAGGAAAACCTCCACCGTCTGGCGACGCGTGGCTACCTGTCCGACCTGTCCGACCTGTCCGACCTGTCCGACCTGTCCGACTTGTCCGACTTGTCTGACATCCCAACAGCAACTCTCAACACGCACGGGACCGCAGTCCCATGCTACGCTGCGTGGCTACACGTAGCCATCCGCTGCCAAGCGGTGGGAGTCGCGAGGAAAACCTCCACCGTCTGGCGACGCGTGGCTACCTGTCTGAACTGTCTGACTTGTCCGACTTGTCCGACTTGTCCGACTTGTCCGACTTGTCTGACCTGTCCGACTTGTCCGACATCCCAACAAGCACCTCCTCCCCTTCTCCCGCTGGCGGGAGCAAGGGGCCGGGGGATGAGGGTGGTGACCGCGCAACAGCAACTCTCAACGCACGGGACCGCAGTCCCATGCTACGCTGCGTGGCTACAAACAAACACTCATCTCTTCGATTTTTTCCCAGCAGGGAAATCGCAAAGGGGTTTGCTGGTACTCGGGTCGGCAAGCACTTCGGCAATCGTTGTTCGTCCCAACTCGACTTCAATGCTCTCCATGGCTTTATCCATCCTGCAATGCAACGGACACAGTTGCTTTGCATGAGATCGAAGCCCCAGCGGGCAGGTCGTGATGCGTTGGATAGGCTCGACGCTGTTGACTACATCAAGCACCGTCAGCTTCTCCGGATTTTTTGCCAACCGAAATCCACCTCCAGCACCTCGGTTCGAGTCGATGATGCCATGCGACACCAACTGCTTGAGCACCTTGGACAAATAAGCCTTCGGTACCTTAGTGCTCTCCGCTATCGATTCGCTATTGTGACGTGTTTCCGGGGCGCTCGCAGCTAAATGGACCACCGCGCGCAACGCGTATTCGACCGTTTGCGTAAACATCCAGCCCCTCTTGGATAATCGATTCTCAAATCTGTTTGGCTCTTTCTTCATTTCCCAAGCTACACATTTCGAGTAGCTTCGAAATACCCAACAATAAAGAAAACCCAAACCGAGCATCTGGCATTATAATTGAACTCCAAGGTGGCAACTACGCTCAAACCCGATCGCCACCTCCCACTCTACGCGTTACTGGGTACTTGTATGAAACTTTTTCCTCCTCCGTCTCAAGTCGCTTTGACTGGGTTATCGCTTAGCCTGGCAGTCTGCATTTGGGGAGCTGCTGCGAGAACCGATGGATCCGAACCGCTTGCTACCGAAATTGCTCGAATTGGGTCCAAGATCGAAACATTGAGTTTCAAGGATATCCGAGGCGTCACGCGAGAGCTTTCGGAGCTCGGTACTCACCGCGCAACGGTGATCATGTTCACCACCACCGATTGCCCCATCGTCAATAAAACGCTTCCGAAACTCAAAGAACTCTACGCTGAGTACGTTTTGAAAGATGTTGCCTTTTTGTGCATCAACGTCGGCCAAAACGATACGCTGCAAGCGATGGCAAGCCATGCGATCGAGTTCGATACTCCATGGAGTTTCGTCAAAGACTACGAAGCACGCAGCGCGGTGGCACTAGGTGTACTACGAACTCCTGAATTCGTAATTCTCAACAGAGAATCCGAGATCTGCTACCGAGGCCGATTCGACGACCAATTTCGATTGGGTGGTGCCAGACCTTCGGCAACCCGAGCTGACCTTCGGCTTGCTCTCGACGAAGTTCTTGAAGGTAAAGCTGTAAGCGTACCGCAGACTCCCGTCGATGGATGCTTGATCACATTCCCAAACCAAAGTGGGAACACTCTTGCCGATGGCAACGCTCAAAACGCAGAAACTACAAAACCACCGCTCCCATCACCCGGCGATCAGTTGAATTTTAACGAGCACATTGCACCGATAGTATTCGAATCGTGTGCGCCTTGTCACAGACCTTCAACCGCCGCTCCATTCTCGCTTCTGACCTACGAAGATTGCATTGCGCATGCTGAGATGATTGCAGCAGTCGTCCGCGACGAGACGATGCCACCTTGGTATGCAACAAGAGCTCACGGCACGTTTCAAAACAATCGTTCACTGAACCCCGCTGCGAAAAAGACTCTCCTGCAATGGCTCGATTCTAGTCGCGTTCAAGGAGATCCGGCCAAAGCACCAGCGCCACCAAGCTTCGTCGAGACTCCCTGGCGAATCGGAACCCCCGATTTAATCCTTACCACTATCGAGCAACATACAATTCCCGCGACCGGGTTCGTCCCTTACAAGTACGTGGTGTTGCCACATTTGTTCCTCGGCGAGACGTGGGTAGAAGCCTTCGAAATCCGACCCTTGAATTCAGCCGTCGTCCACCATTGCAACATGGCTTACGCTACCAGCAAAGGCGCTAGCGAAGATACATTCATCACCGGTTACGTCCCAGGGGGCCAACCGATGGATCTTGGACGATTCGAGAACTCGGTGGCGTACCGAATCCCCGCAGGTGCCGCACTCGGACTACAAATCCACTACACCACGACAGGTAAGGAGGAGAAATGCAGAATCCAAGTCGGTTTGCGATTTCCAAAGAAACAGATTCGAAAACAACTCCATCATTTCGTTCTCGATCCTCGCGGTTGGAAAATACCACCCGGCGATCCAGCGTATCGCATCGAAGCGAAGCACACCCTCCGACATGATGCAGATTTGCTCGGGCTCTTCACCCACATGCACGTCCGAGGAAGAGACATGACCTTCTATGCAAACCATCACGACGGCTCACGTGAAACGCTACTTCAAATCCCTAACTACAACTTCGAGTGGCAACTTGGATATGAACTAGCCCCCGGCACAAAGCAGCTTGCGAAAGGGACGGCAATCGAAGCGATAGCGCACTTCGACAATTCATCGTTTAATCCCTACAACCCAGACCCCACTGCAACCGTGGAGTATGGGCCGCAAACCGTCGACGAAATGTTTAACGGATTCGTCTTCTACGTCGACCAACACGAATCGCTCGCGATCGACGTCAACCCGAAGACTGGAAGAGTTAAGAAGTAATCTTAAGAAGTAATCGCCGATACATCTGTCTGCAAGCCCGCAGGAATGCTCACGGGTGTATCCACGGGCAAGTCGACTGGTAGGATACGAAACGGCAAGCCTTTGATCGCTGCTCCTGGATTGTGAAATTCGAGTCCTGAATATCGCAATCGATCGACGGGTCGATGCGTGTGTCCAAAGTAGACTTGCTCCACCCCAGCAGCACGATCTTGCTTAGCCCAGCTTAGATAATCTGCCACTTGCGTCATGACTTTGCGATTCGAGTTCGCGAAGTGCGCTACCACACGGTGGATTCGCGTCTGCACCGCTGCGTCATAAAGAGAATGTTGCAATGGGTGAGGCAAAGCCCGCTCTTCGCTTCGAAGCCTCCTTGCATCGAGCAACTCATGAAAGTCCGCTTCGAGCGGTATCTTCGAGTCGATGATATCTCCATGGAGAAACACGCTCGATCCAAGACGTAAGAAATGCGGATGCCATCGCAACTTCGGGTTGCTACCGGCGAGTTCCTCAAGCCGCTGTGTGAAACCCGGAAGCGCATCGTGGTTTCCCAAAATGTAGTGAAACTGACACTCAGGGTTGACCGCTAAGAGATTCTTCAAATAACGGATGCTCTGCTCGATCGATTGCTCGTGCGAACGGTATGAGCTCCAGCGAAAGTCGAAGATATCACCACCAAGGATGAACGTGTGCGATTGTAAGATCGCTTCATCGATCGCCCGCTGAAGCATCGGCCCCGTGCTGCGATTCGCTAATAGATGCAAATCGGAAATGAAATGTGCCTTCGAAGCTCGCTTGCTCATACAACCAAATGACGCTCTGCTGATCCTAAAGGGCAACCACGAAACCTGAACAAACCGAAACTCGAAAAAATCATAGGCTCTGAACCCATGAACGTCAAAGTTCACAAGGCGAGTTTGGGGAGGAGAAAGGGCAATACAAAGGGTGATTGCAAGGTTTTTTCAAGCGAAGAGGAGTTCAACTGACGAAAAGTGTTGGTTTTTTCGTTATACTCGGAGCTTGCTGAAACAAATCTCGTTTGAGCTCCCACCTGCCACTTCTCTCCTCGTTGCGGACCGCTGCTATGCAATCTGACCAAAGCCAACTATCAGCCAATGAACCTTGGTACAAAGGACTGACTTCTTACCATTGGTTTGTCTTCGCCATGGCTTCGATGGCTTGGGTCTTCGACTGCCTTGATCAACAAGTCTTTATTCTCGCTCGCGGGGAAGCTTTAAAGGCGTTATTACCAAGAGGGACGGAAGGACCTGTAATCAATCAATACGCTGGCTATTCCACCTCGATCTTTATGATCGGTTGGGCGACCGGAGGACTGATCTTCGGTTCAATCGGTGATCGTATCGGCCGAGCTCGCACGCTGGCGATTACGGTCTTGATGTACTCGGTGTGCACGGGACTCAGCGCATTTTCTACTGGCTGGCAAGACTTCTTCATCTATCGTTTCATAACCGGGATGGGAGTCGGGGGTGTGTTCGGGCTCGCAGTAGCCTTGGTTGCAGATAGTCTGCCTGAACGCTCGCGGACAGCCGCTCTGGGTTTACTTCAAGCCCTCTCGGCGATCGGAAACATCAGCGCCGGGTTGATGAGCATCTACGTTGGTAAACTCGGTGCGGCTGGAAAGATCGATCCGAACACCGGATGGAAATTGATGTTCCTCTTCGGTGCCCTCCCCGCCTTCTTGTGCGTATTCATCCAGTGGCGTCTGAAGGAACCGGAGAAATGGGTCATCGCTCGTCGAGAAGGGCGTGCTGCGGGGGTTAAGTTCGGATCCTATTCGACTCTACTCGGTGATGCGCGATGGCGAAAATCGGCGATCGGTGGATTGCTCCTCTGCGTCGCAGGAGTCATCGGTGTTTGGGGGATCGGTTTCTTTGCCCCCGAACTAATCAACGGGGTGATCGAAGTCCAAATGCTCAAAGATGATCCTCAAGCAACCAAGGAATCGATTAAAGCCGCACAGTCGATGTGGCGAGGATACAACGGGATCATTCAGAACACCGGTGCATTCTTCGGCATGCTGGCCTTCACCTATCTGTGCCAACGTATCGGGCGGAAAAAAGCATTCGTCATCGGCTACATCGCTGCTATGCTCGCTACCATCACCTTCTTTAGAAACTTCAATGGCGTCTCAACGATCTGGCTAAGCGGCTTGATGGGATTCTGCCAACTCGCCCTATTCGCTGGTTTCGCGGTCTACCTACCAGAACTCTTCCCACTGCGACTTCGCAGTACCGGAACAAGCTTCTGTTACAACGTCGGCCGCTACGTCGCTGCCACCGGCCCGATAACACTCGTGGAGCTAGGCAAAGTCCTCGCACCCGAAAAAGCCCCTTTAGAAGTCAAGCTGCAAGCTTTCCGGGATGCTTGCACTTACATGAGCTTCTTCTTCCTCATCGGACTAGTCGCTTTGCTGTTCCTCCCTGAGACCAAAGACAAACCACTTCCAGAGTGATTTGTTTTGCGGATTGCTCCGTTCACTGCGGTGTATGCCCGCGCATGTAGGGCGTACCAGTCTTGCGGGTTTCATTCCGTGGTGAACGGTGAAGCGGGCAAGCCATCGCGATTGTAGAGGTTCGCTCCTTCAGGATTCATGCTAAAACCGTATCGCACCGCCACAGGCCGTGCGACTTCGGGGTGCGTGCAAACAACCTTGTCCCCCTCGATCGTCGCTTCAGCCCAATACCATTTGCGATCTTCACCGGCGATCGCAAAGCGTGAAAGGCTCTCTCCTGTCGCTTGGGCTACCGGCTCTCGCCCAATCTTTCGACCCACCATCAAACCTTGACCGACGTGATCGAACTCGATCACAGCTCGATTCCCATCGATGGTCAATTGACGAAACAACGGGCCGGAGCATTCGATGTTCTTTCCGTATTGATGGACAAGTGCCCATCGGGCTAGTCGCTCACCGACATCGTACTTGTTCTTTGGATGGATATCTTGAGCATCTCCGATATCGATTGCGACCGCCATTCCGGTATTCTCGATCGACAATGCTTTACGCTGTGCATCTCGGAAGAAGGCCCAGCCGTCGGCTTGAGCAGGATCTTTCGTCGGTGATTGCCAAGCTGCCAGTTGCACAAAGTAAAAGGGTAAATCGGGATCGGAAAACCACTTGCGCCAATCGGAAACCATCGCCCGTTTCTTCTCGATGTACTGCTTTCCATCTTCAGCGTTGCCTGCGTTGTTCTCTCCTTGGTACCATAGCACTCCGCGGAGCGACAAGCGTTTCAAGGGATGGATCATGCCATTGTGCAGCGTCACGCAGCGTGGGCGGAACATCTTCTCCCCGAATGGAAACTCCGGGATGGCAGGTGGCATGGAAATCTCCGTACCGGCAAGCATTTGTTGGCGAGCTTCGAGCGTCCACTTTTCGACCTCTGGAATCACGGTTGCTAAATCCTTTTGATACTGCGCGAGAGATTCACGCATCATGCGAGCGTAAGGTTCCAAAGCAGGGGTATTCATCAACGTCTCTTGCGCCATCCAGCATTCGATGTTTGTTCCACCTACGCTAGATCGAACGATTCCGATCGGCACTCCGGTCTCCATATGCACACGCTTGGCAAAGTAATATCCCACTGCGGTAAAGCCGGGAGTCGACTGTGGAGTGGCAACAGACCAACGTCCTCGTACATCGAGCTTTGGGGTATGGGCGAAATTCATTTCGACACCAAAATGGCGAATCATCGGTTCATTCGATTGCGCGATATCTTCTGGTGCATCGCAGCCACCGAGTCCCCACTCCATATTCGATTGACCGCTGCAGAGCCACACGTCACCTACCAATACATCCCGGATCCGAATCTCGTTGCTTGCTGAAACAACAAGCTCCAATCCGTCGCGGGACATTGGTAAAGCGGCGAGTGTACAAGCCCACGATCCGTCGGCAGCGACTTGGGTTTGCTCTGTTTGTTGACCCAATCGGACGTTGAGCATTTCACCAGGGGTTCCCCATCCCCAGAAGGTCAGGGGGCGGTCGCGTTGAACGACCATATGATCCGAGAAGATCGTAGCCAACCGGACTTCAGCATGGCAAGGGGTGCCAACGAAACCAGCCCATAAGTTGAATCCGAACAGGAACCAACACACTGCGAGAGTTTTGCGGACGGAATTTGATTGCGTCATAGAACTGTACCTCATTTCTGTTTTCCAATTGTACTAATTGCTTTCGACTGTCACATTGCATTCAACTGCCACATTGCATTCGGCATGGCATTGTTTTCGACCATCGCATTGATTTCAGCCATGGTGCAGTGTGTTAATCGCTCCCCATGTCTAATTGACTTCTTTGCAGGAAAGCCTGATCGCATTCTTTGTAGGAAAAGGAGTATACTAACTGTGAAACAGTAACTGGCAGGAAATTTCGAACCCCACAGTAGATCCTTTCACAGCAAACCGACCATCCCTACCCCTTTCATCTTAGGAATACAAATCCTCCAGATTCATCGCTCTAGAGGTCTACATCATGTCGGATTCCGATTCGCAGCGTAACATTCCAAAACGCCAAATCGCACGCTTGATCGGCACATCGGAATTCCCAATCTGGGTTTTGTCGGAATCCCAACAACTCGTCTTTGGTAACGAAGCTTTCATCGCACTCTTGGAATCTCTTCCAATCGATTTGCTCCCTTCGGATGCATCCTTTAGCGATTCAACTGGCGGCAATTCATCACCCTCAGAGCCATCGGCCAAGGATGTGCGAAGGGACGAAGCGAGTAGCCGATCAGGTGCGCAAGGGGCAGAGCGTGGGGTAGGAACCGAACGGGGGCTTGATCGTTTTTTGGGGATGGAATGCAAGCCGGACACGGTCTGTGAATCCACGTCGATGACGCTCTTGGCCCGATGGCTTGCGATCCCTGCGAACACATCGAGTCACCATGTTCGCACAGTGAAAGATATCGCAGTGAAAGACATCGCAGTGAAAGAGTTGTTACCTAGCGAATGGTCGGCTGCGAGTGGGGCTTCGAGTGTTACAGAGCCACACTCCCAAGAGAGCGGGTCGGGGGTATACAACTGGCAAGGGCCATGCATCAGAACCCTCATTCCCCTTGGTATGCCACCTGAAGGTTGTACGCTATGCATGTTAAAACCCGATGCGGGGGATCTTGATACATACCGTGATATCACATTTCGCGAGAGGGTAGAGATTCCGGCCCTGAGTTTGCTTGACTCCGAACCGAGCATGGAGTCGTGGTGGTATCTTCACGGGAATTCGCCCCGTACATGTACCCTTCGCAAACAACTCGAGCTGGCTTGTTCAGGAAATCATCCTATTCATTTGATTGTTCCACACGGTGCACCTGCGATCCAACTTGCGACTTGGATTTTTCACGAGCGTTTTCAGGCACAAGCGGTCTCAGTGCGACGCGATCCACCGATCACCATCGAATGCAAATGGATGGATAAAGATTTGTTATCAAGCGTATGCGAATGGATTGATGATATTCGCAAGCAGGGACGCAGTCCGGAGGTTGTCATACATTTGATCGATCAGCTTGCGCCTGAGTTGCGTGAACCGCTTGCGGAAATCGCAACCAAACAACGCTGGAATGCGATCGTAACCTCAAGCGTCGTATCATCCGAGCAAGCTTCGCGAAACTCGCCTCATTGGTCGCGTTGGATTGCGACATTCGACGTTCAAACTATCGAATTGCAACCCATCGCTCAAAGAACCGAGGAAATCGAAAGCCTCTTGTTAGCGTGGCTTCGCAAGCACCCGGGATTTCGGTGGAATCAAGCTTTCCTCGATGCTTTGCTCGCCTACGCTTGGCCGTCTGATGCCGAAGAGTTCGATCAAGCCCTCAACGAATCGATCCAAAGTTGCCAGGGCGAATCTCTGCGCGGTAACCTTTCAAGTGACGCTTCTCCGGCTCAGGAGCAGGAAAGCAAGAGTCAAGATCGGTTGTTAGATGAAACCCATCTACCGATTTCCTTGCGTACATTTCCTTCGCACATCGAACGCTTATCCCCTCCGGAGCCGATTGTGCTTGATGATGAACTCGAAACCTACGAGCGGAAACTCATTGAGCGTGCTTTGCGGGATCACCCTCGAAACAACACCGCCGCTGCGAAAGCACTTGGGATTTCCCGGGCGCGTTTACTCAGGCGCATGCAGCAATGGGGATTGGGCAGCCCTCAATCCACGCCTCGATCGACCGATCAAGTCGTTTTTGAAGAGATCGATAGCGACGAGTAACTTTGCTCAATTTTCGTTTTTTTGGGGATTCACTCCACCATCTCGCGAACTCTTCCCAGATCGCCTGTCTTAACTTGCGACACACCATTGGAATTCGTATCTATGGGCAATCTCAAACACGCCATCGCATTCCATTTTCCGACGATAAACTTCCCATGATGACAGCGCAAAACGAATTCGAGTCCAAGTCTGGTAAAGAATCCGCAAAGCCTTCGTCGTTGGCGTTTGATGTTCAGTGGTTATTAGGGGAGAAGTCTGATCCGGATCCGTTGCCGGATCGGGAGGAGATTCGAGATCGCATCAGGATCCGAAAGCCACGTCACCGCGGGATGCCATTGAATTTATTGGCGACGGTTTTTGTGCTTGGTTCGATCGGTACCATCGGGGTGTTGATAGCGACGCAGGGGTTAACGGGGATTGTTCCCGGCGGGATGTTTGAGTCGATGCCTTGGATTGCCGATGGAGCGAAAGATTCACCGAGTGGCAAAGAAGGGGCGATTTCTCCGGAGAGTGAGCGAGAAGCCAATGAAACGATTGAAGCGATTTTAGCTCTTCAAGAGTTAGCAGCTCAATCCGATGGCAAGTCAACGCAAACGCAAAAGCGGTAGCCACCGTCGTAGCATGGGACTGCGGTCCCGTGCGCGTTGAGAGTTGCAGTTGCGCGGTCACCACCCTCATCCCCCGGCCCCTTCTCCCGCCAGCGGGAGAAGGGGAGGCGCGCTTGTTGGGAGGTCAGACAGGTCAGACAGGTCAGACAGCGATAACCGAGACGAATCACGCGTCGTAGCATGGGACTGCGGTCCCGTGCGCGTTGAGAGTTGCAGTTGCGCGGTCACCACCCTCATCCCCCGGCCCCTTCTCCCGCCAGCGGGAGAAGGGGAGGCGCGCTTGTTGGGAGGTCAGACAGGTCAGACAGGTCAGACAGGTCAGACAGGTCGGACAGCGATAACCGAGACGAATCACGCGTCGTAGTATGGGCCTGCGGTCCCGTGCGCGTTGAGAGTTGCAGTTGCGCGGTCACGACCCTCATCCCCCGGCCCCTTGTTGGGAGGTCAACGGTTTATTTCTTCATACGCCTCTTGCCGATATACCCAACTGCGCCCAATAGCGTTGCGACCACCATCATGCTCGGTTCGGGGACATGAGCGATGGATGGAGTAACAGTGGCGACACGAAAACCGTAACAGAGGCACTCGTTTCCAGCACTATCGAAGAGCCGGTTCGACGACGACAGGGCGGAGGAGAATCCATCGAACCAAGCGCCACCCCGTACCCCCCGACTAGAGAAAGCGCTGCTGTTAGCAAGGTCGTCGGAAGTCTCTTCCCACTCATAAACATTTCCACCGAGTCCCATCACACCGTAGGGGCTAAGCCCACCTGCTTGGTTCACATCCGCTGGGCCCTGGACGAACAGTTGGTCGTAAACTGAAGTGCCATCGGTCGTGCCACTTGCCACCGGGGTTGGAGCCGTATCGCTACCGGTCGAGTAACCCCAATAGCCTCCTCCCCCAGACTTGTTCGGATCGTAGTACGCCGCCTTGTACCATTCGTTATAGCTCGGTAACACGTATCTTGCTAAATTGCTTCGGTACGGATTTGACGCATCGTACCCTGGGTCGCTGATGCTCCATAATTCAATATCGTCGTTGACGTTGCTTGTGCTGAAATTGTAAGCGGGTGCGTTTCCTGTGCTGGTGTTAAGCCAATTCACGAACCGTGCCGCTTGGTTCCAGGAAACTCCGGTAGCTGGTTTGTCTGGGCCGTTACCTCCAAGCGCACTCAAGTCGTAAAATGGGATTACCATCGAATTCGGCGAGCCGAAGTTCGCGTTGTACTTGGTGATCATGTCTTGGCTGACGGCATACTTCCCAATGTCGTAGGTATACCCCACGCTCCCAGCGGGATTTGGAACACCGTTAGTGTCGGCTGCGTTGCCCGGATTGCCGATCGTCACAAGCTCCATAGCAAAAGTATTGCTACCTGAACCAAAGGTTACTATCCCGGCATGGGTAGGTGCCACCAGTATTCCTAGCGACATCAATGTGAGTGCGATTCGCAAAATATACATTTTCATTGTTACTGCTCTATTTCTAAAAGATAAGAAAACATGGTTCAGTTCCTTCCTCGAGTGGGGAAAGCTTGGGTCTCCTTACCCGCCACGTCCTGCTATTAAAACCCCTCATGAAAAGAAGCGTTTTTGGCAGCCGAATGTTTTCGGAGGGGGGCTCAATGGAAGGGATGGAAGTGATTTCCAATTAGTTGCCGCATGGTTAATCGGAATGAACACGATTAATCCGAATAAGGCGATTGGTGGTGTGAACCTTTCTCAGTATTGTTTTTAGAAATCGTTTACACCATCGAGAGATTCATTAAAGCCACGTGGCGGATTGCGCTACTTCTGGTTGGTTTCAGAGTCCTTCAGCCCGTGAATCCAAGAGGTTATCGCCTAGAGAATGTCACCCGTGTTGTTGATGCCATTGAATACATTGTTTGCTCGACTCACCAACGAAGCGTTGTTGTTGCCGTAGAACACGATCGATGTCGGTAGAGCGGTATAGCTGCCGCCTGTCCGCACGCACTTAGAGTTGAAGTGCTTTAAAAGATTCTTTACCTTAATCAGGGTGTTGTTAGCCACGCCGAAGGCAGCCCCATTAGTCCCAACATTGTAGTAGATGTCACCAAGGCCAGCACCACCGAAGCCTTGTTGGAAACCGTAGTTCGTTGGGCCGGTCGCGTTGGTGTTCCAACCGAGCCCTGAAGTGGTCACCCACACACTAAGGGCGGTGGCTAGCGATTGGGCGTAGGTGTTCCAAGTCGAACCCGACATCGCGGCTTTGACAACCAGGAAGTACGCCGCGACCTGTGGTCCCGTGGCACCGTTTAGATTGCCGAACAAGTTGGGGTAGGTTGTCCCGAGCCAAGAGCCCAAGGCCGTACTTGCGTAGCTCGTTAGGAGCGTCTGGCCATTGCTGTTGGTCCAGAATCCCACCGTCGCAGCCTCGCCCCTTCTGACTACTTCAAATGCCGTTGCGCACGCCGTGCCTACTACTAGTTTCTCGAAGTTTCCGCCACTGGTGCTGCTGATCGTCGCCGTAAGATTTTGGATTGAAGACTGAACCAACAGTGTGCCGGTGGTCGCCCCGTTGGCGATGGTGATCGTGCCTTGATTGGTGACGATCGTGGTCACGCCCTGCGAGGGATTGCTCAGCGTTGCCGTGAAAGCGCAACCTAGCAAAGAAGTCGAGGCACTCAGGTTCACGATGGTCGTGTTGATTGTGTCGTTGACATAGGCCGTGGCGCTTGCAGTACCTACGAGCAGGTTCTCGAAGTTTCCGCCGGTGGCACTGGTAATCGTTGCCATAAGGCTTGATGGATCAATGTACACATCCTCGGTGTTGCCCGAAGCAATCACCAGCGTGCCGATCGTCGCTCCGTTCACGATGGTGATCGTGCCCTGGTTGGTGACGATCGTGGTTATGCCCTGCGAAGGATTGTTCAGAGTTGCAGTGAAGGTGTAGTTGGCGATTGCGCCTTCGAGCACCGTCGAGGCGCTCAGGTTCACGGTGGTCGCGTTGATGGTGTCGTTGACATAGGCCGTGGCACTTGCAGTACCTACGATTATGTTCTCGAGGTTTCCGCCAGTGGCACTGGTGATCGTTGCCATAAGACTCGATGGATCAAGGTACACATCCTCGGTGTTGCCCGAAGCAATCACCAGCGTGCCTATCGTAGCGCCCGCCAGAATCGTAATCACTCCCTGATTGGTTATGACCGTGATATTGGTTGTAGCCGGATTGGTCAGTGTTGCAGTAAAGGTGTAGTTGGCGATTGCGCCTTCGAGTACCGTCGAGGCGCTCAGGTTTACTGTGGTATTGTCGTCATCGGTGATGACGGTGGTGACCGTTCCAATTGTCACGGTCGCCGTTGTGCTGCTGAGCGTGACCGGAAAACTCTCCGGTCCTTCGACGATCGCATCCTCGGTGGTTTGCAAGGCGAATTGCACGAGGGTCGAGCCCGATGCTAGAGTCGAGCCACTGTTGTTAGTAACCGTGATGTTAATGGCGCCGTTTGCGCCCGCCGACGTAGTGAAGCTCAGACTACTGGTCAGGTTGGCTGCAATCAGCGCTGTGAAATCAGTGCCTTCAGTCGCCGTGCCCGATGCCGTATCGAGCGTGAAGCTGATACTCTCGCCCGCCGCCAGGGATACGCCATTCAAGCTCACTGTGTAGGAGCTTGTCAGCGCGCCTTCATCCACCGCCGTCGGACCACTGAGCGTGATTACCGGCGTCGTTGCATCGGTGATCGTCGTGGTCACCAACCCCATGCCCACTAAGCCCAGGCTCGGAGCCGAGATCTGAGTGGTGAATGTCTCGCTAAGCTCCTTTACCGTGTCGCTCAAAGCGTTGATTTCGAACGAAACCAGGTCGCCGGACTTGGCAGTGCCGCTGTTGTTGGTGATGCTCAGCAGTTTGGTCGCCTCGTCGTAGCTGACCGTGACGCTTTGCAGCCCAGTAAGGTTGCTAAGGAAAGTTTCGAAGTCTACGCCTTCGGTCGCCGTGCCGCTCAGCGCATCGAGGGTCATCGTCGCAGTTTGGCC
>Ga0255127_1000468_pt1 | contig 20647 bp, 18 predicted proteins | sample Law_Miss_RepB_8d_FD_188555 | JGI IMG/M metagenome (GOLD analysis project Ga0255127, IMG submission 188555) | Freshwater microbial communities from St. Lawrence River, New York, United States - Law_Miss_RepB_8d | ecosystem: Environmental > Aquatic > Freshwater > River | place: USA: New York...
GCAGCCATAGGGAGGGTGCTTTAGGAGGATTTTACGATGCGTTGTCTTCTGATTCCTCTTGCGTTGCAGGGGAGGAGTTTGGAAGTGGGGCTTCCCAGTTGCTCCATGCGTTTGGTCCTAGTGACATTTCTTCGTCGGTCAGCAGGCAGGCTTCGAGCCGTGAGCGCAGGACGACTTCGTCGAGGTCGACACCGATGAAGACGAGTTCTTGACGGCGATCTCCGTAGGGATCTTGCATGCTTTCGCGAATCGACTGGCGGTCCTGTGGGTCTTCTGGCCATTCGTCTTCGCCGACGCTTGCGAACCAGTCGCCGTCATGTTCGATCTGCACCGAAACACCGGCTTGGCTCCATCGATAGGCTTGGTCATGGCGTGAAGCTATCCAGCAGTAGCCTTTGGAGCGGAGGACGTTTTGCAGGATGCCGTCTTCGAAGTTCAGGTTTTCCATCAGACGCACGGGATGCAAAGGGCGTCGTTCCTCGAAGGTGAAGGAGTGGATCGAGTATTCGTCGGTTTCGGAATGTTCTGAACCGCGTGGGGTGGCGAGCCAGTCCGGGTGGCCTTGAGCCCATTGCTCGCTGAAGGAGTTCGTACCGATGACTTGATTGAGCGGCACGTCTCCGTGTTCGCAGCGGTGGATGGTAGCGAAGGGATTAAGTTCTTGGAGGAAGGTTTCTATAGCATCGAGATCTTCGGGTGTGGCTAGATCGCACTTGTTGAGCAAGATCACGGTTGCGAATTCGATTTGATCGATTAGCAGGTCGACGATGTTGCGTTGGTCGGTTTGGTCGATACCGAGTTTTCTGTCGCGAAGGTCCTCGTAGGATTGGTAGTCTTTCCAGAAGTTCAGGGCATCGACGACGGTGACCATGGAGTCGATGGTTGCGATTTCGGAGAGGGACTCTCCTGCTTCGTCGGTGAAGGTAAAGGTTTCCGCGACTGGCAAGGGTTCGGAGATCCCGGTCGATTCGATTAGCAGGTAGTCGAATCGATTTTCGTTCGCCAGTCGTCTGACTTCGATTAGGAGGTCTTCGCGCAGAGTGCAGCAGATGCAGCCGTTCGAGAGTTCGACTAGTTGTTCCTCGGTGCGTGACAAAAGACCTTGGCCGTTGACGAACTCTGCATCGATATTGATTTGGCTCATATCGTTGACGATGACCGCGACTCGAAGTCCTTCGCGGTTGGCGAGAATGTGGTTCAGTAGGGTTGTTTTTCCTGCGCCAAGAAAACCGGAGAGTACGGTAGTTGGAAGCTTCTTCGTCGGCATGATTCCCTCGTAATGGTAGTGATGTGTAAATGCAAGCAATTGCATGTAGGAGGCTGGTGTGTATGCAATGCTATTGCAAATGGGATTGTTGGGCAATACGATGAAGCGAATGTGTTTAGGCCGTTTTTCTCTTTTTCGGGGAGTAGATGATGAGAAGGTTTGTGGTCGCTTCGATAGTTGCGTTGCTGAGTTCATTGGGAGTTGCATCCGAAAGCCGGGCTGGTGTGGTATGGGCCAGTGGGCACGGAGACCTCGGAGTGCATTTGGAGGGAGGCTCTTTGCACATGGGAATGCACTTCCATGAGGAAGCTTACGATTCCAACGGCAATGAGATTCCGGAGGGGGAATATGAAGCCGAGGATGTAGCGATTTTTGTCGATGGCCCAGCGCTGAGTCGGCCCGCAGGGACGCAGTGGGACTTTACCGGTGCAGCGGAAGGAGAGTCGCTCTGGGTCTTGTCTAAGGTGCTTGACCCGACCCGTCCGTTCTTGGGTTGGTCAACCGAAGAGTTGGTCGCGAGTGACTGGCAAGATGGCGAGATGACCTTGTCCTTGGTGGGGATCGTCACTGGACCGGTCGGTGGATTATTTTCCGTTTGGGATGTCGATGGATTCGGCTCGCCGCAGGTCAAAGCATCCTCGGTGTCTGGGCAGCCGACTTCCTTTAGCTTGTCGATCCCGACGCATTCGCACTTCAACGTGGGCTTTACCCAGGCTGGAACGTATGCGATCGAGTTGAAGGCGTCAGGGGTGTACGTTGGGGGTGGTGGAACTGTGCCGATGGAAAGTTCAGCGGTCTTTACTTTCCACGTTGGTTCGATTCCCGACCCTGTGCCTGAGCCTGCATCGATGGCGGTTTTTGGATTATTGGTTGGTGGTCTTGGGGTTCGCGCTTATCGACGACGCAGCTAGGCTGGAGCATTATCGATTGGGGTGAGATTAAAAAGAAACAGGCGGTCAAGAAGATGAATCTTGACCGCCTGTTTTTGTTTTTAGGGCTGTTTCCCGTTAGCTTACGACTTTGGAGTTCTTTCGGCGTCGCAGCCAGCCGAGGAATCCGCCGGAGCTTGCCATTGCAAGCATAGCCATGGAGGAGGGTTCAGGTACACCGACCGCGAATTTGAAGACCCCTGTTCCGGATATGTCACCTAGAGCTTTGTGATTACCAAAAGCGGTGAATTCAATGTCGTAGAGTCCTTCTTGGGTGAAGCCGACGAAAAAGTGTTCGTGGTTTGCGGGTGCGAGGAGAAATTGGTCGGAGTTACTGATGCCGTTGGCGGTAGACATCAAGCTCGTAGGGGAGCCGAACGGATCGAGCGACCAGACGGAGAAGGTCGCGTTGGCTGGTGCGGAGAGGAGCGAGGTCAGGCGAACGGTGATATTGCCATTGAAATCTGCGGGGGATAGTTCTTCAGTTGCCCATCCGAGGTAGGGTTTATTCGGATCGCTGCTTGCAGGCAGAAACCAAATCTTGTCGGTGGGTGCACCGAGGAAATCCCATTGGCTGCCTGACGGTCGATCGACCGAGGGGCCTGGGACGAAAATGGTGTGATCTCCTGGGGCATATTCTCCGGCAGGAATGCTTCCTCCACCTTCTTTATCCACCGCATCTGCGAAATGCAGGTGCAAGTCGAGTTTGTTTCCTACCAATCCGATCCCGATATCCCCGTGGCCTCCGACCCACAAATCTGCTTTGAGCGTCTGTGGGGCAGAAAACAAAGCGGACAATGCCAGGATGGCAAACCATTTTTTCATGATATGTCTCTAAGTTGCAAGCAATAATTTGGGGCCGGGAATTCATTAACATATGCAATTTAGTTGCAATGATCGCGAGTTGCAATTGCCTACATGTCGTTTTTATTGGATAATTCACATGCATACTGTTTTCTGGAGCAGGAAATTTCTCGGTCCGTCGGAGGACTTAAGAATCCTGGGGGGAACTCAAGGCACGCCTTCGGGCTGCAGGACCATTTGCATCATGACCAAAGTTTTCAAGGGTCGGTGGAAGCGCATGCGGCGTGCAGGTTTCACGTTAGTCGAATTGTTGGTGGTCATCGCGATCATTGGCGTTCTCGTCGGTCTACTTTTGCCGGCGGTTCAAGCGGCCCGCGAGGCTGCGCGCAGGATGCAGTGTTCCAATAATCTCAAACAGCTCGGTGTCGCGATTCAAGTGTATGAATCCGCGTTCAAAACTTTTCCACCGACCATCTCAGGTAGTGGGGTACCGGGGAATCCGCGAGGGGGCGGGATGTTCAGCTGGCTCGCGATGATCCTGCCGCAAATTGAGCAAGGGCCTTTGTTTCAAACAGTCAACTTCTCTGCACCGATGACCAGCGTGATGGGGGCAAGCAGCCCGAATTATTTGGTGTTGAACATTCGGGCTGATCACGTCAACGCCCGTGCCGCCTCCGCGCGGATTGCAACTTATCTATGCCCGTCGGATCCTTGGGTGCAAACGGAATATGCGGGTACAGCGGCACCTGCGCCGGGCAGTTACGCTGGAAATTTGGGTTGGATCCGACAAACGACAGGCATCAATGGTGAAGATCAGCCGTTAGCGAGGACTAACGGGGCAATGCCTATCATGAACCCTGCGGACACGAACCAGCTCTGGTATAAGCCTACGATGTCTTTTAGGGATTTCACCGACGGGGCATCGAATACCGCCTTGGTATCCGAACGGGTCATTAACAGTCTAGTACCTGTCCAGAGCGGTTTTGGTTCGTTCATGCCCGCAGGGCCTCAAAGCGTAATGTCTTACTGCGGTGGGGCTTCCGCCGTTCGTACCTTGCCAGCTTGGGTGAGCTATTGCAAAGGGGTATCCGCTGCAGACCCCGCGTATTCAGCACCTCATGGAAAGGCTTGGATTTCGGGACTTACCATTGCCGGTAATACCTACATGCACGTGTTGCCCCCGAATCAACGCAATTGCCACGTTTATGGTGGCGAGCCAAACGGAAACAACATGGTTACTGCCAGTAGCATGCACGGTAGCGGTGTGCATTTAACCGCGGCCGATGGAAGCGTACATTTCGTTTCGCTTTCGATCGAGCCTCGGATATGGTGGGCCTTGGGATCGCGCAATGGTGCTGAGGTAGGCGTGGAATTTGAATAAGCCTATCTCGCTCCTGCTTCGCACCAATTCTGAATCGCAAGCTAGTTTTGAAACACAGAGACACAGAGGCACAGAGTCAAAGCGTGCAAAGCGGAGTCTGGCGTGATAGAGCCCGACTCCGCTGTTCAATGTTTATAAGCATACACTGCACGTTTGCTAGGGTGCAGATTCGCGATTGGAAGATCGCAATCCGGTAAACGCTGCTTAGTTCTTTACTTCGAATTCAGCATCGATCGCATCATCGTTAGGTCCCTTAGGCGTTTCTGCCCCTGGAGCTTGGGATTGAGGTTGCGAAGTGAATGCGGAGCGGAAAGCATTTGCAGTTTGCTCAAGTTCCGATGTTGCAAGCTTGATCGCTTCGGTATCGTTCGTCGAGAGGCTGTCTTTGACTTTCTTGATCGCAGTCTCAAGAGGTTCACGATCGGAAGCTGATAGCTTGTCCCCTTGATCCGCAATCGCTTTCTCAAGTGAGTGAATCGTGTTTTCAGCTCGGTTCTTTGCTTCGGCAAGTTCGACTTGTTTGCGATCTTCGTCGGCGTGAACTTCTGCGTCACGACGCATACGTTCGATTTCGTCTTTGCTCAGACCGCTCGATTGCTCGATCTTCACGCTGGCTTGCTTGCCAGACTTCAAGTCTTTGGCAGAGACGTTCAGGATACCGTTTTGATCGATGTCGAATTTGACTTCGATTTGTGGCATACCACGAGGGGCAGCGTCGATGCCTTCGAGATTGAATTGGCCGAGCACACGGTTGTGGGCAGCCATCTTGCGTTCGCCTTGGAAGACGCTCACGGTTACGGCTGTTTGGTTATCGGCAGCGGTCGAGAAGACTTGTTTCTTCTCAACAGGAATGGTGGTGTTGCGTTCGATCAAAGCCGTGAGGATTCCACCTTCGGTTTCGATGCCGAGGGTCAGCGGGGTGACGTCAAGCAGGAGAACGTCTTTTCGTTCACCGGAAAGAACGCTTCCTTGAATTGCGGCTCCAACAGCGACGACTTCGTCGGGATTGACCCCTTGGTGTGGATCTTTACCGAAGATGCCTTTGACGAGCTCACGTACTTTGGGTACGCGGGTAGAACCACCGACCAAAACGACTTCATCGATTTCCGATGGACGTAGTTTCGCGTCTTGTAATGCTTGCAAGACAGGTTGTTTGCAGCGTTCGATGAGTGGATCGATCAAACCTTCGAAGGTGCTTCGAGTAATCGTAACCAACAGGTGTTTCGGTCCGGTCGCATCGGCCGTGATGAACGGAAGGTTGATGTCCGTTTGCGGCAACGAGCTAAGTTCCTTCTTGGCCTTTTCGCAAGCTTCTTGCAGGCGTTGAAGGGACATTGGATCTTTACGCAGATCGATACCGTTGTCCTTTTGGAACTGATTAGCAACGTGGTTCACGAGGGATTGGTCGAAGTCATCGCCACCGAGGTGAGTGTCCCCGTTGGTGCTGATAACTTCAAAAATCTTGCTCGAGCTTGAGTCGCCATCTCCGCTGAGTGCTACTTCCAAAACCGAGACGTCAAACGTACCACCCCCAAGGTCGAACACAACGATCTTCTGATCCTTCGATTTGTCCAATCCATAGGCGAGGGCCGCAGCGGTAGGCTCATTGATGATCCGAGCGACTTCCAGACCGGCGATCTGGCCTGCATCCTTTGTGGCTTGGCGCTGAGCATCGTTGAAGTACGCAGGAACAGTGATAACTGCCTTGGAGACGCGGTGTCCCAAGTAGGACTCTGCTGCCTCCTTGAGCTTGCGGAGAACCTTGGCTGAAATTTCTTGTGGGGTGAATTGCTGATCACCGATTTGGACTTTGACGTACTCGCTAGCACCGCCAACGACTTGGTAAGGAACGATCTTCTCTTCGGACTCGACTTCGGAGTGCCGACGTCCCATAAATCGTTTCACCGAGTAGACGGTGCGGCGCGGATTGGTGACCGCTTGGCGACGTGCTGGTTCGCCGACGATGGTTTCGCTTTTATCGGTAAATGCGACCACGCTTGGAGTGAGTCGATTGCCTTCGGCATTCGGAATTACTTTGACTTCGGAGCCTTCCATCACGGCTACCACCGAGTTGGTGGTACCCAAATCGATTCCGATGATTTTTTCGCCTGTCGCCATAGTTGGGTTTCTCCGTAGAACGTGGTTTGGTGGAAAGTCATTATGCTGGTCGAGAGATTCGTCGGGTGACCCGAAAAATGGCTCGCGTATTGGTTTCTGAGAAATAGCAATCTTTGTGCCAAACCTCTTTTTTAGTGGGGCTTTTATGGCGCAAGTGCATGGCTTACAATGATTTGCAGTTGGTTTTTTTTCGTCGTGGTGTGGTTGTGAAGTGATTTGGAATACTAATCCCAGCCAATTTGACAGTACGATCATTCCGATTTTTCAGCGAGTTTGCTATGAGCCAAGTGCCGGAAATGAAACTTCAGCGACTCGAAGAGATCGACCGGGAGCTTGCCCGGCTCGTGGCCGCCCGAATTTCCCTTCTGGGTGAGATGTCTGCCGATGGCCAGGGAGCTCCCACGAGCATATTGCAGGAGCAGCAAAGGCTGGAGAGGTTGAACTTTCAAGAGGGCGTATCGTCGGAAGTTCGCAAAGTTTTGTCGTTCGTAGTAGGGGCGACGCATTTATACGGGGCAAAACCCTCGCGGGTCGCTTATTTGGGCCCGGAGCATTCATACAGTTATTTGGCGGCGTGCAAGTTTTTTGGGGGAAGTAGTCACTTGCAGGCGGTCTCATCGATCGGTGCGGTCTTTGAAGAAGTCGAGCGTGGGCAATCGCGATATGGAGTGGTTCCAATTGAAAATTCGACCGATGGCCGCATCGTTGATACTTTCACGACGTTCATCGAGCGTCCGGTGCAAATCTGTGGCGAAGTAAATCTTGCGATTCATCACAACCTCTTGGCCAGATGTCCTCGAGCTCAAGTGCGCGTGGTTTGCAGTAAGCCGCAAGCGTTATCGCAATGTCGTCGTTGGATAGCAGAGCATCTGCCCGGAGTTGCGTTGAAGGAAGTTTCCAGCACAACAGAGGCGGCCCGGATCGCTGCCGAGGAACCAGGTACTGCAGCAGTCGCATCGATTCAAGCAGGAGTGGAATACGGATTGGACGTTTTGTGTGAATCGATAGAGGACAACCCTCATAATTCGACACGCTTTGCGATTATCGGCAAAGAGCAACCGGCACCGACTGGCAACGACAAGACCTCCTTGTTATTTCGTGTTCCCCACCGTCCGGGTGCATTGGCGGACGTCATGATGTTATTCAAGCAGCGAGGGATTAACTTGACTTGGATTGAGTCGTTCCCGGTTCCAAGAACACCGAACGAATACTTTTTCTTCGTCGAGCTAGAAGGGCACTCGCAGACCGAGCAGCTTGCGAAAGCCATAGACGAGCTCAAGGAGACCGCTTTGCGATTTGATCTGCTCGGTTCGTATCCGAAGGGCTTAGCAGATGCACTTCACAGTTGAGGCACAAGAGAAGGTTAAGCCGTACTTGATCGATGGTGCGGTTGCCGTAGATGCCACTGCTGGCAATGGCTTTGATACGGTGTTTCTTGCGGGGTGTGTCGGTCAGGCGGGCAAGGTGATCGCCATCGATCGACAAGGGCAAGCTATTGAGAGGACGCAGAAGCGGTTAGTGGAAGCTGGGTTATCCGGGCGAGTTGATTGTCTTGTCGGTAATCATGGGGACTTAGAGAGCATCTTGAGCGTCCGAGGGATTTCCCGCATCGATTGCGCGATGTTCAACCTGGGGTACCTACCTCATGGGGATAAATCGGTTGTAACGGAACCTGAATCGACATTGAAAGCACTCAAGGCGGTCGAGAGGGTTTTAGTAACCGGGGGGATCGTATCGATTTTGGCTTACGTTGGGCATCGCGATGGTGAGAATGAAGCGAGCGTGGTTGCTCGTTGGATTGGTGAACTTGGAACGAGTTACACCATTGAACGCTGGTCGGACGAAGAGAATCCGAAGAGCCCTATTCTTTGGATCCTGAGGAAACTTGATCTGAGCCATCCTCAGGGTCGTTAGAGGCTTGCTTGGAGATCCGAATTGGGGTTGGGAACTCGAGGCTGAATTTTGTGCCGCGTCCAACTTCGCTTTGAACGCTTATCCTTCCACCGTGGGCTTCGACGATTTTTCGAGTTGTGGGTAATCCCAAACCGGAGCCTTCGGCTTTGGTGGAGTAAAAGGGTTCAAACATGCGCATGGCGGTGGTTTCATCCATTCCGCAACCTGAATCGATCATTTCCATCGCGACTCCGTTGGGGAGCGTGAAGGTATGGATCATCAGTTCTCCACCATCGGGCATCGCTTCAATGGCGTTTTTGACCAAGTTGATCAAAGCGGCTTGAAGGGCCGAGCTGTTGAGTCGGATGTTTGGAAGATCCGCATCGAGGAATTTCGATATGTTGATGTCGAGTTTGTTGGCTTGGGCTTGAAACAAGTTCAGGACGGATTGGATTTGATCGTTTAGTGAACCGAGGGACATTTCCATGTCCTGCATCCGTGCGAATCGAAGAAAGTCTCTGAGCAGGTTTTCCATGCGGTGGCACTGCTGTTTGATCATTTCTACTTTGCTAATTGCCCGTCGCTTGCCAGGCCATTGGCTTTCGTCGAGCTCTTCGCTTAGAAGATCCGCATTCATGTGGATGACGGAAAGGGGATTTTTGATTTCGTGAGCAAGCGAGCCCGCAAGTTCAGCGAGTTCGTGGTATTGCCGCCTGAACTGATCTTCTAAGTTTGCTTCGGAACCTAATTCCGCGTTCTCGTCTGGGAGGGGGGCGGAGTGAGGCTCAAGATTTGGAGCATCTAGACTCATGCCAGTAGCCATTCCGCAAAGGATCGAATCAAGAAGCCGCTACCACCTGCATCGCACCAAGGTTTCGGAGAATCCAAGAATGCTGGGCCGGCGATATCGAGGTGAGCCCAAGGTCTGGACTGCACGAATTCCTCGAGGAACTTCGCGGCGGTGATAGCCCCACCCCAGCGCCCTTCGCCTACGTTCTTGATGTCCGCTACCTTGCCTGCAATTTGTTCGTTGTAGAAAGAATGCATGGGGAGAGGCCAAGTGTACTCTCCGCATTGTTCGGTGAAGGTTTGGATTTCGGATTGCAGAGAGTTATGGTTGCTCATCAATCCGGCCACATCATTTCCAAGAGCGACAACGCAAGCGCCGGTGAGAGTTGCGAAGTCGATCATTTTCGAGGGGTTTGATTGGAGTGCAACGTCCAAGCAATCGGCCAGTACAAGTCGACCTTCAGCATCCGTGTTGTGGATCTCGATCGTCTTACCTGATCTCGCACGAAGCACATCGCCGAGTTTGAAAGCGTCACCGGAGACAAGATTCTCGACCAAGCCGATGACACCAACGAGGTTTCTTCGCACTCGCAGTTTCGAGGCGGCTTGGAAGATCCCGAGCACGGTTGCAGCACCTGCCATGTCGCACTTCATGGTCAACATGCCATCGGTTGGTTTCAGGGAGTATCCACCGCTATCGAAGGTTACCCCTTTGCCGATGAGAGCGAGAGGTTGTGAATCCGGCGAAGAACCTTGATAGCGAAGAATCAATAGGTTCGGCTCTCGAATGGATCCTCGGGCGACAGCCAATAACGCACCACAGTTCTCTTGCTCCAGCCTCGCTTTATCCCAGACTTCGATAGAGAAGCCGGCTTCATGGGCTACTTGTTCGGCTTTCGAAGCAAACGACTCAGGATAAAGGATGTTTGGAGGTTGGTTGACAAGTTCGCGAGCGAGATTGACCGCGTTGCCTATAACTTCGCCCGCCCAGACTTGGGAGTCATTCGCACCATACCATTCGATCAGGTCGGGAGGAAATGTGTTCTTCTCGGTGCGATAGATGTCTTGACCTTGTGAGCCGACCATTGCTCCGGCGATTGCCGAGCGGATTTCCAAGGGAGAGGAACCGAATCCCACGAATCGCACGGACTTGCGAGGTTTGGTTGCGAGAGCACGCATGGCCGAGCCGGCTGCTCGGAAGAATACTTGGGAGGGGTTTGCTGGTTCCGATCCGGTTCCAACGATTACCAGTAAACGCGCTGGCACTCCAGCAGGTTCTATCAATAAGGTTACTTTGTTCGGCTTGGTGGAGACTTCCCCACTTTCCATCACTCGGCTGAACCATCCACTTGTCGCTTGATCAAGGGACTGCGTCTGAGGGCGGGTTTTCCAGTTCTCGCCACAGGGAATGACGATCGCGTCGCATGCTCGGCTTAGCCAATCATCGGAGTGTATTTGAAGTTGCATTCTATAGGAAATCCTGGGCGGGAGTTGATGAAGACTTTGACTACCCGAGAACTTGGGGCAAGCCACATGTTCGTCGGGTTCAGTTGAAGGTAATCCGAAATTTGGCTTCGCGAAATAGCATCGTGCCGAATCTACCGCGCACGGTCTTTTTTCTAGTGCGATTCTCTAGTGCCGTTTGTCATTCAGATTGTAGATCCTTGGACATCCTCGCAGCGCGTCGTTCTTCCAGCGATGCATTCACATTGCGAATGTATGCTTGTCCCTGCGTCGTAAGTGGAACGATTAGGTTGTAGTATAGTATGTACCAAATCGCCGCGATTCCGTCCGTGATCCCAATCTTTTTCCCTTCCTCGTACGTTCTTCCGTAGTAGGAGATCGGTACTTCATAGGTCCTTGCGTTCGTCTTGCAAATCATGGCGGTGATTTCGACTTCCATCCCAAATCCACGGCTTGTGAGATTCAGTGGATGAATGACTTCTCGCCGAAACGCTTTGTAGCAAGTCTCGATATCCGACATGTTTCGGTTGGTCAGGAGATTGCTTAGGAGCGTTAGGAACTTGTTGGCCAAGTAGTGGTAGAAGTACAGTACGCGGGAAGCTTTCTTGACCAAGAAGCGACTTCCGTAGACCACATCGGCCACATCGATCAAGATCGGTTCGATGACCCCTGGGATTTCGATGGGATCGTATTCCAAATCGGCGTCTTGGATGATGAGAATATCGCCGGTCGACTCGTCGATGGCTTTAGCGATCGCGGCGGTCTTTCCTAGATTTCTCGGCTGACGGATCAAGCGTATTTTAGGGCGGCCTGCGAGCGACAGCTCGGTATTACCTGCGAGCGACAACTCGGTGTTACCTGCGAGCGACAGCTCGGTGTTACCTGCGAGCCAATTCTCGACTTTCTCCGCAGTGCCATCGGTTGAACCGTCATCGACGATGATGATTTCGTGGAGGGCGATTTCGAGTTGTACAAGCTTACGGAGGACTTTGATAATTGTCGCTTGCTCGTTGTAAGCTGGAATAAGGATCGAGACGTTTTGTTGCGGGATCATTGGAAGTGCACCATTTGGGATCGGCTCGATGGTTAAGTTAGTAGACCGTTAAGTCACCCGTTAAGTCAGAAGTCCTCGGGCATCGACGCGATACTCCGAGAGTTTGTTGTTTTCCGCGAGATAAAAATTGTTTTGAAGGTTAACGCAAACGCAAATGTGATTGGGGATAATCCAGACCCGGTCGCCAATATTGGGGCGTGGTCCGGTGTAGTTTTCGGGGAAGGTGACTTCTCCGTGCTCTTCGCTCAGTCGCGAGATTTTGCCGGCTGGGTATTCGACGACCATTCCGAAGCCGGAATCGGGATCGACGCAGTTGCGATCGCTCGAAAGGGTCTTGCTTCCGGAATCCAGAATGAATTTTGATTTTGTCGGGGTGCTGACGACCGTTGCGATGATGCGGGCGGCGCAATTGTCGATGGTTGCCACACCGAGTCGAACTTCGTTCAGGTCATTGTAGATGTACGTACCGGGGCGAATCTCGTTCAGATAAGGATTGCGGTGCGATTCGCAAGCCGAAGGAGTTGAACCACCGGAAATGCGAGGGACTTCGATTCCGCTGCGACGAAGCTCATCGACGACAACCGCGAGGCGTTGGGTGTAGTGAGCCCAAGCGTCATCGGGGGCATTGGGAAGGATCTGGCCGGGAAAGCACATGACTCCTTGGAAATTCAAGTTGGGGCATTGATCGATCCATTGGCACAAGGCAACGGCGTCTTGGGATGATTCAACGCCTGTACGGTGAAAACCGACATCTAAATCGACTAGGATACCGATTTGAAGTCCTCGGTTAGAGGCGGCAGCGGACAAGAATTCAGCCGCTTGCTGCGAATCGACACCCACGCAGACACTTCCCCCTCGATCCGCACATCGTGCAGCGAGATCACCCAAGCGTTCGAGTCGGTTTTGACCGATGGCGGGATAAGCGAGAAAAATGTCAGGGCTGGCGGCGAACATGCATTCGGCTTCCCCGACTTTCGCGACGGTCAAACCGCTCGCTCCCGAAGCGATCTGGCGTGAAGCGATTTCCACAGATTTGTGGGTTTTCGTGTGTGGACGCAGTTTCAGTTTGTGTTGATTGCAATATTTTTGCATTCGATCCAAGTTGCCTTGGAGGATATTTCCGTCGACCACGAGGGAGGGGGTTGGATGGTTTTCGGGGATTTCGTTGAAAAACATGGGATTGAGCTTGAGCAAAAGGAGGTTGGGCGAGGGCCGGTGAAACTGGCCATTGCGCAAATCATGAGAATTCTTGATTCTCAGGGGAATAGAGAATCAGTGGAACAGAGGGGTAGTTGCGTATTGTTCCTCAGGGACTCGCTCACCGCAATAGTAGCGCCGCAGTGTACAATGCTCCGCATGGAGACAAGCCCGCAGGAGATGGATTCGAACGTTGAGTTGCCGATTGCGCCGGAGCATGCGTATCATTGCGTATGTGGCCATGAGTTTACTATTGTTCCAGGGCGGGACGGTCAGTGTCCGGCTTGTTATCGACGTGTTCTAGGATCGGCTTTTCAACAGGCTTACCAAGCGACGATCAGTCTTGCGAACGTCCATGCGGTCCCAGGTTCTTTAGACGTTGATGTCGAACCGATCGATGCACTTACTCATGAGCAGTACGGTCACTTCAGAATCGACCGGCCTTTGGGGCGGGGTGGAATGGGCGCGGTGTACCGTGCACTCGACACATCGCTGCAACGCTATGTCGCGGTCAAAGTGATGAGGCGCAAGGGTGAGAGCTTTTCAGGGCAAGTCGATGACATGCTCAGGGAAGCGGTAGCTCAAGCGCGCCTAAATCATCCCAATGTTGTCACGATCTACTACGTTGGACGCCATGACGAAGAGCCATTCCTGGCGATGGAGTTACTGCCCGGTCCGACGCTTGCCGAACGTGTAAAGATCGAAGGAAACCTGCCTTACTCTGAAGCGATTGAATATGCCAAGCAGATCGCATCGGCCCTGAGACACGCTTCTTTGTTCGATCTGATTCATGCCGATATCAAGCCGGCGAACATTATCATGGCTGGGAAGGGACGGGTGAAGCTATCCGATTTTGGATTGGCTCGTACTCGGAAAGCGGGTGAGGATTCTCCGACCGCGACTTTGGCGGGAACCCCACAGTACGTGGCCCCTGAGCTGATTCGTGGGGAAGGGTTCAGTATTCAGTCGGATATGTATGCGTTGGGTATCACTCTGTTCGAATTGGTATTCGGACATCCGGCTATTGCGTTGATGGGTGAGTCGATTGAGCAAAAACTTGCTTCCCACCTTTCGGAGCCTGTTCAGTTTCCTAATCCTTGGCCGAACGCGATTCCAAGAGAGTTTCGAACGCTGATCGAAAAGTTGCTTGCGAAAAATCCGGCGGAGCGATTTGCGAGTTACGACGAACTGATCGATCATCTTCAGGTCATCGCACCTGTGAGTACCACACCGGCTGGATTTGCTCCGCGTTTGATGGCTTATGTCGTCGATCAAATTTGTTTGTTGGCCGCAATTGCTCCATTTGCGATTTCGATTTTTGCAATCCAAGGAACCGATCGCAGCAGTTTGAAGCTTTTGACTCCGATCATCGCGTTTGCGTCACTGATCGTTCCTGCGTTGTATTTGCTGATGATTTATAAAGGTTGGAGATCCCCTGGTAGATATCTGTTTCAATTGCAGATTGTCGAGGAGCACGGGTTACCCCCAAGGCGAGAGCAATTGGTGCCTCGTGAGGTTCTACGAAATGCATTCGCTTGGCTCTTTCCACTTGCGCTGTACGTTTCTTTGCAGTCGGTATCTATCTCGAAAGGGATTGAATATTCCCTGGTTGGACTTCTTGGGCTAAACTCCATAACGCTGTTCTTGCTCAGTCGGCGCAAGGCATTGCACGATTATCTGTGTCACTCCCATGTGGTGCTCGCTACAGATAAACAGTTGGCCTAATGGCAAACGCAAACGAACGACTCAGTTCGTAGATGATATGTATTAGTGATCATTGAACTATCGCCAAGCGTTTGCGTCCTGGAAATAAGCAAACTTCGACCTATTGAATTGTCCTTTATGCGATCCATTGAAGTATCCCTCGATCAACGCAGTTATCCGATTTTCATTGGTGTTCCAGAGGCGACAGGACTCGCGCTCGCTTGGAGGTCCCGCATCTCGGATGCTTCGAAATTCATCGTGATCGTCGATTCCCAAGTGGTTGAACTTGCTCGCTCCACGATTCAGGGGCTTGGACTGCAAACCTCCGAGGTGGCAATGATCGAGGTACCCAGTGGGGAACCGAGCAAGTCGGTTGAGCAGTTGCATCGGCTTTGGAGTTGCATGGCAAGTCTCAGAGCGGATCGCAAGTCGGTGATCGTGGCGGTCGGTGGTGGAGTGATCGGCGACCTCGCTGGATTTCTCGCCGCGACTTGGAACCGGGGGTTGCGATTTCTTCAAGTGCCTACGACCCTGTTAGCGATGGTCGACAGTAGCGTTGGGGGGAAGACTGGGATTAACTTGCCCGAAGCGAAAAACGTCGTCGGGGCTTTCTGGCAACCGTCGTTGGTGTGGATTGATTTGCGGGCGATGAATACTTTGCCAGATCGTGAGTTTCGAAGCGGATTGGCTGAGGTTGTCAAATATGGGGTAATTCTCGATCTGGAGTTTTTCGAATGGCTGGAATCGAATGCCGATGCGATTCTTCAGCGCGATTCGAGCACTCTTGAGCATCTCGTCGTTCGATGTTGTGAATTGAAGGCTCAGGTAGTAACTCAGGACGAGCATGAGACGACCGGGCTGCGTGCTGTTCTGAATTACGGGCATACTTTCGGTCATGCCATCGAAGCCCTTGCAAGTTACGGAACGTTTCTGCATGGCGAAGCTGTCTCGATTGGCATGAGCATGGCAGGGAAGCTTGCGCTGGCATTAGGGTTATGGGACAGCGAATCGCTCAACCGGCAAACTCGGTTGCTAGAAAGATTCGGACTTCCGGTAGGTCTACCGGTTTCTAATCAAGCACATGCAACCAGTTATTCCCTAACGCCGACGAGAATGCTTGAAGCGATGCGTTTGGACAAGAAGACTTCGCATGGCAAATTGAATTTGATTTTGCCGACCAAGATCGGTCACGTAGCTTCGCGTGGTGATGTGGACGCGGCACGCATTGTTGAGGCGATCGAAGCTTGCCAAGTTTCTCGCTGAGCGATTAGCCAGTCGAGCCAATCCTCAAATCCTTGTCCGGTCTTCCCAGAGACCTCGAAGATTTTTATTCCTGGGCGGACTGCATTCAGATTTGCGATGGCCGAATCGCGTTGGAATTCGCAAGCTTGTGCGAGATCGACCTTCGTTAAAAGCACGGCATCGCAGGTGTTGAATAGACCTGGATACTTCAGCGGTTTGTCTTCTCCTTCTGTTACGGAAAACAAGCCGATTCTCAAGGATTCTCCGAGATCCCAACTTGTGGGACAGACCAAGTTCCCCACGTTCTCGATAAAAAGAAAGTCGACGTTTTTAGGGGTAAAGGTATCCCATTCTCGTTCGATCATGTCGGCTTCGAGGTGACACAAACCGTGGGTCATGATCTGACGAACGGGGGCCCCGCTGCGGCGAAGACGTTGTGCATCTCGGTCGGTTTCAAGGTCGCCAACGATCGCTGCGACCCGCAAATTCTCTGAGGGGAATTTCGTTGGAAGTTCTTTGAGCGTTCGTTCGAGCCAAGTCGTCTTTCCGGATCCTGGGCTGCTGACCCAGTTGGTAACAAAGACATTGTCTGACGCAAATTTTTCACGCAAGGTCCGCGCTAGGGTGTCGTTTGCTTTGAGAATTTTCGTGCGAACTTGGAGAATCCTAGGAGTTTTGGGCTCATCGGTTTTACTTGAGGGCGATGCTTCATTCATCATCATGTTGCTCGTTCTTGTTGTCTTGGGCTTCGTGGTGTTCCAAGGTGCAATCATCGCTTTGCGCGTACTCGATCCAGTCAACCGACATTTCTTGAACGGAATCGAGGATGCGTAGAGGTTCGTCGCACCAAGGGCAGATGGGGCTCAATGATTCGAGTTTTTTGACGGCTGGACTTTTCGGTGATTCGGGAGACTGTTGGCAAGTTTCACAGTACCAGATCTCTTGCAGTCGTTCGATGACAAGTCGAGTTTCATGCATAGCGGTATTTTGAACAACCCATTGGAAGCTGTTGCGAAGCGAGTCTTCATGCACACAGCTCCAAGCACCAAGTCGAATTCCAATCGCGATCGGAACTCCTTCTTGATCTTGACTTGTGGCTATTTTGAAAATCTCTTGAGCCAAGGACAGTTCGTGCATTTTTTATCCGGTGGGTTAGTGCTTTGCTATGATACCATGCGTGGCTACCATTCAGGGGAGTTGCCATTAAGGCTATCCGTCAGATCAGTCCGATCAGTTGGCTGATAAATCCGATCAGTGGCTGATAAAGAGGAGAAGAGTATGTGTTTGGCCGTTCCAGGTCGCATCTTAAGTATTGAATCTTCATCGGGTTTGCGGATGGGAGTAGTGGATTTCGGCGGCGTTTCGCAAGAAGTTTGTCTTGAGTACACCCCTGAGGCTGGGATTGGTGACTATGTGATCGTGCATGTGGGATTTGCGATTTCTAAGTTAGATCCGACCCGAGCGGAGGAAAGTCTTTCGACGTTCCATGAGATTTCTGTATTGCCCGGCACGCCATGATGAACGATTTCAATTCGGATGATGTTCGAGAGGTAGAAGTATTGGTGCAGGGGATCCGACGCATCACGACGAAGAATTGGACGGTGATGGAGGTTTGCGGAGGGCAGACCCACGCAATTCTCAAGAACGGCATTGATCAGTTGCTGCCACCTACGATCCGAATTGTCCATGGGCCTGGATGCCCGGTGTGCGTAACGTCGATGGAAGTGCTCGATCGAGCGATGGAAATAGCTAGTCGTGAAGATGTTGTTCTTTGTACCTATGGAGACATGCTGCGCGTTCCGGGAACGAAGTCCGATTTGGCTCGCGTTCGCAGTCAGGGGGGCAAGATACGGGTGATCCATTCGCCGCTTGATGCTTGCAAAGTGGCGAGTGAGGAGTTGCGGCTAGGGACGGGGCGGCAAGTGGTGTTGTTTGCCATTGGTTTCGAAACCACGGCACCAGCGACCGCGATGGCAGTGCGAGCAGCATACATGCAATCGCTCCCCAATTTTTCAGTGCTGGTTTCACATGTGTTGGTGCCACCTGCCGTCGAAGCGATCTTGAGCGATCCGGAACATGGCATCGACGGAATTTTGGCGGCAGGACATGTCTGTGCGATTACGGGCTACGAAGCTTACGAAGGAATCGCGGAACGATATCGAACGCCGATTGCAGTAACAGGCTTTTCGCCAGTAGACATTCTTCGCGGAATGCTCGCCGTAGTAACAGAACTTGAGTCTTCGAAAGGTAGTGACAGTTGCAATACGCGGGTGATCAATGCTTATTCGCAGGTCGTCGAACGCACCGGGAATTCAGTTGCTCGAAGGGCATTAGAAGATGTGTTTGAGTCCTGCGATCAAGTCTGGCGAGGAATGGGGACGTTGCCGCAAAGCGGGTTCAAATTGCGATCGAAGTATCAGGCCTTTGATGCGACTGATCGGTTCGTATCAGATTTCGGTTCGATCGATTATCCTGCTCTAGCAACCATCCAGAATCCATGCCGAGCCGCAGAGGTTTTAAAAGGAAAAATTCGTCCGACGCAATGTGAAGCATTTGGGAAACATTGCACTCCTGCATATCCTTTGGGTGCTCCTATGGTGTCTAACGAAGGTGCTTGCGCCGCCTATTATCATCATCAAACCCGACATGATCCCGATGTCTTAGAGGGATAGTAGTCACAATGACAAATTTCAGCTTTGTTTGTCCCGTGCCAGATCCGCTAGTCGATTTCGTCACCCAATCGCATGGAGCGGGTGGGAAGCTGTCTCAGGAGTTGATCGATAAAGTTTTTCTTCCCGCTTATGGCAACGCAATCTTGGCCAACAAATCCGATAGCGGTGAACTGCTAGTCCCTACAAAACCGGGGCGATTGGCGATGACTACGGATTCGTTTGTCGTACGTCCACTGGTGTTTCCAGGTGGAGATCTGGGGTCGTTAGCGGTATACGGCACGCTGAATGATTTGGCCGTGCAGGGGGCGGAGCCATTGGCGTTGACTGCGGGTTGGATTATTGAGGAGGGGTTTTCGATCTGCGAATTACGCCGATTGGCTCAGTCGATGGGGGATGCGCTAAGGCGATGCAATATTCAAGTGATCGCAGCAGATACAAAGGTAGTGGAGCGAGGGCATGGGGATGGATGTTACCTCACAACGAGTGGAATCGGGTGGATTCGCGATGGAGTTGCGATGAAAGCGGATCGGATCGAGCCTAGCGATCGTATTCTGCTCAGTGGCACGATCGCAGAGCATGGAATGGCGGTGATGACCTATCGCAATGGAGTAGAGTTCTCCCCACCACTACAAAGCGACTGCGCATCGTTGTGGCCACTCGCTGAGAAGCTGCTTGCAGAAGTTCCCAGCATTCGCGTGATGAGGGACCCGACACGTGGAGGTATTGCTGCAAGTTTAAATGAGTTTGCCGAAGCATCAAAATGTTGTTTGCGTGTATGGGAGGAGAGTGTACCCGTTCGTCCTCAAGTCAGACGAGCCTGTGAGTTACTTGGGATCGATCCTTGGGTGGTGGCCAACGAAGGCAAGCTGCTTGTGGTTGTCCCGAAGGAGGATGCAGATCAAGCGCTTCGCATCATGCGGTCGGATCCGCTCGGAGTCGATGGTGCGATAATTGGTGAAGTGGATTCGACGCATCCACGAAAAGTCATTGCTCAAACACGTTTTGGTACCCATCGAATCGTACCGATGCCAACAGGCGAGTTGTTACCGAGGATTTGTTAGTCTGCTAGGGCTCAAGGAATCAGCAAAGGTTTTTGGTTGAGCTTTTGTATTTCCAAGAGGAATGGATCTTTGGTTGTCCATGAAGATTCGTCGGGATCTTTTGGGGACTTTATCGTGGTTGGGACGAGAGAAGCGGTTGCTGCAAGGGTCTGTGGCAGATCGAATTTGCGAAGGACGCCGAGAATAACAAAGCCGTCGAAGTAAGCGTTTCGATTGAGATCTTCAAGGACCAACTGATTGATGCTTCGGTATTCGATCAGAGCTGCGTGTAAGGCATGAGGTGCAAATGGAGAGTCTGCGTGCAGTGTGATGGTAGCATCTTGATGTTGACCGTGTATGCACGCGATGGCTTGAGCAATCCCTGCGACTTGACGGCCTTCGAGTGACCAACCGACCAGTCCGTAGGAACGCCTCAAATGCAAAGCGATGTTCTCTGGAGCATTCCATATCCATGGACCGGTACCTTCGGGATAAACGAAATAATGCACAAGTGCTTTATCTAGGTTGTTCGTGATGCTTGACCAATTCGTCGGTTCCGTCTTTAGGTTAGTCCAAGCTGTCCACGTTGCTGTGTTGGCGATATCGACCGTTACTTGGCTGCTTGACGTTGGTTCGAGCGATGTATGGATGATTTTTAAGATCGAGACATTTGAGTTTGGGTGCACCGAGGCTTCGAATAAAGTCCCTTTCCATTCGTTTGAGGTTTGCTCGGTTTGCGGTGTCCATTCATGGGCTTGAGAAGAGGCATCGATTGCATCCGTATTGAGCGCGTCAGTGGTGAGTTTTGGCAAGCGACCTTTTACCGATTGGATGATTTCGTCTCGGATGCTTTCACGTTGGTTTTCCCAAGCTATTTGAGAGTTGGGAATCGATTTGTTTGCAAGGGGAACGAACCAGTCTTGGACATTTGTAACGCGTTGGTCGGCAGGTAAGGACTGAAAGACTCTTAATTCGGCTTTTTCGAATCGAGCAGTGGCTGCTTGTTCGATACGACGGCGTTGGAGCATCAGATGGCGATCGAACCAGACGAAGCAACCGACTTGTAGTTCTTGAGTGTCCTGGTGACCGCCGG
>Ga0255127_1000475_pt1 | contig 20574 bp, 12 predicted proteins | sample Law_Miss_RepB_8d_FD_188555 | JGI IMG/M metagenome (GOLD analysis project Ga0255127, IMG submission 188555) | Freshwater microbial communities from St. Lawrence River, New York, United States - Law_Miss_RepB_8d | ecosystem: Environmental > Aquatic > Freshwater > River | place: USA: New York...
GCCTTCTGGACGTGGGCCGCCTTCTGGACGTGGGCCGCCTTCTGGACGTGGGCCGCCTTCTGGACGTGGGCCGCCTTCTGGACGTGGGCCGCCTTCTGGACGTTGCCACCGTCCTTCACCCCGCTGCGGTCCTGGCATTTCCTTCGCCATCTGCATCAGCTCATCGCGATCCAACATCCCGTCCCCATTCCGATCGAAACGCATCGCCATCTCGACGAACTGCTCTGGACTCGGACGCCCAGGCCTGCCCTCAGGCCCTCCCGGTGGCGGCTCTCTACCTTCCGGTGGCTGTGCAACCGCAGAACAAATCGATGCGCCGAAGAGCACCATAGACATTACAAACGTTCTCATGACAACTCATTCCCAAGTAAATGGAGTGGAATAGGAATCAACACATTGATCAAGGATTCGTTGCATGTACACAGTACAACTTCGCATCGGACCGCAGGAACAGTTCCCCGTTATCTACCGCTGGTGTTGCATTGCACATACTTGAATCCGATTCAAAACGGTTCTGCGCTAAAATGTTCAACTCAGAACCTGGAGCTGCGACAAGCAGCCCATCAAACCTTGTTTGCAAAAAGATTCGATCCGCGACGGCAATCGCAGAAGCGTATACAGGGCGATCTCGCGATGTAATATTCGAAACACGCGAACGCTGAACAAGTTCCCCTGTCTTTGCAGAACTGACATAATAAGTTCCGCGATCATCTAACCAATACAAGTTTTCACCAACGAGTACTGGCGTCGACACATACGACGAATTGCGGCTGGTCCATACCGTATGTGTTTTGGTGACATCTCCCTTACCACCGATCTTGATCGCAACCGAACCACTTGATCGATACCCACCAAAGGCGATCACAACGTCTCCGTCGAGGATCAAGCTTGGTGATAAGTTCCCAGTCAAAGATGTTTCGGCATACCAAGTCAACTTGCCGGTTCGAGGATTCAATCCCCAAACTTCGCCAGGGACAGCAATCACCAAATCCGTTCGCTGAGCATCTACTTTCGCTAAAATCGGTGTTCCATAAGCTAACTCTAAGGCTGCTCCGGTCGCTTTCCAAACTTCTTCGCCAGTCGCTGCATTCAAAGCGCGTATGGACTGGCTCTCCTCAGCCGCATTGACGATGACTAAATCCTCGTACAAAACCAAGCTCGAAGCAGTTCCCCACCCGCGATTCCCCGATTCCGTTCCGAGGCTGCTCTGCCACAACTTCTTGCCCGACATGTCAAAAGCCAACACGCCAGACTTACCAAAAAACACATACACACGCTTACCATCCGTCACTGGCGTATTCGTAGCATATCCATGCTCGGGAACCCCCATGCCTTGATAAGCGTCCTCAGGCTGTACGGCCGGCTCCTCATGGGACCAAAGCAACTTACCTTCTTTCCGATCAATACACAAAAGATGGCGTTTGAGTTGCGCAAGCGATCCACCTCGACTCTCACCTTCAATACCGGTGTAACACGTCACAAACACGACACTCGGAGTAACGATAGGACTCGATGAACCCGGCCCCGGTAAAGCCAAACTCCATCTTAAATTTTGCTTCTCGGACCATTCCTGCGGGATCGCAACATCGGAACTGATTCCCGCTCCGTTGGGCCCTCGAAACCGTGTCCATCCACTATCAAGGACAACCCCGTCTTCAGGTTCAACCGCACCTTCTTCTACGCCCGAAGATCCCGATCCAGATGTCTCATCCGGTTTCTCATCACTTCGCAAGCTAACTCCATCCACTTCGGGACGCACCCCCATCCCCGGATGACGCGGCCGCCCTCTCCCTAAAAAGCCTCCGGCAAGAAATACAGCCCCGATCACTGCGGCCGTGACTAACCCTAACAAAAACACCCGCTTCGTTGCCAATCGTGCCATCGGTTGCCCCTTGCCCCTCAAGAAAAGAAAAGCATTTTCACTCTTCGTTGACCTTGTTTTACACCAAATCTGACAACGAGTTGTTAGGAAAAGAATGAAACCCTCTTCAGAGAATCAACCCAGCTCGAACGACAAAGTTTCAGTCTCGACGAGAAATTGGTCGATACGCTATGAAAACAAGTGACGGTTATCAGCCCATTTCATACACCTCAAGCCCACCGGCGTAGCCATGAAGTCCTTCAAGAATCCCCTGCAATTCTCCACGTTCAAACCTTGGATTGCTACTGGGTTGCTAGCATTCTCCACGGCTTGTTCACCCACTGGGGCGACCGCCCAAGAAAATACTCGGAACGGTGCTGTTATTGGCGGGGTTACCGGAGCCGTCATCGGGGGTGTCGTAGGGCATAATCACAAAGACCAGACCGCCGAAGGTGCCCTGATTGGTGGTGCGGTCGGCGCCGTCGCCGGCGGGATCTTTGGAAACCAACGCGACAAACTAGAACGCCAAAGACGCGCATACGAACAACAAAAGCAACAGTTCTATCAGCAACAAACCTACCATTATCCACCAGGCTACCAAGGCCGACCGAACGTCATCTACGGCAACCAACCCGTCCCCAGAACAGCTTCCGCGCCACGTACCGTCCGCCGCCCAGTAACCTATCCAGAAGTCATCCAAATGACCCGTGGGGGTGTTAGTGAATCCGTCATCGTCGGACACATCCAAGCGAACGGCGTATGGGCTCGCCCTGATGTCGACGAAGTCATCATGCTGAGCCAAGAGGGCGTCAGCGATTACGTCATCCAAGCTATGCAAGGTGCGGTGGTCACCGGCGCCGGAACGCCCCTTCCCCCTCCGCCTGTTTCCTCACCTTATTCAGCGAACTCTGGCTACTCAGCAAATACTGGTTACTCAAGGTCCTCGGCTCAATCGCTAATGCCTACTCCACAAACGCCGACATCATCGAGAATAACACCTTCGAACGCGAATACACCACGCTTCGCACCACCACCGCTTCTTGAACGACGCGGGTTCTAGTCACAGCATTGTGTCACAGCATTGTGTCACAGCGTCGTATAACATCATTGCATAGCAATACGGTGTAGCAACTTAGTGCTTCGCAATCCTCGACCCTATCACACAGATGCTTTGAGGATTCCTTGGACAACCTTTCCATGCACATCCGTCAGACGATACTGGCGTCCTTGATACCTAAAGGTCAATCGCTCGTGGTCGATCCCACATAGATGCATGATCGTCGCTTGCATGTCATGCACGTGCACAGGATCTTCAGTGATGTTCCAACCGAAGTCATCCGTCGCGCCCACGACGTGGCCTTGGCGTACACCACCACCTGCCATCCACCAACTGAACGCTCGACCGAAGTGATCCCGGCCGTTGGGCTTGTTCGGGTCCCCTTGACCGAAAGGTGTTCGGCCGAACTCTCCGGCCCAGACCACAAGCGTATCATCTAACATGCCGCGGTCTTTCAAATCTTTTACCAGCGCCGCCGCAGGCCCTTCAGTATCCTTACACTGTTCAGCCAATTGCGTGTAGAGATTGTTGTGCTGATCCCAGCCAGCGTGCATCAATTGAACAAAACGGACCCCTCGCTCCAAGAGTCTTCTAGCGACAAGACAGTTGTTCGCAAAACTGCCTTTGTTCAAAGCATCGGTGCCGTAACGTTCGATCGTTGCAGCAGACTCATCCGAAAAGTCCAACAGTTCCGGTACACTGGTTTGCATTCGATATGACATTTCATATTGAGCGATCCGGGTCTCAATTTCCGGATCTGCAAAACTCTCCAAGTGCATTTGATTCATCGCCGATAAATCATCGAGCATCGCACGGCGCATCTCACGCGAAACCCCATCGGGATTTGCTAAGTACGGTACGGGATCTCCGGTGTTGCGAAATCGAACTCCTTGGTAGCGACTTGGCAAAAACCCACTACCCCAGTAGTAGTCAAAGAACAACTGCCCGCAGGTCTTCCCCTTATCGCTTGAGGTCATCACCACGAAGGTAGGAAGATTATCCGTCTCACTTCCCAGACCGTAGGACAACCATGCACCCATGCTAGGACGTCCAGGGACTTGAGATCCCGTCAAGAAAAATGTGACCCCGGGCGCATGATTAACGGCCTCGGTGTACATCGATCGCACCAAAGTAATCTCGTCAGCGATGCTACCTACGTTGGGCAACATGCTGCTCAATCGCATCCCGCATTTGCCATAAGTTTCAAAAGGTTTGATCGCGGGCAAACAAGGCCATTTCGCGTAGCCGCTGGACATCGTCGACAAGCGGGTTGCTCCTCGGACCGAATCCGGGATATCCTTCCCCGCTTGCTCGACCATCAAGGGCTTCTCATCGAATAAATCGGTGTGAGACGGCCCGCCTCCTTGCCAAAGTACCACCACCCGCTTCGCACTCGCAGCATGATGCGGCAAACCAGGCAATCCAGCTTCGCCTCGTCGCAGGCTGGAATTCTCACTTCCAGATGCGGAATCAGCCCCAAGCAGACTTGCGAGGGCAGCGACCCCAAGCCCTTGCGATCCAAGCCCAAAAAGCTGCCGTCGCGTTGATCGAGCAGCGTGCAATTGCCAAGCGTTTTGCGAAGGTTTTTGCTGAGGATTCATAGTCTTAGGATGGTTTTCGAGGGAGGGAGCAACGCACCGGCCAAGCAAAGCTCTATCATACTCCAATCCCCTGCGGATTGGACTACCGAGAATTAACGATCCGAATAAACTTTAACCCCTGCAAATCAACTCCTTGCATCGGCAAAACCATCACGTATCAAATGCCGTATCCGTCGCCGATACCCTACCAACAGAACGCAAAACAATGAGCCAAAAGAAACTGCTGGTAACCGCCGCTTTGCCCTACGCCAATGGGCACATCCATATCGGCCATCTCGTCGAATACATCCAAACCGATATTTGGGTGCGATTTCAAAAGCTACGAGGAAACCGATGCATCTTCATCTGCGCCGATGACACCCATGGCACCGCGATCATGATCCGCGCGAGACAGGAAGATCGATCCGAAGAAGAGCTCATTGCAGAGATGAAAGATGCTCACGAAAAAGACTTCGCCGGCTTCGATATCGCCTTCGATCATTACGGTAGTACCAACTCGGCGGAGAACTACGAGCTTTGCAAACAGATTTGGAGCTCGCTTCGAGAAGCCAATCTCATACGTGAAGACGATGTCGAGCAACTCTTTGACCCAGTAGCTGGCACGTTCCTTGCAGATCGTTTCGTCAAAGGTACGTGTCCGAATTGCAAGGCGAGCGATGAATACGGAGATAACTGCAGCAAGTGCGGGTCGACTTATTCACCGACCGACCTAATTAATCCAGTAAGTGCACTTAGTGGTGCGACACCGGTCAAGAAGACTGCGAAACATCTGTTCGTCCAACTCGAGCAGCTTCATGCTTTTCTCGATCAATGGACTCAGTCTGGCGAACACTTACAGCCCGAAGTTGCAAACTACCTCAAAGGTCACTTCCTAGGTAAGCCGCTTCGCGATTGGGACGTATCCCGTCCCGCACCCTATTTCGGATTCGCGATACCCGATAGCCCAGGGAACTTTTGGTACGTATGGTTCGATGCTCCCATTGGCTACATCGCTTCCACATGGCAATGGTGCAAACAGAACAACGAATCACTAGAGGATTGGTGGAAATCCCCGTCGACGCAGATCCATCACTTCATCGGAAAAGACATTGCGTACTTCCATACCCTTTTTTGGCCTGGTGTTTTGCAATCTTCAGGGTTCTCACTTCCTACTTTCGTACATATCCATGGGTTCCTTACGGTCGACAAAGAGAAGATGTCGAAAAGCAAAGGAACGATGGTGCGAGCAAGAAAGTATCTCGATCACCTCGACCCATCCTATTTGCGATATTACTACGCCAGCAAGCTTGGGCCACGTCTCGATGACATCGATTTAAACCTTACCGAGTTCGCTCAGAAAATAGACTCCGATCTTGTTGGTAAAGTTGTGAATCTAGCAAGTCGCACCGCGAAGTTTGTTGAAACCACAGGGCTTTGCGAAGTGTATCCCGAAGATGGTGGGTTGTTTGCGGCAGCCCAAGAAGCTGGAGAGAGGATTGCCGAAGCTTACGAGCAAGGAGACTACTCAAGGGCCATGCGGCTCATTATGGAGCTCGCCGATGCGGCGAACGGATTCGTCGAAAACACGGCTCCGTGGACACTTAAAAAAGACCCACAGCAGCATGCACGGCTTCAGGAAGTCTGCACGATTGTGCTGAACTTATTCCGCCAGCTCTGTGTCTACCTAGCCCCGGTCTTACCACGATTGGCCAATCAATGCAGTACATTATTCCAAAGTGAGATCCACTCTTGGAGCGATGCGTATCGGCCATTGGTTGGAATGAAACTATCCAAGTTCGAACACCTCATGCAACGCGTTGACTTAAAGAAGGTAGAGCAAATGATTGAAGAGAGCAAAGACACACAGGCCGCAGCTTCGGCGGCCGCACCAGCCCCTGGAACAAATCCCACTACGGGAGCGAATCCAGCGCCAGCAGATAACGTGGTGGCGGCTGTTTCTGTCGATTCAGCGGAGCCACTTACGCTCGAGCCACTTGCACCGACCTGCACCATTGAAGACTTCATGAAAGTCGATTTGCGAGTTGCGCGGGTCATCAAAGCGGAAGAGGTTCCGGAGGCGAAGAAGCTCATCAAGCTGACAGTTAGCCTTGGCGGAGATGTTACACGAACGGTTTTCGCTGGGATCAAAGCGGCTTACACACCAGCGCAGCTTGAAGGGCGACTGGTAGTGATAGTTGCCAATCTTCAACCGCGGCAGATGAAGTTTGGGTTGAGTGAGGGGATGGTCACAGCGGCGGGAGCAGGGGGCGTGGAGGTGTTTTTGCTCAGTGCTGATTCGGGAGCCAAGCCGGGCCACCGCGTACACTAATTTTGAGCACCGTGTTATCGTGCACGGGTTATCGTGCACGGGTTATCGTGCACGGGTTATCGTGCGCGGGTTATCGTGCAATTGATTCCGAAATCAGCGTCTATCATTCCGTGCACTGATCTATGTGACGACTAAGTCTTGGTCCTTGAACACCCAAGTTCCACCGAACTTGGGTTGCTGGACAGGGTTGCTGGACAGGGTGTAATACGGAAATCTCCGTCATTTGAGTTGCCGTATTCGCGACCGACTCGTCCGTTATGCCATTATTTGCAATGTGTTATAGGCTAGGCGGTAGCGGTACTATAGTCATCTGCTTTGCTGATACTCGCTTAGGAGTTATCAGGGCTTCTGGTAGCAGTTTGTGTTAATCGCACGGTAGGTGATTGGTCAATTCGGGGGGGCCCCTGCTGGTTTACCCCAGTAGAGTCTTTGGATGCTAGCTAACTAGCTAAGCAGAGCAGTCAAATGTGTGGGTTTGCGAGAGAGCGAGGATGGGGGATCGATAAGTTATGTCCCCCGTTAATCGAGCGAGCCACACCATAAATGCTAGCAAATCTCTTCGCATTCCGCGCGGTTCAGGGTCTGTCCCCAAACCAGACCATTTTCAATTGCTAGCATTCCCCAACGATTAGCGTCGAAACGGGGCGCTACGAAGCTTTTTTCGCAAGCTACCAACACCTCCGATCGCTCCGAGCTTTCTGCCGCCGACGACATCCCGACCTTCGCTGATCGCCGTTGGCGGAGAAGCAAATTCGCTTTGACTTGCATTGCCATGCTCGCCGAACACAAAGCGAGGATTTTGCTAGCAAACCACCGCGCATGCCGCGCGGTTCAGGGTCTGTCCCCAAACCAACCCATTTTCAATTGCTTGCATTCCCCAACGATTAGCGTCGCAATGGGGCACTGCGAAGCTGTTTTCGCATGCTGCCAACACCTCCGATCGCTCCGAGCTTTCTGCCGCCGACGACATCCCGACTGAAGCCGATCGCCGTTGGCGGAGGAGCAAATTCGCTTTGACTTGCATTGCCATGCTCGCCGAACACAATGCGAGGATTTTGCTAGCAAACCACCGCGCATGCCGCGCGGTTCAGGGTCTGTCCCCAAACCAGACCATTTTCAATTGCTAGCATTCCCCAACGATTAGCGTCGAAACGGGGCGCTACGAAGCTGTTTTCGCATGCTACCAACACCTCCGATCGCGCCGTGCTCGATGGTACCGACGACATCCCGACCTTCGCTGATCGCCGTTGGTGCCGAAACATCCCGGAGATACCGGCTCAATGTCTCTTCGGCGCAGCCGCAGAACAATTCCCCGCCAGGTACAGATCACCCCCGATCGCTGCTGGCATTGCTGTCAATTCTCTCCGAATTCCCCGACAGGCCAGTCGAGCATAACTCACCTAGAATGCTAGCAAACATCCTCGCATTCCGCACGGTTCAGGGGCAACCTCCAAACCTTTCTGCAGCGCGGTACGTCTTCACAGTGCACTCACGCTTGGCAATTTAATACCTAACACGATGCTTGCTGCCAACCAGAAAGCACTTACTGCACTACATGATGCAAAGCTCGAGTTGATCAAGCAGGAAGAAGGATATTTACACCTAAGACACGACAACACATTGCCTACGCCTGTTGCTTGCGATCGTCCACCATCCAATAAGATCCTCGGTTTACGGGCGGCCCCCTAATTACTCCCAACTCATGCTTACCCGATCATTTACTCAGCTAGACCTCGCTAACGAATTCGCTACTTACGCTGAGCTAAACCAACATAATTCCATCATGTGCTGGAACAAAAACCCGAACCCAAAACGTAGGTTAGCAGTCTGCACATAACCTGCTCGGCGTATTGTATTATATCCTCACTCTACTTAGCACATACTCTGTACCAATTCCAACTATGCCAAGTACAACGGCACAACTCACACAGCGTGGCGTTATTCGACCACCTCACTTCTTGCCCGCGAATGTCATGTATGAGACTCTCATGGGTTCAATTGCCTACGGCGTTTCGTCGGACCAGTCCGATCATGACATCTATGGATTCTGCATTCCTCCTAAAGAAGATGTTTTTCCACACCTCGATGGCGAGATCCCTGGTTTCGGCGAACCCAAAAAACGCTTCGAACAATTTCAGCAGTCTCATATTGACGATCCGTCAGCTCAAGGCGGGAAAGGGATCGAATATGATCTGACGATCTATTCCATCGTCAAGTACATGTCCCTCTGCATGGAATGCAATCCTAATATGATCGACTCGCTATTTACCCCACAAGAATGTGTGCTCCACATCACACAAGTCGGTACAATGGTTCGCGAGGCTAGGCATCTGTTTTTGCACAAGGGCGCATGGCCTAAATTTAAAGGGTATGCCTATGCGCAACTTCATAAAATGCGAAGCAAAAAGCCTATAGGCAAGCGAATCGAATTGCGCGATGAGTTTGGGTACGATGTTAAGTTTGCCTATCATACTGTACGATTGCTCGGTGAGTGCGAACAAATCCTGATGGACGGCACTATCGACTTGAGACGTGATCGGGAACACCTCAAGGCGATAAGGCGTGGCGAGTTATCGGAAAACGATATCTTTCAATGGGCTTCCGAAAAAGAGAAATTTCTAGAAGGACTATATCACTCATCAAAATTACCGAACCACCCAGATGTAGCTACGATTCGCCAACTGCTTCTCGATTGCCTCGAACATCATTACGGATCACTCAACGCATGCATTGTCCAAGTCGATCCAGCGGTCGTCGCATTGCGGGACATTCGAGATATCCTCAATCGCGTTTCAAATGTCTTTGAGTAAGGTCTAGGGAGATAAACATAGGTATCTCCAAAAGGAGGCATTCATGGCGATTTTCGTATCTTGTCTTTCATTGTTCATGCCTTTTAATCGATAACCTACGCATTCGTTATTGAAAAGAGTTGCATGCTCATCGCGATCCTAGAAAACATTGTTGCAGCGGGTGGTCGCCCATACGAAGTCGGTGGCTGTGTTCGCGATCGACTTGTCGGAACGACTTGCAAAGATATCGACATCGAAGTCTTCCAGATGAATTCTGACGATCTCGTCTCCATTTTACGCAGGTTCGGAAAAGTAGACTGCGTTGGCGTTTCGTTTGGCGTTATCAAACTCAACACAAGCGACGGCATGGAATACGATTTCACGCTTCCGCGTCGTGAATCAAAGTTAGGTTCCGGACATCGAGGATTTCTTGTTGAAATCGATCATTCGATGACTATCCAAGAAGCAGCCGCGCGTCGCGATTTTACTATCAATGCTATTTATCGCTGCCCGCTCGCCGACCAGTTATATGATTCGTTTCACGGGGTAAACCACCTGGAAAACAAATTATTACATGCAACTAGCGACCACTTTGGTGAAGATCCATTGCGTGTCCTGAGAGGAATGCAGTTCGCAGCCCGATTTGGATTGTCTGCTACAGACCAAACAATACAAATGTCGCGAAACCTCCTACCTGAAGCGACAGATCTGGCAAAGGAACTAATTTGGCATGAGTGGGAGAAATGGGCCTTGCGCTCCGCTCACCCTAGCTTAGGACTTGTGTTTCTGAAACAAACGAACTGGCTGAGTCTATATCCTGAATTGCAGGCGTTGATTGGTATCCAGCAAAATCCAGAGTGGCATCCCGAAGGGGATGTTTGGACGCACACATTACACGTTTGCGATGCCGCAGCTAAAGTCGCTGAGCGAGAACAGCTCGAAGGCAATGACCGCATCACCGTACTGCTAGCTGCGTTGTGCCATGACCTAGGTAAAGCAACTCATACCCGGTTCGAAAATGGTCGATGGCACGCATATGGACACGAAAGTGGAGGTGTCGATCCAACGAAAAAGTTCTTAGATCGGATCGGATGCCCCATCGCAATACAGCAGCTGGTGGTGCCGCTTGTAGCGGACCATCTCATCCATGTGGTCGATAAAGTAACTCCAAGATTGGTTCGCCGACTAGCCTATCGACTTGGAGAAGCCTCCGTAAAACACTTGATCCATCTCATCGAAGCAGATGTTTCGGGCCGTCCCCCATTGCCGCCGAGATTGCCGGACAATGCAAAACAGATTTTGGAATTTGCATCAGTGATGCGGATCGATCTCAACGCCCCAAAACCGATCGTACAGGGAAGACATTTAATCGAACTTGGATACAAGCCATCACCATGGTTCGGTAGGATTCTCAAAGTATGTTTCGATGCCCAATTAGATGGTCGCTTTGAGAACGAGGAAGATGGAGTCGCGTTTCTGCGAAGTCAGTGCGAATACGGAATATGATGTCTTGCAAGCCACTCTATGAAATCAGTCGCTCGACACAACCGATGTAATATCGCAGTCCGCATAGTTCAGGAGCTGTCCCCAAACCAGACTGTTTTCGAATGCTAGACTTTTGGGACACTAGCGGCCAACGCAAACGATCGACCGCTTTCTAACCCTATAAAAAAGGATTACTTCAACTGCTGGAGAACCTGCCCGTTATCAAGCTGCCAAATCCAAAGCACGCCATCCTGACCTCCAGCAAACGCCATCGGCGTCTTCCCTGCCACAACACTGCAATATACCGCTTCCGCTGGCCCCCCTATCGCTCTTACTTGTCCACCATTGCTTGCATCATGCACCCGGACTTGCTGATCCGCAGATGATGTTACCACCTGGTTGCTTCGCCCCACAAACGCGATCGATGTTACCTCCTTGCCAAAACCTTGGATCGTTCGGATCGCCGTACCACTCTCTACATCCCAAACCTTGATGGTGTTGTCCGCAGAAGAACTCGCAATCCAATGACCATCATCATGCCACGCTACTCCAAGCACATGGTGTGTATGCCCCTCAAGCGTCCGCGGGGCCGGTTGCGCTACCCCCTCCGGTACATGGACTTGGTGAAGCCGCAAAACTTTGTCCGCCGCCCCTGTCGCCACCCAATTTCCATCCGGTGAAAATTTCGCAACCAAGATGGAGTCGCTATGAACTTGCCCAAAATCTTTAACCACCAAACCATCGGACACTCGTAGCAACTTTAACTCCCCGAATCGGCTCGGAGCACCACTTCCTACCACCAACAACTGGCCATCTTCACTCCAATCCATCGCTGTTACACGATCAGAAAATGGCGATTCCTGAGCCGTTCCAATCACTCGCTCCAAACTCCAGCGATTCCCCCAATCCCACGCCAACGCTCTCCCGTCATCCAACGCCTCTACCACCCAACCACCTGCCGTAACAAGCAAGGAATTGACGTTAGGAGCACCCCCAGGTAACACCGATTGCTGAACCCCCTTATCTCCTCTCACGACAGATATCGTTCCATCCACCCTCGCCGTAACAATACTGCGATTATCCGGCGTAAAGGCACTCTGGAGCACAGGCACCGGTACAACAGCCGCTTGCGTTTGAGCAAGCCCTTGCTCAAGCTGGGCTACTTTTTGTTTCTCCTGTTCGATGCTCGCTTGAAACTGAGCAATTGTCGCACCTGCTTTCTCAATGGCTTGCATCGCCGTTGCAATGGTCTTATCCATCGTCGTCAGCTTGGTCTCTACTTCCATCTTCGCCTTCATTGCTACCATCTGTTGCTGCTTCTTCGCTTCAACATCCTTTGCCGCGGCTTCCACCTTCTTCATCGCTTCTTCAACTGCAACTTTTGCCGCTTGCATCGCTGCTTCGCTATCCGCTACAGCCTTGGTTTGCGCATCGAGTTCCGTCTGCTTTTTTCCTAACTCTTCCATAACGGCTGTTTTGGCTTGCACCAACTTTCCATGTGCCTCGACTTCAGCCTGCTTGGCCTTCTCCAACTCTGGAACCCTCGCAGTCGTTCGCTCTACTTTTGATTTCTGCCTCGCAAGGGACAAATCCGCCAAATCCAATCGTCGCTGCCCTTCGAAGTCGATTTTCTGCTCCCAAAGCATCGCGCCATCAGCACACTTCCACGCCTTGGTCAAACCATCGTTCCCAATCGTTGCAAACTTTGTCGCATCGGTCGCAGCGAGTACGTGTTGAATCGGCGCACCATGCGCAACGGTTCGTAATACCGCTCCGTCCGTCCCTTGAACTACCCGAACTGTACCGTCCGCCGTTGCAACCAACACGCGTGGCACACTTGCTTCTTCGTACCTCGCTAACCCAATCACATCCGCAACATCTCCCAAGCGGTCGATCTTGGCGAATACCGCAGGTGACTCGGCCGTTGCTGGCGTCACTGTGATCCACTGCACTTTTTTCTCCGGAGTGATTCCCACAAGCGTTTGCGCATCTTGTACGACCAACATTCGCAAAGGTTGCTCAAGCTTTCCAGACAGACTAGGTTTGACCGCAACCGGGCTGGGTGTGTCATTCGCGGGTAAAGTGTATTGCGCGATTGATGCATCTTCACCAACCGTCCATAAAACAGTACCGTCAGCACTCCATGCCAACGATACGACTGGTACCGAGGCTTCGAGCTGATGTGTGACTACTCCGGAATCCGCTCGGACGATTTCAAGACTCGGCGTCCTCGTTGCTTTCGCAATAGCTGTACCCTGAGGCGAAACTCGCAGCAAATGAGCACCCCGCAACGAAATCGCTACACCTTGATCTGTTACCCCAACACTCCTCTTCCAAATCTTGATGTCTCTAAAACCACCTGTAGCAATCCTAGAACTATCAGGACTGATCGCAATCGACTGAATCATATCCAAATGACTCACCGGTGCAGTGGTTTGTAACTGACCTTGACTCTGGGGATCAATCAATTGAGCAACATCGCCTGCAGCATCCAATGACGGCCAGCGATAAACCATCGCTTGATTCCCTCGACCTGCTACCACCCATTGACCATCAGAACTCGCATCCATGGAGTACATGGGACGCACACTCTCAGGGACCTGCTTCCATTGCATGTTCTGATTAGGCTTTGCAATACCAGCGGGTGCTCCCGCATCGATCCAAGCTTGCAGCAAATCGATATCAGAAGCACTGAAGCGTTTGGCACCCACAGCATTTTTATCCGGTGGCATCACGGAATCATCCGTCGCTCTAACTCGCCGCACCAACTCGCTCTCGCTCCCTTTCCCCACAAGCATCGTTGGACCACTATCCCCACCCTTGCCAAGCTGCTCATAAGACTCAAGATTCAATCCACCTTCAGCCTTCTGTGCATTGTGGCAAGCGATGCAATTTGCTCGTAACAGAGGAAGAATGTGGTTAGCAAAATCCTTGGGCTGACCAGCACCAACCGCAGCATCCTGCGCGTCGCTCCGAACGCCTAAAGCCAAGAAAACGGCAAGGAAAAGGGTGCAATGTAACGTTATTGAAAGTTTATTTAGCAATGCGATATTCATGTTTCAGGGTTACTTATGGGCAAGTAATGTGATTTGCGTTGAAATATAAGAGTTTTACTTCGGTGGCTCTGCCGCAGGAACAACTTTTAGACGGAAAGGAGCCGAAGGCAGAAATGTCTGAAAATCCCTTGGAGCAATTTCTTTCGCAAGCGCTTCAAGCTTCGGATTTGTTTCAGCAATGATCTTTTCGGCCGCTGGACGATCACCAGCCCAATTCGGGTCTGCTAACAATCCTTGTATGCGGTCCCGATATGCCAAAAGCCGACTGTGTGACTCGGGATGCAAAGATTGCTTAAGCACAATCTCGGTGACAAACCAAACCGTGTACTCGCCGACCGGTGCATCCGCTGCAACCTTGATTTCCGGATTGGCTTCAAGTGCTTTCTCCGGAAGTTCAAACTCACCAAGGGTGACCTTAGGCGGGAGGTTCTGTGGGCGCATGATGCCCTTCGCTTCACCACCAGCACGCCGAACTGCGCGAACAGGAAGCTTACCTGCTCCCCCTTGTGGGATTTCAAGAACCAGTCCAGGTGAATCTCCAGCACGTATTTGAATCGGTGCAAGATCCTGATCAACTACTTTCAACAGCCACTGACCAGATATTCGAGCTTGCGGTAAGCCTCGATCACCTGAAGCAGAAACGACAATCGCCGCTGCTTGTATCGGTATCACAATTTCCGGATCAGCCGGATTCAACTTCGTCTTTGCAACAGGCTTAATCGCCCCTAACGAACCAACTGCATTCTCATCTGCAAAGAACACCAAAATCCCTTCACTCTGCCCCGGCGCAAGAACACTCGGAGCAACGGTGACTCCCGCAGGCAGACTCTCGCAAGAAAGCTCAATCGGCAAATTATGATTTCCAGCCCGACGCACGCTCACATGCATCGCCACCTGACCACCCTTTGGTAGCGACACTCCTGTCGTCTTCGCTTGCGCTGAATTGTTTGTATCCGGTAACCAATGTCCCACAGCATGAACCCGAGGAACTGGCGGCCCTAACCTCAGCACGACTTCCGTTGAATGCTTACTTGATGGCTGCAGATTCAGATCACTAACACTCAAACGAATGTTTTTGTTCGACGGCCCTGGCGGGATCAAGAAAATAGGATCAGTGGTTACGAGTCGTACAGCGCGCGTTCCAACGGCAGAACCATCTTCGGCAATCGATATTACGTCACGTCCTGTAAAACGGCCCCTGGCCAAAAAGTCTTGGATACGTTGTTGCAAGCCGGGATTATCTGCAACGACTCCACTCGGATTCTGCGCTAACACGTTCCGTATTTCAACAAGTTGCTCCGGAGTCGGTGGCGGCACAACCCGGTCCGCGATAACGCGGATATCCGACAATTGCCCCATGGTTTCTGAAAGCACCTCGCATTCGTAGGCTGCACCCTCACTAGGAGTAAACTCAATCTCACGCGTCGGCTCTTTCGCACTAAGCCTGAATTTCACTTGCCATGGTGGCGAAGGAACCATTTGCGGCAAGATCGCTTGCGACGATGAACCATCCTGCAATGCCGAAGGCTGCGCATTAGCATCGACACCAGGCCATTCGCTAACTGCATTAGCAAAAACGCTAAAAGGTGATTTCCAAGAATTAGCGCTAAGAAGTGGGTGATTATCTGGCGGATCGATCACGAGGGCGAAAGACATGCTCTCAGACGATCGGTATAGAAAATCATGAATCCCAAGTCTCAGCTCTTCAATCTGCTTGGTGGGCACAGATGTGGGAGTCGTAAATACAATCGGCTCCCGATTAACGCTACGCAATTGGCTTAAAACATTCCCCTCGCTATCCGAGACTTGCAATGCAGCAAGCGTCGTAGCATCAATCGATTGCGATGCGAGAAGTATCCTGGGCCACCGCTCTGCTTTCTTAGTGCGAAGCAAAACTCGATCATTGCGTTTTGTTAGCCCAACATAACACACTCCCGGCAAAACTTCAGGTGGATTCTTCGGGTCAATCGATGGTGGAAGATTTTCAACGGGCGTATTTACCACCGCGATGAAACGCGAATTGGAAACACCATAACGTCCGGTAGCCCACAACTCGTAAATCCCAGGTGGAACACTCGGATCGACAGTCACTGAGAAACTTCCGTAAACCTTCTGCGCCGTCGCAAGCGGATCAAGAGGCAAGCTCGCTGACTCATCCAATTTCGCAACGATACGAGGATCTGAAAAGACAATCTGCTCGATGTCTTGAGTAAAGCGTCCCCCCGTGACCTTGAGGGCATTGGGATGATTGGTGGACAACACGGGAGGAAAGACAGCATCAATAGCGAGAACAGGAAGCTCAGCGCGCGCAGGGATTGCAAAGATGCAGAGGAGGAGCAACCCGATCCCTCGCGTCGCATGCTTGAACGATCTCATGATGTCAGCTAATTCACGGTAAGCGATTAGTGGTTAAATAGGAATTCTTTACTGTTGATCACGCTCCAAAGTAGATCTTCGTACGCTTCACGCAACTTATCAGAACGCTGCATGAGATACTCGAGCGCAACGGATTGCTCCGAATCAGTAGGTGGCCTGCTAAGTGCTCGCAAATAGAGTTCGCGAATCCGCAGTGGTGCTGTCTTCCGAATATTCTCAGATGGACTCAATGATGCATCTACCACAGCGGTCGCGGACCACGTCGAAGCGTAGCTAGCATCCGCCCCAAGCTTGGATTGCATTTCCTTCGAGTTCAGCAGATGAAGGCTTTGCGCTAGGGTCGAGGAAATCGTCCGCTCGCATTCGCAAGCCGTCGAAGAATCCGGTCGACCAAAGACCGTCAGGAAATACGAAGCGAACGAAGTATCTGGGAGTTCCACCGCACGTGTACCAAGTGGCATACCATCGAACTGAGATGTACTACCACTAACAGCATCAATGGCATCCAACAACATCTCCGCTTGAAGTCGCTTCGGATAGTAACGCGAGAAACAGTTGGTGTCACGGATGTTCAATTCGTTGGCATTCGCACTGAGCTGATAGGTAGTCGACGTACAAATGGAACGAATCAAATGCTTGAGATCAAAACCCGACTGAATAAGTTCAAAGGTAAGATTATCGAGAAGCTCTGGATTCGATGGCGGATTGGAAATACGCATGTCATCCTCTGGTTCAACAAGACCTTTGCCGAGAAAATGTTTCCAATATCGATTAGCGATCGACTTTGCAAAAAAAGGATTTGTGGAAGCGGTCATCCAATCAGCAAGTGCCGCTCTCGGATCTTGGAAATTCGCAAGCTCCGTCTTGGGTGCATCCAGCCCCGTTGGTGGAAGTGCCTGCCCCGTTTTAGGGTGATTCGCAGAAGCATTCGCTATGCGAGAAACGAATTTCGGTTCGTTTGGCAACGTCCCTTCCCTTCGCTCAACCGTCGAAAAGAAAGCGGCCATTTGGTAATAGTCTTGCTGCGCCCATTTCTCGTATGGATGATGGTGGCAACGCGCGCACTGAAGTCGTTGCCCCAGGAAAAGCTGCGCAATGTCTTCAATCCTGGACTCGGTATTGTTAACCTGACGGAACCAAACGACAGCCGGATTGCTTTCGACATCTCCAGTCGCGGTCAATAGTTCGCGAACAAGGATGTTGATTGGCTTGTTCTCAAAGAAGCTCGTGCGAAGCCAATCATGGAACGCATATGCACCATACCGGGTGTCTTCGCTGGTGTGATTGTTTCTGAGAATCGCTGACCACTTGCTTGCGAAATTCGACGCGTAGTCCTGTGATGCTAAAAGCCTATCGACGATTTCAGCACGACGAGCTTGAATCGCATCCGGCGAACCACCCGAGGATTGAGCTATTTGCAGGCTCTCGATTTCAGCAAGAGTGGGCAGTCGTCCTGCGATATCGAGCGTCACCCGACGTAAAAATGTCTGGTCATCGCACAAATCCGAAGGAGGAATACCAAGCGCTGTAAGTTTCGCAAAAACGGCTTCGTCGATCTTCCCTCTCGCAATTGGCAGACTCTGGGTCAATACTCCGATCGGCACACTCGCACGGAAGACGGTCACTTGGCCTTGATACCTAGCCATAATCGAAACTTCGCCCGCATAGTCGCGGATCTTCACCAATCCATTGGAGTCAACTTCAGCCATATCCAGATTGTTCGATTCGTACTGAACCGTACGTGTGATGTCTTCGGTCGACCCATCGGAGTACGACGCGACCACGCAAAGTTGCTGCGCAGAGTTTCGCAACATCTGCCTGTTAGACGGTGTTACTGAAATCGAAGTCACTTTGCGCCCGTTCGGATCACCGTATGGCATCGCTTGCGCAATCCAACGCCGCAGCACTCGGTACTCATGTGAATCGACGTCCATGCGTTGTCCCCCACCATGAGGAACAGACCCAACAGACTTCGTTAGCAACAAACTGGTGTCAGGAGCCGCTGGGAATAAACGGCGACCACGAGATTCACGAACGAGATGCTCGTAGTCTTCCGCCGCCTCGGATCCGAGGAGCGATAATCGGAAACCATTTTGACCAGCGATCTTTCCGTGGCAACCACCTCCATTGCAACCGAACTTGGTAAAGATCGGAACAACTTGATTAGGAAAGTTCACCAGTTCTTCTTGGCTCGAAAGCTCAATCGAAACTTCTGCAGAAGCGGGAGCATACCCATCTGCAATTGCAGTAACCGTAAGCTTGCCACTAGCAAGCGGCGTTACCAATCCGTTTGCATCGATTGAAATCAGACTCGGATTTGAAAGTGTAAAGCGGACGGATCGAGTCAAATCCTCGATCGCCGATGAATTGGAACTTGAAGACTTGCATCGCACAAGAAGTTGTGCGCGAGCATCGCTCCCCTTGAGACTGATCGTAGGGACGTCGAACTCCAACTGTGGCACTGCTGAAATCGCTTGCGTAGCTGCACTGGCTTCTTGAGTCGGCGCATTCCCTTGAGCTGGATTAGCTTCTTGCGCAATGCTTGCAACACTAAAGAAACTAAACGCTAGAGCAGCGGCACATAAGCTAGCGACAGAGCGCAGGGGTTTAGGATGCAGGCAGGATTGGTGCATGGTAGTTACTGCGATCTTGGTAGGTGTAGCGAATCTAAATCAATTCGCGGATGGGTTCGTGATCGACCAGAAACTGCGGACGACCCGTCGGGTCTACGATCGTCGAAGTCGATACGCTGATCCCAAGGTTATGGTAGAGGGTGGCAATAATCTCTTGCATGTGAACAGGACGTTCTTTCGCATATTCACCAAGTCGGTTCGTAGCACCGATCGCTTGGCCTGTACGCATCCCACCCCCGGCAAGCCACGCGGAGCTAACTTGAGACCAGTGATCGCGTCCTGCCCCATTATTAATTTTAGGTGTCCGACCAAATTCGCCCCAAACAATGATCGTGACATTATCGAGCATATCACGCTGTTGAAGGTCGTCCATCAACGCGCTAAGGCATTGATCGAGTTTCGAACCATGGTCACGTACGAGATCAAAGTTTTGGCCGTGAGAATCCCAACGTCCATAGCTAAGGCTCACCACTCGCACCCCGGCTTCGATCAGCCGACGCGCGATCAACAAATGGTCATTACAAGTCGGTGCGCCGTCATACTGGTACTTATAAGGTTTGCCGTCTCCGTACCGCTCGACAAGCTTCGGATCTTCTTTGGATAGGTCCAAAGCATCGAGTAGCTTCGAACTGGTAAGCACATCGAGGGCTCGTTGCTCAAACGCATCCATACCTGCCATGATGCCCGAAGCGTCAATGTCGCGACGCATCGTGTCGATACTGGTCAATAACCGACGTCGATCTTTGAGTCGATCAAGACCAATGCTTTGCAACTTCATGTTCTCCATCCCAGGACCATCGGGCTTGAATGCAGAGTATGCAGCGCCCAAGAATCCTGCTTCGCCCGAATTCGACCAAGGGCCATGCTGGGTTTTGGCAGCAAGCCCAACAAAGGGAGGGACAGCCGGGTCAACCGATCCTTGCAACCGTGCTACCGCTGATCCAATCGATGGACGCCCTCCCAGAGCCTTCAAGTCATCAGGAAACCAACCACTCATGCACTGATGAGATTCATGGCGATCTTTGCATCCGACTACAGATCGAATGATCGCGGCTTTGTCCATCCGTTGTGCAAGCTGCGGAAATACTTCGCAGATATCAATTCCAGGTACGTTGGTTGATATAGGTGAGAATTCACCTCGAATCTCCGAAGGAGCCTCGGTCTTGATGTCCCACATATCTTGATGCGGAGGACCACCACCAAGGAAAATATTGATCAAGCCTTTGTGGGAATTCTTTTTCCCAGCCGCTTCCTCCGCACGCAGTAAGTCAGCAAGCGTAAAGCCACCAAAGCCGAAGCAGAGAGACCCAGCGGAAATAAAATTCCGACGGGATAAACCGCTACACATTTTTTGAGAACCGCCAAGGAATTGGAGCATGGCACGATTCCTGTTAGGAAGGGGCAGGGG
>Ga0255127_1000478_pt1 | contig 20535 bp, 13 predicted proteins | sample Law_Miss_RepB_8d_FD_188555 | JGI IMG/M metagenome (GOLD analysis project Ga0255127, IMG submission 188555) | Freshwater microbial communities from St. Lawrence River, New York, United States - Law_Miss_RepB_8d | ecosystem: Environmental > Aquatic > Freshwater > River | place: USA: New York...
CCAAGGCGCGGTGGACCGCCGCCTCATCGCCCTCGGCGCGCAAGCGGCCCTCATGCTCGCCGAGCGGCCCCCGGAGCCGCAGCCCGTCGTGTTCCGCCGCGGCAGCCCGTCTCAGCCGGGGCCCGAAGTCCCACGCCGTTTCATCGAGGTGCTCTCCGGTCCCGATCGCCGACCCTTCGCCCAAGGCAACGGGCGGCTCGAATTGGCCCGTGCCATCGCCTCGCCCGACAACCCCCTTACGGCACGCGTCATGGTCAACCGCATCTGGCAACACCACTTCGGCACGGGCCTCGTCAAGACCCCCAGCGACTGGGGTCTGCGCGCCGAGGCCCCGAGCCATCCCGAGTTGCTCGACTGGTTGGCCCTGCGCTTCGTCGAATCCGGCTGGAGCCTCAAGGCCCTCCACCGGCTCATCGTCTCGAGCGAGGCCTACCAGAGGGCCTCGGCCGGACAGGACCCGTGGCCCGACGACGAGCTGGCCCGACTCCGCCGGATCGATCCCGACAACCGCCTGCTCGCCTCGTTCCCGTTGCGACGCCTCGACTTCGAACAACTGCGCGACGCCCAGCTGGCCGTCACCGGCGAGCTCGAGTCCCGGATCGGCGGGTCGCCGTCGGGCCTGCTGGAGCCGTCCAACCAACGCCGCTCGGTGTACGGCCTGGTGGACCGCCAGTTCTTACCCGGAGTCTTGCGCACCTTCGACTTCGCCAACCCCGACCTGCACGTGGCGGTGCGGCATGAAACCACCGTGCCCCAGCAGGGGCTCTTCTTCCTCAATGGGCCGTTCGCCGCCAACCGGGCCCGGATGCTAGCCCGGGCCGTCTCCGGGCTGTCACCCGAGGACCGCATCCGGCATCTGCACCGGCGGCTCTTCCAGCGCGCGGCCCGACCCGACGAGATCGCCGCCGGGCTGCAGTTCGTGGCCGAGGCCGAACGCGCCCCCGACCGTGCGGTCCGGCCCGAAGTCGGCCCGCCGGAGCCCCGACTGGAACCTTGGGAGCAGTACGCCCACGTCCTGCTCCTCACCAACGAATTCGCCTTCGCCGACTGACCCCTTCCCGCCATGTCTTCCCGGCCCTCCCCTTGGAACCCGCATCGACCGGCCCTGAGCCGCCGGGACTTCCTCACCCGCACCGGCCTCGGCCTCGGCGCGCTGTCGCTGCAGACCCTCGGCGACCCGGCCGCGGCCACCGGCACGCTCGACGGTCTGTCCAGCCTGGCCAGCCTGTCCCCGCTGGCCCCCAAGCCCCCGCACTTCGCACCCAAGGCCCGTCGCGTCGTGCATTTCTTCCTCAATGGCGGGCCGTCGCAGGTGGACACCTTCGACCCCAAGCCGGCCCTCGCGAAATACGCCGGCCAACCCCTGCCGGGCGAGTACCTCCGCACCGAGCGCAAGACCGGCGCAGCCCTGCCCTCGCCCTTCAAGTTCTCACGCTACGGTCAGAGCGGCCTCGAGATCAGCGAGGTCTTCGCGCGCACCGCCGCGCATGCCGACGACATCGCCGTCATCCGCTCCATGCACGCACAGGTGCCCAATCACGAGCCCTCGCTCATGCTCATGAACTGCGGCGACAGCGTGCAGCCGCGCCCGAGCTTCGGATCCTGGGCGCTGTATGGGCTCGGCACCGAGAACCAGAACTTGCCGGGCTTCGTCTCGCTGTGCCCCGGCGGCTTGCCCATCAAGGACTCCGAGAATTGGCAGTCGGCCTTCCTGCCCGGCGTGTTCCAAGGAACGTTCGTCGATCCGCAGCACCGCGAGGTCGATCGGCTCATCGAGAACATCCGCAGCCCGCACGCCACCCGCGACATGCAGCGCCGACAACTCGACCTGCTCGCCTCGCTGAACGACGTCCACCGGCGCGACCATGCCTCGGATCCCCGACTCGAGGCGCGCATCGAGTCCTTCGAGCTGGCCTTCCGCATGCAAATGGAGGCCAGCGACGCCTTCGACTTGTCCCGCGAGCCCGAGTCCGTCCGGGCGATGTACGGCGACACCGTGCACGGCCGCCAGACCCTCATCGCCCGGCGGTTGCTCGAGCGCGGGGTGCGGGTCGTTCAGCTCTGGCACGGGGCCGGACAACCCTGGGATCATCACGACAACATCGAGTCGAACGTGCGCAAGCAGGCCGCCGAGATCGACGGTCCCATCGCCGCCTTCATGACCGACCTCAAGCAGCGCGGTCTCTTCGACGACACGCTCATCCTCTGGGGCGGTGAGTTCGGTCGCACGCCCTCGGTGGAACTGGGCGACAGCGGCAAGTCCAAGCTCGGCCGCGACCACAACCACTACGGCTTCAGCGTCTGGCTGGCGGGCGGCGGCGTGCGCGGGGGCGTGGCTCATGGCGCCACCGACGAATTCGGGTTCCGCGCAGTCGACAACCCCGTGAGCGTGCACGACTTGCACGCCACGATGCTCCACCTGCTGGGCTTCGATCACGAGCGCCTCACCTACCGCCACGCCGGCCGCGACTTCCGCCTCACCGACGTCGCCGGCGAGGTGGTGCGCCCGGTGGTGGCGTAGGGCGGACCCCCGATTAGTTGGGTGACTGCGAATGGCGCAGCTTCTGCACCTTCCGGATGAGCTGGATCTTATTGTACGCGTTGAGGGCCGCGATCTTGTAGCACTCGGCGAGCGTCGGGTAGTTGAAGACGCTGTTGATGAAGTAGTCGAGCCCCCCTCCGAGCAGCATCACCGCCTGCCCGATGTGCACCAACTCCGTAGCCCCGGATCCGATGCAATGGACTCCGAGCAGCTTCTCGGTGTCGCGATGGAAGATCATTTTGAACATGCCTGAGTGATCGCCGAGGATCTGCCCGCGCGCCGTCTCGTTGTAACGGGCGATGCCCGTCTCGTAGGGCACCTTCTTGGCCGTGAGGGCCTCCTCGGTCTCGCCCATCATGGAGATCTCGGGGATGGAATAAATGCCGATAGGGAAACGGTCGCCCAGCGGTGCGGTCTCCTCGCCGAACATGTGCAAGGCCGCCAAACGCCCCTGCTCGCTGGAGGTCGCCGCCAGCGACGGGTAGCCGATGACATCGCCCGCCGCATAGATGTGCGGCACCGCCGTCTGGAAATGGGCGTCGGTCTTGATGCGGCCGCGATCGTCTGCCGACAATCCGACCACCTCGAGACCGAGACCCTCGGTGCAACCCACACGACCGGTCGAGATGAGCACCATCTCGGCGATCAGGAACTTGCCGCTCTCCAGCTCCAGCAACGCCTGCTTCCGATCCCCGCCAGTGATCTCCAGGCTCTTGAGCCCGTCGCCACACCGGAAGGTGACATCCACCTTACGCAGTTGGTGGATGAGCTCATCAACGATCTCATGGTCGAGGAACTCCAGGGGTCGCGGGCGCTTGTCCACGACGGTCACCTTCAGTCCCAAGGCCGCGAACATGGAGGCGTACTCGATGCCAATGACACCGGCACCCACGACCACCACCGATCGCGGCAAGCGCTTGAGATTCAACAGGCTGTCGGAGGTGACTGCGATTTCCCCGTCCAGGGTGACCCCACGAGACTCGGCTGGCCGAGTACCCACACCGATGAGAAACTTCTTCGCCTTCAACGTCTCATCTCCGTTGAACCCGCTGATCACCAGTTCGTTGGGTCCAACAAAACGCGCCGCCCCCTGGAACATTTTAATGTCATTGCGGGCCAGCGATTCGTGGACCACCTGGGACTCACGGCCCACCACCCCGGCCACCTGGCGCATCAAGCGCTCCATGGTGGGTCGTACGGGACCAGCATGGGATCCGCCCGATTCGGAGTGGTCTTGCACGTAGAGACGCCGGACCGCCTCCCGGAAGGTCTTCGACGGAATGGTGCCCGTCTCGATGCACACGCCCCCGACACTGGCCTGCTTTTCCACAACCGCCACGCGTTTGCCCAACTTGGACGCCTGGACCGCAGCCCGCTGACCTGCGGGACCGCTGCCGATACAAATGAGATCAAACTCGTGCATGAAGAAAAATGGAGGAGATTCTGCGAATGACTGGGATGCTCGAGGTGCGTCTCAAGACGCAAACTAGAGTTCCACAGAGGAGATTCCGGCAGATTTCTCCGCTGCTTAAGACGATTCCATCCCGCCTCGCCTTGAAACGGGGCCAAGCATGCTGGGCCGGTCCGGTGATCCAAACCTCAATGAGTGATTCACCACCTGACCCGTGACCGATGGAGGTTGCCTCGCGGCGTACAGACCGTTAGCCAAGGGCGATGAAGACGACCGCAGGCGCGTGGGGAATCGGAATCGCTCGCCAGTTCTTGGCCGCAATGGCTGTGGGCCTCGCCTTGAGCGCTGCCGCACAATCGAACTGGCCCCAGTTCCGCGGGGCCGAAAGCCGCGGAGTCGGCACCTCCGACCGGCTGCCCTTGGTTTGGGGCCCGGAGACCAATGTGGCCTGGCGCGCCGAGGTTCCCGGGCGCGGGTGGTCTTCGCCCATCGTGTGGGGGAAACGGGTGTTCCTCACCACGGCGGTGAGCGAGGGAGAACTGGAGGCTCCGAAGAAGGGCCTGTATTTCGGCGGCGACCGCCCGGAACCCCCGAAGCAACGCCAGCGCTGGATGGCCCTGTGCCTCGACCGCGACTCCGGCAAGACCCTGTGGAACACCGAGCTTCACGGAGCGATTCCATCCACGCCCATCCACCTCAAGAACAGCTACGCCTCCGAGACTCCGGTCACCGACGGCAAGCATGTGTACGTGCTGTTCGGATCCGTGGGCCTGTTCTGCCTCGATCTTCAAGGCAAGGTGATCTGGTCGCAGCCGATGCAACCCCGCAAAATGCGCTATGGCTGGGGCACCTCGGCCTCCCCGGTTTTGCACCAAGGTCGGGTGTATGTGGTGAACGACAACGAAGAGGCTTCGACCTTGAGTGCCTTCGACGCCAAGACGGGCAAAATCCTGTGGCAAGTCCCGCGCGATGAACCCAGCAACTTCAGCACCCCCTACCTTTGGAAGACTCCGAAGCGCAGTGAACTAGTGGTGCCGGGCCGCACTCAAATCCGCAGCTACGACCTGACAGGCAAGGTGCTGTGGCAACTGCAAGGGCCCTCCACCATCGTCATACCCACCCCGTTCGAAGCCGATGGACTGCTGTATGTCGGTGCCGGGTACGTCGGCGACAACCTCAAGCTCAACAAGCCGGTCTACGCCATTCGACCCGGCGGAGTCGGCGATCTCACCCTGCCCGAGGGAGCCCGCGACAGCGCCAGCATTGCCTGGGTGGAAGCCAACGCCGCCCCGTACAACCCGTCGCCACTGGCCTACGACGGCCGGTTCTACGTGCTGTGGGACTTCGGCTTCTTGAGCTGTCGCGATGCTCGAACGGGTCGGGAACTTTACGGCAAGCAACGCCTCAAGGCCGATGGAACGGCCGGCTTCACCGCGTCCCCCTGGGCCTACCGCGGACGGGTGTTCTGCCTCAGCGAGGATGGCGACACTTATGTGGTCAGCGGCCGTGACCCCTACCGATTGGAGCGGGTCAATGCCTTGGGCGAATTGTGCATGGCCACTCCCGCCATCGCCGGGGACCGGCTCTTCATCCGCACCGCCTCCCGACTGTATTGCCTGCGCGAAACTCGTTAACCGCTGCAACAAGATCCCCCTTGGCCCGCGACGCCTCAAGGGTAGCCTCAGGCCATGCAGCGTCTTGGGCGTTCACTGTGGCTGGGAGTCTTGCTCCTCGGCGGAATCCTCTCAGGAATGGGCCATGACGGCGACCCGACCCAGGCCGGACCCGACGACGCCAAGACCGTCGATCCCGGCCACTCCATGCATGGGCAGGCCTTCAACGAGGGCCCGCGCCAACACGCACGGCCGATGTCGGGCATGCCGGAAATCCATTTCGACATCACCACCACGAACGACCTGACCCGAAAGTTCTTCCTGCAAGGCATGGGGCAGTTGCACGGGTTCTGGTACTTGGAATCCGAGCGTTCCTTCCGCGAGTCGGCCTTCCATGACACCAACTGCGCCATGGCCTACTGGGGCATGGCCATGGCCAATGCCAACAACGCCACCCGAGCGGCCGTGTTCATCCGTGAAGCCGACCGTCGCAAGGGTTCCGTGACCCGTCGCGAAAAGCTGTGGATCGAGTCCCTGGCCGAGTTCCACAAGGACCCGAAGCGCGACGAAAAGGAACGCCGCCGCGATTACACGCGCGCGCTCGAGAACATCATCTTCGAGTTTCCCGACGACGTGGAGGCCAAGGCCTTCCTCGCGGTCCACTTGTGGGACAGCAGCTACAAGGGCTGGCCCATCGGTAGCGCCCAAGCGGTTGAATCCATCCTCAAGGAGGTCTTCGCCCAGCAGCCCATGCACCCGGCGCACCATTACCGCATCCACCTCTGGGATGGTGAGAAGGACGAGTCCGCCATCCGGGCGGTTCCGTCGGCCTCGAAATCCGGTCAAAGCTCGCCGGGCGTGGCCCATCAGTGGCACATGGCTGGGCACACCTTCAACAAGCTCAAGCGCTACCCCGACATGGCGTGGCAGCAGGAAGCTTCGGTGCGCGTGGACAACAGCCAACTGATGGCCGACCGCCTGTTGCCCGACCATATCCACAACTACGCGCACAACAGCGAGTGGTTGGTGCAAACCTACAACTACATCGGACAGATCAACCGGGCGGTGGATTTGTGCGTCAACATGATCGAAATGCCCCGACATCCGGGGTTCAACACCCTCGACAAACAGACCAACGGGATCGCCTACGAAAAGCGGGGCACCGCGGGGCATGGGCGCCGACGCCTCATGGAGACGCTGCTGCGCTGGGAACTGTGGGACGAAGCCCTGCGACTGGGGCAGACCCCGTATTTGGAACCGACCGTTCTGGCCGACGAACAAGGCCGACGGGCGCGCCTGCTCGGACTGGCCCATCTCGGCAAAGGCAACCGCGTGGGTGTCTCGGAGCAAATCGAATCCATCGAGGCGGCCATCCGAGTGTTGCGCGATGAACGACGAGCCCATGTGGACGCCGCCGAGGCCAAGGCCAAGGCCGACAAGAAAGGCCGCGGGGAAATCGATGCGGCCATCGCGGATGCCGTGAAGCGCACCACAGAACCGATGGAGAACTTGGAGAACTTCATCGAGGAACTGCGTGTGGGACTGGAGGTCCATGCCGGCGAAACCAACGACCTACCCAAGCGTCTGGAAGCCCTGAAAACCGTCTCCAAGGAACGTCTGGCCGCGATGTGGTTCCAAATCGGGAACACCAACCAGGCCCTGAAACTGGCCAAGGAGGCGGTGGACGCCGGGACCAACCAAGTGCACCCGCTAGCCGTACACACCGAGCTTCAGTGGAAGGCTGGCCAAACCAATGAAGCCCTGAAGTCCTTCGCGACCTTGCGCGGTCTCAGCGCCCGGATGGACACCCAGCTGCCCATCGTGCGCCGATTGGCCCCAGTGATTGCGGCCTCCAAGGCTTCAGACGCCGGCTGGGACTGGCGACCGGCGGCCACCTATCCGGCTGACTCTGGAACCCGGCCCGCGCTCGACTCGCTGGGATCCTTCCGTTGGAACCCGCAGCCCGCCCCGCCGCTGGCGGTCACCGGTTCGGACGGCAAACCCATCACCTTGGCCGATTTCCGAGGACGCCCGGTGCTGTTGGTCTTCTACCTGGGTGGCGGATGCCTGCACTGCGTGGAGCAACTGCGCCTGCTCGCCCCACGGACCGAAGAGTTCAAGAAGGCCGGTATCGACATTCTGGCCATTAGCACCGAGACCGTCGAAGGCCTGGCCAAGACGCGGGAAAAGGCCGGGAAGGACGGCCGGATTTCATTCCCGCTGGCAGCCGATCCGACGCTGGCCGCCTTCAAACAGTGGCATGCCCATGACGACTTCGAGGGCACTGCCTTGCACGGAGTGTTTCTGGTGGATGGCGACGGGCGCGTGCGCTGGCAGGACATCGGCTTCGAACCCTTCACCGACTTCCATTTCCTGCTCCCCGAAGCCCGCCGCCTGTTGAGCTTCCTGCAGGAGTGAACCGGCAAGCGGGTGCCGGAAAACCAGAGGATTTCAAAAGCCCAGTCGGATCAACAACTCCTCGACAGACAATCCGTGGTGAGCGGCAGCCAGTTTGAGAATGCTCCGGAAGGTACCCACACGCAGCGGCGTGTGGTTGGGAATCGTCAGATGGTATTCTCCATCTAGTCGGGTCGTCAGACGGATATGGGAACCTTCTTGCCGCATGCGTTGATAGCCCAAGACCCGCAACGCTTGGATCAGTTCTGCTCCCGAAACGTCGCGAGGAGTCTTCACGCCACAAGCACTTCGTCCCGAACAAAATGGAGACGGATCATCTTCGGCATCGAATCGCTGTTCCCTTCGCCGAAATGGCAACGGACAGCGTCTTTGACCATCTGCCTTAACTCTTCTAGCGAATCCCCCTGCGTGACGATTCCATGGCCCAAGGCTGTGGCCACATAGCCCCCATCCACCTCGTCTTCCTGAACTTCGAAAATGATTTCGCTCATCTGAGGCAAATTAGGGAGGGCCTCCACGGGAAGCAAGTCGACCCAACTAATGCCGGATCACTCACCTCGGATCCAGGCCAGCAAGTCGACGAGGTCCTGGGGCTTCAATGCCGACTCGAAGCCGGCGGGCATGAGGGAGCCGGACTGTGCGGTGATGCTGCGGATGGACGAACGCAGGATGGGTTGCTCGCTGGTGCCGGCATACCGCATCACCACATTGTTAGCCGTCTCGGCGGCAATGAGTCCGGTGAGGGACTCCCCATCGGTGAGTTGTAACGTCCAAGCGCGGTAGCGGGCCTCGACGGCCTGACTCGGGTCCAAGATCGCCGAGAGCATCCAGTCGTGCGGCTTGCCGGCGACCATTCCGAGGTCGGGCCCCACCTCCTGGCCTTCGCCCCGCAGGCGATGGCATCCGGCACACAGCGTCGTGAAATGGCCGTGGCCGCGTTGGGGGTTACCCTTCAGCGACGCGGTGCTGGCGGTGTACTGCGCGATGACCTGTGCCCGATCGGCCGAACTCGGCTTCAGGATGGGCGTCGTCGCCACAGGCGCAGGCTTCTGGCCCGATTTCAATGCGGCAAACAGCGCACTGTCCGGACGCAACGAGGTCTGGATGGCGGTGAGGATGAGCTCATCGCCGGCATCCCGGGCGGCCAATTCACGCAAGACCGGTTCGGCCTGCTCCGCGGGCCATAGCCCCAATGTGAAGGCGGCTTGCAATCGCACCGATGCCTCTGGATCGCGCGCCAGCGCAGCCACCAACGGGAAGACCTCCGGGTGACTGGATACTAACCGCTCCGATTGCTCCAAGGCCTGGCGTCGGACTCCCGGATGAGGATCCGCCAACGCCAGGGTCACGCTCGCCGCATCGAGAGACCCTTTCAGAAGACCCAAGGTGGCCAAAGCCTGCACCCGAACTTGCGGACGGTGGTCGGGCGAGAGCAAACCCCGCAGGCCAGCGGCAGCGCCTGCGTCACCTCGCTGAATCAGCAACCGCTGGACCGAATCCCGCTGCCATCCATTGGGGGAATCTAGGGCCGAGACCAACCCCGCGGTATCCAGAAGGCCTAGCTTCGGAATTGGACGCCGTGCGGCACCGCGAGGGGAGATGCGGTAAATGCGGCCACGATCGTCGCCGGCTCGAAGGTTCACTCGGGCCTGCATCTCCGGGGAAATCCACTCCGGATGCTCGAGGATGAAGCGGTACATGTCGGCGACGTACAACGCCCCGTCGGGCCCCACGCGCAAAGTCGTGGGTCGGAACCAGTTGTCGGTGCTGGCCAGGAATTCGGAACGCTCCTCTCCAGCGGCCCGCCGGCTGTGCAAGGCGCTGCCCCGGGCGCTGAGCACTTCCTGATGGATCACGTTGTGGACCGGTTCACTGATGAAGACCGAGTGCGCATAGGCCGGCCCGAACCAATCATCGCGATAGGGAGTGGGACTGCACCCGCTGGTCACATGATTCAGCGACCAAGGCTGATTGGGCCGGGTCAAAGGCGCGGAGGCCGGGAAGGTGCGCGTGGAATCCTCGCGCTCCGCCAAAATTCGGCTCACCCGCTTCACCGCCACCTTGGGATTTCGACGGAGGTAGTGCTCGGGCATGGTGACCTGCCACAGCCAAGTGGGGTTGTTGTTGCCGAACCAGTTTCCCCAGTCGTCACGGCGACGGCCGAATTGGGTCTGGGCCGAGACGGTCTCCATCTCACCCGTGTCGGGATTCAGTCGAAGATCCCGCCCGCCAATGGACAGGCTCTTGCCGGTCTGGAGGGATTTCACGGTCCCGCCGCTGTCGCCATTGGCGAGGTACAGCCAACCGTCGAGACCCCATTCGAAGCCATTGAAGCGGTGCTGCTGATTGCCCTCGGTGAAGCCCGTGAAGAGCACGCGTCGCACATCGGCACGCCCGTCGCCATCGGTGTCTTCGGCGTAGAACAGTTCGGGGGCCGCCGCGATGAGGGCACCCTTTCCGTACGGCAACACGCTCGAAGGAAAGGCCAGGTCGGTGAGGAATGGCACCACGCGGTCCATGCGCCCATCGCCATTGTCATCGTGAAGGATGTTCACCCGGCCACCGGGTTTGCCTTTGCCGTCGATGCCCAGCGGATAATCGCGCATCTCGACCACCCACAACCGACCTTGCATGTCCCAGTTGAGGTGAACCGGATCGATGACCAACGGCTCAGACGCCACCCGTTCGATTTGGAAACCCTCCGCCAACCGCATGGACGCCAGCGCCTCTTCCGGGGATTTCGGCGGCGGCATGCGCACGGCGATGAGTTCGCGGGCAGAAATCTGCTGGGTTCGGGCAGGCTGCGCACCGGTGGCCGGAGTTTCGATGATCAACACCCCATCGACCACGCGCACCGTCGTACCCACCAGAGACGGCGGCTCGTCGTCGGCCCCGGTGCGACCACCAGACCGGACGAATTGCGACCAACCCTGGGTCCAACCCAATTCGGCCCGGACATGGCGGTTCCAAAGATGAATGGCATAGCCCTCCGGATGGGACTGGATGAGGTCTGCAAACCCGTCGCCATTGAGGTCCACCCAACGCAGCCCGGAATCCTTGCCTTGGGCATCGAGCACGGAAATACCCTCGGGCAACTGGAAGTCCGCCGGCTGGCCATCGGGTTTGTTCAGGAGGGTTTTACCGGGCTGATGAATCAGCGTCTCCGGCACACCATCGTGATTGAAATCAACGGAGTCGGCCGACAGGCCGTGATCACCCATCGCGAGGAAAGACAGCACACCGGCCGCACAAACCCAACCAACGGCACCAACGGCGCGGCGTCGCACAGACCCAAATCGGGACAGGCTCATTTTCCGAGACGGTCGAGGACGTTGCGGGTGATGCGTTCAACGATCGGATCCCGACCGCGGAGCCCGTGCGACCAATCGGTGGAACCGCAAGTGAACACCGTGCCTCCGCGGGTGTACGTGCCGAGCACCGCATGACCCTTGCGACCCGGCTGCCAGCGTTCGTACCACTCGCAGTCGTCGGGATGCCACTGGGCCGGGGCCGTCGCCAGCACCTCGAAGTTCGCCGGCGTACCATCGCGATGGGTGGGCTTGGGTAACCCCTCTTGCCACTCCAGTTCACAACCGTCGCACTCGTAGCCCACGATGGTGTCCTTGGCCCCGAAACTGTCGCCGGTCTTGAGCGAGGTGCCCTCGAACAGCCAATGGGTCGGACGGTGGACATTGAAAGCGCCCGACGCATCCATGAGCTGACCGTGGCTCTTGTGGTAGCCGCCCCAGAGAAAGCCCACGCCCGTGAGCTGGTTCTCCGGACGCTTCACCAGGTGATGACTCCACAGGGAGGAGAGCGTGGCCTGGCTGCCGCGGGCCACAAACACCGGATCTTGTTGGACGTTCTGCTTCCAGCACGTCAGCGCCGAACCGTTGTCCTCGGAACGCACCTGCCAGCAGCACGTGTTGCCGCTGAAGAAGGCCACATTGCCACCGTCGCTGATGAACTTCTCAAGATGGTCCCGCATGGGCGTCGACCAGTACTCGTCGTGGCCCACGCTGAGCACCAACTTGTAAGCTTTGACGATTTCTGGGTGCGACTCGAGGTCGCTATTGGCGGCGTACTCGAAGGTGTATCCGTGCGACTCGGCCCATTCAACGAACGCCTGCTCCCAGTTCGAGAACTGCGATGCCGGCGGACGCTCGAAGGACACCCGGTGCCCCTGATTGCCGCCGCGACCATTGAAGGCATAAAGACTGAACCCGCCCCAGTTGTTGTAGGCGTTGTAGGTGTTGGTGGAGAACTGCAGGAGGATCTTTGAATCCCGTCCCGGTTGCGCTGCCCGCACGATGAAGAAGCAACTGGAGTCGGCCACCCGATGCGTGCGCCGCACGTAGTCGCCCCCGCGGTCCTCCACCCGGAACTGAACTTGGTAGTAGCCCGACTTCCAATCCGCGGCGATGGGCACCCGAAGACCCACCGGCCAGCGGCATCCGTGCGAGGAGGCATTGTCTGGCACCGGCTGGATCGCGCCTGTCTCCGATGTCCCCTTCCAGACCACCGTGCGCTGGCCACCGATGCGGGTGATTTCCACGGAATACCGCCGCTGGCTGGAGGAGACATGAAGGGTCAGCTCAGCCCCCTGCGGATAGCTGACTTGTCCGGCATACCCTTCGATGTGCAGGTCCGGTGCGGACTCCTCGGCACGGGTGATTCCGCCGGCCGCGGTGGCCAAGCCAACCAAACCGGTCATGCGCAAGAAGGGCCGGCGACGAATGGACGAGGATTTCATGGGATCTGGGAGTTCCGGATTTTACACTCTGGATTCAGGGCTTGGGCCAGCGCAGGTGGCGATGCAGGAAGTCGAAGGTGCCCTTGCCGTGGATGGTGTGCGGACCGTCAAAGAATTCGATCTCGGTGCGGTCACCCAAGCCCAGCTTCACGTACTGCCGGCGTGTCTTGGCGAACTCGTAGGCCACCCATTCGTCGGGTGCCACGCCGTCGTCATGGCCGCGTTCCACCATGAACGGCCGGGGGATCATGAGCCAGCTCAGCTCGGCGTAGTTGAAGGTGTTGCCCAGGTTGAACTCGGGCATGTCGTACTCGCCCCCATACAAGTAGCTGTAGTTCGACCGGGCCGAGACGTTCTTCCAAATCCATTCGTTGTAGTCGGCGGAGCAAATGCTCAGGCAGTAGCGGTCGATGACCTGCGGGATACGCATGGCCGTTTTGCCACCGTAGCTCAGCCCGTAGAAGGCCATGCGCGAGGGGTCCACGAAGTCCTGCGAGGCCAACCAATCCAAGATGACCTCGTGCTGTCGGTGGATGAACGACCAGAGGGTGAGCTTGAGCGGTTGAGCCTTGCGCAGCACCTGACGGAAGCGGTTCTCGCCGATGTAGCAATTCTGGGGTGCGAAGGTCACGAACCCGCGCTCGGCCAATCGCCACGCGTAGGTGTGATACGCCCCGGCGTCGATGCGCGGATCGGCCACATCCGTCGGCCGGCCCTCGAGCCCGTGTTGGCACACCACCACCGGACGCTTCTCGCCCGGCTTCAGCCCGCGGGGCACGACGAGAATGCCGTAGGCCACCACGTCCGGATGCACGTCGAGCATCACCTCGTAGGCGGTGATGCCATTGGTCTCGATGAGCTTGCGGGTCCGTGGCGAAGGCGGCAGCGAGGCCGGTGGAATGGGGCCGATGACCTCCTTCAGCAAATAGTCCCGATAGGTGCGGGCGCTCTGGGCGAAGGTATCGGCGTTCTTGCGGTCGGCCTTTTTCCAGAAATCCGCCCGCGTGAATTCGGCCTCACGCATGAGCCACTGGGTGTCTTCCAGGATTTGCGAGTAGGCCCGCAACTGACGCGCCGTGTTGTCGGGGAGCGGTTGGAGGCCGGAAACAGCGGCGGATGCTGCGGGGGCCTCTGGAAGCCCCAACCGGTCGGCGAACGCACCCAAGGCCTCGTCATTGAACAACTCGTCCGGCTGTGCCTCGACCAGCTTCCATTGATCCAGCCCGGGCACCCCTTTCAACCAAGCACCCGCTTCTTCGAGGACCTGCCGGGCCACTTCAGGATCGGGACGCCCCAGTTTACCGGGAGCGGCCCCATGGTGCGACTGGCCCGGTTTGGCCGGATACTGCGTCTCGGGGAATTTTCCATGCACCCAGACCAATCCGCGGGGTGCGATGAGCCCGGCGATTTCGCCCGCGCCGAACTGGTCGGTCAGCGACCAGACGTTGCGATAAATCGGCTCGTCGTGCAGGCGCGGATTCACCTGAAAGCCACTGACGGCCGTGACTTCAATGCGGGAATCCAAGGCTCCAGCAAAGCACGCGACCATACCGCCTTCGCCATAACCGATCACGCCCACGGGCTTCTTAGACCCCGAAGCCGGCTTCTGCGCCTCCAGCCAATCCACGGCGGCCAACACCTTCTGCACTTCATAGCCCTGCACGGTGCGCCCCATTTCGTAGGAGGCCCGCCACAGCATCTCACGCTGCGACTGCTTGAGCTTGCGCGACCCGGGCAATCCGCTGTGGGTATCTGAGCGATCGACCAGCGCGGGAATGAGCACGCGACATCCGCGTTCGGCCAACCGGCGAGCGAATTGATCCGACTCGGGCACGCCCGGCTGAAGACCCGCGATTTGCTCCGGCGTCTGGTCGGCGTCAGCGATGGCCACCACGGAAGCCTGGGCCTCGCCATCAGGAACCAGCATCAAACCATCGGCCTCCACACCACGGACCACCGACCAACTCACCGAGAAGATTTTGAATCCGCGGCCACGGCCCACTTCGGCCAGATTACCAGAAGAGCCACCCGAGACCGGTGCCGAAATCCGCAGTTGCGCCGGCATGCGAGTATCCACCACGCCGAGGATGCGGGCCAGTTGCTGACGGTTGGTCTCGATGGACTTCACATAGGCCTCCGGCGAGTTGAGATCCCGGTTCCAATGGCGGGCACGGGCTTGGGGTGCCGCCGCCAGAACACGGTCCAGGTAGCGGTCGATGCCCCCGACCAAGGCCTGCGCCAAATCCCCCGTCTGGGTCAGCGGTTGGGTTCCGGGCAATACGGCCGGTGACGGGTCGGCCGCCTGCATTGACGTAACCAACAAGAGTGGCAACAGACAGGAAGCCAAGCACAGGGAGGGAATCCTCATAAGCGATCGTGGTTCAGCACAGTGTCAGGGAAGAGTGAATAATCCTGACTCCGAACACAGAGACTTCAAGCCGTCTTGCGATGATCCAAAAATCGATCCGTCCCACCGGTTCACACAAAGGTTGTCCCATCAACCGGTTCCGGATTTACTCCTACACAAAAAACCCGCAGCCGATGAAGATTTCCTGCTCATCCCTCCTGTCCGTCTTTGGGGCAGTCATGGCCATCCTGCGCCTGGAGTCCGCCGAACCCGTCCGTCTGGAGACCCTGAAAGACCGCATCCGGGTTACGATCTCCGGAAAACACTTCACCGACTACGTCTTCGGCGATGGAGCCTCGCGACCCTTTTGTCACCCCATCTTGGCGGCGGATGGCACACCGCTGACGCGGGATTTCCCCATGGGCAAAACCGACGGTGAGGAGACCGATCATCCGTGGCACCGATCCATGTGGTTCGCCCACAGCTTCATGAACGGTGTGGATTTCTGGAATGAGGCCGGCGGAGATATCGGACGCTCTCCGAAGGACAAAGGCCGCTCGGAACACATCGAAATCCTCGAGGCCCGCAGCGGCGAGACCGGCCGACTGGCCACCCGCAACCGCTGGATGGCCCCCGACGGTCGGGAAATTTGCACCGACGAGCGCGTGCTGGAATTCGGCGGCGATGACCAAGCACGCTGGATTGACTGGCGCGTGACATTGATGGCCCCGAGCGACCGATTGCTGATGCTTGGCGACAACAAGGACGGAACCATGGCGGTGCGCGTGGCCCAATGGATGACCGCACCGCACCGGTCCGGCGGAGTCGAACGCGGAGGTCAGGGTCAAATCGTCACTTCCCGGGATCACTACGGTCTAGCCGCCTGGGGCAAACGCGCCGAATGGTGCGATTATTACGCGGCGCACAACGGGAAGACCTACGGCATCGCCTTGTTCGACCACCCGGACAACCTGCGCCACCCCACCTGGTGGATGGTTCGTCCCTACGGACTCTTCGCCGCCAACCCGTTCGGTCAGCACGACTTCGAAAACCTCAAGGACGAGCCGCACCGGGGCGACCACTCCATTCCTGCCGGCGGGAAACTCACCCTGCAATACCGCTTCCTCTTCCACACCGGGAACCCCAAGGAGGCCGATGTGGCCAAGCGATATAAGGAGTACCGTTCCAAACGGTGAGCTTCATTCGCCCTCCAAACATTCGATCGCTGAACAAACTTCGGTGACTTCTTTGGCGCCGAGGCCCATGCCGTGCTGCGCGGATCCTCGCCCGCTTATTGACCCGGACTGGCGATCGAGGCACGTCGACGGCATTCGGATGGGTGACTCGCCCGCGTGATGCCCCAACAAATGCCGGTTGCGCGAACCGCTGGCGAGGTTATCGATGACTCATGCGCCGTTGGATTGCCATCGTGTCCCTTTTGGCTGCCTCGCTGGTTCTGTTCCGGACCACCGTCGCCGCTGCGGACGCCCCCCCGAAAACCCCATCTCCGAAAAAGGCTCCCATGACCCAACCCACCTCGATCAACGCATCGACCAACCCAGCGTCGGCGCTGCCGGCTGTTCCCCCGGCACCACAGCCTGCTCCAGGACTGGAAACCATTTACCTCGCCGGCGGCTGCTTCTGGGGCATGGAGGAGATTTTACGCAAGATTCCCGGCGTCCGGGAAACCCAAGCCGGATACACGGGCGGCTGGTTGCCCAACCCGAAGTACGACGACACCCACGACAGCAAGTCGGGCCATGCCGAGTCGGTCAAAGTGGTCTTCGATCCCAAGACCTTGTCGCTCGAAGAGTTGCTCGAGAAGTGGTTCTTCCGCATGCACGACCCCACCACGCTGAACCGCCAGGGCAACGACGTGGGCAGCCAGTACCGCTCGGCCATTTTCACCTTCGACGAGACCCAGAAAAAGACCGCCGAAACGGTCAAGGCCCGGGTCAACGCCTCCGGCAAGTGGCGCCGACCCGTGGTCACCGAGATCGCCACCGCCTCCATCTGGTATCCGGCCGAGGGCTATCATCAGAAGTACCTCGTCAAAAACCCGGGAGGCTACACCTGCCACTTCATGCGTGACTGAGATCGCGTTTGAGTTTGCTCAACAAGCCCGGCCCCGGCCGAAGACACACTTTGACAGACCCTGCCGGGCGGGCTGACATGGCACAGATCCATGAGACCCTCTCCGTCACCTGAGGCCGCGCTGTTCCGGCATGCCTTCACGTTGATCGAATTGCTCGTTGTCATCGCCATCATCGCCATCTTGGCGGGCATGCTTCTGCCGGCGCTGGCCCGGGCCAAGGCCAAGGCCCAGACGGTCCGCTGCACCAGCAATGAGAAACAAATCGTCTTGGGCTACTTGCTGTATGCGGGCGATCAAACGGATTTCCTGCCAGTCGCGGGCACCGAGGCACCGGTAGGATCGGGTTGGGTGGCCCCGAGCCGGTGGTTCGCCGAAATCTCGACGTACATCGCCACCGACAACCGCAACTTCACCAACCTCGTCGCGAAGGACAAGGTGGTGGCCTGCCCCACGGCCAAGATCGGCACCAACGTCATCCCGGCCAACGTTCCCGGATATCAGGGCTATGGCGGGTATGGGCACAACTACGCCTACCTCGGCTACACCCCCGCAGACCGGGTAAAGACCTCCCTCATCACCAAGCCTTCGGACACCGTGATGAACGGCGACGGCCTCGATCCCGCCAAGGGGCTGGAATGGTGGAACTACGGTTACTTGTACCCGCCCAGCCTGGGGGTCGCATTGTTCCGCTACGTCCGCCACGGTCAGGGCGGCAATTATGCTTGGGCGGACGGACACACCTCCGTCATGCCCTGGAAGACCCTCTCCAAGGGGGCCAACGGCAAGGTGGATTGGTTCTATCTACCCGGGCAGTAGCCCTTCGCCTCACCAAGATCCTCTCTGGGGACGGATTGAATCACTTGGATTCGGGGAACGACCGCAAAGAAGCCGGCTCGGGCGACCAGGAATCCTCGTAGGGTCACGAGAGGAGGGTAAACGCGGCACCCGCAGCACCCACGACACCTGCCACTTCCTGCGCGACGGAGATCCTCGAATCGGTTGGTATCGACCTCGCAGTAGCTTCTCCTCACATGAACCGTCTTTTCACCCCTTTCACGGCCGGCGATCTCCAGTTGTCCAACCGCATGGTCATGGCTCCCCTCACCCGGGGTCGCACCGGTCCCGACCGGATTCCCAATGACCTCATGGTCGAATATTACCGGCAGCGGGCGACGGCGGGATTGATCATCAGCGAAGCCACGATCATCTCCGAGCAGGCGGCCGGATGGATCAACACTCCGGGCCTCTACAACGAGGAGCAGGTGCGGGGGTGGAAGCGGGTCACCGATGCGGTCCATGCGGCCGGCGGCAAGATCATCGTCCAACTCTGGCACATGGGCCGTTCGTCCCATCCGGATTTTCAACCCGGCGGGGCTCTGCCCGTGGCCCCTTCGGCCATCGCACTGCGCGGCGACGGAATCCACACACCCTCGGGCAAGAAACCGTATCCCACTCCGAGAGCTCTGGAGACCGATGAGATTCCCGGAATCGTAGCCGACTACGCCGAGGCGACGCGCCAGGCCGAAAAGGCCGGATTTGATGGGGTCGAAATCCATGGAGCCAACGGCTACCTCATCGATCAATTCCTTCGGGATGGAACCAATCACCGAACCGACGGCTACGGCGGCAGCGTGGAAAACCGGGCCCGCTTCCTCCTCGAAGTCACCGAGGCGGTGGTCGGTGCTTGGAAGCCAGGACGCGTCGGAGTCCGACTGTCGCCGACCGGTGCTTTTGGCGACATGAGCGACAGCAATCCGGCGTCGATCTTCAGCCATGCCGCTCGGGAATTGAACCGCTTCGGATTGAGTTTCCTGCACATCATGGAGGCGTTGCCGGGTCACCCCATGGCGAGCCTAGGGCCGCGCGTTTCGCCGCTGCTACGCCAGGCCTTCCGAGGCCCACTCATCCTCAATGGCGGATACGATGCCGCGCTGGGCGACCAGGCCATCGCCGATGGGGAGGCCGATCTCATTGCCTACGGTGTGCCCTTCTTGGCCAACCCGGATCTCGTTGAGCGCTTCCGTATCGGAGCACCTTTGAACGCACCCGATTACGCCAGCCTGTATGCCGGCGGTGCCCAGGGCTACACCGACTACCCGACTCTGAGCACCACGCGCTAAGCCCAGCGCTGAGCCAGGCGCACCCACTGCAACCCTCCGGGCGGTTACGCCTGCGCGGAGCCAGCCCGCTGTTCTTCCAGCAGTCGCCGGATGAACGCCGTCATGGCCCGCACTGCCGCACCGGCCCGACCGCTGGCCACCGCTGGGCCTTCGAAGTCAGCACCAATCGACTGTGCGGCCAACGCAGCGGTCCCCGGACGGCGCTTGAGACGATGAGCCGCCACGATGCGCAAATCGATGGGCTCGCACTCGGGATGCCAGGATTCTTGTGCCCAGAGTTGGACTGCAAAATCGCCCCATCCCACCAAGCGATCTCCCGGCTTCAGGAAGCGGTTCCAGGCCAACGTCGCCTCGGCGACCGAGAGTCCTCCGAGCAACGCTTCCCGAGGCACCTCGAGGTGTTGATGAGCCCTCGGAGCCAACGGTCGGCGCGGAGCCAGAAACGCCTCGAACACCTCGCCCGTCGCCGGTCGCAAGGCCACGCACTGGAGGAGTTCGGGAGACCCAGGCACCGGGCTGTCCCGCCGATGGGCATTGGCTTCTCCGGCCACCACCACGAGGTTTTGCCACAGGCCCATGAGGACGGGCATGGACGGGCTTTCCCACCACGGATCAGCCCCTTTCAACCGTCGCCGGGGTGGCCCCGTCCGGGCGGCGGTGGCGGCAATTTGGCGATCCACCATCGCGTCAAAGGCCCGGAGTAGCGGATCAAACCGCCGTTCATCCCCAGCCCAGGCGCTGAGCACTTCAACCACCGCTTCCACCGTGGCGACGCAATGCAAGTCGGGTTCCCGGCGGATGCGGTAATTGCCCGGTTTGCGCGGCATGAACCCGATGCGCGGCAAGGTCCGCAGCGCCGGATTGAGCGCCACCATCTTGCGCGCCTGAGGCCACGTGCCGTCGATGATGAGCAGCGTTTCCGGCGGCCGTTCGAGAGCATCCGGCGCCACCGCTCCGGGACCGGGAAACAGCAGGGCCGTCCCGGGCCGGGCCAGCAGTTCCTCGATGCGCGGATGACCGGCGAATTCAATGCCCTCGTGGAGTTCGCTGCGCGACAAACCCAAGTGCGCGATGCGGGCCGTGCCAATGGCTACCCGGGATTCGCGGGGATGCTGCAAGAAAACCACCTGCGTCGCCGTCTCGACCGGCGTCAACTCGGCACACCAGCACACAGAGGCTGGGCGTCGGCAGCGGACGCAAGAAGGACGGGCTGTAGGGGCTTCAAAGGGCACAGGC
>Ga0255127_1000481_pt1 | contig 20375 bp, 24 predicted proteins | sample Law_Miss_RepB_8d_FD_188555 | JGI IMG/M metagenome (GOLD analysis project Ga0255127, IMG submission 188555) | Freshwater microbial communities from St. Lawrence River, New York, United States - Law_Miss_RepB_8d | ecosystem: Environmental > Aquatic > Freshwater > River | place: USA: New York...
AGACGCTAAGAAAAACCTAATTAAAGTGCCAATTTTACATGGTACTGTACCGCATGAACAATACGGTAAATTCGGTGGCGGTAGTGTATTCATTAAGCCAGCTTCACACGGTACTGGTGTAATTGCAGGTGGTGCTATGCGTGCTGTATTAGAAAGCGCTGGTGTTCACGACGTTCTAGCTAAATCTAAAGGGTCTTCTAACCCACACAACGTGGTAAAAGCTACTCTTGATGCATTGGCTAAACTAAGAGATCCTTACACCATTTCTAAACAAAGAAACATCAATTTAAAACAAGTATTTAACGGTTAATTATATGTCAAAAGTAAGAATAACCAAATTGCGTAGTACTATTGGTCAATCTGAAAGGGTTGAGAGAAACATGCAAGCGCTTGGTCTCGATAAAATCAATAGTTTTAATGAATTGACTTTGACTCCACAGATCAAAGGCATTCTAAGAAAAGTGAATCACTTAGTAAAAGTAGAAAATATTTAAGATGGAATTAAATAGCTTAAAGCCTGCACAAGGTGCAACTAAAAAAGAAAAAAGAATAGGTAGAGGTACAGGTTCTGGAAGAGGTGGTACATCTACAAGAGGTCATAAAGGTGCACAAAGCCGAAGCGGTTACAGCCGTAAAAAAGGTTTTGAAGGCGGTCAAATGCCATTGCAACGTCGTATCCCTAAAGGAGGCTTCAAAAACATCAACCGTGTAGAATTAGCAGCCATCAACTTAGATGTATTGCAAAAACTTGCTGATGCAAAAGGTTTAACCGTGATCAATCACGAAACCATGGTAAGCAATAACCTAGTTGGTAAGAGAGAATACTTCAAAATCCTAGGTCGTGGTGTATTAACTGCTAAATTAGAAGTTCACGCCCATGGCTTTTCTGATACAGCCAAACAAGCCATTGAGGCCAAAGGTGGTTCAGTTCAATTAATTACCATTTACTAATTCCTAGAGAATGAAGAAATTTATTCAAAAAATCAAAGAAATCTGGAGTATAGAGGAGCTTAGATCTAAGATCAAAAACACCCTTTTATTACTTCTTGTATACAGAGTTGGTACCTTTATCATTTTACCAGGTATCGATGGCAGTGTATTAATGGGGGCTTTAAAAAGTCAAACCGAAGGTATCCTTGGTTTAGTGAATGTTTTCGCTGGTGGTGCGTTTGGTAGAGGTGCAATATTCGCTTTGGGTATTATGCCTTACATCTCTGCATCTATCGTCATTCAATTATTAACGATTGCCGTTCCAACCTTCCAACGTATGCAAAAAGAAGGAGAAGATGGCCGTCGTAAAATCAATCAATACACCAGAGTTTTAACCATTGCCATTACTATGGTTCAAGCTGTGGCATACTTATACAATATTACCGGCAAATCTGACAACTGGAGTGCTTTGTTGTTCAAAACCCATCCAGAATTGATGTCTGAAACCATGTTTATGGTCATCAACGTTGGTATGTTAGTGGCTGGTACTATGTTTACTATGTGGTTAGGAGAACGTATCACAGACAAAGGTCTTGGTAATGGTATCTCATTGATCATCATGGTAGGTATTATTGACCGTTTACCAGAAGCTTTAGGCTTCGAATTGGATCAACGTATCACTAAAGGTGGTATGCCATTATTCATCGTTGAAATCGTGACTTGGTTAGCGGTAATTGTGGCCACCATATTATTGATACAAGGTGTTAGAAAGATCAGTGTCAATTACGCCAAACGTGTTGAAGGTAACAGAATGGTAGGCGGTGCTCGTCAATACATTCCACTTAAAGTGAATTCTGCAGGTGTAATGCCAATCATCTTTGCACAAGCCATCATGTTCTTGCCTCCAACCATTGCTCAAAGTGTTGAGAATCCAGGTTCAATATTAAGAGCCATGAGCGATTACGGTTCATTTGCTTACAATACTGTATTTGCAGTTTTAATTATAGCTTTCACTTATTTCTACACAGCCATCACAGTTAACTCTAACCAAATGGCAGATGAATTAAAGAAAAGTGGTGGGTTTATTCCAGGCATTAAGCCAGGCAGACACACCAGTGAATACATTGATGAAATCATGTCAAGAATTACCTTCCCAGGATCGTTGTTCTTAGCCGCGGTTGCTATTCTACCATCAGTTGCGATGTTGTTCGGAATCAGCCAAAGCTTTGCTCAATTCTTCGGAGGCACTTCATTGTTGATCATGGTGGGAGTGGTACTTGATACCCTTCAACAAATCGAAAGTCACTTATTGATGCGTCACTACGATGGACTTATGAAGTCAGGTCGTATTCGCGGAAGATCAGGCACCTTAGGAACACAATCAATTTGATAAATAAAAAATAAAGTATTAAATTTGCACCCCCCGAAAAATGGCTAAGCAAGATTCCATAAAACAAGACGGCACTATCATAGAAGCATTGTCAAACGCAATGTTTCGTGTGAAGTTGGCGAATGAGCATGAGATCATTGCGACCATTTCAGGCAAAATGCGTATGAAATACATAAGGGTATTACCAGGCGACAGAGTTCAAGTGGAGATGAGCCCATATGATTTAAGCAGGGGAAGAATTTCGTATAGATATAAATAATTAAGTATGAAAGTAAGAACTTCAGTTAAAAAGCGCAGCGTTGACTGCAAACTGGTAAAAAGAAAAGGCAAACTTTTTGTGATTTGCAAGAAGAACCCAAAATTTAAACAAAGACAAGGATAAACAATAACAATGGCAAGGATAGCTGGTATAGATTTACCTAAAAACAAGAGAGGCGTTATAGGTTTGACCTATGTGTTCGGAATTGGCTCAAGCAGAGCTCAGTCTATTTTGAACCAAGCCAACATTAACCACGACAAAAAAGTGGGTGAGTGGAACGACGATGAGTTAACCTCAATAAGGAACATCATCGCTAATTCTTTCAAAACTGAAGGCGAATTGCGTTCTGAAGTTCAATTGAACATCAAACGTTTAATGGACATTGGTTGTTACCGTGGCACACGTCACCGTAAAGGCTTACCATTAAGAGGCCAAAGTACTAAAAACAACTCACGTACCAGAAAAGGTAAACGTAAGACTGTTGCTAACAAAAAGAAAGTTACTAAATAATAGATAAATGAGTACTGTAAAAAACAAAAAGAAAGTTAAAGTTGATCCAGTTGGACAGGTTCATATCAAAGCCTCTTTCAACAACATCATTGTTTCAGTAACCAATGCTAATGGTGATGTGATTTCTTGGTCTTCTGCCGGTAAAATGGGTTTCAGAGGATCTAAAAAGAACACACCGTATGCTGCACAATTGGCTAGCCAAGATTGTGGTAAAGTGGCCTATGATTTAGGTTTAAGAAAAGTAGATGTGTTTGTGAAAGGCCCAGGTTCAGGAAGAGATTCTGCTATCAGAAACTTAGCTGCAGTTGGTATCGAAGTGCTTTCAATCCACGATACAACTCCACTTCCTCACAACGGCTGTCGTCCTCCAAAACGCAGACGTATATAATCATCCACTATTTAGATTAAGACAATACAATGGCAAGATATACAGGTCCAAAAACCAAAATCGCACGTAGATTCAAAGAAGCAATCTTTGGTCCAGATAAAACTGTTGAGAAAAAGAACTACCCTCCAGGAATGCACGGCAATTCTAGAAGAAGAGGTAAGCAATCTGAGTACGCAATCCAGTTAATTGAAAAACAAAAAGCTAAATACACATACGGTTTATTAGAGCGTCAATTTGCTAAGACTTTCAAATTAGCGGCTAAAAAACGTGGTATCACTGGTGAAAACTTATTAAAAACTTTAGAGTCTAGATTAGACAATACAGTATACAGATTAGGCATTGCTCCTACAAGAAGCGCTGCCAGACAATTAACTTCTCACAACCACATTTTAGTGAATGGTGAAATTGTAAACATCCCTTCATACTTATTGAAACCAGGCGATACTGTTTCTGTTCGTGAAAAATCTAAAACACTTGAAACCATCACCACTTCTTTGAATTTGGGTAGAAAACGTTTCAGCTGGTTAGATTGGAACGAAAAATCAATGACAGGCACATTCTTGAACTTACCTGAAAGATCAGAAATTCCTGAAAACATTAAAGAACAGTTAATCGTAGAGTTGTACTCTAAATAAACCTTAAATTAATACACATTAAAATGCCAATATTAGCATTCCAAAAACCCGAAAGAGTGATCATGCATAAAGATACAGACTTTTATGGTCTGTTCGAATTTAGCCCACTCGAGAAAGGCTATGGTATCACCATAGGTAACTCTCTTCGTAGAATATTGCTTTCTTCTTTAGAGGGTCATGCCATCACAACCATCAGAATCCAAGGTGTAGAGCACGAATTCTCTACCATTAAAGGCGTTGCTGAAGATGTTACTGAAATCGTATTGAACCTTAAGCAAGTACGTTTCAAAAAAGTGAGCAATTCTGATGATCACGAAAAGGTATTCATCAGCATTAAAGGTAAAGAACAATTTACCGCTGGCGATATTTCACGTTACACTAACACGTTTGAAGTATTGAATCCAGATTTAGTGATTTGCAACATGGAAACATCTGTTAATTTAGAAATTGAAATTTCAATTGACAAAGGCAGAGGTTATGTGCCAGCAGAAGAAAATAAGCCTAAAGATGCTCAAATCGGTTTAATTCCAATTGATGCCATCTTTACGCCTATCAAGAATGTTAAATACACCATTGAAGATTTCAGGGTTGAACAAAAGACTGACTATGAAAAGTTGATCATTGAAATTCAAACTGATGGTTCAATTCACCCAGAGAATGCTTTGAAAGAAGCTGCTAATATCTTGATTCAACACTTTATCTTATTCAGTGATGAAAACATTTTGTTAGACAGTCAAGTTAAAAAGCCAGCTCAAGAAGTTGACGAGAATTTCTTACACATGCGTAAGATCCTTAAAACCAACTTAGCTGACTTAGATCTTTCAGTTAGAGCTTACAATTGCTTAAAAGCTGCTGAAATTCGCACATTAGGCGAATTAGTAGCTTATGATATTGATGATTTATTAAAGTTCAGAAACTTTGGTAAAAAGTCTTTGTCTGAGTTAGAAGAGTTCGTAAGAGAAAAAGGCCTTAATTTTGGCATGGACGTATCAAAATACAACTTAGGCGAAGAATAATAAGAGAATACCATGAGACACGGAAATAAAGTAAATAAATTAGGTAGAACAGCTTCTCACAGAAGAGCATTGATGGCCAACATGACCATCTCTTTGATCAAACATAAACGCATTACCACAACACTTGCCAAAGCTAAAGCTTTAAGAGTGTATGCAGAACCTATCATTACCAAATCTAAAAATGATACTATGCATTCTAGAAGAACGGTATTTGCCTACTTAAGAGACAAAGAAGCTTTAAAAGAATTGTTCAGTGTGGTTGCTGAGAAGGTTGCCAACAGACCAGGTGGTTACACCAGAATTTTAAAGTTAGGCACCAGAATTGGTGACAACGCTGAAATGGCAATGATTGAATTAGTTGACTTCAACGAGTACACTGATAAAATCGGTCAAAAAGATAAAGCCGCTAAAGGCAAAACCAGAAGAAGTAAAAAAGCTGCTGCTCCAGCTGCTGAAACAACTACAGTTGAAGCGCCTGCCGCTGATGCAACTGAAGAAACTTCTGCTGAGTAATCACTACAGTACTTCAAAAAAAAATCCTCTGCTTGCAGAGGATTTTTTTTTGGCTGATATTTTCCAACCTAATTGATTTGCCATGGCTTAAAAGCGATAGCACTATGGGTTTTAATAATAAAACCCATAGTCGTCACCGTAATCATATTCTGGTGTATAGTAACCCCCATTTCTATATCTTGTCAGACTCAATAGGTTTTCAAAGAGGTTCTTTTTAACCATTTGATCAAAGTCGTCTTCTTCGTCTAAACTATTGGTAGTCATGTAAAATACACGAGGTGTTTTGTCTGTATTCAGCTTGTTGGTGTCGCATGGCATAGACTCAGACATGTACAATGAATAGGTAGCGTCATCTTCTAATTTATAGCGGCATACATATACCAAACCACTATCGTTGCCAATTATAATCTTCTGAGTATAAAGGATTTCTACTGTGTCAATTTTACTATAAGATTTGTAGTTGTAAAATGCAGCAATCACCATTTCAGATTGCTTCAAATAAGCTTTAGGGAATTTTTCAAGTTGTTTGCCATCTTCTAGTATATCGTACAATCTGCTTCTGGTTTTATTGTTCTTTGCCAAAGCTTCGTATACAGTATCATGGAAACTCAGTTTATATTTCAATAAAACAGGCATTAAAGACAAACGCAATTCATTGTCATTGATCTTACATAATTTACTAGCGATTTCACCCATGCTGGCATTTTTACTGCGAAGTGGTAGGGTTAGGTCTAAGAGCGAGTTTAAAACTGGTCTGTAGGTGTAGCTGCTAGAACTTGAATAATCGTATTCACCCCAATCTTGAATGGATTCAGCATCAATGGCATAAAAATCATAGCTGTTATAATTGTTTTTGCTTTTTAGATTGGTAAGACTTGCCATCATACGTTTGTATTCGATTTTGGTCTCTTTGATTAATTTGTCGTGTAAAGGCAAATAGTCATTTTCTGTAATAATGCCACTGTCTTTCATTCTTGAAATCAAATCGTAGGCAGTTATTCTGTACTCATCTATAGCGGTTAGCTCAATCAATTCATTAAGTAAATGCTTACTTAATTTTAAAGAGTCATAGAAAGGGTATAAAATCGCTTCCATTGAATTGCTGTTGTCAGAAATTGGCATATCCTGAGATAAAATTGGCTTCATGGTCTGATAAGACTTCAATGATTTAACCTTGGCCATTGCAGTTAAAACTTGAATTTGTAAATAAGCCGTATCATTAAAGCGTTTATACAATTTACTTAAGTAGGGCACAATCAGGTCTTGAGCGCTGTCTATTTGAACCATTTTTTCAATCAAGGTGCTTCTGATTTCGGCAGCGTCACCCTTATTGCTGATGGTGTCAATCATATTGTACAAATGCGGTAAATCATTTTTGGTGAAATTAACCGTGTACACATATTTAATGGCCGCTTTGCGTCGAATAGAATCTTTGCTGCTGAAGTCTGCAATGAATCTGTAGCCTTTTGGTTTAAAGATGCTGTCATTGATCAATGTGTCACTCACATCAAAGCTGTTAAAGAATGTCGAGGCAAATTCGCTTTTACCGCTCACTGTATCTAAATAAGCCACCACAGAATAACGTCTGTTGCCTCTTAAGGCACTTAATTCTTTAACGACTCTGCTGGTATTGGTGTCAGAATAGCTGTATAAGTAGTAGTCAACGCCGTTGCGTTTATAGGTTTGAGCCGATAAGCATTTTAAAGACCCTTTTTTCTTCCAGGTTTCCATATAGGTTTTAGGGTTTTTAACTTGGTTCTCATAACGACCGTAAGTATAACAACCAACCGTAATGAAATCATTCGCGTTTTGGTTTTTAAAGTACATTTCTTTGTAACGGCCTTGGTATTGGTCTTGTTCTTTAGCTTCCTTTTCGTCTGTCTCTTCGTATTCACCCCACATGCTGTAATCATAATTGCTCTCTTTGCATAGAACAGGATTGCTGCTGGTCTTTACAGAGAAATAGAAATTGGTGTCTTTGTAGTCAAAGTAGGTAAACTGTGGTTGACCATTGAATTGTATGCTGCTGAAAAAACGATCGTTGAAGCCTTGGTCGTTGTTGTTTCCTCTTGGTAAACCTTCCAAATAATTGATCATTGGTTTGCATACAAATAAGATATAGCGGGTGCCACAAACCACCATACGGGCATAGATTGGATCCATTGAAGCATTGGTGTATTGCGCATCCATTGCTGCATAGCCTTGCCAGTTAAATGTTTTAGTATCAACGATTTCGTAGTTGTCAGTTGCAGCAAAACTTCTAGCCATTACATGCAATTCGAAACTATCGTGCTCTAAATAATCTTCATTTAAAACATCCAATTGTTTGATCATATACGTATTGCCACTGCTTTTGTCATAAACGATGTGTTCATAGTTCGCTGCACTTAAAAAACTGGCTTTAAGCGGCAAATCTGGGGTCGAAGTGGGTAATTCAACACTAAAAATAGAGTCATAGCTTTGAGTGCGTTTCCAAACTCTGGCATTACCTTCATTGATTTGAAGGGTTTTGAAAAACTTATTCGCATCAGACCCAATTGCAAATTTATCTTTACCACTTAATCGGATAATGTATACATTGAAAGGAGAGGCAATGATTTGGAAGCGGTTTAAATCACCCGTTTTTAATTGGGTGATGACTTCCATGCCACTGAATCCATTGGAGTAAATTGGGCGCTTAGACGTAATCTCACCAGGGATGTTTTCAAAAATCATGGTATCAATATCCAGTAAAATATCATCTGGGGTTTTACCAGAGAAAATGGTGTTACATGCGATTTTTTCGATTTGATAATAATAACCATTGGCCAAATCAGGAGAGAAGTATGAGGTATAATCGCTGTTGTTGTTAACCATTGATAATTTGCTTGGTAACACGGCAGTAATTAAACCATCGGCTGAGGTTTGAGCTTGGTATTTGTGTTTCAAGGTCATGTCTTCATATTTTTTGGCCATAGGGCTTTTTTCTAAGGCTAAACTTTGAACAGGTCTTAATTGGTAGCCTTTGTCAATGAGCATTTGAATAACGCCTTTGTCGCCAGGCAAGTGCGCGCAACCTACACCCGTAAACATGGTTTTGCCTAAATGCATAATAGAATCCATTCTGCGGGCCATATTGGCATTGCGCTTATATAACATGTATTCACGGTAATGGTCAGATTCCGTCATACGGTCAATTGAATCTATCATGTAGATGTCGCCCTTTCTGTAGGCATCAGCTACTTGTTGTCTGAGTTTATAAGATTTAGAGAAGTTAACAGTCTTCTTTTTAGCATCTTTTGGCTCTTTTTGAGCTTTCTTAACTAAGTCTCTGCTTTCTTCAAAGCCTTCTACACCCGTAAAACCTTTGCCTAATTTTTTTGCAATTTGATAAATGTATAAATCCAGCCAAACATTTTCTTCAAAGTCGCCTTGGTCCCCTCTGGTCAATAAATAATTCACCTCTCTGGCTTCCTCGCTTAATTTGCTTTTTAGCAAACGTTTGTTGTAGCTGTTGAGTTTGAAGTCTGACAAGGTTAAATACTCTTGAGATCCTCTTTGATACACTTTGTTCGCATCTTCGGGTTTGTCAAAATCGTTGTCAGTAATCCATTGGTGGATTACGCTGTCAAGGTTTTGTTCAAGGGCAACAACATCACTTTTTGATAGGGCCAAATAGAATGAATCCCCTAAGTGAAAGGCGAGTTTTTGACTCACGTGCATGGTGCCATAAAGGTAACTTGGTTTTTTTAGGCCATTGCCAGTGATTTGCCATAACAAACCTTTTTGTTGCTTGTTGTTTTGTGCTGAGGCCATTAAAAAGCCAAGGCAAAACAACAGACTAAGTAAGCTGATTTTTTTCATGATGATTAAAGTTCGAATATAAGTGTATGCTAATGATTAGCAACGAAAAAAGGGGTGAATTATTTCACCCCTTTTCCCCGAAATGTGTTTTGATTAAAAATTACTCAGCAACTACTTCGATTTCAATTGTTTTTGAAACCTCTTTGTGTAAGTTGATGGTAGCGTGGTAAGTACCTAATACTTTAGGCTCTTCAGAGAAAGTGATTTTTCTTCTGTCCACTTCAATACCTTGTTCTTTTAAAGCATTTGATACTTGTAACGCTGTTACAGAACCAAAAATCTTTCCAGAAGTACCAGTTTTAGCTTTCAATACAATTTTGATACCTTCAAGTTTGATCGCTAAAGCATCAGCGTCTTTCTTGATTTTATCTTGTTTGAATGCTCTTTGTTTGATATCCTCAGCAAGCATTTTAAGGGCAGATTCTGTTGCCACTTTAGCCATGCCTTTTGGGATGAGGTAGTTTCTTCCGTATCCAGGACGTACTGCTACCACATCGTCTTTATGACCCAAATTTCTAACGTCTTGGGTAAGAATTAATTTCATGTTTGACATTGTTTTCCTCCTTGTTTAATGATTATTTTAAACCGTCAGCAACATATGGTAAAATGGCCATGAAACGGGCGCGTTTTACTGCAGTTGCAACTTTACGTTGATATTTGTCTGAAGTACCAGTGATTCTTCCAGGAAGAATTTTGCCTTGTTCGTTCATGAACTTCAACAAGAAATTAGCATCTTTATAGTCTACATATTTAATGTTGTGTTTTTTGAAACGACAGTATTTCTTTTTGATCACGGTCTGTGCGTTCTGAGCATTGAAATTGAAATTGTCTGCTCCGCCTGATTTGCTATTTGGCTTACTCATGATTATACTTTAGCGTCCTCCTTAACGATTTTAGCAGCTGGGGCGATTTCGCCTTTCTTTTTTCTTTCGTTGAAAACCACAGCGTGTTTGTCTAACTTGGTGTTTAAGAATCTCAAAATGCGTTCATCTCTGCGGTACATTGTCTCAAGGTGAGCAATGAATTCAGAGTTTGCTTGAAACTCAAAGAAGTGATAGAAGCCGGTTGATTTTTTCTTGATTGGGTAGGCTAATTTTGTCAATCCCCAATTGGTTTCATTGACAATTTTACCACCTTGCTCTACTATCAACTGTCTGTAGGTTTTCACGGCTTCTTGCATTTGTGCCTCAGACAGTACGGGTGTTAGTATGATAGCAGATTCATAATTAACTAAACTCATACGTTTTTATTTAAAAGGGATGCAAAGGTAAGGCTTTCATTCTGACTTTCCAAACCTTAATTAGAATAAAACTTTGCAGCCCAAAGGGGTTTAACAAAATTGATCGTAAGCTTGTTTAAGCTGGTCTGCCACTTGTTCTGCTGTATGTCCTTCAATATTAAGGCGTTCAACAAAATGAACCAGTTGTCCGTCTTTGAATAGGGCAACACTAGGAGATGATGGCGGATAAGGCAACATGAATTCTCTGGCTTTAGCCACAGCATCAACATCTTGACCTGCAAAAACGGTATACAATTGTGCTGGGGTTTTCTCGTGCGTTAAAGAACGGATAATGCCTGGTCTGGCTGCACCTGCAGCACAACCGCAAACTGAATTCACAACGACTAAGCTCATGCCTTGTTGGTTGGCGAATGCGTTTTCAACGTCTTCTGCTGATTTAAGTTCTTTGAACCCTACATTGGTTAATTCGGCTCTCATAGGAGCAACTAGCATCTCTGGATATGGCATATTTTTTTTCTGCAAAATTAAAGATATTTATTCAGCCTTGGACTTGATTTTTTTTATAGGCCTATAGAGGTAATTGTTTAATTTTGTTTGAATAAAGTCTAACAAAAAGGGTATATTTGTTGCAACGAATAAAATGAAAAGGCTGGAATTTATAAAATACATGGCCGGCGTAACAGGTATGATAGGATTAGGTTCATTCAAACAATTCACCGATGATTTGCCTGTGCAAGAGCAAAGCATGCCGGTATTATTTATAGGTCATGGCTCACCAATGAATGCTATTGAAAATAATGCCTTTACCTTGGCTTGGCAACAATTGGGCAAGTCCATTCCCAAACCCAAAGCGGTGCTCTGTGTATCTGCGCATTGGCTAACACAAGGCACTTATGTAACCGCTATGCCATTGCCCAAAACCATTCATGATTTTGGGGGCTTCCCAAAAGCTTTGTTTGATGTGCAATATCCTGCGCCAGGTCAAGTGGAAATGGCTACGTTAGTTAAAAATACCATACATTCAACACCAGTAGGGCTTGATTTGGATTGGGGATTGGATCATGGCACTTGGTCTATCCTAAAGCATATTTACCCATTAGCAGATGTGCCGGTCTTGCAATTGAGTATTGATTTCAAACAACCCATGAACTACCATTATCAATTGGCAAAAGAATTGGCGGCCTTAAGGAAAAAAGGGGTGCTGATTATAGGGAGTGGTAATATGGTTCATAATTTAGCCAATATAGCCTGGGATAAATTCTCGGTTGATAACTATGCCTATGATTGGGCTATAGAGATGAATACCTTGTTTAAACAAAATATTTTGCAAAAAAACCATCAAGCTTTAATCAATTACAATGGTTTGAGTAAATATGCCTCTTTGGCCATTCCAACTCCAGATCATTACATTCCGTTGTTGTATACCTTGGGCTTGCAAACAGACAAAGATCAGATAGCCTTTTTTAATGACCAGTATGTTGCGGGCTCTTTAAGTATGACTTCAGTATATATTGGAGAACAAGCCTTTACAGGGACTTTACCTGTAATAGTTAAGCCTACAGATACTACCTCAAAAGATACTTTGATCTAAGGCATTTACCTTTTGGCGTTTCATTGGATGAAGCAGAAAAATCCACTTCATTATGAAACGTATCACACTTATCGCATTGGCTTTGTTGTCTGCATTTGCACAAGCCGAAAACATTAAAATTAGTAAGCCAAAGCCTAATAGAGCATTGGTGTATTTATCTGGGGCAGAATTGTCTTATCGCAACAATTTGTATTTAAATTCTGGTGTCCACGACATTGTGATTGATGGGGTGTCGCCAATCTTGGATGAAAACAGTATTTCTGCTTATTTAAAAGGCGGAACTGTTATTGATGCTCGAAAAGAAGTGTATTACACCGAAACCAAAACCCCCATTGCTCAGCATCAGAAATATTACTACTTCATCCAAAAAATCAATGATTCTATTGAAGATGTTAATTGGGAAGTTAAAGATTGCAGCAATAAGTTGATTGCTTTGGGCAAGGAAAAACAACTTTTGTTGGGCAATAAAATGATCAGAGGGGAATTCACTAAAGACTCTTTGCCCTTATTAAAAGCCAGCTTAGATCTTTTAAAGGTTAGATTGAGAGCCATAGACGACGAATCTTTGGTGCAAGAAAAACGCAATGGCAGAATGGAGAAACTCTTAAATCAGTTAAATGCCCGATTGACTTACTATACCAATTTGCAAAACAGTAATTTAAACACCATTGACCCTCAAAGTACACAACCCATACATCAGATCATAGTGAGTGTTGATGTGCAAGAGGCGGGGAATTGTCAATTGGTGTTGAAGTATTTTGTGTATTCAGCCGGTTGGACCCCATTGATTGATATTATGGCAAGTGCCTCTAAGTCTTCCTTGAAGTTGATCCAAAGGGCCAAAGTTTACCAAAGTTCAGGGGTTGATTGGAAAGATATTGATTTGGTCTTGTCAACCAGTAATCCAAGTCAGGCAAACGATAAACCAATTTTATCCATTTGGAATTTGTATTTTGGGTACCCTAATTCTTACCCAGCCAAAGTGAATAAGGCCCTGTCGAGGTCAAAGTATAATGAAGTAATGAAGCCTGAGGTAGCAACAAAATCATTGGCTATTCAGGACGATGCGGATGGACAATCTTTTGATGCCAATCAAATGGAGCCTGTTTTTACGGTAGATGAGTCGGTTATGCGTATTGAATACACCATTAAATCTTCCACTAATATTGCCTCTGATAACAAACCTCATCATGTGGTCATTAATAGCACAGACGTGCCATATACCATGGCGTATTCAGCTGTGCCGAAGTTGGATCCTGATGCCTTTTTGATGGGTAAATTAGTAGGGTGGGAGGACTTAAATTTATTGCCTTCTTCAGCCCGTTTATACTTTGATGAGTCTTTTATTGGGACAACCACCATTGATCCTCAAACCACTTCTGATACCTTGCTTATTAATTTAGGACGCGATAAGGAAGTGGTGATGAAACGCATCACGCTTAAGGAGAAATGCAAGGAACAAGTTTTAAGTGATTATAAAGTGCACACCAAATCCTTTGAAATCACCATTAGAAATACCAAAGCCATTGCACTTGACTTTGACTTAGAAGATCAAATTCCGGTGTCAAGCGATCCGAATATTAAAATCAATCTTATTGACAAAGATGGCGCTGACCTGAATGAGTTGAATGGGCAATTATCATGGCATTTTAAGTTGAAACCAAAAGAAACCAAAAAAGTAAGGTTTACCTACGAGGTTAAATATCCAAAAGATAAGTTTATTCAAGGGCTTTAATACCCTGTTGCGCCAAGTTTGCTGATGTTGCGTGCATGTATGCTCATGACTGGTATTGGAGAAGTGCTTACCAGTTGTTGAGCATATGTGCCCATAAAAAAACTATTAGAGTTTTCAGTTTCAGTCATAATGCTGATCAAGTCACATTGTTCTGTTTGGGCCATTTTGATACAAGTTTCTGCTACATTTTGGCCGAAGTTCTCAATGGTATCGTTCCTTATGCCTTCACGGCTTAATATGGTTTCAATTTGTTGGGCATATACTTCCAAGCGCTTTTTGGTTTCATCACTTTGAGATTTGCTGGTTTTGCCAATTAAGACCTCTGCATCAAATCCTTTGGCGATTTTGACAACCCAATTGACTTTTTGCCTGGTTTCTTCACTGTCATCAAGGGGTAATAGTATTTTTTGAAAGCCATTGAAGCCGTTGCAATCGTTTTGCAATGTTAAAACTGGGCATTGCGAAGTGCTAATAACTTTAAAAGCATTGCTCCCAACCCAGAACTGTTGCCAACCTGTAATGCCATAAGCGCCCATGATGATGATATCAGCATCTATCTCTTTTTCAGCTTTATTAATGGCTCTGCAGATATTGCCGCTGCGTTCCATGTACGTGAATTTGACTTGCTCTTGGGTGCAGATATTTTGGATGGTGTCGAGCAGGTTACTTGGCGTCTTTTCTGTATTCACATGCAGCACAAATAGTTTTGCTTGGTGAATTTTACTCATGATGGCTGCTGTTTTTAAAGCACCTGTAGCTGATGGTGAATCAACAAATGGAACTAGAATGTTTTCAAGTTTAATCATGGTTTTTATTACTAATTCAAACTAAATCAAAATAATTGCAGATATGAGCACAAAGCCCGATTGAATTGGCTGATTTTCAAGACACCTAAAGTGTTGTCCAAAATTATGGCTTTGTCTTTCTGCCTTAAAAGTGTTTAGTTTGCAGTATGTCAGGTATTTACATCCATATTCCATTCTGTAAACAAGCCTGTATTTACTGCAATTTTTATTTCACAACGCAACTTAACAAACAGTCGATTTTTATCGATTCTTTATTAAAAGAGATGGAATTGAGGGCGAATGAATTTCCTTCTACATTAGAAACAATATACTTCGGCGGAGGTACGCCCTCTTTCGTCGAGCCTCAAAGCATAGAACGCATTCTGTTGGCCATCAAAGAGCGTTTTCCACAGGCTAATTGGCGAGAAATTACTTTAGAGGCCAACCCTGATGATATGACCGATGCCCATTTAAAAGCTTGGAAAGCAATAGGCATTTCCCGTTTAAGTGTGGGCGTTCAAAGTTTTCATGATCATCATTTACAATGGATGCACAGGGCGCACAATGCGCAAACTGCCATAGAGACTTTAGGCAAAGCCAAGACATATGGATTTGAATTGAGCCTTGATTTGATTTTTGGTATTCCTGGTTCAAGTCAAGCAGAGTGGCAATACAATTTGGATACTGCCTTGCAATTTGATCCTGAGCATTTGTCTTGTTATGGCTTAACGCTCGAGGAAAAAACAGCATGGTTTAAATTATTACAAAAAGGCAAAGCGCCCGCAATAGATGAAAAAGCCAGTCTTGAACAATTTCAGTTGACCATGTCTTACTTAGCTCAAAAGGGCTGGCTACAATACGAAATCAGTAATTACGCTAAGCCGGGGCATTGGGCTGTTCACAATACAGCCTATTGGCAAAGTAAAATGTATATTGGCTTAGGGCCCTCTGCGCATTCTTTTAATGGCGTTGAGCGCTCTTGGAATGTAGCAGATTTGAAAGCGTATTCAGAGGCCATTGCAGCGGGTAATGTGCCTATTCAAAGAGAAGTATTAAGCCAAGAGAATCAATTCAACGAATACTTGATGACCCGCCTTAGAACGATTTGGGGGGCAGATATCAATGAGCTCAAACAATTCAATTGTTCAATGGTGGATTTTGAAAAGCAATTACAAAAATGGCTGAATTCAGGCCACGTGCAAATGCAAGATCAGCTATTGACTTTAACTAAAGAGGGGAAATTAATGGCGGATGCTATAGCAGCAGATTTGTTTGTTTAAGCCATTTCAGCAATGGGCTGAACAATGCTCTTGAATACCAATTGACCATCAGTATTTAATAAGTGTTCAGCAAAACAACGTTCAGGATGTGGCATCATCCCAAAAACATTTTTGCCAGCATTGCAGATCCCCGCAATGTTGTTTAAAGAGCCATTTGGGTTAGAGTCATCGGTAACTTCACCTTGTTCGTTGCAATATCTGAACATCACTTGGCCGTTGGCTTCAATGGTTTTAAGGGTGGCTTCGTCTGCATAGTAACGGCCTTCTCCATGTGCAATTGGAATTTTGTAGGCTTTGTTGGCGTCTAATAAATGGGTAGTCAATAAGTTCGTGTTACCCGGTTTTAACCAAACGTTTTTACAAGCAAATTGTTGGTGGTTGTTGCGCAATAGCGCACCTGGTAATAAACCGCTTTCACATAGGATTTGAAAGCCGTTGCAAATGCCCATTACATAGCCACCTTTATTGGCATGCTCAATTACACTTTGCATAATTGGGCTCAATTTGGCAATCGCACCGCTTCTTAAGTAATCGCCATAACTGAAGCCTCCTGGCAAAAATACAAAGTCAACGCCTTTAAGGTCAGTGTCTTTATGCCACAATTCTTGAACAGGGTGTTCAGTAAGTGTGCTAAGGGTTTCAATTAAGTCGCGGTCACAATTAGAACCAGGGAATATTACTACGCCAAATTTCATGGAGCAAAGTTAACTAAAATCAAACAGTAAGTTATGCGCTAAAAATGCACATTCTGTGCTCACTTGACTATATTTGCCCCAATTCATTAGTCAAATGGTTGCCAAAAAAGTGTTGAGTTATGTGTTGCCTCAAACCATTGAAGCCGGTAAAACGGCTTTAGGCCAGACCTATGAAGTGAATTACGAAAATGGTCATAAGGTGTTGAACTCTGCCAATGTCAATTATAGTTTTGGGAGTTTGCATCAGATTATGTTGAAAGGTATAGTAGAAGTCTTAAAAACCTATCAGCCTAAAAACATTTTGATGTTGGGCTTAGGGGCAGGTTCTGCGCTTCAAATTCTTCAAAATAAGTGTCATTGGCCCTATTCAGTTACTGCCGTCGAAATCGATCCTGAGATGGTTGCGCTTGCTCAATCACATTTTGGATTGAGTCAATACAAGCATTTGACAATTCAGGTGGCAGATGCCGCTATAGCTGTTCAAAATTTTGAGCCCAATCAATTTGATTTGATCATTGATGATGTGTTCTGGGACGATATTATTCCAACGTTTTGTATGTCAGATCAGTATTTGCAAGCCATTCAGCGCATATTGAGTTCTGAGGGGGTTTATTGGCGAAATACTATGTCGAATGATCTGTCTGATAATTACCAGCAACGCTATGAGCAGCATTTCCCTAAAGTGCATTTTTTAACCCATAAGCAATATGGGAATAAACTGTATTTTTGTCAAAAATCATGAGTGACACTTATAAAAACAATCCACGTGTGCTGAGTGCATGGTGCATGTATGATTGGGCCAATAGCGTATTCCCTTTAACCATTACTTCTGCTATATTTCCTGTGTATTGGAATAAGCAAACCAAAGCAGGAATAGAGGTGTTGGGGATGCACTTAACCGATTCAATTTTGTTCGCTTACTGCTTGTCGTTTGCTTATATCATCATTGCCTTAATCAATCCCATATTAAGCGGGGTGGCTGATAATTCTGGCAATAAAAAACAATTCATGAAGGCCTTTGTGTATTTGGGCGCTTTGAGTTGTTTTGGGATGTACTTTTTTGATCAAAACCACATCTATATAGGCGTGCTTACATTTATTTTAGGCAGTGTTGGGTATGCCGGTAGTATAGTGTTTTACAATGCGTATTTACCCGAAATCGCTACCGAAGACCGCTTTGATCGATTGAGTGCTAGAGGTTTTGCCATGGGGTACATTGGTGGCGTGTTGTTGCTGGTTTTGAATTTGTTGATCATTTTAATGCCTCAATTGTTGTTTGATGTTGAAGCTTACACGCAAACTTTGTGGCAAACAAATGAATTTGCAACTATGGCCGAAGCTCAGGCTAAAGCCAAATCTTACTTTGCGGGCATGAGCAGCCGAATTGCTTTTGTGACGGTTGGTGTTTGGTGGTTGTTGTTTTCTTTAATCCCGTTTTATTATCTGCCTAAATCAAACAGTACGGGCGCAAAAATATCATTTAAAAAAGGCTATCAAGAAATGCGTAAGGTCTGGCATCAATTAAAGCAAATGCCAGTGGCTAAAAGGTTTTTAGGGGCTTTCTTTTTTTACAGCATGGGCGTTCAAACCGTTATGTATGTTGCGGCAACCTTTGCGGATAAAGAATTGAAAATGCCTTCTGATAAATTGATCATGACCATTCTCTTAATTCAATTGATAGCCATTGTTGGGGCTTATGCCTTTTCGAAATTGTCTCAGCGGATTGGGAACATTCATGCATTGTTGTTGTTGAATCTGATCTGGATTGGGGTTTGCTTTGCCGCTTACTTTGTTTACAGTGTTTCTGCCTTTTATATTTTAGCGGCTGTGGTTGGTTCTATCATGGGCGGTATTCAAAGTTTATCGCGTTCTAGTTTTGCGAAAATGATTCCTGCTAACAGTTCAGACACGACTTCCTTTTTTAGTTTCTATGAATTTTCAGAGAAGGTAGCCATAGCTATAGGGGTGTTTGTGTTTGGTGCAATTGAACACATTATGCGTCATTTAAATGGCAGCATCAGTATGCGCTATTCGGTCTTGAGTTTAATGCTGTTTTTTATGGTTGGTACTTTGTTGTTGTTTGGCATCAGAAAAAAATCATTACATGCCAATTAAAGAACTCATATTGTTAAGGGGCCTGCCTGGTGCAGGGAAGTCTACTTTAGCTCAGGCTCTGGCCAATTCTTCTGATGTGGTTTTGTCTGTTGATGATTATTTTACCAATGAGGCAGGGGAGTATCAGTTTGATTTTGCCAATAACCATTTGGCCTACAAGCAATGTCAAACACAATGTGAAGCCGCCATGTTACAGGCTGTGCCTAAAATATTCGTAGCCAATGTGTTCAGTATGGATTGGGAAATTCAACCGTATTTTGAATTGGCAAAAACCCATGCATACAGAGTGCATGTAGCTACTGTTGAGCATTACCACTTAGGTCAAAATCAACATGGCGTAAGCGATGAACAATTGTCAAAAATGGCAGAAAAGTTCAAGGTGGTTTTGAAGTAAGATTTTTTTGTATATTAATCTACTATAAAATTCTGGGTTTAAATGTGTCAAAGAATTTTAAGGCTACAAGTATTTATTATTCTTTAAAAGATGGTTTCCATAACAGGCAAGATATAACACATCAATACAATAATGGTTTTGATATGGGATATGTAATGGGAGTAGGAGCAGACATCAATGCTGGCAATAGATTGTTTCAATTGAATTTTCAGGCTAATATTGGCACTAAGAACGTTTTTAATAACAATTGTTTTTCCGGTAATACAGGATTTAATCATATCTTTGGCGTACAAATAGCATTTTTGTATTAATAATGAGCAATGTCAGGTTTATACTATGCTTTCTAGGATTATGGATGGGGCATTGTTGTGCTCAAATTCAAACAGACATGGTGGTTGATAGGCCTGATATTACTGAATCTCCATTTTCAGTTAACAAACATTTTGCACAGCTTGAAATGGGTTTTGATTACGTGCAGTCAAGGTCAAATCATACGTTTCAGTTGCCCAATGCATTGCTTCGATGTGGCTTGAGTAATTCAAGCGAGTTAAGACTAGGGGTTCAACATGGGGTTATTCGAGATCGAAACTTTGCCAATGGTGTTTCAGAAGATTTTGCGATACTTGGTTTGAAAAAACAAGCATATAAATCACCTAATGCCAAATTCAATGCCGCTGTTTTGACCAATGTTGCAATTGGGTTATTTAATATTGGTATTCACAACACACAATATGAATTAATTTTAATTGCTCAAAATGATTTCAAGAACAAAACCTCGTTAAATTATAATTTGGGCTTGCTTGGAAATGCATCAAACATGTGTAAATTTTTGACCAGTAGTTACACTTTTAACCTTCATAAAAATACAAGTGCATTTATAGAAACCTATGCCATTGCTAATTCAAACATCAAAGATGAATTTGGCGTGAATTTAGGTTTACTCAAACTACTAACACCAAATCTTCAAATAGATTGCTTAATTGGTTACAATCAATTGTCTGTACTATCATCATCCTTAGGGTTTGCTTTTAGATTTTAAATTTAAAAATAAAAAGT
>Ga0255127_1000485_pt1 | contig 20259 bp, 7 predicted proteins | sample Law_Miss_RepB_8d_FD_188555 | JGI IMG/M metagenome (GOLD analysis project Ga0255127, IMG submission 188555) | Freshwater microbial communities from St. Lawrence River, New York, United States - Law_Miss_RepB_8d | ecosystem: Environmental > Aquatic > Freshwater > River | place: USA: New York...
GCCGCCATTGTCGGACACCGTCACCGTGTACGACTCACTCGCTTCAGAGCTCAAGGCGTTGATAGCCGATGCGTTGGGTGTGAACGTGTAGTCTCCGGTTGCTAGGGTAACGGTCAGCGCACCGTAAGTCCCCACCTTGGTCGCAAGCCCATCGACCACCGTGCCGTCCAAGATGCCGTACACCAACGTTGCCGATTCCACGTCCGATCCCGAAAGAGCGCCCTTTAGTTCGGTGAACGAGTCACTGGCGACCGTGTCCAGCAAGCTGATGGCATTGGGCGTTCCGAGCGTCGGCGAATCATTCATCGCTGCGATGGAAACCGATACCGTCGCCACACCTGAATCCAATGCGCCGTCGTTCACCTTGAAGGTAAACGAGTCACTGCCGGTCTCGTTCAACTTGGGCGTGTAGATCAGGTTCGGTGCAGCACCGCTTAAGACACCCTTCGTCGGTTGCGTCAGCACCGAGTAGATCAAGGCCGACCCCTCCACATCCGTGCCTGCAAGCGTGATGGCCTTCGCAGTGTCTTCCTCCGTTGCCACTGATTGCGCCGTCGGCATAGGCACGTCATTCACCGCGGTGATCGAGATCGAGGCCGTGGCCGTGCCGGTTGAAAATGCCGAACTGCCGCCGCCGACCGTCACATCGGCGATGCCCCCGGCCATGCCGCTGGTCCCGTCCCAGGCTCGATAATTGAAGGTCGCTGTCCCGTTGAAATCAGCGCTGGGGACAAATCGAACGCGGTACCCGGTATCGTCGGACCTCAGCAGTCGAGCGGCCGAGGTGTTGACCCCGGCCAGAGTCATCCACGTCGATCCGGCATCCGTTGAATAGTACCATTTACCATTGGATTCATCGACCGCAGTCACCGCGATCCCGGACACGGCTCCGGAATCCGGGTCGGAGATACCCCCGGAGAACACTGACACCGGATCGCCCGGATTGGCCGAGCTAGCTACATCCTCGGCGATTGAAGTCAACGCCACCGCAGCCACGGAAGAACCGGTGGGATCCTTGACGTACAATTCGAACGCCATCTGCCGATTGAGACCGGTCGAGGTCTGGCAGCACCCGATCACATCGCCAGCCGACCAATTCTGGCGATCCAATCCGATGCCCCCAGAGACGTCATTGGAAGTCTCATCACCATTTGGATAGAGCCCTCCCCCGTTCTCGTTCCAACCGAAACCGAATCGAGCCCGATTCCATCCATTGCCTCCGTTGGCGTTCTGATAGTTGAACCCGAAGAATCGAACATCGGTCTGACTCGAGAACACCCCGACTCCGGCCGCTTGATACGGCGTGCTCGATGTCGCATCGCGAATGAAGATCTTTTCACCGGCTGCGAAGAGTTCTCGGAGAGTCTTGCCGACATAACTGCCCTGAGCCGGTCGCCCGGTGTAGCTCGTTGTGTTAGCCGGGGTCGGCATGTTTTCAATCCAGATGAATCCATAGGACTGACCAGTGACCGCTCCGCCCCGGAGGTTCACATCTACGGTGGGAAATATGGCCATCACCTTATCGGCCGGCGTGTCATTGAACACGGGGAACTTGGCGTCTTCGTTGATGTTGGCCGTGTTGCCCGAGAGATAGGTGGGATTGAGGGTCGTAGAGGTGGTCCAATGCAAAGAATCGTAGGCGAAGGTGCTTCCGGTGTTGGCTCCCTTCATGGCCATCATCCAACCGCCTCCGTCGACCGCACTGTCCATGATGCAATAGACCTGCGTCGGAATGCCGTTGACCTGGATCCAATAGACACCGTTGGCGCTGGTCCCAGTCAGTGCCTTGATGGCTGCTGCCGAGGTCGCAGCGCGGGTGGAACTCGACCCGTCGGCCTGTAATCCGGGGGCGTCATTAACAGCGGTCACAGTCAGCGCGAGCGTATCGGTGTCGGTCAGTCCCCCATGATCAGTCGTGAGCAGGGTGAGAGTATCGTTACCACTGTAGTTCTGATTGCCCTGGTACACCAAGGTCGCGAAGGCCGCATTCACTTGAGAGACCGTTCCGCTCAGGGTCAGCGTCGAGGTGCCGCTCGGTCCGGCACTGACGGTCGCACCGGTCTCTCCTAGGGTCACCGTCAAGGTTCCCTGCGTCACCGTTACGCTCGCCGTGACACTCGCGCTATCCACGTCGGCGACCGAAATCGCGTTCAACCCGCTCAGTGCTAACATCGTGTCCTCAGCTACCGTCTGCGCCGCAGGCACACTGTTCACCGGGGCGTCATTCTCCGGAGTGAATGTAATGGTCGAAGTCGCCAGTTCACCGACTCCAGGTCCGGTTCCAAACCATTTGGCCGCAAGGTAGTTCTCCGTCAAGACGCGCTCGGCATCAGTCAATAGCCGATCATACAAGATAACCTCAGCCTGCGATTGAACACCGGAATGACAAACCCGGTCACGATTGAAACTGTCGGCCGCCACCGGTCCGGTCGTCAGTACCGAGACCAGATTGAAACCATTCCGTCCCAAGATAGGCATCGCAAAGGTGCTACCATTCACCAAAACACCATTCACATAGGTGGAACCTTCAGTGATGTAGGCACTCGCATAATCCACCCACAGCGGGTCGGCGGGATTATCGTCCGTGGGTCGGTGGAAATGATACTCACTCGCATCGGTCAATAGAAAACTACTCCCCTTAAACACCGAGAACACTGACCGGATGTCAGAATCGCGTGGGAAGGCCAACCTCTGATCGGCTTGAAAGGAGACAGCTCCGAAACCAGAACCAGTCCCGGCATCTTCAACAAAGGTGGGTATCGGCTCATTGTTGATGGCAACCGCATCGGATGCAGAACCACTGCCATCAACCCACTGGGTCACACTGTCCCCTTCAACAAGATCCAATTTGGAGGCATCAAACCATCGAGTATAGCCCGAGACCGGGGGCAGCACCGGGGCGCTGCCATCGGAGACACGGATCGTCATCAGTCGGCTCGCTGTGTTGTCGGGTATTCCGAGATACGTAAGGTTACCCTCCGTATTGAAGTACGCATTGAGGTCCGCGACCTTGCCCGAAATGGTGATGGCCTGAGGAGTGCCTCCCAGAGTGATAACGGAGCCCGGCTGGCCTTGGATCGTCCCATCTTGGATCGACAAGCTGACCGTGAGAATATCTCCGTCGGCATCTCCGAATGGATCCGGAGGGAACTCCAGGTTGCTGGCCACATCCTCAGTCACCAAGACCACCTGAGGAACCTTCATCGTGGGTTTGTCGTTTACCGGCGTGACGGTGATCGTCCCAGTGCCGGTATTGGCGGAATAGGCTGTGCTTCCTCCACTACCCGTTGGGATCGAGATTCCATCGTTCTTGATGGCCAACACCTCAGAGGCAGTCAGCATGCGGTTCCAAAAACCCACCTCGTCGATGTTTCCCAGAAATGTGCCACCAGGAAATGAGGCATTGAGCGACTGACCAATGGAGAAGGTCCAGGTGCCGGAGCTCTCGTTGCTTCCGTCAAATATCCCGACTGCATCGGGTTGTCCATCGACGTACAACCAAAAGGTTGTCCCATCATAAGTCACAGCCACATGCACCCAATTGCCCGTGCGCACCGAAGCGACGGATTCCACTGCGCCCTTAAAGAAATTGTCGAAGCGAAGACGACCGTTTGAAGCTACGAACAAGGCTGCCGTATTATACGCAGAACTGCCCCCCGACAACGCCTTGGCCAAAATCACCCGCCATCGAGAAGGGCACCGCGTTGTTGACGTTTAGGGCGGCACTATTGGCCAAGTCCACCCGCGATGACCCGTTGAAGACGCCCGAGCACGATCCAGCCGCTACTCCCGAAGGCACATCGGCTGCAAAACCACTACTGGATCCGGAGGACCATGAGCCACCATGCATGCCTCCATTGGCCAAATCATTGAGGTCGTTTTCAAAAGGAATCCACGCCATCAAGCCATTCTCCGTTTCACCAGAAGCATCAGTGGTCTGATCCCAGGCCCGATAGGTGATCGTAGCTGTACCGGCGTAATCAGCTTGAGGCAGAAAGCGGATCCGGTGGTTGGCATCATTGCCATTAAGAGAACGGGCGGACGATTCGCTGACTCCTTCCAGCGACAACCATGTGTCACCTCCATCGAGAGAATATTCCCAGACACCATGAGTCGAATCCACGGCCGTCACTGCAATCCCCTTCTCACCGATGGTGTTGGCTCCCGATCCCGCATTGACCAAGACGGAGACGGCGGTACCTGGGTTATCGGAGGCAGCCACATCTTCCAAAATGGAATCCAGCGAAACTGATCCAGCCACGGGAGCATCGTTCACGGGCAAAACCAGAAGGATAAGGTCTAGAAGTCCGGACTCAGACTGACCCCTAGCCAACTCCGAGTTGCCTGAAACCAAGCACAGGACGGTGAGCCAGCGAATGACCGCGATGCCGCAGTTTCGCACTGTTGCTTGGCAAATCACGGCCGGCCTCCCGTCTGAGTCAACGCGCCGAGTTCCGTTGCGTTCGTGATCGCCTGAATTACGACACCGTTGCTCATCACCCATTGGCCGGCGAGTTGGCCTTCGAGACTCCATTTCCGGGCCACTCCTTGGGCCTTGCCCCGGGCCATGGTCACTTCCAACGAGGGTTTTCCATTGGTGTGCCATTCACGGTGCATGCCCTCGATCTCGCCCGCCCGAATGTCGGTCTCTGCAATCCGGTTTCCGCTCTCGTCCCACTTGGTCCGGACTCCATGCGAACGACCCGCGTTGAACATCTCCCGAACCGCCAAAACCCCGTTCGTTCGCCAACCTTCAGACACTCCGTTGAGGAGACCATTGGAGACCACGGACCGGGACTGCAGAGTTCCATCAGGATAGAACTCCACCATCACACCCGTGAACACGTTGGTCTCACCCGTTTTCATCCATCGTCCTGATTGCAGCACCAAATTGTTTCGGCTCACTTGCTCCAAGGAAACTGGGGACTGCCGCCGCAGGGCCCGATAGGCCGAGAGTCCGACCCCGAGCAGCACGGTGAACACGATCAGCGCCCGAAGGGTTCCTCCGGACAGTGATCGAACTCGTGGCTCTTGCTCCCTCGGTGTGGCACCGCTCATTCCGGGTTTATTTGACGAGCAACTTGAAGAACTTGGGCGGGGCTTGCCCCACCTCACCGGCCACCACGGCTCGCACCCGCTGGAGTTGGGTGGACTGGTAGAACGCCTGAGATTTGCTCGTCGTCGCGCCCTGCACCTGGAACGACACCGGCTTCCAGACCAGGAGGTCATCCGAGGCGGACACCGTGTAACTGCGCCCACGCAACGCTACGAACTCCAGAACCGGATTCGTCTCGGAGAACGCGACGATATCCAGACGGAAACCATCTTTCGGATCCCAGGCGTAGGTGCCGGCGATGTAGGCCTCCAGCACGGAGAGCGAATTGCCATTGAGGCGATCGCTGGGCTTCAAACCCTCCAGCGAGAGACCAAGGTTGCCGGCGGCGATCACCGACCGCTCCCATGCGTCCGGGAGTCCATCCCCATCAGTGTCCTCACCCAGCGTCAGATCCACCCGAGACGACTTCGCCGGTTGCCCCAGCAACGCCATGCTGGCCTTCATCTCAATGGGAACATAGGTGCGACCGCCGATCCTCACGCGGATCCGGAACGGAGCCGAGGGCCGCATGGCCGTGGGCCGATACAAGTCGGAGGTCAAACCAGCATCAATAGGCACCTCGATTCGGTAGTTCACACCGTCATCCAACTTGGGAACCAGCGTCGTCGTGAGCGTGGTCCCGGCCAATGTCTCGAGGGTCAATTCAGTTCCGGCGGAGATCAGCGGATTGCCGAACTCATCCCGAACCAATCCATACACCGTGTGGGGCGGCAAGGGCGGGAAGGCCCAGGCCTGATGGCCCAGCATTCCCATCCACATGGCCACGAAGAGATATCGCAGAGAATTCATGGTCCGGAAGGTTCAGTTGCCCGAGTAGGAATAGGAGACGATGTGCAGCTTCACGTCCTTGACGCTCTGGATGAATCGATCCAGACCCTCGGACGGGTTGTTGAGCAGGGTTTGGCCCGGAATCACCAGCTTCCACTTGCTGTTCCAGACCGATCGCCCGATCAGCCGTGAGTTGGTGAACTGAGACCGGGCCAACCCACCATTCCCGCCATAAATGTTGGGAGTGAAGAATGTCGCGGTCGGCACCGGGCGGAAGGCCTGATGCTTGCGGATGGAGAACAGCGGCTCGGTCAACGAGTCGGAACTCTGCCAGAGCTTCTTGGTGGAGAAGTCGGAGCCACCGATGTTGAAGGGCATCGGCACGGTCACATCTTGCACCGACCAAGTGCGCACGGTGCTCTGGTCGCCCAAGGGCGGACTGCGCATGGAGTCCAGACCCACGGGGATCAGGTACACATACGGAGTGGCCGCCAAGGCGGTTTGGTCCATGAACGCGAGGTTGGGATCGGCCGGCGAAACGGCCCCGGACCCGGTGATCGCCGTGCTGTTCGGCGACGGCGTGTCCATGCCCTTGTACCCTTCCAGAGCCACACCCAAGCCAAAGATCTTGGTGGCAAAGGAGCTGGAATGGTAGGCGTGGTCTCCGGCTGCCAAGGGCAGACCAAAGAGATTCATTCCGTCGGCGATGGTGGTTGAGAACTCGATGACCAGGCCCGGCACCGCCAGACCGTCCCCGCGATCCAATTGCATGCACAGACGCTTCACGTCCACATCCTGCAAGAGGTCATCCCGACGCGCCCGGTTCAGCACGTCCTTCCAATTGGTGTCACCATCGGTGCCGGGAAGGATGCGGAAGTTCTCGGTCCGCAGCGAAGCGGTGGTTCCGTAGCTGTCCGGGTTGTTGAAACCAAGACGTCCCTTGAGGACTTGCCAGTCGCCATTCATTTCGGCCAAAGCGCCGGACAAACCGGGATCGCCGACAGCGCTTCCGGTGAACTGGGGCTGACCGTTGCGCACCACCCCCAGCGCCCGCGCCTGGATGATGCGGTCCACATAGCTCCGTCCACCCTGCGAATTGAGCAGACCGGTTTCGTAGTCGAAGGCATTGGCTGCCAAGAGTGAATAGCTGGAGGCCAGATCAACCAACGTCTTGTACCGATCCAACTTCTCGTTGCGGAACAACCGAAACGCGACATCCCGAGTGCGGTATCCCTGGATCGCAGCAGCGGCACGCGATCGGAAAGCCTGACGGTCGGCCTGAATGCGCTCTCCCTCTGCCACGAGACTCTTCAACTTCAACTTGGCCCGATCGAGCTCGATCATCTTGGCGTTCACCGCCCACAGCATCCGCTGGTTGGCATCCACCTGCATGGACAGGTCATACAACCCCTGCCGCAACTCAATGAGCCTCTGTCGCGGCACGATGTAATCCATTTCGGACCATTGCTCAGCGGTCGTCGTGGCATATTCGAGGGCCTTGACCGTGCTGAGGCGGGCGATGTTGAAGGCATCCAGCACCATCACCACCGCGCCGCCTGCGGCTTCGATGGCGGCACGCCCACCCGAGGTCAAGTCACCACCCGCGGCCACGCCGGCAATCAACGAATCCGGAAGCGCTTCAATGAGCGTGTCGGCCACGCCCCAGATTTGTTCCTTCTTGGTTTCCGTGAAGATCGCAAATATCTCACTGGCCATTTGCACGGACTTGAGAGCTTGGTTGGCAATGAGGAGGTCCCGACGCTTCGAATCGATCTCCTCGGAGGTCTGCCAATTTGCCTTGAACAGGTCCAACTTTTTCTGGAAGTCCTCACCCGCGCCCATGCAGTCGTCCCACGCTAAGGACAAGGCCTGCTCGACGGACATCAGCTCAGAGATCGCCTGCTGGATCCTGCCGGGTGAAGCCCGACTCCCCGTCCAATCATCCGGCTTGAAAAAGTAGCCGTTGGCCTCCCGTTTGACTTCGACCGGGTAATTGCCCAGATGCGGGAATTCGACGGCCTTTTCAAATTCTCCGAGCGTCGGGTACTCCTTCTCCCACCGATCAAAAAAATTGGGATTGGTGTCCGGACCCCATAGTTCCGGAAGCCCAAACACCAAAACACCTCCGCCGGCATCGTCCAAGAACTCTCGGTTCATGGCGCCCGAGTCTTCATGGAACAGAAACTCAGGCATCTCCACATACATGTAGTGGCCAAGGTCAGGGCCGGAATAGTCCTGCGGATAGGTCTTACCCGGACCCATGTCGTCTGTGTATGGAGTTCCGTAGAGTTCGATGAGCTTGGCAGTCAACGCCCGCTCATTGTCCTGAATTTTCGCTTTGAACTCCTCGAGCGAGTTGCCCTCGGAACGGATGGCCGTGGACATCGATCGAGCTTCCTCGAAGGCCAAGGCCGCATTCTCCAGTGTCCCCACTGTGCGGTCGTACAACTGTTCGAAATGACCCTTGGGATTGGCTCCGGTGATGAGGTTCGGATTGATGTCCAACGCCAAGCTGTCGCGCGGCAGCCCGAGCGGCGTCAAACCCGCCTCCGCATTGTCGAGGGTTTGTTGGACCTCGCGGTAGATAAGCGGCAATTGACCCAACTCAAGCACGGTTGTTCTGTCGATTTTCTGGATCCCCTCGTGGGCAGGGTCGGGATCGACCTCAGGCAGCATGGAGTTGCCCACCACCCAATTGATGTAGGTTCCCTGTCCTACCCGCGTGGACCAGTGATCCAGACCCCAGTGACGCACCGTAGTCACCAAACGATTGGTGTTCTGGCGGGTTTCGCCGAAGCGATCCCATCCCGTCATCTCTCCAGAGCGATACGATTGGCGGAAGACCAGCTTCATCACGTCCAACCCCGTCTGTCCCAGCAATCCAGCCGATGTGGCAAACTTACGTTCGTCCGCATAGTCCACCTGGATGGCTTTGCCCAAAACAGTGACCGCCTCGGATCGGGGGACCCAATCGAAACTGTTGTTGATGAGGAGGCTGTAATAGCCCTTCAAAGCCGTGAGGTAATGACCGTAGGCGTCGCCATGGCCCTGAGGGTAGGCCTTGGCAGCATCAACCGCGTCAATGACGCCATCGGTGTTCAGGTCCTTGATGTTGTAGTTCTCGGTGTAGATGACCTCGCCGGAGTTGATGCCCCGGGTGAAATTCCAGAACAAACGGTTGTAGGCGGGAGAAGTCTCCACACCGGGTTGCATGAAATCGTCGCGTCCACGAAGCAGGGCCAACTCCTCTTCCAGCAGCGAAGACATCTGTCCGGCAAAACTGAACTTGGCGGTCGCCACACTCCCGTCGGTCGCACCACCGGCACCGGTGGCAATGGTCGGGTTCGCCGCATCCGCCTTCGCCTCGTCACCGACGAGCGAGTAGAGATCGTTGAGGTAACCCGCCACCAGCAACAAAGCGTCGTTGGCCGGACCATAATTGATGCCGGCATTGATGCTCAAATCGCGGCCCCGTCGAAGCACCGTCTCATAAATCGGGATGAGTCCGGTGTTGTTGATGTTGTCGAGGCTGAGAGCGACAGCACCCTCCCAACGAGCACCCGCCTGACTGATGACGCTCACATCCGTGTTGACCGCATTGTTGTAGAGATCCGTGACCCGTTGCTGAAAGGGGTTGATGCCCGACAACACGCGCTTGATCCAGCCCTCGGCCAACTGCGGAGTCGTCCAGGCCGACCACTGACCTATCACTGGGTCACTGGTGTTGGTGGACCGGTAACGCATCGTCAGATAATTATCGGAAAGAACCTGAACGCCCGCTCCGCCGAGCGTGTATCTCGGAAGGTTGGCCCCCGTTTGCAAAGCCTGCCAACGCGACATGGTGGCATCGGTCAACGGCGGCGCGCCATCGACCGGAGGCGCGATCTTCCACTCGTATTCGTACTCACCAAAACGGCCCGCAAGGTCTGCCGTGTGTTGCAGGGTCAGCATCTCGTTGAGGGGGTTCGCCGACGGCACCACTTTCAACTCGCCAGGCCACAATCCTCCATTCACCCGGAAAACATAGACTGAGACCGGCTCGCCCGGAGGGGTGAATGCCCGACCATTACCCGCAATCACCGAGACCATACCGTAGCCCGGGCCCGAAGCGCTCAGCGCGTACGAATCAACGGCCGTGTCGTCATTGGAAATCTCAACCATCGACCCCACCACGATATTGGTACGGAGAGACAAATCCGGGATGAACTGCCCCGGGATGTTGGGATTCTCCTGAAAGGTGTCGACGACCGCTTTGAGTCCGTTGACCAATAGATCCCACTTGGTCTTTTCGTCGGCAGGCGAACTGGGGCAGAGATTGAGCACCGACTGCAAATCTTGACCCGTAGAAGCCCCACGCAGGACATTCAACTGGAGATACTTCTCTCCCACGGTTTCATCCTTGAATTCACCCTTGAGAATAAGGGAACCGCCCGTGCCCGTGTTGGGGTCGTAATACACCCGGGACGCCAGATGAGGGGGCAAGTTCGGGAAATAGGTGAGTCCCTGATTGGCTTCCGTCAGCACGCCGGAGGGCAGCTTGCTCAGTCCCACCGAAGACAGCGAGGCGGTCTTCTTCTGCGTCGGATCAATCAAGACCACGCTGGCCTTGGCCAAGGTGATGTTGGTCGCGATGGACTGCTGATAGAGCACCTCGACGCTGGACTGTCCGCGGATGGCCGGCAATCCGTTGACCGCCGCGCTCAGCGTCTGGCCGGGCTGCATGACCGCGGGCAGGGCCGGCCAAGCCGGACGGTAGGTTACCGAAAGGGATGCAGTGGCCTTACTGGCAGCATCACCGACATAAGTTCCCGATATTGCGCTGGGAGGTCTCAGGTAGGGAACAATCGAACCCACCGCAACCGGCGGCAGCGCCGGCCAAGCAAACCCTTCCTGAGTCTTGTAATAATACCGCATGGTGAAGCTGTTCGTTTCATTGGCGCGCGCCGCCAAGAATGGCGGGCGACCGACAAACGAGATGGATGACCCATCGACCGTTTGACTGGTGAGAATCAATGGAGCTTGGGTCGCCTCGATCCCGTTCTGCCGCACCTGCAAGGAGAACGTGTGACGGTTGGTCTGATTGAGACCGACATCGATCAAATCCAGCGTGTAGCTCCTGGCAGCGATGTCCGACGCCGGCGGAGTGCCAGTGAGAAGGAACCCGTTGATATCCGTATTCGGCTGCAGCCAGTCAGGAAGAGTGGTGCCAACGGGCTTCAAAATCAGTCCCTCGGCTCGGCGGGATGCATGGATGTAGTACTTGAAAACACGCCCCGAAATGGCCACCGCCGCCGATAAATTGGTGAAAACCCCGTTGGTGGTAACATAACGACCTGACGACAAGTTGGGCTCTTGGTGCAACCCACGATAAACCCAGAAGGAATCCTTCCGATCGCGGTAACTGAAGGATTTGTAGTGTCGGAACGGACCGTTGGTGTCGCGGGATTCCGTCCAATTGACCGGAAGATTTCCGAGTCCTGCCGCCGGAACGATCTCCTGGTTGTAATTGATGAAACCAACCCCTTCTCCCTCGGTGGGCGGCGGCAACAGCGGCAGCGGCATGGGGGCCTGGATGATGCGCCCCGCCTCGACCACATAATCAAACACCTGACCCGCACTCGGCTTCTCACGCAGCACCTTGAACACAGCCATGCTGGGGCGCCCGTCGGATCCGGTATAGTCGATGAGCACAAACGGCAGGGATGAAAAACTCGCTCCAGTCGTAATGTTCAGGTCATCCCGCAAGGCATAGCCCTGGCCACCAATCATCAACGCATGCTCTTCATTCGGGTTGTAACCGATGGCGGCCGAATCATTCTGGTAGTAGATAGTTCCCTTGGCTTCCAAGCTATCCAACCCGCCGGTTCCGGCATTGCTGGCCATCACAATCTCGCGGGGCGAGACTGGGTATTGGATGGTGTACCGTCCATAAACGGCAGGCCACGAGACGGGGACCATGCCCCCTTGGAAAAGAGGGGTGCTCTTGCGGAACCACCAGATCTCCAAGGTATTCATGCCGGGCTTGGCATTGACCGGGATGATGGCCGATTTGGCAGCCGCATCGAACCCTTCGGTGAATGGGTTCAGGTACGCACCAGGGTGGTAAGCGGTGCCATTCCGGATGAATCCGGCCATGTACCCCCCCACTCCACCCGCTCCGAGTTCACCCGATGGGGCCTGAACTCGGTTGCCGACATCGACCACTTCGGAAATCACCCGAGGCGACTCCATGGTCGACGGGAAGGTGATGGATGAATTGGTAGTGTTCCACGCGGTCAAATTGGTCACCACGGTTCCCGACCAATTGGTGGCAGCCAAATTGGAATCCAACCAAGAAAACACCCGCTCGAAAATCAGTTTTGAGCCATTGCTGTACTTCAACAACGAACGGTGAGCCGGAGCATTGGTGGTTAGGTAGGTGTAGAAAGTCAGATCTGCATCCAGGAACGCTCGTGGCTGGTCCAACGGATCTTGGTAGACAAGAAACGGCACGTTGCTCGCTGTCATCAAAACCGATGTTTGTTTGGCTTCCTCCTTGGAAGCCACTGTCGGACGGAGGTAATGACTGTATCGAACCACATCGGTCGGCCAGCGCATTTCGTAACGCGACATCACGCGGGGCCAACGCAATCCTTCCGTCCCCTCTTCCATCCAATACACCAGCACATCATTCAGATTCTTGGTCTCTCGAATGGCATACAATTCATTGGGCACGCTACTGTTTGGAGAATTGATCTCGTAGAAGCTGTCGCCCATTTTGATGATCGGTTCCGGATAAAGCGTGGAATCATCGCGAGTCAAATCGGTGAAAGCCCGCATCCGGTCGCCCAAACTGACAGAAATCGTTTGAGGTGCTGATTGCTGGAGAATGTCCACGATCTCAAAACCGAGGTGCTTGCGACTCAACCCATCGGCATTGGTATCGCCCAAAAGCTCCAAGAACACCCGACCTTCGCAATTGTAGGCCAGAATTTGGGAAGTGGACCGATCAAACCAAAGGGTTCGAGTCTCTTCCAATCGGTTGGTATCGGTAATCTGGGAGCCACCGCGATATTCTCTGGGCACACGCTCCGGCACCTGTTCATTGAACACCACCTTGATATCCGATACCCGATTACCCGGTACCTGTACCGGTTTACCCAACTGGGCAAAGTCCCCCTGAGTCCAATAAATGGACCTGGAAGGTTTTACCAAGGAACCCGATACCACCACCCGTTGTGTGAAAGTGACGTACCACAAGCCCGACTCGAGGAAGGCACTGTTGGTGGGTTGTGAGCTCAATCCGTTCACCCGCTTCCAAGTGATTTCCACCGGACCCGGTTTCGTGGCGAACACCACCCGGGCATTCGGACTCCAATAATAAGAAGCACCGGAGTGATTATTGGTGGAATAGGGTTCGGCACTCCAATAATCCTCCGGGCGGAGATTGAGAGACGACAGGAGCACCCCTTTCTCATCGGTTTCCGGCACCGGAATCATGGATCCGAAGAGGTAGTTGACGCCCCGACTGATCATCGGAGCGCCCACGCGGGAGCGAAGGAGGATGTAGGTCGGCGTGCCGCCCCCCAATCGAGGCAAATTCAGCGCCACGGCGTTGCCTGCCAAACTCTTGTTGGTATTCAATTGCGCCGATGCAACAGGGCGCACACCGCCTCCGAACGTGACCACCGACTGATACTGTCGCACCGTGGCCGCTCCCGATGGCAGCGGGGGCAACTGACTCCCCTCAGCGGGTGCACGCCCATCCGAACCCGTGGTCGCGTTGGCGACGTTCGAGATCGGCACACCTCTTCTGGAGGAAAAATTGAGGAGCGCCTGATCTGGCCTCAATTCCAACGGTCCTTTGGGCACCTGACCCCAAAGGCTCAGAGACAGCCAAGGGACCAACCAGAGGGCCCGCAATCGCAGAGTTAGATTCATGATATCAGCGTTGAGTGAACGACTGAGTGCAGGCCGTAATTACTGAACCCGCATGATGAAGGCCAATGCGTAGAAGGGAGGGAGATTACTGAAAGATTCGCCGCTACCCGCGTTTCCGGAAGTCACATTGAAGGTGTGAGCATGATTTCCAGCGTTTGCCGTGTTTCTTGATATTTCCCAACCGCTATTATCATGATCGGTATCACCACTTCCCTTATTGCTAGTCACTGTAACAGTTCCACCTTTTTCGCTGTGAAAAATATCTCCATACACATGGTTATGTTCGCCATTGGAGGTTGTCGTTCCCGTAACATTATGGTTGTGCACTGGCAACTGACCCACCGTCAGTGTAGTCGTTTCATTGCCGCCTCTGGCATTGGGATCACGACTCGTCAAACCCACTGCACCAGTGCCCGCGCCCACAACAAAACGCCCTCGAAGATCGGGTGTCGTCCGGGTGTTGACTGTCTGACCATTGCAGAGAGCCCAACCCGCAGGCACGGAATCCACAGATCCCGACCACATGATGATACCGCCAAGCGGAGTGGTCCCAAATCCCGACACAGAGCTGGATGTCAGCGTGGTGACATTCATGCTTCCAAATTCAGCACTGTCGGCCTTGACCCTGCCGGAAACAGTGAGCGCGGAACCTGAGACGGGTGCGGTATTGATGGCCATACCACCGCTGGCGCGGACCAAGAACTGATTGTCCGCGGTGGATGCCATGTCGGCATCCTGACTGTCACTGAAGACAACGCTTCCTGAGTGATTGGCTTTGGCCCGACGCCCCGAAGAAAACGAATAGGCACCATTCGCCACGTTGTTTTGTCCGGCAGGAATCGCCGAATAATTGCCCCCTGCCACGTTGTTGTCACCGCTTCCAATAAACGACCACAAACCCGACGCGGTATTGGCGCTACCCCCCGCAATCACCGCGCCCTGCCCCGAGGCCGTATTGTTCTGGCCACCCACTATTACTGAGTTAGCACCACTGGCGACTTGCCCTGGAGATGCACCGGCCCTGGTGGTTTGCAAATCCACCGCATTGGCACCACGAGCATTGCCACCGGTGGTCTGCAGCGCTTGGTTGATCCTCAAGCGGCCCGCATCCGAGGTGATGAGTGACACCCCATCATTGCCCGCCAAGGAATTGGCCGTACGCGCCAGGAAAGAATACGGCGAGGTCAACAAGCGCAACCGGGGTACGATTTCCGTGTTATTGCCGCTCAACCCCTTGACCGTGATGCCCAGGTACAAATCCGAGGCAGTGGCTGAATTGAACACGGTGGATAAAACCGGTCGGGGCTCACTGCCCTCCGCACCGCCTTCACCGAGCACCACTGAGAAATTACCTTTGTCCACGGTCACGGTCTGAGCTTCGGTCCACAAACTCGTACCGGCGGAAGACACCGCGTAAATCCGAAAGACCACCGAGTAGTTGACCGGAGTGGTCGGAGCTAACGCTGCCCCATTAGCGTCCACCAAATACCCCTGATAGGACATCAAGTTGGGGGGGAAGCCGTTCTGGGCGTGGGCTAGGCCGGCGAAGATTCCAAGCAACAGCGCGAGGAAGGCCGCCATCCTGCCGCGACCGTTGGGCAAGGCTGAAATCCGCAGGAAAGGCTGGCTCTGGGAGGACTGGGTCATAACTTCTAGGGTTGGGGGTGGCTGCAGAAAGGAGTGGTAAAGTTGGGGCCGTTCAACGGGTCAGGGTGGAAATATCGCTGATGCGATTGAGGCTAAAGGTGCCGATCACTCGGAAAGTCCGGGCCGTGGCACCCGAACCCTCGATGGCGATGGTCTCATCGTAGATGCCATTGCGATCCATCGAGCCCGATGTGAGAGTTTGATAATCCGTTCCAGCCGCCTGAGGGCTCAACCAAATGGTCCGGGTGATGCCGTAGGATTCCTGACCTTTCGGCTGAACCTGACTGAAGGTGGCCGTGAGATTGTCGTGGTCGGGGTGGTACTGGTGGATGAAGGGATTGACACTCGACTGATCGTACGGAGTCACTATCTGAGCCCGGTACACGTTGCTGACCAAGGTCATGGGCCAAAAGGCGTTGGTGGCAGACCATGGCAGGTGGGCCGCAGAAATGCGGCGCGCGCTGCTCAGTCGCTCGGTCATCAGGGATTTTTGCTGGGCCGCAACAATCGAATTGGTCCAAGCATCCAAACCCAAGAACACTCGCTGCATTAAGACGGCGTTGGTGCCGTCGTCATGGACGATGAGCCGGAGCGGGAAGGTTTTGGCAACGCCTCCCACCACCTCGTTGGTATACAAAACCGAGTAAGCGCCCTCATTGCCCGTGAGCTTCACCACCGGTTTACCCACCGGATCACGGTCGAAAGTCTTGAGGTATTGCACCACTTTGGTGACTTGGGCTTCGCCGACCCACAAACCTGCCGTGGAAGACTTGGTTGCTGAAACCCCCAAATCCACCCGCAACAACCCATTGGTATCACTCAACTGCAGCACGGCCGCGCTCAAGTCTCCAGGTGAACCCGCCAAGCGGTTCCGGGCCAATCCCAGCACTACTTGAACATCTGAACCTGCTTGACCCTTTGGCAGTAGCGTCAAGGTCGCCGGTTGGTTGGTCGCCAATTCCTGGTAGTTGTACTGCAGTGTGCTGGGGATGACCGAACCTCGAAGAATTAGAGACGGGATTCCCACGATGTTCGACTGCCCCGTGGGCGGAGTTTCCGAGGGGATCAAATTCAGCGTGATGACGTTGGTCGTGGCTGTTTGATTGCGGATACGGAAGCTGATTTGGGTTCCAGTTCTTCCGAAGGACAAACTCTGGGAACCGGGCAAACTGACTTCAAACGGGCCAAAATACCGATTGTATCCGCTCGAGACCCGCATCCAGACGGCATCGCCCCGATTCATGGTGGTGCGAGCCAAATCAAAGACCCGCACCGGGTTGGCGGCTCCAAAGGACCCGCCGCTGGAACGATAAATCTCGGAAACATCCAGAAGCGACGGCACGGGCTGGAGGAACCTCTCGTAGCCCACCGGCGAAGACGGGGTGGGGAAACCGATGAAATTCAGGCCGGAGCTGGTCCAGACATACTGAGGAGCCACGGGTCTTCCCTTCAACGCCCACGAATACGTCGGCAGTGAATCGGTGACCTTGACGTAGTAGGCCGCATTGGGGATCAACCGTTGCAGGGGAGAAGAAGCCCCCAAACTGCGGGTCCATCTGGACCATTGGGAACTGGTCGCGGACGGAGTCTGCGGGCTATCGATGAATTGCTGCGTCGAAGCGGGCATCCACATCCACACCTCTTCGATGGAGGTCGCCGAAGCCATCACGTCCGAGATGGCGGCGTGGCTGGCGTCCACATGCAAATACACGGCATTCCAACCGCCCTTGAGCTGATTGGTCTGGGTGATCCACTGCGCGCCTGCCGGCAAGATCCAAAGGAGTTGGATCCAGGCGAGGACACGGCCGAGCCGGCCGAACATTCGGGAGACGGGGATCATGGGGAGGATATCGGCAAAGATTCGGCGGGAAGGGCTCCGCGGCTGTAAATGTACCAAGGCGGACGAATATCGATCCGCTGGGGATCAGCCATGGCGATGCTGCTCGAAGAAAGCCCTCCAAAAATCAGCAAATGGGATCCAGTCCAAGCAGCCAGGGCTCCATTCCGAGCTCCGGTGCTGCTCTGAGAAGGCAGGGTTCGCCACTTTCGGGTGGAAAGACTCCAAGCAGCCCCACTGGCCAGTGTGCCTTGGCTGCCAGAGCCGCCGAACACAACCAATTCGTCACCGGCCCAAACTGCAGAGGCATCGAATCGGGCCGGCGGAGCGCCCGCGGCGTCGAGGTAAGTCCACTTCGAGGTGGTAGAATCCCAGAGGGCACCGTCGGCGAGCAAAGCGCCCGACCGGTGGCGCCCACCCCATACGATGAATCGTTGTCCCTCCCAAACGCCGGCATGGCCGGATCGGCCCGCGAAACCTTCCAAAACGGGCAGGGTCGACCAAGTGAGCGGTTTGCCGGCTGAATCAAATGACAACAATGCCCCTGAATTGGCGTCGCCATCCGCCAACTCACCGCCCCAAACCAAGAGCGCTTTCCCAGTCCAAATGACCGAGGCCAAATGACGCGGGCTGGGAGCTCCCTGAGTCGGCAATGCGGTCCAACGGTCCGAGGCCGGATCGTACACCCCACCATCCGACAGCAGGCCTCCGGAATTTCTGCCTCCAAAAATCACCATGGTTTTCCCGGTCCACACGGCTCCGTGGCCCGTTCTGGCAGTCGGAGCATCTTCTGTGGACATCGACGACCAAGACTGCGTTGAAGGAGTCAAACGCCCGCCCGTGTTGAGGTTGTTTTCATTGAAACCGCCCCAAACAATCATTTGTGAGCCGGTCCAGACCGCGGTATGACCTTTTCGGGCTTTCGGAGCATCCACGGAGGTCAGATCGCTCCACGTATCCGTGTCCGGCCGATAGCGGGCCCCGGTGGCCACGGCAGTTTGCGAGGCGACCGATCCACCCCAGATGATCCATTCCTGACCGGTCCAGACCGAGGCACTGGAAGAACGCGCCGACGGGGCCCCCACGGAAGCGGTGGGCGCCCATGAAGCAGCCGAGGTCGATGAAACCAGTGAAAACCCGGCCGAAACCAACTCCGGGTCTCCGGCTTGAATCGAGGCCACCATCCAACCCGAGCGAGCGGGAGCGGCGATGACCTGAACCGACTTCTTCAATGCCACATTTTCTGCAGTGAGCGCGGCCAATTTGGCGTCCATGGCCTCTTGGGATGCGGTCAACTTGGCCTGCAGGTTTTGCAAATTGGCGGTCAATGCAGCAATGTCCGAGATCCGGACGGCATTGGCCCCGTTCAGGGATTGGATGGACTGTTGGATCGCGGCATTATCCTTCGCCGAGGCCTCACCTTGGGCGCTGATTTGGCCTTTGAGGGTGTTGACCGAGGTCGCCGTGCTGTCCTGAAGCAACTTCAAACTGGCACTCAGGGAGGCATTTTCGGCGACCCTAGCCGTGTTGGCGTCTTCCAAAACCTTGATCGAACCCTTCAGACCCACATCTTCCTTCGCCAACGACGCCACCTTCGCATCCACTTGAGTGCTCAGCGCATTCAGCGACGCGGTTTGCGTCTCCTGAGCCGTTTTGAGGTTCCCGGTCAATGTCGCCACATCCGCCACCCGAGCCGTGTTGGCGTCTTCCAAAACCTTGATGGAACCCTGCAAAACCCCATCTTTTTGAGCCAAGGACGCCACTTTCGCGTCCACCTGCGTGCTCAACGTCGCCAGCGATGCAGTTTGCGCTTCCTGGGCCGTCTTCAGGCTCCCCGTCAGCGTCGCCACATCGGACACCCGCGCCGTGTTGGCGTCTTCCAAAACCTTGATGGAACCCTTGATGGCCACGTCCTCTTTCGTCAGCAGTGCGACTTTCGCGTCCACCTCAGAACTCCGGGCGATGTCGGTGCCCAGCAAAGTGCTGTCCAGTTTTCCCCCGGAGCCGATGAGAGGAACACTGGCCGGGAGGCTTTGAACGGGGACCGACTCCACCGTCGCCGCGGTGAGCGATCGGAATGCGTAGGGAGTCGAGAGAATGCGTTGCCGTTCCAAAACAGCGTATGGAGCATCCGGTTCCGCAGTGGCACTGCCGGTCGCAGGAGTGGGACGCACGCGGACTTCAATCCAGCGAGCAGCCCCAGAAAACAGGCTGGAGTTCCAAGACAGCGAGGCTGAGAACACCCCGTTCTGCACCGGAAGGGCCATTTTCAGCACCTCGCCGACCGTGCTACCGCCGGTGGCAGCATCTTTCAGGAGGAACTGAAAATCGTAGGAACCGCTGGCCAACGAACCACTGTCTGTCAGGCGACCTTGGTAGGAAATGAACTCGGCCTTCGCATCAATCACCGCGGTCGACGCCGGAGTTGAAGTTCCCGTCAACGGCGCTGCCCCGTGAGAGGGCATCAGGGAAAACGCAAGAATCCCAGTCGCGACCACGTTACGACAGCGGCTGGTCAGTTCATTTGAACTAAGATTAAACCAATTTTTCCCTGTTCCCTTCATCAACTTATCGCATGCTGCATATCCACCACAATTTTACCAAGCTATAGTTTTTTTCTTGTTCACACCATTCACATTCTCCTTGTAACGGCGCACCTCTGTCAAAGCGGCCCCACCGAGTCACTTCCTCACCAAGCGAATGAACCTCGAAGAGACCGATTGTGACGGCAACAGCAGATCCACGGGAGTGTTGACCCCTTGTGTGACCACCTCAGGCACCCCAGAAACAGGCACCCACGTTCCACCCAGCTGCGTCAATTGCTCCACTTGGTAACGGCCACCGCCGATTCCCGCGACGCGCAGGGTCCAGGAACCGTCCAAGCGTGGGGATAGGCTGAGCGTGGGGCCGGGTGACCCGGTGATGGCGTCACGCACGATGACATCAAACTCCAGCGGCACCGAGACGACAC
>Ga0255127_1000488_pt1 | contig 20224 bp, 14 predicted proteins | sample Law_Miss_RepB_8d_FD_188555 | JGI IMG/M metagenome (GOLD analysis project Ga0255127, IMG submission 188555) | Freshwater microbial communities from St. Lawrence River, New York, United States - Law_Miss_RepB_8d | ecosystem: Environmental > Aquatic > Freshwater > River | place: USA: New York...
TTCCAATACAAACAGTCAAGTCCTGAAAGTTCGGCAAGGAATCGCAATACATCGGATCGCAAGCAGGCGTTCCCCGGAGTTATCTCAACACAGATAAAGCAAGGTGTTGAAGGATATGATGTAGGAAGTAGTCACTGGACGGATCAGCCTACGCTCACGAGTAGTTTGAATTCCCTGTGGTCAAAAGTTCTTGTTTGGACTTATTGACGTGTTTAGCGAACAGTGATAGTCTGAGCGGAACGACGGTTCTTCACGCTTTGAAATATAAAGGAGTTCAACTATGCCTACAGGTATGCCCGGAGGATATTCCGATTGGAGTTTTCGGTTAACACCCGACGCGATCAAGGTCTTTAACGAAGCGACCAAAAGGCTAATGGGTGTGAAGTATGAACCCATTGCCTTTGCGTCGCAGGTTGTCGCGGGCACAAACTATACGTTCCTGGCGAAGTCCCAACCGGTTATCCCAAACCCTACTGTGGGAGTTTGCAAATTACATGTTTTTGTGCCTTTGCCGAACCAAGGTGAGATTGAACTGGGCGCGATAGACTCCATCGATCCGTAGAAAAGTCGAGCATTTCATGTTGCAGTTTCGCGACGTGTACAGCCTTTCTAAACATTTAATCGCGTTCCCTTGTGGGAACGCGATTCGTTTTATTCATCGCTTTGCTTCGAAAACGTAACGCTAGATGACAGACCGTCGCTTTCCAACCCAAAGTCACGGGCAGACAGCGACGAAGCCGCAAACACCGTGATTCAAATTGGGGATCACTTCGCGGATCCATTGAAACGACTACAGGCCCATGAGATTAGCTCGGATGGACACAATGCGATTGTATTCCGATGGGTTGGTCTGGGTTTTTAGCCTGGAACGTCTTTCAATCGACGCTTCGAGTCCCGTTGCACTCCCGGCACACAAGAGACGATCCTAGAGGCTACCATCAGGACAACGGAAGGAAAGATCTCCAAACTCACCGGAAACGGATTTCCGTTGGATCGGCGTATATTATTCTTGGCTGACAAATACTGCTTCTCCGAGGCCCGAGAGGTGATTGCAAACGCTGTATATTCCCAAGCGACCGCGACTTTCTTACCTTAGGTTAGAAACACGTATCGTAGACGACCGTGACTACGAAAATTCGATAGATGTACTTTCGAGAAATAATCCCGAATACTGGCACCGATTGCCTGGTAACTTCGCTTGGTAACGCGATAGACAAACGGAATCACTGAATCCGTTCTCCATGCGTTTTGGGTACCAATTAACACTTTTCGATAGATCTACAAATTATGCCTCGACCTTTGTTTTTAAAAGAGACAATCTTACTTTTTGTGCTGCTTGTGTTCCAAGGCGATTCCAAAGCAGGAATAATAGAACTGGGCCGTTACACTTGGACTTCTGGCAATAATCACACGTTTGTTCTAGTACAACTCGATTCGTATGTCTCTTGGCACTCGGCACGCCTTTTTGCCGACCAATTTGACTCAACAAGAAGTTCATACCTAGCTACTTTTACTTCTGACGCAGAGTGGACTGTAATACGAGACAGCGTTTTGCAACCTAATCGACGTGAATTTGATCAGGCGTGGCTTGGAGCTACCGACGAACTGAATGAAGGTCAGTGGAAATGGGTAACTGGAGAAGCGTTCTCATATACAGGTCCCGCAACTTTAGACAATCTGGATAACGAGGACTACCTGGTTGCCTGGCGATTCGGAGCGAATGATCCTCTTCAGTGGAACGACATTAATGACATTAGAAACAACTCGGATAGATTGCTTATAGAAATGGAGCCTGCTACCGCAGTTCCAGAACCCTCGTCACTTATCATTGCACTAGGTTTGCCTGTCATTTTAGCGATCCGATCCAAGAAGAGAATGCGGATAACTTGCTTGACTCATTCACCAAACAATGTCTCGCCAGACGTATTGTCCTTGTCTTGCCTCTCTAAAAAGTCGAACTCCAACTGATCACTTCAGCACAATTTTATTCCTGTTTTGGCCCAACCTAGTAGCGTAAACATTTGTTAGGTTAACTTAGTCATTGAACGAACAGACAACTGTTGCGAATGTTGGTGACTCTGCCCCTAACCCCCGAGGATTTATCGCATCGTGGCCGAAGGCTTGCGGCATGTGCGGGGCGGGTGGCTCTCGACCTCCAAGCCGCTTGCGTTTACCTTCGGCATCGACTCAGACTGGCTTGAAGTTTTCGCTAACCGCAGTTCCGTATCTCGAATAGCCTTCTATTGCGACAATTCGCACCGCCGTGCTTCTCTTGCTTAGAGAATACGGGGTAATGGATCCACTGCTTGCGACTTGACATTCTCTCGCATATCATCGCAGTAGCTTCTCCGAACCAAAACCCCGAGGTTTGTCATGCCTTCCACGGATCCCGTCGTCCGATTCTGCCCCCGCTGTGGCGGAAAAGCCAAAGCGAACGCTGAACTCTTTTCCAACCCGCAAACCTGCCCGACTTGCAAGTCCTCAGTACTGTTCTGGGATGTCACCAAAGAACCCAGCGGGGATTTGCTCGAAGCTGCAAATGTTAAACCTCTTCTCCCCAAAAAAGTCCTGGTCGGACTCCTCGTCGTTGCTATCGCTGCTTCGCTAGCCGTGCTCGTGATGTTTTTCATCGGACTTGTAGGCCCTCCGTTCACCTTGGCCGCCTTGTTCCTCGCTATTGGTGGCTATTGCATCGCGATCTTTCTCGCTCAGCAATACAACGTCGGAATCCAAACAACACAACTATCCCTACTGCTTTCCTCGATCGAAGCGACGCGGGAACAACAAAGCAGCCTCGCTATAAAGTATTCCGCACTCAAGGATAACTTCCAAACACTTATGGAATCGGCAACCAAAGATGCCGCAGAGGCCAAATCAAACTACGACACGAATTCCGCGAAATTACAGACCGAGTACGAGACTCGCGTGAAATCCATCGAGCAAGGCTACGATTCAAAAGTTGCAACTTTAACCGCCGACTACACAACACGCACAAAAGCTATCGAGCAAAATGCGGCGGAGAAGATCGCTTTCGCACTCCAACAGGCGAACCAACGCGAAAGCCAAGCAGCTTCCATCGTTCGTTCCATCTGTACGAAATACCTCAGTGAAACCCAAAAACAGTTGATCGCGAAACTGACCCCAGAAAATCTAACGCAGACCCAAGATAAATTCCTCAAAACGGTCGACTTTTGCCGCAAAGTCGGATTCGACCTGCCACCAGCGGAGGTCCAAGCGTTCCAAGACGAAATCAAAAAGGAGTATGCCGCAGCCGTCCGCAAACAACTGGCCCGTGATGAACAATCGCGGATCAAAGAGAAACTTCGCGAAGAAGCAAAAGCTGAAGCAGAATTCAACCGCGAAATGAAACGACTCGAACAAGAAGAGAAACTCCTCGAACGACTCCTGGCAGAAGCCCGAAGCAAAGCAACCGCGGAGTCCTCGGCTCAGATCGAAGAGCTCGAACGAAGGCTTGCCGAAGCAAAAGAGAAAGAACGCGCTCTGTCGATGGCACAGCAAACCAAAGCGGGCAATGTATACGTGATCTCGAACATCGGTAGCTTCGGAGAAAACGTCTTCAAAATCGGTATGACACGCCGACTCGATCCACTCGATCGTGTCAAGGAACTAGGGGACGCTTCGGTTCCCTTCCCTTTCGATGTTCACATGATGGTCGCTTGTGACAACGCGCCTAGCATGGAAAACGAATTGCACAAGCGTTTCAATAATCATCGCCTCAACAAAGTGAATTTCCGAAAAGAGTTCTTCGCTGTATCCATCGAAGATATAAGGCGAGCCGTTGAAGACTTGCACGGGGAAGTCGAGTACGTAGCCGATCCAGAAGCATTGCAGTACCGGGAGTCAGTTACCATGACCGACGAGCAGTTCGCTCTCGTCACGGAAATCTCCGCACAAGAAGGTCTTGACGATGAAGACGATGATCGTGACTAACCGCTCGATGATGGATTCTTAATAGAGGTAATGACGACGCGTTGGAATGATAAGGACATCAGAAGGCTTTGGCCCCGTTGGGTCACGGAACGATGCGACATACGCAACTTTCCCAAACTGGCATCATGAGGTAGCCCGGGATAAAGCACAGCGCCACACTTGCTAGGCTCAAGCTTCGCTGTTCGTCGTATCCGATGGGTGATGAGACTCTCTTGATACATCGATACATCAAGGTCTATCCGCAACGCACTCGCCACCAAAGACAACAGGCTCGTATTGCGGATACCCGCTCGTAGGCTACCGATAGAGAACCTATTCTTGCTCCGAATCGCAATTCGCATCATGAGTCTTTCTGCTTAATTATTGTCGATCGATCTCAGCGTTTGAGACCATGTCAGCTCGGATCCACGGGTTTTTTATTGGTCAAGCCGCGAGAAATTCTTTCCAAATTCAGCGCGGTATTGGCTCGAAATCTATACGAAATTCGCTTACTGACATGTTGCTAGAAGTGAGCGTGCGTCTTGCATCTCCAAACACTGACGTGTCAAGCAGCATACCGCTTAGGAACTAGATAACTGCCCGAACGACATAGGTACAAATCATGAATCGAACGATAAATCTTCTCGTAAAACAACTCGTATTAGCATGGATCGCTGCGTCGCTATTTACGGTTTCTAATTTCACCAATGTTCACGCGGGATTGATCGTAAACGGCGATTTTGAGTTGCACAATGTGGGTTTCTCCGGTGATTACGCCTTCACCGAGGGTGTGCAGCCTTTCCCAGGCTTAGGTGGTGGTCAATACAACATCGTTCACAATCCCAGCCCTTTCCATTTTGCGGCCGCAGACTATCGCGACCATACAACTGGCAGTGGCAACATGATGATGGTGAACGCAGACTGGAATCTCCAAAACCTGATTGTTTGGTCTCAGACCGCAACCGTCGAAAAGAATACGATTTATGAATTCTCCACCTGGATATCGACCTGGGCTATGGCAGGTGACCTGAATGTTTCCCGACTCGAGGTCAAGGTTAATGGTGTGTCCATCGGCAAGCACACAGCCCCCAGCAGTCGGGGAGTCTGGGAACATTTCTCAGCATCCTGGGAGTCAAAGAATAATCGATCAGCAACGATTCAAATTTATGAAATCGGAAGGGAAATTGGTTTTCCAGGTGGCGGTAACGACTTTGCTTTAGACGATATCAACTTCCATGCAACTTCAACCGTGGTCCCCGAACCTAGCTCCGTCTTGGTTTTTAGCCTCTGTTTGATTTACTTACGTCGTGCTCGACGATGCTTCTAGCCGAGCGAGAGTATCGATGGCTCGATTCTTTGACTTCGTTTGGGTCATAACCTGCTCGCTTCTACCCCGTCCCCAAATCAATGAGGAGTCTGCACCGTCACCTCATAGTTCCTACCCAGTTGTTCCGTATGTGGTGAAAACGTCTAAAGCGACAAATCGCATCGCGGGACACATGCCGCCCTTTCAGGGCTTGGGTCGCACGGTGGACGCGTGTCCCAGGGCGTTGCCCTGGGCTTTCTCATCTTGCCCCTTTGGGGCATAAACGCCGCGGGATAAATCCCTAGAATTGTTAATCCAGTTGAGGCGTGTCAATTGATCGCAACCATTGATCGTGACCTTTGATCGAGACAATTGATGAGGTGTAACCCATGGTTGCTACCTCAAAGGGCATAAACATCCCCGCACTTGTGCTCGCCCTAGTCCTCGCCGCGTATGTTCTCGACGAGTCGCCATTCTCCGTCTTCTTCGCGCTCAAAGACCACCATGTGCGCTGTCTTCATCTCGATCAGTTCCCCAACTAACTCACTGGCCAGAAGTTCCATTCCGGGATTATGACCTATCGTTAGCACGCTTGCGCTCGAACCGGAGTGCTCGATGTAATTCCTGCGAATCACATCTGGGGCCGCTAAATAAAGCTCATCAAAATACAGGATCTCCGGTAAAGCTTGATCACTGTATTGGGACCAACTCTGCATGAGTCCTTTGAGCGTCTGCTGCGTCCGCACCGCTGAGGAACATAACACTCGCTCCGGTACGTAATCCAACTCAAGGAACTTCTCCCCAAGCAACTTCGCGGCCTTACGCCCTCGTGCGTTCAACGGTCTGTCCTTGTCTCCAAGCGTCGGATCGTTCCAGTCGCTCTTCGCATGCCTGACTAGTATCCAACGCTGCTTGGTCATCGTCTCGTTCCCAAATTAAAAAACATACTTCGTAGCGCTTTATGTTCTGCCGCGACTTTCTATCTTAATCCATCTTTCTAAAATGGTCGTGAGGTGTGCTTTTGAATCGTTAGCTGATTTTTACTTTGAGAGTGTTCTGGTGGCCGAAGAGTTTGACTTCATCATTGTCGGTGCCGGAACCGCAGGTTGTGTGATCGCTCGTAGACTTCTTGAACAGTCGTCTGCTCGAGTATTGCTCGTCGAAGCCGGTCCTGGTTACCCAAGCCTTTTGCTCAATCCACCTCTCCCCGGGATGAACCTGAGAAAACATTATTCTTGGGGACAAAAAAGTATTCCTCTTCCAAAACTTAATAATCGCCAAATCGAATGGCCAATGGGCAAAGTCGTCGGCGGTTCGTCTTCGGTGAACGCGATGATGGTCCACCTTGGACACCCTTCGGACTATGACTCTTGGGAACAAGCCGGGAATCACGGTTGGTCCTTTCGCTCGATGGCTCCCTACTTCAAGAAAGCATTCGGCTTCCTTCCCGCCGACTATTTACCCGACAGCTCGGTAAGCGATCGGGGTGTCTTGAGCCTATCGGAACCAAGATATCGCTCCGGTTTTTCCGAAGCTTTTTTAGATGCTTGCGAAGAAGACGGAATGGTTCGCGAAAAGCCACTTTTCGGATACGCTGCGGATGATGCATCACAAGGTAGTTGCGGTTACTACGCTGTGCTTCAACGCAACGGGGAGCGTTTTGAGACGGCTCGCGGATATTTGTTTCCTGTTCTCAAGCATCCTAATTTGACCATTCGATCTTCAGTCGATGTACGCAGAGTTTTGTTCTCTGCTGATCGTGCCGTAGGAATTGAAACCTCTGAAAATGGCCTTTTGAAAACTGCTTATGCTTCTACCGGTGTAATCCTATGCGCTGGCGTTTTTCAAACTCCCCGGATTCTGCAATGCAGCGGACTTGGTTCTGCACCTATGCTGCAAGCGGCAGGTATCAAACCACTTTTTGATCTTCCCGCTATCGGTTCGAATTTTCATGATCACGTTCGTGTCGGGATGACTTATGCGACGAACAAGGTATCACCGGGCTCGAAGCGGTGGTGGATTCCCCAAGCGATCCGTTATGTGGTAAGCCGCAAAGGTGTTATGGTATCTAACTGCTGCGAGACGGGTGCTTTTTTTCGATCTACCCCTGAAGTTACCGTTCCGGATATCCAGTTAACGACGCACTTTCAAACCTTCGGCTCTAACTCCGCTGTCGCGATCGATGTATGTCACTTGGCTCCGCGAAGCCGTGGCAGCATTTATCTTGATCCTAACGATCCCTACGGTGCACCGTTGGTGGACCCTAATTTCCTAGATGACCCCGAAGATCTGGCGGCTTTCGCTGCTGGCATCTCTCGTGTTCGCTCTATTGTTCGCCACTCGTCATTACGAGAATTCTCCATCCTCGCGGAAACTAGTCCTGGGGATCATGCTCGTGATCCTCAAGCAATAATCGACGCTATTTATCGGACGGCTGACACTTCCTACCATCCTTGCGGTTCGTGCGCTATGGGCCCCGCTGTTAGCTCCAATGATCGTCCTGCTGGTGCTTTGAATAACAACTTACAAGTCCATGGCACTGAGGGTTTATGGGTCGCTGACGCTTCTGCCTTTCCTACCGTACCCTCTGGTAACACGACATGTGTTGTCGTCGTCCTCGCCGAACGTGCTGCTGAACTTATCCTATCTGCCACTCGTTAATCAGCTGCTTGGCTATCAGCAGCTTTGCGTAAACTCGACCGCTCGATCACTTCCAAGTTTCCTAGAGCGGGAACTTTACCGCCCAATTTGGACCTGATGAGTTGAAGCACTTTCGCTGTTAGCTTTCGCTCAAAGACTGGCGCAAGATATTTCTGCATTCGGAAGCTTAGGTAATAAGGCTCATTGGTAAAACCAGCATGAGCTTTGAATCTAGCTAAGGTCTCATTCGCGGGAACGCTTTGTCTACCGACGCACACCATCTGTACTTCTGGCCTTGATATGGCTTCTTTGGAAAAGGTGTAATACAGCAAGTGCGAAGCATACTTTACGGCTGGTTCTACCGCACCTTCGCGTCTGTTCGTTATCAATCCTTCACAGATAGACCCGAAGGTTAAATGAACTAGATAAGCAGCTATCTCGTTTTGATAGAAACATGCGTGAATTCGCAAGTTAGGAATTTTTACTGCTATACTCGCTATCTTTTTCCTACCTTCGTCACTTAGCAAAGGATGGTCGGGATTTAGGCTTTGGCCTCGACGTTGAAGTGTTTCTTGATCGCACCGTTTCCCCAAAGTCTGCCATTCTTCCCAAGTGCATTCGCGAGACTCCAGTTCCTGCGTAGCCTTGTTGACTTGCTGCTTGAATTGCCTTTGAAGGTTTTTCAAGTCGTATGTTTTGTCTCGTAGAGTGTACATAGGCACTACGGTGCCTTCGTTCGTCGCGGTACCATAGACCGCTACGATGCGTCCCATTTTCCCTAAAACTTCACGAACTTCTTTATCGTTCAAATCAGGTAGGATGGTTGTGGGAGTAGCCATCACAGAGAACGATCCGCCATCGAACCAAATGGTTCCCCCTGCGGGTAACGTTCTGTAGCCCCAAGCTTCGTAGAACTCTCGTAGGGCTTCTAAAACCTCTGGTGCTAACGTTGGCTTATTGCTTAGTTCCATCATTGGACCAACTGCCATAGTGCTTCATCGAGCAACGTTTTGGCTATTAACTTAGCCCCGTGAAAACGGCCTTGCTCGGTATGTCGGTTTGGTACGCTTACCACATACGCTTCTGCTGCCACCCCCGCCTTGGTTCCATTCTCGCTGTCTTCGAGAACCAGCATGTTCTTTGGATCTACACCCATCCTTTTCGCAGCTACTTGATAGATATCAGGGTGTGGTTTCCCTTTCCCTACTTCAGCTGCGGTCACTACGAAGTCGAATCGCTCGTAGATCCCTACCATTTGAAGAGCCTTTGTGGCAAAGGACTGGGTGCTGCTCGTCGCCACGCACTTGGGCATTTTACGCGACTCGATGGCTTGTAGAAATTCTTCTACCCCATGCATTAAACGCAACCGTTCTTCGAGAATCCCTTCGAAAATCTCATCGGTCTCTTTTTGCAGTTCCTGCCAAGTATCCGTCAGCCCTTCGTGTTCGATGACTACCCCGAAGGCTTCGGGTGCTGGCAAGCCTATCATGCGTTGCCTTACTTCTTCACGGTACGGCTTGCCTCTGCGTTGCAGCAGTATCTGCCCTACTTCTTCGTATAAGTCTTCGGTGTTGAGCAGAAGGCCATCCATGTCGAATGCCACTGCTTGGATCGTCTTGCTACCCATCGGACGGTTGAAAACCTGTTGGTTGATGTTTCAAGTTGTAGTTTGATACCACGTTGTACCAACAGCGAAAAAACCGTTGTTTGTTTCGCTTGGTTTGCCGAACACTTCTTATAACGTTTCCGCCACCGATCCAACAGGTTTTCCACCCTTGTTTATCACTCGTTTATCCAGTTTTTTACTAGGGCTAATCACCTTCAAGGGGCCTTTTTCAACAGCTTTGACGGCCCCTCTACAACTACAACAATATTTTTAAATATAGATATCTAGAACAGGAACATCCTGTTCGAATCCTTTTTGGACGAATCACTTTCGCCGCATTGTCCAGCCATCTGGAAGGACCGCATCTTTGGTGACGATGCTGATACCATCGCGGACGTAGCAAGGAGCAAAGTCGTCTGAGTCGGTTAACCCAAGATTGTTGACGACTTGGACATGTCTGCCGATCCGAGCATTTTTATCTAGGATGGCTCCTTCTATCCAACTGCCCGCTCCGATCCCTACGCACGGAAGTCCGTCGTTGGCTTTGCGTTGAACTTCATTGGGTGTTTCCATGTAGTCGGCACCCATGATGATGGTGTTCTTAATGGTCACACCTTCACCGATAACGCAACGCAAACCTATAACGCTGTTTTCGATTATAGAGCCTTTACCGATTCTGCAGCCGTCCGCAACGAGCGAAGCGTTGACGGTGGCGCCATCGATCACGGTAGGTGGTAAGAAACGTGGTCGTGTGTAGACAGGACTGTCTGCTGAGAACAAATCGAAAGGAGGATTTGGTTTCGTCAAAGACAAGTTCGCTTCGTAGAAAGCTTTGATAGTACCGATGTCTTCCCAGTAATCATCGAACAGGTGGATTTGGACTTTTCGAGAGCGGATGGCTGCCGGGAAGACTTCTTTGCCAAAGTCGCTGTAATTGGTTTTGTTAAGAACATCGAAGAGAAGTTCTTTGTTGAAGATGTACAAACCCATACTTGCCAAGCAATCGCGACCCTTCGAAGGGATGCCTTGGGCATCAATCCATTCAGGAGTCATAGCGACCATATCGATTTCTTCTTTCGTCTTTGGCTTTTCCAAGAAACCTACGACGCGGCCGGTATCGTCGCAACGCATGATTCCCAAGGCATGAGCTGCCGAGCGGGAGACAGGAATCGAAGCGATGGTTACGTCCGCTTTGGAGTCGATGTGCGTTTGCAACATTTTGCGGTAATCCATGCGATACAATTGATCACCGCTGAGGATTAAAACGTACTTGCAGTTCTGATCATCGAAATAAATAAGGTTCTTGCGGACCGCGTCAGCCGTCCCTTCGAACCAAGCCGTTTCGCTTTCCATAGTCTGCTGGGCAGCTAAAAGCTCGACGAAACCGCCGTCAAAGTTGTCGAAACGGTAGGTTTGGCGAATGTGTTGGTGAAGTGAAACGCTGAGGAATTGCGTAACGACATAAATTTTATTGATGCCGCTATGAAGACAATTACTTATAGGAATATCGATAAGCCTATATTTCGAAGCGAGCGGAACGGCAGGTTTAGCCCGTATTTTCGTGAGTGGGTACAGACGGGTACCTCGACCGCCCCCTAGAATAAGAGAGGTAACGCTTTTCATGTCCAAATTAGCCATCGGATGATCTCCCGCACGAGTTACCCTGATCGTCAGGGCTTACCTAATCATTTTAGCACGTAGGAAGACATCAAGCCCATCCCATTCGTATGAAACACTTTTGGATAACTAAAGTTACTGTCGAGGAATTAACCAAGGAATTGGTGAGTTTTGACTCGGTGAGCCACAGAAGCAACAGAGCGATTTCTGAGCGGGTGGCCGAAATCTTGCAAGACATTGGCTTTGAAGTCGAGTGGATTGAGTACAACGATGTTCAAGGGGTCGGCAAAGTCAGTTTGGTCTGTAAGAGGGATCCGCAGACCGATCCTAAGACCACGGAAAGTGACACAGGTGGGGTAGCGTACATGGCCCACACCGACGTCGTCCCTGTAGATGACTGGGACACAGGTTTTAGTGGGCCATTTGAAGCCGTGGAGAGATCCAACAGGTTGTACGGACGAGGTACTTGCGACATGAAAGGGTCTTTGGCTAGCGCAATCAAGGCGGTTAGCAGGATCGATAGGCAGGAGCAGAAGAAGCCAATCTACTTTGTAGTAAGCTCCGATGAAGAAGTTGGGATGGAGGGAGCTAAGCACATCGACAAGCGGTCGAAGTATTTCGAAGAGATGGTAAACAGGGGATGCGTAGGGATTATTGGCGAGCCGACGGAACTGCAAGTGGTCCGAGCTCACAAAGGGACTTTAGGCTACATCATACGCTCGAAGGGGATCAGTGCTCATACCAGCACAGGTGAAGGGACAAACGCGAACTATGCGTTGATCCCGATCTTGCCAAAGCTCCTTGAACTGCGAGAAATGACGGAGCGAGATTCCGCATATCACAATCAAGCGTTCGATCCACCGACACTCTCTTGGAATATGGTTTTGAGAAACGAGCCTTTGGCGGTCAACGTAACAACGGCTTTAGCAGAGGCGGTGTTATTTTTAAGACCGATGCCAGGGGTGAACGACCAACCGATCGTCGACGCCATCCATTCGCTTTGCAAGGAGCATCAATTGGAATTGATCGAGAAGGGTCGCAATAAGCCTTGGGAAGTAGCAGCACAAGCCGATTGGATTCAGAAGATGCTCCAAATCGTGGGTGGCTCGTCAGCTAAAGCGGTATGTTACGCTACCGACGGAGGGGTGCTTCAACGGCTTGAGCGGATGGTGGTATGTGGGCCGGGGAGTATCGATCAAGCGCACCGCAAAGATGAATGGGTATCGATCGATCAATTAAACAAAGCGGTAGCGATTTACGAACGAGCCTTTCGCGATTGGGCGACCGTTTGATGTTTCGTATTTTGCTGAAGAAGTACATGATCGAGTCGCTGCTCTTGTTTGGAGCGTTGGCTATCGTCTTATTTTTTTTCCCGTGGGTTCGTATTTGGACCATCAGTCAGTTTGAGTTATCCGGTTTTGCACCATTGATCGAGCAATTTAAAGCGTTTGAGAAGTTCTCACCGGTGCCGCTTGAGCAGTTCTTAACGTATCACGGGATCATCGGGATAACTTTTGATGAACCGGTAGTTTTGCTGTGTGTGCTTACGTGGGCCATAGCAAGAGGAACGGACGTCATCAGCGGTGAGCTTGGTCGAGGAACGATGGAATTGCTTTTAGCGCAGCCGATTCCAAGGTGGAAACTGGTCGCTGCCCATGGGGTGATCAGTGTCCTAGGTTTGTTCTTGCTATGCAGTCTGATTTACGCGGGTTTGTCGTTAGGGATCATGACGAATTCCACTCCGATGGCCACGCGAACGACTTGGACTCTGCCAGGTTGGGGGATGGAATTACCGAATCCATTTGTAGAGAAGCAGCAACGGCAAATTCCTTTACGAGAATTGGTAGATCCGTCGACTTTTGTAGCTTCTACGATCAATCTGTTTTCGTTGGGGTATGCGATTTTGGGAATCGCTGTATTGGTAAGCAGCTTTGACCAATATCGATGGCGGTCCTTAGGGATTGTGATCGGACTGTATGTAACGCAGTTGCTGCTGTTTATCTTGTCGAAGTCCACGCCGGGGATGGGGTTTGTAAAGCCCATGACTTTTTTGTCCGCGTACCAACCCGACTGGATGGTACAAGCGATCCACAATGACAAAGGGGTTCAGTGGCGGTTCTTTATGGGCGAAGCAGCCCGAGGGTGGCAAGAGACCTTCGGACCGATGGGGTACATCTCGGTGTTGATTCTCTTAGGATCGATCGCCTATGCGGCCGGGTTCTATCGGTTCCAAACCCGCGACTTACCAGCACCAAACTGATCGCTAATTACTCTTGTTGAGGGATCAGTTCCAAGCAGACTACACGGTTCGCTCCGCGAACGAATAGTAAGCCGTGTGAGAGAACCGGTGGAGCCCAACTCGGTGGCTCGATAAGAGGCTCTTGGCTTGCCGGGTCAGTCAACAATTGTAAATCCATTTCCGAGAGGACTTTCCACTCGTTATCGTCAAGAGAGTAGAGTTGAAGCTTGCCGAATTCGCCGAGCCAAAGCCAATGGCCTTCGACAAGCAGTCCGGTACCGCGATCGCGGTTGCGGTGACTCCAGACGATCTTCGGTGGAACTCCTTCGGTTAGCTCAATGCAACGGATATCGGTATCCGGAGGATTTCTACCGCTGCTTGCGTAGAGTCTGTTGTTATGGAGAAGAGGAGTGTTCCAATGGGTTCTCATCGCTTGGCTCGATCGGCCACCGGAGTCTTTCCACAATAGACTCAGCGCGTTGTCTTTCCATTCAAGCAACGCGCTTCCTATTTCGTAAGCTTCCGAGATGAATATTTTATTGTCGAAGACAACGGGGCTGGCCGCGTTGACGCTCTCTAACATCGCTGCACGCCAAGAGTAGAAGGCTTCGCCAGTTCCATCCTTTGCTTTAAAGACCAACAGCCCCTCACGCATTAACGATACACAGTAATCTTCTCCTGAAAGAGATGCGATGACAGGTGCGGAGTAACTTGCGAGATAGTTTCCTACTCGGTAAACCTCCTTGCCGGTTTTCTTGTCGAGAGCGACCATCCCTGATCCGTTCGGCTTGGCGTTAGGAAGGTCATTGATCGAAGGTTCCGATTTGATGAATCCTTGCGCGGGGCTTCCTCCAACCATCGTGATCAATAAATCACCGTAGACCAAGGGTGTGGCGCCGACGCCGAAGAAGTTCGGGACAACGCCATAATCTTTGCTCAATTCCCGTTTCCAGAGTTCTTTACCGGTGAAGATATCGATACAAGCCAACCGGCCCGTGACTCCATAAACATAGACGTTTTTCTCATCGACAAGTGGACTTGCGCGTGGGCCATCGTTGTAGCCATACTCGTCGCGGTAGACCACTTTCGCTTCCCACTTCCATAGCTCCTCCCCTGTTTCCGCAACGTAACAAGTAAGTCGTTCTACATCACCATGGCGATCGAATTGAAACCAGCGTCCTAAAGCGGCAACACCATTGCCGTACCCGGTACCGGTTTTCTTAGACCAAAGGATTTTTAAACCTTGTTTTGGCCATTCCTTCAGGATTCCCGTTTCGGAACTTTTCGAATCGTAGTGAACCCCAAGCATGCGAGGCCAGTCTTCTCCACTGGTTCGTTTCCACAACGAGGTCTGCTGGGGTGTAGGAGGTGGATCTTCCAACCCTCCAAATGGTCCTTCAATACTCGCAGCAGAGTACATCTCGCTCCGAGAATTTCCCAAGAAATACAGTGCGAATCCGGCGAAGCCCAAAAATAGCCCTAGGAAAAGCCACAATATGATATGCTTCGGACGATGGGTGTAGTTTTTCTTGCTGGCAAGCATGAACAACGACCTACGGGCGTCAGAAGGGATTAGGAAAAGATGGAAGACTTAGTGATTACCGAGTATTTGACGATTCCGAGCGGTGAACTGCAAGCGGTTTTTTCGCGAAGTGGGGGGCCGGGTGGCCAAAATGTCAACAAAGTAAATACCAAAGCGACGCTGATTTGGGACCTGAATACGACTCAAGTAATCTATCCCGGGACAATGATACGCCTCAAAAACCTCGCGGGAAACCGGATCACCGACGAAGGTTATTTAAAACTTCATTGCCAAGTTCACCGGGAACAATCGCGGAACCTCCAGGCTTGTAGAGACTTGCTGCGACAACTGATTCTGGCTGCCTTGCGACCGGTGGTCGAGCGCAAGCCGACACGGCCGACGGCAGGAGCGAAACGCAGGCGACTGGCGGAAAAAAAGAACACCGGGGAGAAAAAACGCAATCGAAGCGACCGGTTTGAGACGTAGGAGTTTTGAAACACAGAGGCACAGAGGCACAGAGGCACGGAGAAATACAGGAATTTGAGGGTGGAGAGTGAACGGAGGAGAGTGGACACTTAAGAGTGGATATTGAACGATGGAGAGTGGAGAAATAGATTTGAAGCGACATAGTAGTAAAGAGATGCGATACAGTAGCAAAGAGATAGAGTAGAACCAGGATGAAGTAGTACAAAGAAGCAGTAGTGCAAAGATTCAGTCGGAAAATGGACTTGGCCCTTAAAAACTCCGTGCCTTATAGCTTATCCCCAACCTCCCGGCGTTCAGCGGTTGCTCTAGCCGTGCCCCTCACAGGCATCGGCGCAGAGCAGCTGCGGCCAGAACGCCGGCGCACGGTTTTTCGACCATTCTTTTCGGCTTTAACTAAGATTGAAGAAGTCGACCCGGGGCGTCACGAATTACAGTGCCTGCCCTTTTAAAGGCTCCACAGAGAGCTTCGGACGCCCCGGTTTCCTTTGATCACCGACGGATCACTCAGATGTTGCCCTTCAGACTCGTCTATAAGGCCTCCGCACGATCAAAGGTTCGACTTTTCCGACTCGTGTCTACTCTAACTGGAGAGAAATCCAATGTCCAATTCAACGGGATATGCTTTTTTCGTCGGCATCGATTGGGCTGATTCAAAGCATGATGTAGCCGTCTATTCAACCGCTAAGGGGACCAATAAGGTTTTTATCATTGAACACTCGACCGAAGCGATTGATGCTTTTATTTCTGAACTGCTCGCCGAGGCTAAAGGAGCGCCCATTGCGATCATCCTTGAACAGTCTAAAGGTTCGCTTATGCACGCGCTGATGCTCAGGGATAACGTCGATCTCTATCCGATAAACCCAAAGCAATTCGCCTCCTATCGTGAGAGCTTTCGAACCACCAAAGGCAAGTCTGACAAAAATGATGCACTACTGCTGGCCAGACTGCTTTATGAAAGACACAAGCAGCTCAGAGTCTGGAAACCAGAGGACGAAAACACACGTCTAATCGCACGTCTGTGCTCGAGGAGGCGAGTCTGGGTCGAGCAACGAACCACACAGGGACAACGCCTGTTAGACCTTGTAAAATCCTACTTTCCCGTGCTACTGAAGCTTGCGAAATCAAAACTCTACGACAGCCCATTGCTTCTTGAAATCCTCAGGAAATGGCCTGACCCTCGAAGGCTAAAAAGGGCCAATCCGGAGTTGTTAGCAAAAGTGATCGCTAGCCATGGGGTCAAAAATCAAAGCAAGCTAGAGAAAATCATCGCTTGCTTGAAAAAGGCACCCATTCATTCAAAAGACAAGTCACTACTGACCGTCTCAGCGATCGAAGCCAGGTACCTCAGCAAGCAACTGACAGCGAATCAGGAACTGATCGCTCAGCTCGATCAGGAAATCAAAGCGGCACTCGCCAAGCATCCGGACAAGGAGTTATTTACGTCCCTGCGGGGTGCAGGCAACGCGCTCGCGCCTCGACTCCTCGCCGCTTTCGGAACCGACCGTACACGATTCAAAAACGCCGAGGAAGTTGCCTGCTACGTCGGGGTAGCACCAGTCACCAAACAAAGCGGTAAAAGCTGCTTAGTGGTACGCAGGCGAGCGTGCAACAAGTACCAATTACAAACCTTTCACGAATTCGCCAGCGCAGCAGCGAAATGGTGTACATGGAGTAATGCGTACTACAAGATGCATCGCGAGAAAGGGATGAAACGCCACGCAATCCTCCGGAAGCTCGCTTACCGGTGGATCCGAATCCTATTCCGCGTGTGGAGTACCAGAACGGCATTCGATCCCGAGCGATACATTCGTTCACTCTTGGCAAAATGCCCCGAAATCAAACCGTATTTATCAGCCTAAAAAAGTTGAAAAAACCTCAAAAAACACTTGCCGAGAACTCAGATGTCTCTGTGTTTCAAAAAAGATCCCCGCTTCAAAAAAGCCCCGGATTGAAACGTTTAAAGTTTTTTAAGGTATTCGAGCAGATCCGCGACGTCTTGAGGTTCCTTACCATCGAGCAACCCGGAGGGCATTAACGAATCGTTAGAGCTGATTTTCTCCGCGATGGAATCGGCGTTGATCCGGTATATCGAGCCGTCGGCTCCTTGAAGAGTAACGCCGTCTGCGGCGTTGTAGATCATCAGCCCGGTAATGACTTCATCGTCGATCGTTCGAACACGCATCGTGCGGTAGCGGTCCGGTACGTCTCGACTTGGTTCGTAGATCGCGCGGAGCAGATCCAATGTCACGAATCGCTTCGCGACCCCAGTAAGGGGTGGGCCCAAGGCGCTCTGGCCGCCGTGGCACAATCCACATTTCGCTTGATATAACACCTGCCCCCGGTCTGCATCTCCTTGAAGACCTTTGATCGAGTCGGCAAGCCCGACGAGGTCGACAGGATTCGAGGGAAGGATCAAGTTCGCTCGTTGAGCTGGATTGAGCAGTGAGGATAGGTACGGCTCCCAGTCGCTCCAAGTATCGGTCGATGGAGGAGGAGGTTGAGAAGCTTCGTTAGCAGCTAATCGAGTGCGTTGCAGGACGGCGGGGGTTGGCAGGGATAGACTGGTATTGAGGCAAGCGGATACGAGTTTCGCCAAGATCGGAAATTCGCGGGTGGCTTGCTCAGGTGCAAGGGTTTGTTTTTGTGGTAGGGACTCGAGGGCTTTCCAAGCGCTGTTCCAAGCGGCACGGTCGTCGGATTCAAGGGTGTGAACGTATAGTTCATATTCTTCATCTTGAGGATTTGCCGCTAGAAGATCGATGCACAGTGCACGGGTATTATTTGCGGCAGCACCTTTGATCAGGGTGGCGCGCAGTTCGGGTTCAAGCTTTGCATCATCGAGCTTACCGTTTGCCGGTTTTACATTTGCGAGGTTATCGAGGTTGTTTTTCAAAGCGAATTTCACAACCGGAACGATCCATTGGTCGGGTGGTGTGTTCTGAAGATCGCGAAGGATTCGCTCGCGGATTATGTTTTGAATGTCTTGTGAAAAGGATTGGATGACGACCAAATCGTCGGCTTCGATCGTTTGAGTTTTTGCCGCATAAGCAGCTCCGACAGCTTGATCGCGCATCAATAAAGCAGCGATTAATTGTTTGATTCGAGTCGGCCATTGGTTATCGGTGTAGAGTCCACGGCCGCGAATTTTCTGGATTAGTTCACAGAGGGCTGTAGCGGTCTTCATCGATTGCTCTTCAGAGCGAGGGCTTCCGCACTGCGCGGCGCAGCAGAGCATATGAAGGTCCGAAGTCGGGTGGCTCGATTCGTTGATTTGACCCAAGGCGTATTCAAGCATTTTTGGATCGGTGGGTTCGAACATCGCCATGGTACGAATCGCTTCGGCTTGCACGCCGACTTGTCCCGTCCGTTCGGCTTGTTGAGCAAAGTACAGCGCCCACTTGGCCCAGCTATTGCGAGTCTCTTCATTCATCCGAAGTGTATGTACCGCGCGGTAGCCGTCGAGGGAATCGGCAGGAGCGTCACCTTGGAGTGGCAGATTCTTTCGACGATCTCCCAATACCGTTTGCATGATGGTCAAACATTCCATTTGATCGCGAGAAGTGAGTTGATCGCGATTCGAATCGATCCAGCTAGAGAAGGACTCAAGCAACGGAATATCGAGGTTGTCTTTGGCAGGGCCGAAGAGCAAGTTAGCAGCTTGTACATCAAGTTTGTCAGCGATTTGCTTGCTCGTTGGTGGTTGATTGGTGCGAGTAAGTGCCCATAAGTAGGAACGTCGCAGAGCGTTGCCGGCAGGATCGTCAGAGACGACTAAAGAAGTCCAGTTCGACATAGGCCATCGACGGATACCGAGGGCTTCGATCCGATTCCTCAATTCGGAGCTACCCAAATGGGCATCCCAAGGGGTGTGTTCGTCGGGGATTTCCGTAGCCGAAGGGATATTCAAAGAAGTGAGTTCGCGGAGAATTTTTGGTTCATCCGGGGCGTTTATGACGCCGCGTCCAAGGAGCCACCATACTGCGTTTCGCACCGATGGCGACGTCGACTTGGCCCCTTTCAACAACGTGTCGCTTGAAAGACGCGAACCGATGCGGGTAAGGATATGAGCACCGCGTTCGCGCCAGCGAGCGATTTCGGTCGGGTCGGCTTCAGGAGCCCATTGGCCGGCCACAAAACGGGCAAGCAGATCGAGCGTTTGACCAGTGGCCATCGGACGCCAAGTAGTCTCGGACCAACTATCCCAGGGGCAAGGTGCGGTTAGTAGGGCTGCGAGCTGCTTAGCCGTTTGGCTTGAAATATTCCCTGTAGGGGTTTTCGACTTCTCAAGTTCAGCAGCTAGTTTGTCCGCAGGATTGCTTGGTGGGTTCGCAACATCGGAACGTTGAGGATGGATCCGATAGATAGCTCCGGTGGTGCCACGCCCGCCGACACTAACGAGAAGACTTCCATCGGGAGCGACGCAGATATCGGTGGGAGCAAAGCCGATACTGCCTGATGGTTGCATAAAAATCTCGGAGGGGAGCCGATCAGGAATACGTTCGCTTGGTGGCAGATTCTCTGACGGGTAAACAGCGAGCACACGTCCGAAGGTCCAGTCGAGGACGAAGGTTGCATCGTGATATTTCTTAGGAAAAGTGTGGTGATGATACACTGCGACCCCTGTTGGGGATCCACGACCGAGTCGAGCTAGGGACATCGGCATCGTGATTCGGTAATCATCATCTTTCCAAGCAGGACCGCACCAGCCCGCATCGGAACCGGGGCCGAGTGCCAGGACACGCGTTGGGCGATACCAAGGCAACGTGGCTTCTCGCTCGTCATCGGAGTCATACGTTACGATCTGTCCGTCTGGTAGGAAATCGAAATCGTAGCCGTTGCGAAGGCCGTGAGCCCAGACACCCCGTTTCGTAAAATCAG
>Ga0255127_1000493_pt1 | contig 20149 bp, 20 predicted proteins | sample Law_Miss_RepB_8d_FD_188555 | JGI IMG/M metagenome (GOLD analysis project Ga0255127, IMG submission 188555) | Freshwater microbial communities from St. Lawrence River, New York, United States - Law_Miss_RepB_8d | ecosystem: Environmental > Aquatic > Freshwater > River | place: USA: New York...
GGAGGCCGATCTGGTCATCAGCGCCACCGGCGTCAAGCCCAACATCGGTTTCCTGGAGAACTCCGGCGTGCGCTGCCTGGTGGGGGTGCTCACCGACGAAACCCTGCAGACCAACGTGCCCGGCATCTACGCCGCGGGCGATTGCGCCGAGGCCTTTGACAAGGTCAGCGGCAAGACCATCGTCAGCGCTATCCAGCCCAACGCGGCCGAGCAGGCCCGCGTGGCCGCGCTCAACATGGTGGGCCGCAAGACCGAGCTCAAGGGCGTGACGCAGATCAACGTGCTCGACACCCTGGGCCTGATCTCCAGCAGCTTCGGCAACTGGGAAGGGCTGCCTGGCGGGCAGGGCGTGGAGCTGACCGACCAGGCCGGCCACAAGCACCTGAGCCTGCAGTTCAAAGACGACCTGCTGGTGGGCTGCAACAGTGTGGGCTGGACCGAGCACGTGGGCGTGATGCGCGGGCTGGTGGAAGGCCAGGTGCACCTGGGCGAGTGGAAAGACCGCCTGCTGGCCGACCCGACCCGCCTGATGGACGCCTACCTCGCCAACGCGCAGGGGCAGGGGCATTGGAGTGGCGCGGCCGATGAGCGCCGCCGCTGAGGCAACATCCTGGCCATGCAAATCACCTTCAAGCTCTTTGCCACGCTGACCGACTACCTGCCGCCTGAGGCACGGCGCGGCAACCAGCTCACGCTGGACGTGCCGCCCGACGCGCCCATTGCCCGCATCATCGAGCCCTACGGCCTGCCGCCCAAGCTGGTGCACCTGGTGCTGGTGAATGGCCGCTACATCGCGCCCGAAGCCCGCGCCACCACCACGTTGCAAGAGGGCGATGTGCTGGCCATCTGGCCGCCCATCGCCGGCGGCTGAGGCGGCCGGGCGAGCCATGCAATCCCACTACCCCGAGCGCTTCGAGCGCGACATGGGCTGCACCGAGGCCGACTGGCAGCGCTGGCTGCCCGCCGCCATTGGCGAACACCCGTGGCGGCAAGACGGCACTCAGGCGAAGGTAGACCTGCCCGGTGGCGCGCTGGTCTTGCGCTGGACCGTGCAGCCACCGCGCGTGATCGCACTGGTGCGCTTGCCGGTGTTGCGCGTGGGCTTCGCGTTCGCGGGCGTGGACGCCGACCAGCGCCAGCGCTTCATGAAGCGCTTTGACCTTTACATGCAGCGCGGTGGGGGCTAGGTTCCACCGCCTTTCCATTCAGCGATTGGGGCAATCGTAGGGTGCGGCCTCGCCGCGCGCCCAGCACAGCGCACTGGCCTTGGGGTGCGGGCGCGGCAAGCCCTCGCGGTCCAGCCGCACCACCCGCGTGCGCCAGGCGCGCACGCCCGTGGCGTCCAGTTCCAGGCGCAGCAGCCAGCCGGTTTTCTGCGGCTCTTCGCTGAAGCCGTCAAACACGAAATTGCCCAGGCTGTAGACGATGGGCTTGCCCGCGTGGACCTCGACGTCTTGCGTGACGTGTGGGTGCCCGCCCACCACCGCGTCCGCCCCCGCCTCGATCATCAGCCGGGCCAGGGCACGCTGCCGGGGCGCGGCCAGCGGCTCGTGTTCCCAGCCCCAGTGCATGAACGGAATCACCAGGTCGGCCCGGTGCACCGCGCGCGCCCGCGCGATGTCGCGCGTCACCTGCTCGTTCTCGCTCCAGGCGATGCCCGGCTGGTCCACGTCGGCCTCGAAGCTGCGCGGCATGAACTCGTTGTAAGCCAGTAGGGCCACGCGCAGGCCGTTGCGCTCAACGATCAGCGGCTCGTGTGCCTCGGCCAGGGTGTGTCCGGCGCCGAAGCGGCGAATGCCGGCCGCGTCCAGGCGCCGCAAGGTGTCGGCCAGCGCCACCGGGCCGTAATCGCCCGCGTGGTTGTTGGCCAGGCCCACCGCGTCCACGTGCCGCGCAAGCGGCTTCAGCACCCGCGGGTGCGCGCGAAAGGTGTAGGGCTTGCCCGACACCGGCTGCCCGGTGGTGGCCACAATGGCCTCCAGGTTGGCCACGCGCACATCGGCGTCACGCAGCCAGTGCGCCACGTGGGCGAAGGGGTCGCGGCCGCTGCGCACCACGCGGCCGGGCGTGTCGTCCAGCATCACGTCGCCCACGAACGCGATGGTGAACTGGCGCGACCCGGGTGTCCTGGCTCCTCCTGTCTGCGCCCCCGCCAGCGCGCAGGCCAGCGCCGCCAGCAGGCCCAGGCACCAGGGCGCGAGGCGCCTCATGGTCGGCCTCCGATCCAGTGGCACTCAAACTGAAACTGCCGCTCCATGCGCCGTGCGTACACCCACTGCACGCCGGTGAGCGTGGGCTGGCCGAACGAAGCCGCCACCATCTCCCGCGTGTAGCTCACCTGGTGCAGCACCAGCCGCCCGGCCTCGTCCACCTCTTGGGTGTAGAGCTTCACGTGGTCGATCGCCTGGCCGCTCGCGTCGGCCACCACCACCGCCTTGAAGCGGAAGCGGTCGTTCAGCGTGACCGGCTTCACCGTGTAAGGGTCTGGCGTGGGCACGGCATCAAGCGTGAGGGAGGTGTTGTCGCTCTCCAGCTGGCAGCGCAGCGTGGGCAAAGCGTTCGCCGCCGTGGCCGGTGCCGCGAGGCAGAGGGCGCTCAGTGGGCCGAGCAGCCAAAGGATCGTCAGTGGTCGCATCGGCCGATGGTATCGGCCCGCCCTGACGCCAGATTGAGGGGTTTACGCCAGTGCCGCCACCGTGCGCAAGCCCAGCCAGGTCAGCAGCAGCGAACCCAGCAGGTGCACCGACGCCAGGCCCACGGCCATGGCCAGCCGGCCCTGCTGCAGCAGCGTGACCACTTCGATCGAGAAAGTGGAAAAGGTGGTGAGGGCGCCCAGAAGGCCGGTGACGATGGCAAGGCGCCACAGCGGGTCAATGTGCGGATTGGACGTGAAGATCGCCACCGACACCCCGATGGCATAGGCGCCGATGGCGTTGGCCGCCAGCGTGCCCCAGGGAATGAGCGCGCCGGGCGTGCTCAGCCACAGCCCCAGGCGCCAGCGCGCCAGCGCGCCCAGGCAGGCGCCCACGCAAATGGCCAGCACGGAGGGCAGGGCGGTCATGGGGTGGCCTCAGCGCGATCAGAAGGGTGGGTCGTCCGCCACCACCACCGAGCCCTCGGGCTTGGCGGCAAGTGCCGTGGCGCTCTCTTGTACGGCGGGTGCCGAGCCCGGCGCCTGCTCGCCACCCAGTGCCTCGATCAGTGCGGGAATGAGCTGGCGCAGCTCGCCCGTGCTCAGGGCCACATCGGTGTCGAAGCCGCTTTCGTCGTCGCTGGGGCGGTCGTCGAACACGCCCTCCAGAAACGCCACCTTCTTGAGTTGCGTGGCCTCGGTCAGCGTGAAGCCGATGCGACCTTCCCAACTCATGGCCAGGCGGGTGGGCAGCTTGCCTTCGGCGATGTGTTGGCGCACCTCGTCGGTGAGCAGGTGGTGCCGGGTGAAACGCACCACCGATTTTTCTTCGTCGCTTGAGCGCAACTCGCACTCGCGCTCCACCGCGAAGCCGCCGGGCCATTCTTCGTCGGACGCGGCGGTGAGGCACTGCGTCATGAGCGCCTGAGGCGTCACGGCGGTGTGCAGCGGGGTGAGGCTCAGGCCGTCGAAGGCGCGGATCAGTGCCGTCACCACTTCGTCGATCTTGCCCTGGCTGCTGGCGTCGGTCACCAGAAAGCCATTTTCCAGGTCCAGCCACACCCAAACCGTTTGCTGCCGCGCAAAGGCCTGGGGCAACAAGGCCAGCAGCGCGTCTTCGCGCAAGGCCTTGGTTTCCTTCTTGCCGGGCTTGCGGCCGGTGGTCGCCTCAATGTGGTCCGCTTCTTCCTGTGCCTTCTTGCGCACCACCGAGCCAGGCACGCCCTTGGTCTCAATCATCAACTTCAGAATGCGCTGGCCGTTCACGGCCTCCACCAGCGGGCCATGGGCCTCGCCGCGGGGCTCGATCCAGCCCACGGCCTTGTCCTGCGTGGCCGAGCAGGGCACGAAGCGGGCGGGGTCGATGGCCGATTCCATCTCGGCCAGCGTGGGCGCCCAGTCGGGGCCCACGCGGTAAATCGTCACGTTCTTGAACACGTCGCTTTTCCAGACAACAAAAAACCCTGCCCGGGTACCCGGGCAGGGTTGGCATCTTAGGCGATGCGCCGAATCACATGCGCGACGGCATCCAGGTCACCAGGCCCGGGAACCAGTAGAGCAGCAACAGGGCCAGCACCATCACGAAGAAGTACGGCATGCACGCCTTGGCAATCCAGGTGATCTCGCGCTTGGTCATGCCTTGCAGCACGAACAGGTTGAAGCCCACGGGTGGCGTGATCTGCGCCATCTCCACCACGATCACGATGAAGATGCCGAACCAGATCAGGTCGATACCGGCGGCCGTCACCGTCGGCAGGATCACGCCCATGGTCAGCACGATCATTGAGATGCCGTCCAGGAAGCAGCCCAGCACGATGTAGAAGATGGCCAGCGCGATCAGCAAGGCCCCGGGCGACAAGCCCAAGCCGTTCACGAACTCGGCCAACTGCCGGGGCAACCCGATGTAGCCCATGGCCAGCGTCAGGAAGGCGGCGCCGCACAGGATGAGGCCGATCATGCAGTACAGCCGCGTGGCGCCCAGCAGGGCCTCCTTGAAGCTGGTCCAGTTCAGCGAACCTTGTGCCGCCGACAGGATGAACGAGCCCACCACGCCCACGGCGGCGGCCTCGGTGGCCGTGGCAATGCCGCTGTAGATGGTGCCGATCACACCGCCAATCAGCAGCACCACCGGGATCAGGTGCCGCGATTCATTGAGCTTCTGCAGGAACGTGAGCTTGCCCTCGCTGCGCGGCACCTTCTCATTGTTCACGAGCGCCCAGACCACCAGCGAGCCGCTGAACAAGGCCGCCAGCATCAGCCCTGGGATCACGCCCGCCACGAAGAGTTTGGCAATGGACACCTCTGCCGCCACACCGTACACGATCATGATGATCGAGGGCGGGATCAGCAGACCCAGTGTGCTGGCGCCACCCAGCGAACCGACGATCTTCTCAGCCGGGTAGCCGCGACGCGTCAGCTCAGGGATGGTCATCTTGCCGATGGTGGCGCAGGTGGCTGCCGACGAGCCCGACACCGCCGCAAAGATGGTGCTGCCCAGGATGTTGGTGTGCAGCAGCCGGCCCGGCAGCGCGTTCACCCAGGGTGCCAGACCCCGGAACATGCTTTCGGACAACTTGGTGCGGAACAGGATTTCGCCCATCCAGATGAACAGCGGCAGGGCGGTGAGCGTCCAGCTGCTCGACGCGCCCCAGATGGTGATGGCCATGGCGTCGCCACCCGAGCGGGTGGAGAACAGTTCCATGCCGATCCAGGCCACGCCGGCCAGCGTCAGGCCGATCCAGATGCCGCTGCCCAGCAGCGCGAACAAAAACAGGATCAAGAGTCCTGTGACCAGCAGTTCATTCATGTCGGGTCTCCTCGCTGTGGTGGCTGCGGCGGTTCTGCCACTCAAGCACCCACTCATCGATCAGGGCGATGACCAGCACAGTGGCGCCGATGGCCATGAACATCTGCGGAAGCCATAAGGGCGTGGCGTCGTTGCCTGTGGAAATGTCGTGGAACTGATGCGACTGCATCACCAGGCGCCAGCTGTATAAGGCAATCAGGGCGCTCAGGGCGCTGCCCACCAGCAGTGCCCAGAGTTCCATGACCTTGCGGCCGGCACCGGTGAGCTTGCCAACGATGAGGGTGACACGGATGTGCTCGCCCCTTTTTAAGGTGTGGGCCAGCGCCAGGAAGCCGGAGGCCGCCATGGCGTAGCCGGCGTAGGCGTCGGTATCCCAATGGTTTTGATGGCACCAGCGCCGTGCAAACGCACATGACCAACTCGCGCCTCACCGACCCCGAGGTGCTGGAATTCCGCTACCCGGTTCGTTTGGACAGCTACGGCATCCGCCCAGGCTCGGGTGGGGCCGGGCGCTGGCGTGGTGGCGATGGCGCAATCCGTCGCATCCGATTCCTGGACCAAATGACTGCCAGCATCCTGTCCAACGGACGCACGCACGGCGCATTCGGCATGGCCGGCGGTCAGGCAGGGGCCGTTGGCATCAACCAGGTGGTTCGCGCCGATGGTCGCGTGGAGCCGCTGGGCCACATCGCCCAGGTGGAGATGGGCGTGGGTGATGTGTTTGAGATCCACACCCCAGGTGGTGGCGGATTCGGATCGCCTCAAGCTTGACGGCTGATCGCTGACGGGGTTTCCCTGTCAACCCTGAGACCACTGTCGGTGGCCTCAGGGTTTTTTTACAGCTCTTCCACGCGGCGGGCTGGGTAGCTGTCCCAAGTTTGGCAACCCGGACACTGCCAGAAGTGCCGCTGGGCTTCAAAGCCGCATGCAGCGCAGCGGTAACGCTTCTGGGGCGCACTGGCTTGTTGAAGTGCTCGGGTCACGGGGGCGGGCATTTGTCGATCGGCCTCAGGCTCTGCTTCCAGCCAGGCCGTGGCCATAACCAAGGAGGCTTCCCGGTTCAGGTGTCCCAGGAATTGTTGGCGTGCCTCCTCCGGCCCTGGCTGAAGACTGGCCAGAGCCTGGGTGACATCAATGGAAGGCCCGCGGGCGTCTGCGGCCTGCAAGATGGGCAGCACGTCTGCAACGCGGTTGGTCTGCTGGGCCAGCTCCACCATCCGACCCGCCGCCAGTGGCAGGTGTTGCGGCGAGTGGCGCTCGAGCACAAGCAACTTGTCCAAAGCCGAGGAGGCTTTGCCCTCCTGTGCATCCAGCGCTGACAGGCTCATCCAGCCCCGTGCCAGTTGGGGCGAAGCCGAGACCGCCTGTTCCAGCAAGGCTCGTGTTCGAGTCAGGTCACCTTTGCGGTGCGCCAACTCAGCCTCTTCGCACAGGAAATGGGCCAGGCGGGTGGCATAACTGCCGGGGTCGGCTGCATCCAGCTTGCGGGCGATGGCCTGAGCACGGGGCCAGTCGCGTGAGCGCTCGTAGATGCCGAGCAATGCCATGCTGGCCTCGGTTTCGTGGTCGGAACCTTCGAGCTTTTGCAAGGCCACTTCTGCCCGGTCGAGCAGGCCTGCCTTGAGGAAGTCCAGGGCCAGCGCATATTGCGCGCGGTCGCGGTCTTTCTGGCTAAGGTCCGCGCGAGAGATCAGGTGTTCATGCACGCGCACGGCGCGGTCGTAGTCGCCGCGACGGCGAAACAGGTTGCCCAGGGCGAAGTGCAATTCGGCGGTGTCCGGGTCGCCCTGAACTGCCTCGATGAAGGCGTCGATGGCCTGGTCTTGTTGCTCATTGAGCAGGTGGTTCAGGCCGCGAAAGTAGGCCTTGGGGGCTTGGCGGCCTTCAATGCGCCACTGGCGCAAGTCCAGTCGCGAGGCCACCCAACCCAAGGCGAAAGCCAGTGGCAGTCCCCACAGCAGCCACGTGAAATCAAAGTCCATGGGGGCGGTCAGGCTCGTTGGGCATCAGGGAGGTGTCGCTTGCATCGCCCAGGCTCCCGCCGGCGGCATGGCGAGAGCGCTTGGCGCGCAGCCACAAGGGCACCATCACGATGACACCCAGGAACACGCCGACAAGCACCGACAAGAGAACCACCAGGACCAGTGGTGCCTGCCAGCTCACGCCGAAGAAAAGGTGCAGGGTGACGTTGTCCTGGTTGTTCAGCGCGAACGCGAACAGCGCAAAAAAAATGGCTGCATTGAGCAGCCACATCAGGTATTTCAAGGCTTCCCCTTTGTGGTGGGGGAATTGTAGCCAGTGGGTCTCAGGCGGGGGACTGAGGATCGCGCCCCAGAATCTGCGCCGTTCGAGCGTCCACCTGCTCGCGCAGTGCCTTGCCCGGCTTGAAATGCGGCACCCGCTTCTCAGGAATCATGACGCTTTCGCCCGAGCGGGGATTGCGCCCGATGCGAGGAGAGCGGCGGTTGACCGAGAAGCTGCCGAAGCCCCGGATCTCGATCCGATGTCCTTTGACCAATGCCTCTCCCATCGCGTCCAGAATGGCCTTGACGGCGAACTCTGCGTCGCGGTGGGTGAGCTGGCTGAACCGGGTGGCCAGGGCCTCAACGAGGTCGCTACGGGTCATATCTGAAAAGGAATAGCGCTCAATGAAACGGGGGCGGAAGAGAGGGCTTTTGGGGCCCTTCTCCAACGCCCCCGGCTAGCGGTGACAGGGTCAGTTGTTGCTGTTGTCCAGCTTGGCGCGCAGCAGGGCGCCCAGGCTGGTGGTACCGGCGTTACCCGTGTTCTGGTTCAGGCTGGCCATGGCTTCCTGCTGGTCGGCGGCGTCCTTGGCCTTGATCGACAGCTGGATGTTGCGGGTCTTGCGATCCACGTTGACCACCACGGCGGTGACTTCGTCGCCTTCCTTGAGCACGTTGCGAGCGTCTTCCACGCGGTCACGAGCGATTTCGCTGGCGCGCAGGTAGCCGATCACGTCTTCGCCCAGGTCGATTTCAGCGCCCTTGGCGTCCACGGTCTTGACCTTGCCGGTCACCACGGAACCCTTGTCGTTGACCGACACGAAGGTGGTGAACGGGTCGCCGTCGAGCTGCTTGATGCCCAGGGAGATGCGCTCGCGCTCCACGTCGATGGCCAGCACGATGGCTTCGACTTCCTGGCCCTTCTTGTAGTTGCGCACGGCGGTTTCGCCGGGTTCGTTCCAAGACAGGTCGGACAGGTGCACCAGACCGTCAATGCCAGCGGCCAGGCCCACGAACACGCCGAAGTCGGTGATGGACTTGATCGGGCCCTTCACGCGGTCACCGCGCTTGGTGGACTCGGCAAACTCGTGCCAGGGGTTGGCCTTGCACTGCTTCATGCCCAGGGAGATGCGGCGCTTGTCTTCGTCGATGTCGAGCACCATGACTTCGACTTCGTCGCCCAGCGACACCAGCTTGGACGGGGCCACGTTCTTGTTGGTCCAGTCCATTTCGGACACGTGCACCAGACCTTCAATGCCGGGCTCGAGCTCGACGAAGGCGCCGTAGTCGGCGATGTTGGTGATCTTGCCGAACATGCGGGTGCCTTGCGGGTAGCGGCGGCTCACGCCCAGCCACGGGTCGTCGCCCATCTGCTTCAGGCCCAGCGAGACGCGATGCTTCTCGGTGTCGAACTTGAGGATCTTGGCGGTGATTTCCTGGCCAGCCTGCACCACTTCGCTCGGGTGGCGGACACGGCGCCATGCCATGTCGGTGATGTGCAGCAGACCGTCGATGCCGCCCAGGTCAACGAACGCACCGTATTCGGTGATGTTCTTGACCACGCCGTGCACGATGGCGCCTTCCTTCAGGGTGTCCATCAGCTTGGCGCGCTCTTCGCCCATGGAGGCTTCCACCACGGCGCGGCGGCTCAGCACCACGTTGTTGCGCTTGCGATCGAGCTTGATGACCTTGAATTCCAGGGTCTTGTTTTCGTAGGGGGTGAGGTCCTTGGTCGGACGGCTGTCCACCAGCGAGCCCGGCAGGAAGGCGCTGATGCCGTTGACCATGACCTTCAGGCCGCCCTTGACCTTGGTGCCGGTGGTGCCGGTGACGAACTCGCCGGATTCCAGGGCCTTTTCCAGGGCCATCCACGAGGCCAGGCGCTTGGCCTTGTCGCGCGACAGCAGGGTGTCGCCGAAGCCGTTTTCAACGGAGTCGATGGCCACCGACACGAAGTCGCCGACCTGCACCTCGATCTCGCCTTGGTCGTTCTTGAATTCGGCGATGGGCACATAGGCTTCCGACTTCAGACCGGCGTTGACCACCACGTGGTTGTGTTCGATGCGAACCACCTCGGCGGTGATGACTTCGCCCGAGCGCATTTCGGCGCGCTTGAGGGATTCTTCGAACAGGGCGGCAAAAGATTCAGACATGGGGTTTCCTAATGCTTCTCAGCGGCGGCGCATTCCACCAGGAGGCGGTGTGCGGGTAACGACGGATGAGAGGCTTTGCGTTTGCGGTGCGAAGCACCGCGGGGTTGGTTAAAAAGAACCGTCTGGCTTGCGGGCTGTGAACGCCCGGCGGAGCCGTCTGGGCCAATTTCTGGCGGTCTCAGTGGCCTGAGAACGCCGTTTTGCCTTGCCACCACGTCAACACGAGCCGCACCGATGATTCGATGTCGAGATCTGAGTTGTCGAGCAACAAGGCGTCTTCGGCTGGCTTCAAGGGGGCGTGGGCCCGGTGGGTATCCCGGTGATCCCGGGCCTTGAGGTCGGCCAAAAGGTCGTCGATGCTAGCAGGAATTCCCTTGGAAATCAATTGCTTATGGCGCCTCTGGGCGCGCTGTTCGGCGCTCGCCGTGAGGTACACCTTGAGCGGTGCGCCGGGGAAGATGACGGTGCCCATGTCGCGGCCATCGGCCACCAGGCCAGGCAGGCGGCGAAAGCCGTGCTGCAGGGCCAGCAGGGCCTCGCGCACTTCGGGCACGGCAGACACACGGGAGGCGGCCATGCCGGCAGACTCGCTGCGCAGGGCGTCGGTCACGTCTTCGCCGTCCAGTTGCACCTGCCCGGCGGCGAAGCGCACGTTCAGGTGGCGGGCCAGTTCGCCCAGTCGCTGGGCGTTGGCGGGCTGTTTCAGATCGGCTTCGGCCGTGGGCAGGCCCTGGCGCTCTGCCGCCAGGCCCACCAGTCGGTACAGAGCGCCAGAGTCGAGCCAGTGGTAGCCCAGACGGGCGGCCACTTCGGCCGAGAGCGTGCCCTTGCCCGAGGCGGTCGGTCCGTCCACGCAGATCACCGGGATGTGATCGGCATCGGCCTGGGCCACGGTCCACAAGGTCTCGAAGTACTCAGGGAAGGTCTTGCCCACGCACTTGGGGTCTTCAATGCGCACCGGCAGTTGCGCCGGGTTGAAGGCCGCCAGCGAGAAGCACATGGCCACGCGGTGGTCGTCGTAGGTGTGGATGGACGCGGCTCGCCAGTCTTGGGGCTTGGCCGGTGGCGTGATGCGAATGAAGTCGGCACCTTCCTCCACCGTGGCGCCCAGCTTGCGGCATTCTGTGGCCATGGCCGCGATGCGGTCGGTTTCCTTGACGCGCCAGCTTGCGATGTTGCGCAGGGTGGTGGTGCCGTCGGCATACAGCGCCATCACCGCCAGCGTCATGGCGGCATCGGGAATGTGGTTGCAGTCCAGGTCAATCGCCTTCAGCGGCCAGGCGCCGCGCCGGATGTGCAGCGCGTTGGCCTCACCGGTGATGTCGGCGCCCATGAGCCGGGCGGCCTCAACGAAGCGGATGTCGCCTTGGATGGAGTCCAGACCCACGCCGTCGATGGTGATGCCGTCGTGTCCGGCCGAGGCGGGCGCGATCGCACCCAGTGCGATGAAGTAACTGGCGGAGGAGGCATCGCCTTCCACCGGAATGCGCCCTGGCGAGCGATAACGGCTGCCGGTCGGGATGGTGAAGCGTTGCCAGCCGTCGCGTTGCACGTTCACCCCGAAGCGCTGCAACAGGTTGAGGGTGATCTCGATGTAGGGTTTGGAGATCAGCTCACCTTGCACCTCGATCACCACGGCTTGCTCTTGGGCCACCAGAGGCAGGGCCAGCAGCAGGGCGGTGAGGAACTGGCTGGAGACATCGCCGCGCACGGGGATGGGTTGGCTCAGCCGCAAGGCTTGGGGTTTGCCCGTGCCCAGGCGCAGCGGCGGGTAGCCTTCCTGTCCGGTGCAGGCCACCGCGCAGCCCAGCGCGCGCAAGGCATCCACCAGGTCGCCGATAGGGCGTTCGTGCATGCGGGGCACGCCGCTCATGTCGAACTGGCCGCCGTGGCGCGCCGCCAGCAGCGTCAGGGCGGCGGTCAGGGGGCGCATGGCGGTGCCGGCGTTGCCCAGGAACAGGGCTGCCTGATTCACCGGCAGTTGACCACCCAGCCCATGCACGCGAAGGGCGCCGTCGGGCTGGCGCTCGAGCTGGCAGCCCAGTTGGGCCAGCGCTTTGAGCATCACCTGCGTGTCGTCAGAGTCCAGCAGGTCGGTCACGTCGGTGTGCCCCTCGCTGAGGGCGGCCAGCAGCAGCACGCGGTTGGAGATGCTCTTGGAGCCCGGCAGCCGGACGGTGCCGCCCGCGCTGCGCAGGGGCGGGATGTCGAGGTGTTCGATCGAGTACATGCGTGAGGCCGGTTGGGTACCGGCGGGGTTCAGCTCTGTGGCTTGATGGCCGTCATGCGCCAGGTGGCGCGGGCGTGGCTGGCGTTTTCGATCAGGTTTTCCAGCATTGCCGGATCGCCATTCTGGATGGCTGCCTCAAACGCTTGCAGCGCGCGCTGAAAGAGGCGCGTCTGGGTGAGCAGCTCTTCTCGGTTGGTCAGCAGGATGTCTCGCCAGATGGCCGGTTCACTGGCCGCAATGCGGGTGAAGTCGCGAAAGCCCGGTCCGGCGAGGCTCAAAAAATCGTCGGCCTGGGGCTGTGCCTTGATGGCGTTCATCAGCGAGTAGGCCAGGACATGGGGCAGGTGACTCACGGCCGCGTAGGCTGCATCGTGCGCCTCGGGTGACATCAGCTTGACGTGACAACCCAGGGCGCTCCACACCTTCTGCGCCTTGTCGAGCTGAGCCGTGAGGGTGCGCTCGACGGGCGTGAGGATGACCTGGCGGCCCATGTAGAGGTCAGGGTCGGCGTGCTCGACGCCTGAGAGTTCTTTGCCCGCGATGGGGTGGGCGGGCACGAACACGCCCACCTGGTCGCGCAGCACTCGTCGCGCCGCGTCGATCACGTCGCGCTTGGTGGAGCCCACGTCCATGATGAGCACGTCGCTGCGCACCAGGTGGCGGATGGCCTTGAAGGTGGCCTCGGTGGCGGCCACCGGCACCGCCAGCAACACCAGATCAGCGCCCGAGACGGCCAATAGGGCCGACGGTGCCTCCACGTCGATCACGCCCATCTGGCGGGCCCGTTCGGTGGTGGAGGGCGACTTGCTGTAGCCCACCACGCGCTTCACCAGCCCGGCGCGCTTGAGCGCCAGCGCGAAGGATCCGCCCATGAGGCCGCATCCGATCAGACCAAGTTGTTCAAACATCCCTGCTCCCTCTGGCCTTGCGCGGCCTTATTCGCTGACCGGGTAGGCCCCGAGCACCTTGTAGAAGGCGCACAAGCCACGCAATTCGTTCAGCGCTGCCGCGACATGGGGCTGAGACGGGTGCCCGGCGATGTCGATGTAGAAGTAGTACTCCCACTGGCCCGACTTGGCCGGGCGAGACTCGAAACGCGTCATGGACACGCCATTGGTCTTCAGCGGCACCAGCAGGTCGTGCACCGCACCGGGGCGATTGGGCACCGACACCACGATGCTGGTGCAATCTTTGCCCGAAGCGGGCGGCATGGCCAGCGTCTGGGGCAGACAGATCACCGCGAAGCGCGTGCGGTTGTAGGCTTCGTCCTGCACGGCATGGGCCACGATGTGCAGGCCGAACTGCGAGGCCGCTCGTTCGCTGGCCAATGCGGCCCAGGTGGGGTTGCTGGCGGCCAGGCGCGCGCCTTCTGCATTGCTTGAGACGGCCCGGCGTTCGGCATTGGGCAGGTGCTGTGTCAGCCAGCCTTGGCATTGGGCCAGCGCCTGCGGGTGGGCCATGACCACCTCAATGCCTTCCAGCGAGTTGCTTTGCCGCAGCAGGTTGTGGCGGATGAGCAGACTGACCTCGCCCACCACGTGCACCGGCGAGCGCAGGAACAGATCAAGCGAGCGGGCCACCACGCCTTCGGTGGAGTTCTCCATGCCCACCACGCCGTACTGCGCGGTGCCGGCCGCCGTGGCGTGGAACACCTCGTCGAAATTGGCGCAGTAGATCAGGTTGGCGGCGCTGCCGAAGAACTCAATGGCGGCTTGCTCGCAGAAGGTGCCTTGAGGGCCCAGCACGGCCACGCGCTGGGGGGCTTCCAAAGCCAGGCAGGCCGACATGATCTCGCGCCAGATCGAAGCCACGTGCTGGTTGAGCAGGGGGCCTTGGTTGGCGGCCTCGATCTTGGCGATGACCTGTGCCACCCGATCAGGCCGGAAGAAGGGGGAGCCTTCCTGGCGCTTGAGCTCGCCGACCTGTTCGGCCACCCGGGCGCGCTGGTTCAGCAGGGTCAGGAGTTGCTGGTCGATCGTGTCGATCTGGACCCGCAAGGCGGCGAGGGCTTCGGTTTGCTGGGGTTGGGTCATGCCGGTCAGGCCTGTTCTTTCTCGAATTCGCGCATGTAGGCCACCAGTGCCTGCACGCCTTCCATGGGCATGGCGTTGTACAGGCTGGCGCGCATGCCGCCCACCGATTTGTGTCCCTTGAGTTGCAGCAGGCCGCGCGCCTGGGCGCCGGCCAGGAAGGCCTCGTTACGGCTCTCGTCGCGCAGGAAGAAGGGCACGTTCATGCGCGAGCGGCACGAGGGCTGCACCTTGTTCACATAAAAGGACGAGCCGTCAATGAAGTCATAGAGCAGGGCGGCTTTGGCGATGTTGCGCTGCTCCATGGCGCCTACGCCGCCTTGGCGCTTGAGCCATTGGAAGGTGAGGCTGGCCATGTAGATGGCGTAGGTGGGCGGTGTGTTGAACATCGAGGCGTTGTCGGCCACGGTGCGGTAGTTGAACGCACTGGGGCAGATGTCCAGGGCTCGGCCCAGCAGGTCTTCGCGCACCACCACCAGCGTCAGGCCGGCTGGGCCCAGGTTTTTCTGGGCGCCGCCAAAGGCCAGGCCCACGCGGCTCCAGTCCACCGGACGCGAGGCCACGTGGGAAGAGAAGTCGATCACCAGCGGCGCCTGGCTGCCCAGGGCGGCCAGATCGGGCAGCTCGTGGAATTCCACCCCGTGGATGGTCTCGTTGCTGCACAGGTGCACGTAGGCGGCGTCAGGGCGCAGGCGCCAACCCGAGGCGGGCGGAATGGAGGTGTGGCCATCGGCCTCATTGCTGGCGGCCAGGCCGGTAGCGCAGTACTTGCCCGCTTCCTTGAACGACTTCTGGCTCCAGCTACCGGTGACCACGAAGTCCACCGCGCCGCCACCCGACAGGTTCAGGGGGACGATGGCGTTTTCGGCCAGCCCGCCACCCTGCATGAACAGAATCTTGAAGTTCGCCGGCACCGCCAACAGCTCGCGCAGATCGGCTTCGGCCTGCTCGCAGATGGACACGAAGGCTTTGCCTCGGTGGCTCATCTCCATGACGCTCATGCCAGTGCCGTTCCAGTCGAGCATTTCGCGCGCGGCCTGTTCCAGCACCTCCACCGGCATCACGGCCGGGCCGGCGGAAAAATTGAAAGGTCTTGTCATCACTCGGTTGCGTCAGGCGTGGGGGTGTCGTCTGCGTTGGTGCCTTCTGCCGCATCGGCGGCGTCGGCCACGTTGGCGTCGTTTTCGACGATGCGCTGCAGGCCGGAGAGCACCGAGCCTTCGTCAAGGGCGATCAGCGTCACGCCTTGCGTGGCGCGGCCCATTTCGCGGATCTCGCTCACCCGGGTGCGCACCAGCACACCCTTGTCGGTGATCAGCATGATCTCGTCGTCGGTGTGCACCAGCGTGGCGGCCACCACCTTGCCATTGCGCTCGCTTTGCTGGATGGCGATCATCCCCTTGGTGCCGCGGCCATGGCGGGTGTACTCGCCAATCGGAGTGCGCTTGCCGTAGCCGTTGACAGTGGCGGTGAGCACGCTCTGGTCTTCGTCTTCGGCCACCAGCATGGCGATCACGCTTTGGCCGTCTTCCAGCGACATGCCACGCACGCCGCGGGCGTTGCGGCCCATGGGGCGCACGTCGTTTTCGTCAAAGCGCACGGCCTTGCCGCCGTCGCTGAACAGCATCACGTCGTGCTGGCCGTCGGTCAGCGCTGCACCGATGAGGAAGTCACCCTCGTCCAGGTCAACGGCAATGATGCCGGCCTTGCGCGGGTTGCTGAACTCGGTGAGTGCGGTCTTCTTGACCGTGCCCATGGACGTGCCCATGAACACATAGCGGTTTTCCGGGAAGGTGCGCGCTTCACCCGTGAGCGGCAGCACCACGGTGATCTTTTCGCCTTCTTGCAGCGGGAACATGTTCACGATGGGGCGGCCGCGCGATCCGCGCGAGCCGGCCGGCACTTCCCACACCTTCAGCCAGTACAGGCGGCCCCGGTTAGAGAAGCACAAGATGTAGTCGTGCGTGTTGGCAATGAAGAGCTGGTCGATCCAGTCGTCTTCCTTGGTGGCCGTGGCCTGCTTGCCGCGCCCGCCGCGCTTCTGCGCACGGTACTCCGACAGGGGCTGGCTCTTGATGTAGCCCGAGTGGCTGAGCGTGACCACCATGTCGGTGGGCGTGATCAAGTCTTCGGTGGCCAGGTCTTGCGCGTTGTGCTCAATCTCGCTGCGGCGTGCGCCCAGCTTGGTTTGGCCGAACTCCAGCTTCACGGCGGTCAGTTCGTCGCCGATGATGGTGGACACGCGCTCGGGCTTGGCCAGGATGTCGAGCAGGTCGTCGATCTCGGCCATCACCTCTTTGTACTCGGCCACGATCTTGTCTTGCTCAAGGCCGGTCAGGCGCTGCAGGCGCATTTGCAGGATTTCCTGTGCCTGCGTCTCGGACAGCCGGTACAAGCCCTCGGGCTGCATGCCGAACTCGCGGTCCAGGCCCTCGGGGCGGTAGTCGTCGGCGTTCACGGTACCGCCATCGGCCTTGGCGCGGGTGAGCATTTCGCGCACCAGCTGGCTGTCCCAGCTGCGCGTCATCAGCTCGGCCTTGGCCACCGGCGGCGTGGGCGATTCGCGGATGATGCGGATGAACTCGTCGATGTTGGCCAGCGCCACGGCCAGGCCTTCCAGCACGTGGCCGCGCTCGCGGGCCTTGCGCAGGTTGAAGACCGTGCGGCGGGTCACCACCTCGCGGCGGTGCTCCAGGAAGACCTGGATCAGGTCTTTGAGGTTGCACAGGCGGGGCTGGCCATCCACCAGTGCCACCATGTTGATGCCGAAGGTGTCCTGCAGCTGCGTCTGCTTGTACAGGTTGTTCAGCACCACCTCTGGCACTTCGCCGCGCTTGAGCTCGATCACCAAGCGCATGCCCGACTTGTCGGACTCGTCCTGAATGTGGCTGATGCCTTCGATCTTCTTCTCGTGCACCAGCTCGGCGATGCGCTCTTGCAGGGTCTTCTTGTTGACCTGGTACGGCAGCTCGTCAACGATGATGGCCTGGCGCTGGCCGCGGTCGATGTCTTCAAAGTGGCACTTGGCCCGCATCACCACGCGGCCGCGGCCCGTGCGGTAGCCGTCCTTGACGCCCTGGATGCCGTAGATGATGCCGGCAGTGGGGAAGTCGGGCGCCGGAATGATTTCCATCAACTCGTCGATGCTGGCCTCGGGGTGCTTAAGCATGTGCAGGCAGGCATCCACCACCTCGTTGAGGTTGTGCGGCGGAATGTTGGTGGCCATGCCCACAGCGATACCGGCCGAGCCGTTGACCAGCAGGTTGGGCAATCGGGTGGGCAGCACCAGCGGCTCTTTTTCGCTGCCGTCGTAGTTGGGCCCGAAATCGACGGTTTCCTTGTCGATGTCGGCCAGCATTTCGTGGGCGATCTTCGACAGGCGAATTTCGGTGTAACGCATGGCCGCGGCGCTGTCGCCGTCCACCGAGCCGAAGTTGCCCTGGCCGTCCACCAACATGTGGCGCAAGGAAAAATCTTGCGCCATCCGCACGATGGTGTCGTACACCGCGCTGTCGCCGTGCGGGTGGTACTTACCGATCACGTCACCCACGATACGGGCCGACTTCTTGTAAGGCCGGTTCCAGTCGTTGTTCAGCTCGTGCATGGCGAACAACACGCGCCGATGCACCGGCTTGAGGCCGTCGCGGGCGTCCGGGAGTGCGCGGCCCACGATCACGCTCATGGCGTAGTCGAGATAGCTGCGCCGCATCTCCTCTTCAAGACTGATCGGCAGGGTCTCTTTGGCGAACTGGGACATGGGCATTCACACCGGGGTGAAGAAAAGGGCAATCGTGCATTTTAAGGGGGTGCCTCATGAGCTTCTGGCGGTAAGCGCTTGTTGTGCTTGGGCAACGGATACCCCCCGCAGTGGGTTGCCTGCCGCGATGGAGCTGGCGCCGTGGAGGCTGACCCAATCGGGCTTATGGCACAATATTTTTCAGCGCTTCAGGTGATGGTCACTTCGGGCGTGATTTTTTTTCGCAGCCTGTCTGCGGCTTACCCAGAGGAAAACCATGAAAAAACTCAACAAAGTGGCAATGCTGTTTGCAGCCGCCGCCATGGCAACGGCCGCCGGCGCTCAAACCGTCGACAACTGGCGCAACGGCACCAGCGAGCTGGTGTGGAAGAACGGCACCAACGAACTGTGCTGGCGCGACGCCAACTGGACCCCTGCCACCGCCGCCCAAGGCTGCGACGGCGCCATCGTGCCGAAGGCCGCTGCTCCGGCGCCTGCTCCCGCTGCTCCCGCACCGGCTGCTGCTGCTCCCGCACCGGCTCCCGCCGCTGCCCCGGCTCCCGCTGCCACCAAGGTGACCTACGCCGCTGACGCCTTCTTTGACTTCGACAAGGCTGTGCTGAAGCCCGAAGGCAAGGCCAAGCTGGACGACCTGGCCGGCAAGGTCAAGGGCATCAACCTGGAAGTCGTGATCGCCGTGGGCCACACCGACTCCACCGGTGCTGCTTCCTACAACCAGAAGCTGTCGGTTCGCCGCGCTGAAGCCGTGAAGGCCTATCTGGTGAGCAAGGGCATCGAAAGCAACCGCATCTACACCGAAGGCAAGGGCCTGACCCAGCCGGTGGCTGACAACAAGACCCGCGAAGGCCGTGCAAAGAACCGCCGCGTGGAAGTCGAAGTGGTCGGCACCCGCAAGAACTGATCAACCCTTTGATCAACTCTCAAAAACCGCGCTTCGGCGCGGTTTTTGTTTTTCGCCGGCCATAATTCCGCCCATGACGACCAAGCTCAACGCCGATCCGGCCGAACTGGCCAAATTTTCCGATCTGGCCCATCGCTGGTGGGACCCGGACAGCGAATTCCGCCCACTGCACCAGATCAACCCTTTGCGATTGAAATGGATTGACACCTTGGTGAGCCTTTCAGGCAAACAGGTGCTAGACGTGGGATGCGGCGGCGGCATCTTGTCGGATTCGATGGCTCGTCTGGGCGCCAATGTCACCGGCATCGATTTGTCCACCAAGGCATTGCGCGTGGCGCAATTGCACGCATTGGAAGCCGGCACCGAGCGGGTGCGTTACCAGGAAATCAGCGCGGAAGACCTCGCCCGCGAGCAACCCGGCGCGTTCGACGTGGTGACCTGCATGGAAATGCTGGAGCACGTGCCCGATCCGTCGTCGGTGGTGCGGGCCTGTGCCGATCTCGTCAAACCGGGCGGCTGGGTGTTTTTCTCTACCATCAACCGCAACGCCAAGTCTTTCCTGCTCGCCATCGTTGGCGCCGAGTACGTGCTCAACATGTTGCCCAAGGGCACGCACGAATACGCCAAGTTCATCCGCCCCAGCGAACTCGCGGCGCATGTGCGCGGCGCCGGGCTTGAACTGACGCAGACGCGGGGCATGGAATACAACCCGCTGACCCGCCGATACTGGCTCAGCGACGACACGAGCGTCAACTACCTGTTGGCGACCCGAAAGCCCCTGTGATGGCGCCACCGTGGGCCGGTCTTCAGGCCGTTCTCTTTGACCTGGACGGCACCTTGGTGGACAGTGCCCCTGACCTGGGGGCCGCCGCAGACGAAATGCGGCTCGACAGGGGGTTGCCATCCTTGCCGCTGGCCGCCTACCGCGCCTATGCGGGCTCTGGCGCTCGCGGCATGTTGAAGGTGGCCTTGGAGGTCACGCCCGATCACGCCGATTTTGAGGCGCTGCGCGAGGAATACTTGGCGCGTTACGAGGCCCGTTTGCTGGCTGCCACCCGCCCATTTGAAGGCGTGGAAGAACTGGTCGCCCGCCTCACGCACCACGGTGTGCCCTGGGGCGTGGTGACGAACAAGGCGGCCCGTTTCACGGTGCCGCTCACCCGGTCGATGGCGTTTTTCGCCCACGCCAGGGCGGTGGTCTGCGGCGACACCACGCCGCACACCAAGCCGCACCCGGCGCCCTTGTTGGAGGCGGCTCGGCAAATGGGGCTGCCGCCCGCTGGCTGTGTGTATGTGGGCGATGACCACCGTGACGTGCTGGCCGGGCGGGCGGCGGGCATGCGAACCGTGGCTGCGGGCTATGGTTACCTGGGGCCGGGGGCGGTGGTGTCGGCCTG
>Ga0255127_1000494_pt1 | contig 20122 bp, 17 predicted proteins | sample Law_Miss_RepB_8d_FD_188555 | JGI IMG/M metagenome (GOLD analysis project Ga0255127, IMG submission 188555) | Freshwater microbial communities from St. Lawrence River, New York, United States - Law_Miss_RepB_8d | ecosystem: Environmental > Aquatic > Freshwater > River | place: USA: New York...
GCGATCAAGTGATTTTTAAGCAGGCCAATGCCCAAATTCAAAGAGGGGATAAAATTGCTTTGATAGGTGCCAACGGTAAAGGTAAATCAACATTGTTGAGAATCATTGATCAAAGTGAAGCCATTATCGGTTCAGTAGAATACGGGCATAATGTTGAGAAGACCTTTTACGCGCAGCACCAATTAGAATCTTTAAATGTGCAGCATGAGATTCTAGAAGAATTGGTCCACATGAGTTCTACTAAGACTGAAAATGAATTAAGGACTATTTTGGGCTGTTTTTTGTTTACAGGAGATGATGTTTACAAGAAAATTAAAGTCTTAAGTGGTGGTGAAAAGGCTAGGGTGGCTTTAGCTAAAACCCTAGTGCATGAGGCTAATTTTTTATTGCTGGATGAGCCTACCAATCACTTGGATATTCAGAGCATGAATATTCTGATTCAGGCATTACAACAATTTGAAGGGACTTTTATAACCGTGTCGCACGACCGTTATTTTATTGCCAATGTGGCCAATAAAATATGGTGGATTGAAGAAGATGATATTAAAGAATATCTTGGTACTTATGATGAGTGGAAGTACTTTATGCAACAGCGTCAAAAGACTCAAACTCAGGTGAAATCTAATAAAATAGAAAAGCCCAAAGAGCAAGCAATTGAGCCAAAAAACGATAATAACGATGCCGCAAAACTTAAGAAACAATTGCAAAAACAGATAGAGGTTTTAGAAAAAGAGATTGAAGCGTTGCAATTAGAGAAGACTAGTATTGAGTCTCAATTAGCTCAATTGCAGAACCACAATGATTTTGGCACCGTTTCTGAACAGTATAAACAAATTGAACTTCAAATTAATGCAAAAAACAAAGACTTTGAAGTCTTGTTTGAACAACTCATACAGTTATAATATGCACACCAAGAAACAAGGGCTTTTCTTTTTATTGGCAATGGTTTGTTGCCAATGTCTAAATGCTGCTTACCTGCCAATAAGCTATACCAATACAGCTTACGAAAGCAATATTAAAACGGTCATTTTAACCCAAGCTGGAGGTCTTGAACGTTTTCCAGTAATTGATTTAGGGAGTAATCAACAATTGCATATTGAGTTTGATGATATGATGCCTGAAAGCGATAATTATCAATATACATTCATCCATTGTAGTTCGGATTGGAAGCCTTCCAATTTGAAGCCCAATGAATATCTAACAGGCAATTTGTTTTTAAACATTAATAACTATTCGTTTTCTACAACCACTTTTCAGGTGTACACACATTACCAAATCAATTTTCCTGAAAATGACATGAAACCAAGATTGTCTGGTAACTATATTTTAAAAGTATACAGAAACTTTGATGAAAACGATTTGATATTGACTAGGCGCTTTATGGTGGTTGATGATAAATTTGTGATCACTCCAAGTGTCAAAGTAGCGACTAATCCAAATGTGCGTTTTAACTCACAAGAGATTGATTTTTCAGTGAACATGGGAGATAACATCGTTCCAAATCCCATGATGGATGTGAAGGCTACCATTATGCAGAACCTTTGTTGGGACAATGCAATTTTTGATTTAAAGCCAAGGTTCATTAACGGCAAGATTTTAGATTACAATTACGAAACTGGTAATTTGTTTTTAGGGGGAAATGAATTCAGATATTTTGATATTAGGAATTTAAGGTACTTGAGCCCTAATGTGCGCCGAAAATACGACGAAAACAATGTTAAGCATGCCGTATTATACGCTGATGCTATCAGAAGCAATTTGCCATATGTTCAAACCATTGATTTTAACGGTAAAGTAGTCATCGATAACCGCGATGGTATTGCTAAAGCTGAGATAGGGGCAGATTATGCCGCAGTTCATTTCAATTTGATCAGTGATCAGTTGCCTAAAGATGTTTATATTTTTGGGGAGTTAAGTGATTGGCAGTTGAAAGAAGATTTTAAAATGGAGTGGAACCCAAAAGCTCTGCAATACGAGAAAATGATCATGTTAAAACAAGCGTATTACAACTATTGGTATGTGCTGCCTGGCGCTAATAATGTTGCGGATTTGTCGTCTACAGAAGGTGATTTTAGCAACACCGAAAACGATTATCAGATTTTATTGTACAATAAAAATCAGTTTATGCAATACGATGAACTATTGGGCGTTATCAGTTCTAATTCCTCAGCAAAAAAATGAGTCAAAAAATTAAAATCCTATGGGCCGACGATGAAATCGACCTCTTAAAGCCACATATTTTGTTTCTCGAACAAAAAGGGTATGAAATGATTACCGTTAATAATGGTAACGATGCCATAGCATTGGCGTTAACCCACCAACCTGATTTGGTGTTTTTAGACGAGAATATGCCAGGTATAAGTGGTTTAGAAACATTGAGTAAGATTAAAGCCAATCAAAATGATGTACAGGTGGTTATGATTACCAAGAGTGAAGAGGAGTACATTATGGACGATGCCATAGGGTCTCAAATTGCTGATTATTTGATCAAACCTGTTAACCCTAATCAAATTTTATTATCGATTAAAAAACTGCTTGACCGTTCTCGCTTGGTCAACGAGAAAACCAATTCTAACTATCAGATAGATTTCAGACACATCAGCAACAAACTCATGGATAACATGGATTTGAACGAGTGGAAAGCAGTATACAATAAACTGGTGTTTTGGGAATTGGAATTGGGCAAAAATGCGGATAAGAGCATGAATGAAGTGTATGAAAACCAGAAGAAAGAAGCCAATCATACCTTCAGTAAATTCATAACCAAACACTATTTTGACTTTTTGCAGCCAGTAGGAGATAACGGGCCTGTGATGAGTCATAATCTTTTTAGACGTTGTGTTAAGCCCCTCATTAATGAGCAAGTGCCGACCTTCTTCATTTTAATAGATAACTTAAGATTTGATCAGTGGAAAGCTATTGCCCCCATCATCAAAGACCGCTTTAAACTAGAATCAGAAGATCAGTACCTAACCATATTGCCAACCACCACTCAGTATTGCAGAAATGCCATTTTCAGTGGTTTATTGCCAAGTGAAATTGAAAAACGTTTCCCTCAAAAATGGAGTAATGACGAGGATGAAGGGGGGAAAAATAATTTTGAAGAGGATTTTTTCAAAGATTTGTTGTCAAGACTGCAAATCAAAGGGAAAAGCAGTTACACTAAGGTAACCAATCTAGATGGCGGCAAAGCTTTGGTTGACAAAATTCCCAATATGTTTCAAAACCAGATCAATGCCATTGTATACAATTTCGTTGATGCGTTTTCGCATGCCAGAACCGATGTGAGCATTATCAGAGAATTGGCTGAAGATGAAGCGGCCTATCGCTCTGTTACTGAAAGTTGGTTCAAACATTCGCCTTTGTGGGAAGCCATGCAATTAATTGCTGAAAAGCCTTGTAAAGTCATTATCACTACAGACCATGGCTCTGTGAGAGTTAATAAGGCTGTTAAAGTGATTGGCGATAAAAACACCAATTCTAATTTGAGGTATAAGCAAGGTAAGAATTTAACTTACGACCCTAAGGAAGTGTTTGAAATCAAAAAGCCTGAAATGGCCTATTTGCCAAAAGTGAATGTGAGTCAGTGTTTTGTGGTTTGCAAAGAGGACGATTTTTTTGCCTACCCTAACAATTATAACCACTACGTAAAATATTACAGCAACACCTTTCAACACGGCGGTATATCTCTAGAGGAAATGCTAGTGCCCATTATTGCCTTAGAGTCAAAATCTTAGTTCTATAATTTTTTTTAGTAATATTTGTTTGGATCCGAATTAAAACCTATATTTGCACCCTCAAATTTAAAGATCATGGCTGTTACAAGACTTAAGCGAAAAGACAGAAGAAACAAAGAAATGACACGTGTTAGAAAAACTAACTTGAAGAATGTCAACAAGATGGTTTACATTCAGTCACCTTTTAAAGGTACTTCTGGTATTGTATTAGAAGACCAAGCTTAATCGCTATAAACCTATTTCAAAGCTCTGTATTTTTACAGGGCTTTTTTTATGCCCTGAGGTTTTCAAATCCCAACATAAATTTTTACATTTGCATTCCCAAATTGAAACCACAATATGAATAAAATTAAAGTTGCCAACCCTGTAGTTGAATTAGATGGTGATGAAATGACCAGAATTATCTGGAAGTTTATCAAAGACAAATTGATTCTCCCATACTTAGACCTTGATATCAAATATTATGATTTAGGCATTGAGCATAGAGATGCTACCAATGACCAAGTGACTGTAGATGCTGCTGAGGCAATTAAACAATACCATGTTGGGATCAAATGTGCAACCATTACCCCTGATGAAGCCAGAGTAAAAGAATTCTCTTTGAAACAAATGTGGAAGTCTCCAAATGGTACCATCAGAAATATTTTGGATGGTACAGTATTCAGAGAGCCAATCGTTTGTAAAAACGTACCAAGATTAGTGCCTAACTGGACAGCCCCAATTTGTATCGGCCGTCATGCTTTTGGTGACCAATACAGAGCAACAGATTTTGTTACTAAGGGCAAAGGCAAATTGACTGTGAAGTTTGAAGGTGAAGATGGCAGCGTTCAAGAATTTGAAGTATTTAACTTTAAAGGCGATGGTGTAGCTTTAACCATGTACAATACCGACGAATCGATCAGAGGTTTTGCCTACTCATGCTTTAATACCGCTTTGCAAAAAGGCTGGCCTTTGTATTTATCAACTAAAAACACCATTTTGAAAAAATACGATGGTCGTTTTAAAGATATTTTCGAAGAGATTTATCAAAGCGAATTCAAAGCTAAATTTGAAGCCGCTGGTATCGTATACGAGCACCGTCTAATTGATGACATGGTGGCTTCTGCCTTAAAGTGGAATGGCAACTTTGTATGGGCTTGTAAAAACTACGACGGTGACGTTCAATCAGATACAGTAGCTCAAGGTTTCGGTTCATTGGGTTTAATGACCTCAGTATTGGTGACTCCAGATGGTCAAACCATGGAAGCTGAAGCAGCGCACGGTACAGTTACCCGTCACTTCCGTGACCACCAAGCTGGCAAGCCAACTTCTACTAATCCTATTGCCTCTATTTTTGCTTGGACACGTGGATTAGAGTTCAGAGGTAAATTAGATAACAACCAAGAATTGATCAATTTCTGCCAAACTTTAGAGAAGGTATGTGTAGATGTTGTAGAGAGTGGTAAAATGACTAAAGACTTAGCGGTTTGTATTCATGGTAATAAAGTTAGCCATGGTGAGCATTACCTTTATACAGAAGAATTCTTAGATGAATTAGATAAAGGTTTAAAAGCCAGATTAACTCAATCAGCATAAGCTGATCAATGCATAATAAAAAAAGGCGCCTGTTGTAGGCGCCTTTTTTTATGGGATAATGGCTTTAATCTATAATGGTTTGTTCTCTGTCAGGACCAACAGAAATGATGTGAATAGGCATGTTGAGGGTTTGTTCAAGGAATTGCACATAGGCGGCAAATTCGCTTGGCAGTTCTGCTTGCTTTCGGCAAATACTTAAATCTGCTGACCAACCTTTAAAGGTTTGGTAAACTGGTTCAACAGACGCATTGCAAAGATCATATGGCACTTCTTCAGTGATTTGTCCATTCACTTTATAGGCTGTACAAACTTTAATCTCTTCAAAGCCGCTTAAGACATCGCTTTTCATCATGATCAAACGATTGACACCACTTAACATGATGGCGTATTTTAAAGCCACTAAATCCAACCAACCACAACGTCTAGGGCGGCCAGTTGTGGCACCAAATTCGTTGCCTTTTTGGCGCAATGATTCGCCTGTTTCATCAAGAAGTTCAGTAGGAAAGGGGCCACTGCCAACACGGGTGCAATACGCTTTAAAAATACCAAACACGTTGCCAATGTGTTGAGGCGCTATGCCCAAGCCATTGCAAACACCACCACTAATAGTATTGCTCGATGTTACAAATGGGTAGCTGCCAAAGTCAATATCTAACATACTACCTTGTGCACCTTCAGCCAATATTTTTGATTGACCAACTGCGTGGTTGAGCATGTATTCAGTATCGGCGGTTTTGTATGATTTTAAGAATTCACAAGCTTCAAAAAAAGCATTGTCTAAGGCTTGGATATCAAAGTCATTATACCCTAAAAATTCTACCCATTTAAGGTGTTCTTTTTGGATGTTGTAATACCTTTCTTTGAAATTATCAGTGTAAATATCGCCAATGCGCAAGCCGTTGCGACCAATTTTGTCGCGGTAAGTTGGTCCAATACCTCTCAAGGTAGACCCAATTTTAGCTTCACCCTTAGCATGCTCACTTGCAGCATCAAGTAATCTGTGAGTTGGTAAAATGATATGAGCCTTTCTTGAAAAGACGAGGTTGCCTTTGACGTTCGCTCCAGCTGCTTCAACCCTGAGAATTTCTTCTCTAATTCTTACAGGATCTACCACAACACCATTGCCAATGATATTCGTTGACTCTGAGTGAAATATCCCTGAAGGAATGGTGTTAAGTACATGGGTTTGGCCATTAAACTTCAATGAGTGTCCTGCATTAGGACCGCCCTGGAATCGGGCAATGATATGGTATTGAGGGGTTAGGAAATCGGCAATTTTACCTTTGCCTTCATCGCCCCATTGGAGTCCTAGTACGACATCTATTTTATTCATCTTTTAATATAACTTCTTTATGACAAGTATTGCAATTGTTGTGTTTGTCGGTTTTTGGATTGGCATATAAATGCAGAGAATGGTGTTTGACTTCAAAACCTAATAAGTCTCCCATAGTGTTTTTGATTTGTTGAATTCTTGGATCACAAAATTCTAATACTTTATTGCAATGCAAACAGATTAAGTGATCGTGTTGACTATAACCATAGCTTTGTTCATACATGGCCATATTTTGGCCAAATTGATGGCGTTTAACCAAACCACTATCCAATAATAAATTCAAAGTATTGTATACTGTAGCTCTACTGACCCTGTAATTGCGGTTTTTCATGTGAATGAAAAGGGTGTCTACATCAAAATGTTCTTTATGCGTGTAGATTTCATCGAGTATGGCGTAGCGCTCTGGGGTTTTTCTTTGTTTGTTCTTCTCCAGATAGGCAGTGAAAATTTGTCTAACCTCTAGTTTAATTTTCTTGATTTTGTCTGAAGAGGCTTGCATACAAGGCAAATATACATTCAAAAATTATCACAGTAGGGGGGATTTATCACAATGTTTTACACCATTAGGCATCTAAATGATCGACCCTGAAAACGTCCATAGTAGGGTGTTTGAGTTTGATTTTGTTGATCAAATTATCGAGGTGTTTGGTGTCTTCAACATAAACCGTAATCATGCCTTCAAAAGTCCCTTCATGGCTTTCAATTGTGATGGCTTTCATGTTAACACCCATGTTTTTACTGATGATCTCTGACAAACTACTGACTATGCCCACATCATCGATCCCTACAATTCTGATGCCCGCTAAAAAGCGTTTTTCATTTTTAACGACAGTATCTTTCCACTGAGATTTTATGATTCTATAACCATAGTTACTCATAAGAGAAACTGCGTTAGGGCAAGTGGTTCTGTGTATTTTAACCCCTTCTCCTATAGTAATAAAACCAAAAATATCATCACCTGGAATAGGGTTGCAACATTTGGCTAAGGCATAAGGTAAGTCATACTCATCACCAACAATGATTTCGTTTTTCTTATTGGCTTCTGTTGGTTTTGCTTTAGCTGTTTGAGCCTTTGGAGCTGCTTGTTTCTTGGTGAGAATTTCAACCAACTTGAGTTTCTCATTAGGGATTAATTCTTTGTTTATGGAATAAAACAAATCAAGAGCACTTCTTACTTTAAAGAATCTAACCAGCTTTTGAATGTTATCGTCGTTGAAGTCAATTTTCTCTTTGCTGAAACGCTTTTTTAATTGCTCTTTGCCATGTTCTGCAGCTTCTCGTTTGGATTCTCTTAAATAGTTTCTAATTCTAGCAATGGCTTTACCCGTTAACACAAAATTCAACCATTCTTCGCGAGGATGTTGTTTTTCTGAAGTTAGAATTTCTACTTGGTCTCCGTTGGCTAAGTGATGGCTCAAGGGGACTAATTTATTATTGACTTTTGCCCCAATACATTTGCTGCCAATATGGGTGTGAATTTCAAAAGCAAAATCTAATGCAGAGGCGCCCTTAGGTAATTTCTTTAAATCGCCATTGGGCGTAAATACAAAAATTTCTTCATGGATGAGTTGAAGTTTGAAATCATCTAAGAACTCCAAGGCGTTGGTAGATGGGTTTTCTAAGATGTCTTTAATTCTTGATAACCAACCATCAATGGCCGTATGGGCATCATTGATAATGCCATCTTTGTCATTTTTATATTTCCAATGGGCAGCATAGCCTTTTTCAGCTAATTCGTCCATGCGTTCTGTGCGAATTTGTACTTCTACCCATTTGCCCTCAGGCCCCATCACTGTGGTATGTAAACTCTCATAGCCATTGCTTTTAGGCGTGGTAATCCAATCCCTTGTTCTGGAAGGGTTGGGTTTGTAGATATCAGTAACAATTGAATAGGCTGTCCAACAATCTGGTTTTTCCTTTTCAGGAGGCGCATCCAATATGATCCTGATAGCAAATAAATCAAACACCTGTTCAAAAGGAATGTCTTGTTGATTCATTTTTTTAAGGATAGAATAAATGCTTTTAGGACGTCCTTTTATGGTGTAATGCAAATTGGCCTCATCGAGTTTCTTTTTGATGGGCTCAATGAATTTTCTAATGTAACGGTCTCTTGCAGCCTTCTTGTCTTGAAGTTTGTCACTGATGTCTTTATAGGCTTCTCTCTGGGTGTATTTGATGGAGAGGTCTTCTAATTCAGTTTTAACGTTGTATAAACCAAGTCTGTGGGCTAAAGGGGCATATAAGAAAAGGGTTTCACTGGCAATCTTCAACTGGTTTTTACGACTCATGCTGTCGAGGGTTCGCATGTTGTGCAAACGGTCGCAGAGCTTTACCAAAATGACTCGAACATCATCACTTAAGGTCAGCAGCATTTTGCGGAAATTCTCTGCCTGCATGGAATCAGTGTGGTCAAATACCTCTTTAATTTTGGTTAAACCATCAACAATCTTGGCCGTTTTATCGCCAAATTTTCTTCTGATATCGTCTACAGTGTAGTTGCTGTCTTCAACCACATCATGAATCAATCCACAAACAATAGCGGTGGTGCCTAAACCAATTTCTTGTGCAGCAATTTTAGCAACAGCGATAGGGTGGTAAATGTAAGGCTCACCCGTTTTTCTGCGCATGTCTTTATGCGCGTCTAATGCCAAATCAAAGGCAGTTCTGATACTGGTTTTTTGTTCTTTGCTTAAATCATGACGAATTGATCTTAGTAAAGATTTATAGCGTTTAAGAATTTCTAAACGCTCAATTTCTTCTCTTTCGGCAATTGTGATTTCAGTTTCTGACATGTGATTACCCAACAAAATTAACCATTAATTAGCAGAGCCTATTCACAGTAAATGTCAATAGTCTGATTTATAAGAATAAAAAAAGGGCAATCATTTGATTGCCCTTTAAGAATGATTGTAATCTTATGATTAAGCGTTTAATGACTGAGCTTCAGTCATCCAAGTTTGCCATTGTTCAGCGCTGATTTTGCTGTCTTGGTTAACCAATTCAGCGATTTTCTCTTCAGTTAAACCTTTAACGACTGCAAGAGAATCAACACCTAATGCTACCATGCGCTTTTCCATTGCTGGACCTACACCTGATAAAGCTTTTAAGTCAGAACCTTCAGCACTTGCTTTAACCTCTTTTGGCTCAGCAGCTTTGGCATCTTTAGCATCTTTATCGTTAGCACTGTCAAACATTGCTTTCAAATCACTGAAGGCATCCAATTCACCTAAAGTAGATTTCTCAGCTGGTTTGTTAGCTGTCGCTTTTGGTGCTTTAGCTTTTTCTTTTGGTGCTTCTTCGTGTTTGATTTTATCGTCTAATTTCCAAGTGTTGGTATGAGACAATACTATGCTCTTGTTGTCTTTGTTGAATTCGATCACTTCAAATGATAGCAATTCGCCATCTTTGATTTTGCCACCGTTTTCTTTAACCAAATGACGCTTAGGAGCAAAGCCTTCGATACCATATTGTAATTGAACATTAGCACCTTTGTCATTAACACCTACTACAGTACCTTCATGGATGCTGTTGATAGTGAAAATGGTTTCAAAAGTATCCCAAGGGTTTTCCTCAAGTTGCTTATGTCCTAATGATAAACGACGGTTTTCAGAATCTACTTCCAATACAACCACATCGATTTTTTCATCTTTCTTAGTGAATTCAGATGGGTGTTTGATTTTCTTAGTCCAAGACAAATCAGAAACGTGAACTAAACCATCAACACCTTCTTCTAATTCAATGAATAAACCGTAGCTGGTTAAGTTTTTAACTACACCAGTATGTTTGCTGCCAACTTTGTATTTTTCAACGATGCTAGCCCATGGATCAGGAGATAATTGCTTAATGCCTAAAGACATCTTATGCTCATCTTTTTCAAGAGCAGTAATAACGGCTTCAACTTCATCACCAGCTTTTAAGAAATCATGTGGACTTCTTAAGTGGCTGCTCCAGCTCATTTCTGAAACGTGAACTAAGCCTTCAACACCTGGTTTGATTTCGATGAATGCACCGTAATCAGTAACAGTAACTACTTTACCTTTAACTTTAGCACCAACAACTAGGTCAGCACCCAATGAATCCCAAGGGTGTTCTGACAATTGCTTCATGCCTAAAGAGATACGTTTTTTATCGTTGTCAAAATCCAATACTACCACAGTGATTTTTTGCTCTAATTGAAGCATTTCTTCTGGGTGATTGATTCTGCCCCATGACATATCAGTGATGTGCAATAAGCCATCGATACCGCCAAGGTCAACAAATGCGCCAAATGGAGCAATGTTTTTAACGATACCTTCAAGTACTTGACCTTTCTCAAGTTTTGATAAGATATCAGATTTTTGAGCTTCGATATCATCTTCGATTAAGGCTTTGTGAGAAATCACTACGTTTTTGAATACGTCGTTCACCTTAACGATTTTGAATTCCATGTCTTTACCAACGTATTGATCGTAATCTTTAATTGGTTTAACATCAATTTGAGAACCTGGTAAGAACGCATCAATACCTAATACGTCAACAACCAATCCACCTTTAGTTCTGGTTTTAACCAAACCTGTCATCACTGTGCCTTCTTCCATAGCTTTGATGATATGGTCCCAAGCTTTTTCTTGGATGGCGCGTTTGCGAGAAATGATCAATTGACCATCTTGGTCCTCAACGTTTTCAAGATACACTTCAACAGTGTCTCCAACCTTAAGGTCAGTTAAGTCTTTGAATTCATTTCTAGAAATGATGCCGTCAGATTTGAATCCAACGTTAACAACCACTTCTCTGTCAGAAATTGAAACAACAGTACCGCTGATCAATTCGTTTTGATTAAGTGATTTTAAAGAATTGGTATACAAATTAACCATTTCTTGATGCTTTGCAGAATTGTAGTTAGCAAAGCCTGCATTGTCCATGCTCCAATCGAAATCATCCGCAGCCGGAGCATTAGCAGTTTTGTTGGTGCGGGTTTTGGTGGTTTCTGTGGCGGTATCAACACCTGTTGACACATTGCCGTTTAATGATTGTTCTTCAGTCAAATTTAGTTTCCTCCTTTGTGGGGCGGCAAATTTAAATAAGAACTTTTAAAAAACCTACTCTTTTCAAGGGGATTTCTAAATTTTTTTTGCGAATGGTGAAACACTTAAAAAAAGTAAGTAGCATTCGCTCCAAAATAGCCCGATATAAAGCGTAAAAAGCTTTAATACCTTATTGGCGATTAATTCAATAAAATAGGCTAGTGTCGGCGTTTATGCTATCTTGAGTGGCCGCTCTCAAAAAAGAATCAATTTGTGATTGCATGTTTTTGTGGTACTGAAAGTTAAATTTTGCCCAATGGGCTTTTGTTTCTTCCATCATTGTGGCTTCTTTCTTACTGAGGTTCTGATTGCTGATGCTCTCGAGTTGGCTTATAAAATCCTCATTCAATAATGACCACGACAAAGAGTCTAGGGCTTGATTGTCAGAACTGGCTAATTGAACAGAGTCTATCCAAAATTGCAAATCACTTAATTCTTGTTTAACATCAGAATGGCCAGAAGATTGACAACTTGTGAAAGCAAGCGTCAAAATGCACAAAATAGATGACCTCATAAACATGCTGTGAACATTTTAGGTAGGCAAAAGTAATTTTTAAAACAGATATTGCCAAACATCTTTAAGCGTACATGAGCCGTTCATTTTTGAGTACCCCTATAGAATATTTAAAAGGCGTTGGGCCTCAGAAAGCTGATTTGTTGAAATTGGAATTGAAGGTGTTTACTTACCAAGATCTGATTGAATTATTTCCTTTTAGGTACATCGATAAGTCTGTTGTTCAATCTATAAAGCAACTCAATTTCACTAGTCAAAATGTGCAGTTAAGGGGTCAATTAACCAGTATACAAGTAATAGGTGAAGGCAGATCTAAGCGGCTTAAAGCCATTTTAACAGATGCAAGTGGTAGTATAGAATTGGTGTGGTTTAACCATTTTCAATGGTTGCATAAAGTCATTAAACCTGACGCCTATTACACCGTTTATGGAAGAGTAAATTCGTTTAATGGTAGTTTATCGATTAATCACCCTGAGATTAAATTGTACGAAGCTAAAGATGAAGTTAAAGGCTTAAAATTCGAACCAGTTTATCCCTTGACTGAAAAATTAAAAGCGCGGTTTATGGACTCCAAATGGTTGAATCAATTGATTGCGCAAATAATGACCCATCCTGAGTTTCATTATCCGGAGTACATTCCCATATCGGTTTTAAAGCCACTCAAATATCCTAGTCGTCAACAAGCCATTCAAAGTATGCACTTTCCAAAGAATGAAGCCGAAGTTGAATGGGCCAAAAAACGCATCAAGTTTGAGGAAATGTTTGCTTTGGCCATGCGTACAGAAAAAATGAAAGCCATCAGAATGATGACCCAAAAAGGCTATTCTTTGCCTAAAACGGGAGAATTGATTCATGGTTTTTACCACAAGCATTTGGACTTCGAATTAACCAATGCTCAGAAACGCGTGATCAAAGAAATTCGTTCAGATTTGATTAAACCATTCCCCATGAATCGTTTGCTTCAAGGGGATGTAGGAAGCGGTAAAACCATAGTGGCTCTGTTTTGCATGTTGATGTGTGTAGATAATGGTATGCAGGCCTGTTTAATGGCCCCGACTGAAATTTTAGCGACCCAACACTTCATTAGTATATCAGATCAATTGAGTGATTTGCCGATACGCGTTGAGTTGTTAACCGGATCAACCTCTAAAAGCAAACGTATAGCCATATTAAATGATTTAAAATCTGGCGCCATAAAAGTGCTAATAGGGACGCATGCTTTGATTGAAGAAGATGTTCATTTTAAACAATTGGCTTTAGCTATAATTGATGAACAACACCGATTTGGAGTGGCTCAAAGGGCAGGCTTATGGAAGAAATATCCGGTGCAACCGCATGTATTGGTTATGACTGCCACACCTATTCCAAGAACATTGGCCATGACCATACACGGTGAGTTAGACGTGTCAGTTATTGATGAATTGCCCAAAGATAGAAAACCCATCAAAACCCTTCACAAACAAGAAAAAAATCGCAGTCAAGTGATGGCTTTCTTGGATCAAGAAATCAAAAAAGGGCGTCAAGTGTATATAGTCTATCCATTAATTGAGGAATCAGGTAAACTCAACTTAAATGATTTAATGACCGGCTATGATATAGTCTGCAACTTTTTCCCAGTGCCCAAATACCAAATCAGTATTCTGCATGGTAAAATGAAATCAGAGACCAAAGCGCTCGAAATGAAACGCTTTAAAGACGGTATTACTCAAATATTGATTTCTACTACTGTTATTGAGGTGGGGGTGAATGTACCAAATGCTTCGGTAATGTTAATTGAAGATGCCAATCGTTTTGGATTGTCTCAATTGCATCAATTAAGAGGTAGAGTAGGACGAGGGGCAGAACAAAGTTATTGCATATTAATGACTAAAGATGATTTGAATCCGAATGCTAAAAGACGCATTGACACCATGTGCGCAAGCAATAATGGGTTTGATATCGCTCAAGTAGATTTAGAATTAAGAGGCCCAGGCGATATGTTAGGTACCAGACAAAGTGGTTTGCCCGAATTTAAATTACTCGATTTAGCTTCAGATGATGAAGTAATTGATTTGGCCAAGCGAGCAGCTGCTTATGTTTTAGGGCTTGATCCTTTGTTGCAAAGCGCTGATAACGCAGGTCTTTTAAACTATTTAAAAGTCAAGCAAAAAGATGATTTCTGGGGACAGGTTAGCTAATGAGTTAAATATTTTCGAATCTGAATTTAAATCTTATCTTTGCGACCCAATTACGTTCATACATGTTATCGCGAAGGAATATTCGTATCAAGGTGCTTCAGAATTTATATGCCTATAAACAGCAAGAAGCACAATCCATCCCTGTTTTTCAAAAGGCTCTAGAGCATCAATTCAAAACATTCTACCAATTCTACTATTTCAATCTCTTATTTCTAGACGATTTCAATCAGTTCTTGGAAAGTGAGCGTTCAATAGAATCAGAAAAATACTTCCCCAATAAACAAGTCATTCGCAATACGCAGTTCTTAGACCGTTTGTCTTTTTATCAAACCATGGTTAAGGACCCTGATTTTGAACAATTCACAGCTAAATTGCCATTTGATTGGAAAAAGTATGGTGAATTATTCAATCGCCTTTTCATTGATTTGGTTCAATACGATTTCTTCATCGATTATTCGGTATTTGATGAGCCAACCCCTGAAATTCAAAAAGCATTTTTAACCAATTTGTATGAATTCTTATTCAATGAGTTTGATTTGTTTTCTCAAAACATGGAAGACGAATACATTTGTTGGGATGATGATTCAGCAGATGTGTTAAAGGCTATTGTGTCAACAGTGAATCAATTTTACGATCAAAAGAAATTCAAAATAGAAGGTATACAATCCAAACAGAAAGAGGATATTCAATTTGGTTTAGATTTATTTGAAAAAGCCATAGTGAACCAAAGTTTGTTAGATGAGTTAATTCATGAAAATACATCTAATTGGGATGCCGAGCGATTAACCATTAATGATGTCATTATGTTGAGAATGGCCCTAGTAGAGTTTATGTACTTTGAAACCATTCCACCTAAAGTGACCATTAACGAATACCTTGATATTGCTAAAGCATATTCAACACCAAAGAGTCATTTATTCTTGAATGGTGTACTCGATAAGATTCGAATCACCTTGACTCAATCTGGTCAAATAAATAAGACCGGAAGAGGTTTGAAAAACGAATAATTCCACTAAATTTGTTTAAGCATATGAAACAGTACTACTTCATCTTAGGCCTTTCTGTTTTGGCTTTATCAGCTTGCCAAAACAAAGCTTCAGAGCAATCTCAAAGCAATGATGTTGCGACTGAACAAGTTAATAATCCTGCCACAGCAGATAACCCCACAGCAGTGACTTCTGAGTACGCTGTCATGAGTTTTAAAACAAAAGAACACGATTTCGGTGACATCATCGAAAATCAAAAAGTAGAAACCACTTACGAGTTTGTTAATACAGGTAAGGTTGATTTATTGATCAATGACTGTAAAGCAGCTTGTGGTTGTACAGTGCCTGATTGGCCTAAAACACCAATTAAACCAGGTGGAGCAGGTGTAATCAAAGTCGTTTTTGATAGTGCTGGAAAATCTGGTATGAATACCAAAATAGTAACTGTTGTCGCCAATATTCAAGAAGGCACTACTGAATTGAAATTTACCGCCAATGTGCGTCCAATCAAATAATCAAATATGAATACTTTAATAATTTTACAAGCTCAAGCCCAAGGCGGATCAAGTAGTTTCTTGATCATGATGGGATTAATGTTGGTGGTCATGTACCTGTTTATGATCCGTCCTCAACAAAAGAAAATGAAAGCGCACAAACAATTTATTGAAAACATTGCCAAAGGTGACTCAGTTGTTACCACTGGCGGTATTCACGGTAAAGTAGTGGGTTTGAATGAAGGTTCAACCATAGTGATTGAATCAGAAGGTACTCGTTTGAAAATCGAGAAGTCTTCAATTTCTAACGAAATGAGCGCTGCTGTTAATGCAGCCAACAAGGCATAATATGCTTAAAATTGGCATCACCGGAGGCATTGGAAGTGGTAAAACATTGGTTTGCCAAATCTTTGCTCAATTGGGTGTGCCAGTCTATAATGCAGATGATGCAGCTAAGCAATTGGTGCAAAATAATGCACAATTAAAAGCTGAAATCACAGAGGCATTTGGCCCCGATGCATTTATAAACGGTCAATACAATAGAGGCTACATAGCCTCTATTGTGTTTTCTGACCCTGAGCGTTTGAATCAACTAAACGCCATAATCCATCCATATGTTTTTGCTGATTGGCAAGCATTTGTAAATCAACATCAAGCCTTTCCATACGTTATTAAAGAGGCTGCCATAATGCTTGAAACCGACAGCCGTTTAACAGTTGATAAAATTGTATTGGTATATGCACCATTAGAATTAAGGTTAGCAAGGTTACAAAACAGAGAAGGTTTTAATATGGAAGATACGCTCAAACGCATAGCCAATCAAATGAGCGAAGAAGATAAAATGAAATTATGCCATTATGTAATTCGCAATGATGGTGAACAAGCCTTAATCGAGCAGATTAGGGAGTTGAACGCACAGTTTATCGCACTTTCAAAGCATTCAAATACAATTTAACTGTATTGCTCATGCCGTATTCAAGGGCATCACAAATGAGCGCATGGCCTATACTCACTTCTAATAAACCAGGCACATGGCTGGCAAAAAAATGCAAGTTGTGTAAATCTAAATCATGCCCGGCATTTATTCCCAAACCCAATTCATGGGCTTTTTTTGCGGTTTCAATATAAGGCGCAATGGCTTGATGGGCGTTTTTGTGATAAGCGCTGGCAAAAGCTTCTGTATACAATTCAATTCTATCGCAGCCCACTTTTACAGCAGAATCAAGCATAGAGGGGTCGGGGTTAAGAAATATACTGGTTCTTATGCCCTTAGATTTAAATGTTTGAATAACCTCTGTTAAGAATTCAGCATTGGAGATAGTATCCCAACCCGCATTGCTGGTTAGAACATCTGGTGGGTCTGGAACTAAAGTGACTTGAGCCGGTTGTATAGCTAAAACCATTTGTATAAAATCATCACTAGGGTAACCCTCGATGTTGAATTCAGTGCTTAAAATATCCTTGAGTGCATATACATCGCTAAAACGAATATGCCTTTGGTCTGGCCTTGGATGCACTGTGATACCATGTGCACCATAAGATTCGATTTTCTTAGCCATAAGCAAGATGTCAGGATTGTTGCCGCCCCTAGCATTTCTGATGGTGGCCAGTTTATTGATGTTTACGCTTAATTTGGTTTGGTTTAAAATGCCCATTTAATGCCTGTGTTCAAAGTTGATTTGTAATTGCCAGTATAACTATCAAGACCATTGCCAAAATCATGCGATTGAGCATAGCTTGTTGCTGCAAATCTAATCCAAATATTTAGATCTTTTAAGCATTTTGTATGAAGCATTACATACCAGTGAAATCCTTTGTGGTAATAGCTGAATAAGGTTTGTTGGCCGGGGATATTATGCTCGTACAGGCTTAAACCAAGCGCTTGTTCGAAATTATTGAAAACAGCCCCCATTAGATTCAATTGTAAATTTTTGTGACATTTAATTTGGACAGATTCAGAGACTATATAAGCTTTTAAATTAGAGTGATTGACTGTTTTAATAAGGCATTGACTAATGAGTTTGATAGACTGATTATTGTGGGTCAGACTGAATTTCAGACTGTTCTTTTTTCCATGATTGGAGAGTCCAAAAAGATTGTCGTTTTTGCCCGAGAATACAATAGTCAATTTATCTGTTTTATTGGCTTGATAGTTTAATTGCAATTGATAATAATCGGCAAACTGTCCAATGGATGTTTGCTTTACAGTCTTGCCAACAGAAAATTGCGAATTGATTTGAATTTTTTTGCTTAAAGCCCATTGAGATAAAAAGTTGTATTCATTTTGAGCTTGCTCAAAAACAGCATAATTAGATCGTAATGTATTTTGTGCGTCGATTTGATTGATGTGCCTAATGCTCCAGGCTATACTAAAGGGTTTCCCAAACGATCTTAGTGCGCCTATATAGAAATCTTTAGTGTTTTTAAGTAAGCTGATTTCTCCAAAACAATACCATGATTTTACAGCCGTTTTTGCAGACAAACTGAGCTGGTCTTTCCAATTACAATCCAATTGACATTTTCTAATTCGTGTTTGAATGCTTATGCCCCAAATTGCTTGCGAAGCCTTGAATTTAAGGTTGTATTCAGTGGTATTTCTGTATAGGCAATTACCCAACTGTGATGAATTGGTTTTGTCTAACAAATAAAAACCATAAAAGCCCTGAATTCGACATTTACGGTCTTTAAATAGATTTATTCCTAGGCCTCTTATTGAACCATTTTCCGCAAAATCTGTTTTGGGTTTTAGTTCATTATTGTGCTGTATGATTTGAAAGTTTAAACTGTTGTAAAACGGTTTTTTGCTGCCTACAACAAGGCCTTGTCCAAATACAATATGCTGATCACCTATGCAAAAGCTATAAGTTCGGTTTTTGAAAGTCATACAACCAAAACTACTGCTGTATTGCCAAGGCTCTCCTGGGTCTTTTTCTGATTGCAGATAACAACTGAATTGTTTGTAATGGTAACGAAAGTTGATTTGGTGTTTTTGATTGCTGCCCAAAAAGCGAGTGCTATCATTTGTATTAAACCCAGCGGTAGCTTGCAGTGGATAAGTGGAGCATACACTCAATATATTGGTCTTGGATTTTTGAAATAATATAGGTTCAGATGCAATATAGAGGCTTAAACGTTTATAGTCAAGGTTTTGACAACCATTTATGCTTTGGAGCTCCTGTAGCATCATAAGTGGTCCATAAGTTTGGCAATGCCAATAAATGGCTTGGATCTGATCTTGTGAAAGTAATTCAGGGCATAAACTTTTGAGTCCTTCTAGATCATTCAATTCAATTTTAAGCGTGATGGGCGGATGGGTTTGATGTTCGCTCCAATCAGCTTCTGAAGGCAATTCAGGGGTTTCTATTTGCGCCCAAATAACTGTTACATTCAATACCAAAAAAGAAGCTAATAGTCTAAAACACATAGCTCAATTGTGAATGCGTGCTTAATCCTAATTGCCAATGGTAAAGGCAGCCAATACCCCAATTAATATGCTGTTTAAAATAGGATTTGACCGCTAATCCACTTTGTTGCAAGTTGTCTGAAATGCTAAACACCCATTCTTTACTACCTTGCTTTAGATACATGTGGCCCCCAAATTTGAGCTGGCCAAAAATAGAGTTAGAGAAATTAATTTGTAAGCTTAATTGCGAATGCACAGTCTTTTGCAAGGCCATTGAAATGACAGGTGAGGTCCTTTGGGGTAATGTTTCATGAGGTAAAATTGGTATTTTTTCAATTAGTCCAATCCAAGTATAATGGCTATTGATTTGCCATTGGTAAGCTAAATTGATTGCGATTTTATATGCATTGAAATTATGCCACTGATTATGACTTCCTTTGATTTGTAAACCAATTAAAAAATGAGGCTTAAAAACAAGACCAAGGCCAGAACTTAATTGTATTTGCTTTAATTGTTGCACTTGATGATAGGACATGCCAAGTGCAAATGCGATTTTTTTATGGCTGTTAACGGCATTAACATTGATGTTGGATTGTGTTTGTAAACCATACCATTGATAGGTTTGTATACTTAAGCTTTTAACTGGTTGATGCAATAAACAGCAGGGATTGTTATTGGCCAATTGAGCATCATGGTTGCAACAGTTTTGATGAGATGCAAAGGCAAATACACCTGATTCTATTGCAGGCAAAATTAGGGGTGTAATACACAGTGTTAGCGGAGCAATTGCCACCCATTTCATGTTTCAATTTTACACACTATACTGAGTTTGTATGTGAT
>Ga0255127_1000504_pt1 | contig 19870 bp, 15 predicted proteins | sample Law_Miss_RepB_8d_FD_188555 | JGI IMG/M metagenome (GOLD analysis project Ga0255127, IMG submission 188555) | Freshwater microbial communities from St. Lawrence River, New York, United States - Law_Miss_RepB_8d | ecosystem: Environmental > Aquatic > Freshwater > River | place: USA: New York...
TCTTATGACTCTCACCTACCAAACTTGAAACTGGCTTGTTTATTGCGCAGTCAACTTTGCATCTTTGAGCTTAGGCTCTAATGCATGACCCTTTCGAGCACGATTGGCTGTGAAGGACTTCAAAGTCTTCGCATCCAATGCAGCTTCTGTTGGCTTACCTGCTCTACCAAGACCGGAAATGACAGCACCTGATGAGCCTACTGCAATCGCAGACTGAAGACGCTCAGCCTTATCCAGATCCATCAAGATCACACCCTTGCCACCTGTTGGCAAACGCTTCAAATCATCCAATGAGAAGACCAAGAGTCGTCCATTTTCAGACAAGCAAGCCACTTGCTTCATGCCTTCTTGAACTTTGGCTGGCGCCAATGGCGCATCACCTGGTGCGAATTTAGCATCGACACCCACAAATGATTTACCCGCTTTGTTACGCGTTGTCATATCAGCAACGTTCGCCAAGAAACCATTGCCTGATTTCATCGACAACAAGAGCAAGTCGTCATTGTGTCCTGCGTAGTAAGCCACCATCTGAGTGCCGGCTGCCAAGTTCACAAAACCGGTTAATGGAGAGCCATCACCTCTGGCTCCAGGCAAATCGGAAACTGGCACGGTGTAAACGCGACCATTGCTGCCAAAACCAAGAACCACGTCGGTAGTACGACATTCAAAGGTGGCATACATACCATCGCCCGCTTTGAAGCTGAATTGCTGTGGATCATGCTCATGTCCTTGACGAGCTCTGACCCATCCACGCTGAGAAACAATCACGGTGACTGGCTCATCGATCACTTTGGTTTCAGCAATCGCTTTTTTCTCTTCCTGAATCATGGTGCGACGCTCATCACCGAAGGTCTTCATATCAGCTTCGATTTCTTTGACAATGCGCTTGCGCATATTGCTATCGCTGCCCAAGATGCTTTCTAAGTCTTCTTTTTCAGTATTGAGTTCTTTGAGCTCTTGTTCAATCTTGATGGCTTCTAGTCTTGCTAACTGACGCAAGCGAATTTCTAAGATATCTTCGGCTTGACGCTCAGAGAGTTTGAACGCTGTCATCAAATCAGCTTTAGGCTCATCACTGCCACGAATGATTTTGATGACTTTATCAATGTTGAGAAGAACTAATTGACGTCCTTCTAGGATATGAATGCGGTCATTGACCTTGGTCAAGCGATGCTGAGTTCTGCGGGTTACTGTTGCAACACGGAACTCGATCCATTCACTCAGAATCTCGCCAAGTCCTTTTTGACGTGGGCGACCATCATTGCCAATCATCACCAAGTTGATCGGTGCATTGGACTCAAGTGAGGTATGAGCCAACAAGGTTGTGACGAATTCATTCACATCGATGTTTTTGGTTTTTGGCTCAAACACCAAACGAACCGCAGCGTCTTTGCTTGATTCATCACGCACAGAATCTAATAAACTCAAGATGGTTTGTTTGAGATTATTTTGTTCAGGCGTTAAGGTTTTCTTACCAACTTTAACTTTCGGGTTGGTGAGCTCTTCAATTTCTTGAAGAACTTTTTGTGTTGAAGTGCCCGGTGGCATTTCTGTCACAACCAATTTCCATTGGCCGCGAGCCATGTCTTCAATCACCCAACGGGCTCTGACTTTTAAGCTGCCACGACCTGTTTGGTAGATTTGCGAAATTTCCGCATGAGAAGAAATGATTTGCGCACCACCCGGGAAGTCTGGGCCTGGTATGTATGACATCAATTCGTCATGAGAGATTTTTGGATTCTTCATGAGCGCAATTGCTGCACTCGCCACTTCCTTTAAATTGTGTGATGGCACTTCAGTGGCCATACCCACGGCAATGCCTGAAGCACCATTCAAAAGAACAAAGGGCAATCTTGCTGGCAACAAACGAGGTTCCTGCATCGAACCATCGTAGTTAGGAATGAAATCAACCGTACCTTCATCGATTTCATCTAAGAGCAAACTGGCGATCTTAGTTAAGCGAGCTTCGGTGTAACGCATCGCTGCAGCACCATCGCCGTCTCGTGAACCAAAGTTACCTTGGCCATCGATCAATGGATAGCGCAATGAGAAATCTTGCGCCAAACGCACCAAAGCGTCATAAGCAGATTGGTCACCGTGCGGATGGAATTTACCCAACACGTCACCGACCACACGCGCGCTCTTCACTGGTTTTGCATCAGCACGCAGATTCATTTCATTCATCGCAAACAAAATACGGCGCTGAACAGGTTTTTGACCATCGGCCACTTCTGGCAGAGCACGGCCCTTCACCACACTGATAGCGTAGTCAAGATAAGCACGCTCGGCGTAGGTTGCCAGCGTCAATGAATCAACATCAGCAGTATTCGGCACCACTCTTGGCGCAGTCGCTACAGCGTTAGCATCGGTATCAGATTCATCGCCCATGTCAGCGAATAAATCTGGTTCTTGATTCGGATTGTTTTTCTTTTTACTCATTCGGTATTTTTCTTAATTCTTAAGACTTAAATGTCTGCTTCAACTTCATTGCCGCGTTCTTCAAGCCATGTTTTGCGAGCACCTGATTCAGATTTGCCCATCAACATGTCCATGGTTTTGACTGTTTCAACTTCACCCAAGGCACCTTCAGTGACTGGCAATAAACGACGTGTATCAGGATTGAGTGTTGTATCCCAAAGCTGTTCAGCATTCATTTCACCCAAGCCCTTAAAGCGGCTAATTTGCCAGCTGCCCTCACGCAAACCTTCTTTGCGCAATTTATCTTCAATCGCTTTTAATTCACCTTCATCCAAGGCATATAGTTTTTGCGCTGGCTTTTTGCCGCGTGCCGGAGCATCCACACGGAATAAAGGTGGGCGTGCAATGTACACGTGACCGCGCTCCATGAGCTTTGGGAAGTGTTTGTAGAACAAAGTGAGAAGCAATACCTGAATGTGCGCGCCGTCCACGTCCGCATCAGACAAGATACAAATCTTGCCGTAACGTAAATTGCTCAGATCCGGCTCATCGTTATTACCGTGCGGATCCACACCAATCGCAACAGCAATGTCATGAACTTCGTTGTTGGCAAACAAGCGATCGCGCTCTGCTTCCCACGTGTTCAAAACTTTACCGCGCAACGGCAAAATCGCTTGGTATTCTTTATTACGGCCCATTTTCGCTGAACCGCCGGCAGAATCACCCTCAACCAAGAAAATTTCATTCATCGCGATGTCTTCGCTCTCGCAGTCAGTCAACTTACCTGGCAGAACTGCAACACCTGATGATTTTTTCTTTTCAACTTTTTGGCCAGCACGGGTTCTTGCTTGAGCTTGTTTGATCACGAGCTCAGCTAATTTTCTGCCGTAATCAACGTGTTGGTTCAACCACAGATCTAAAGCGGATTTAACAAATCCAGAAACCAAACGCACGGCATCACGAGAATTCAAACGTTCTTTGATCTGCCCTTGGAACTGCGGATCCAATACTTTGGCTGATAAAACAAAAGAAGCTCGTGCAAAGACGTCTTCAGGCATCAATTTGACGCCTTTCGGTTGCAAAGCATGAATATCAATAAAGCTTTTCACAGCATTGAATAAGCCATCGCGCAAACCACTTTCGTGCGTTCCGCCAGCAGGAGTTGGAATCAAGTTCACATAGCTTTCGCGAACTGGAGCACCTTCTTCGGTCCAGGCCACCACCCAACTTGCGCCTTCACCTTCAGCAAATGAATCTTCACCCGCACGATTAGGATCAGCGAAGTGTTCGCCATCAAATGCTGGAATAACCACTGGACTGTGGCCACTTTGTGCCATGGCTTCATCCAAGTAGCCTTTTAATCCTTGGGTGTACAACCAAGTTTGTGGCTCGCCACCCTTCTCTTGAATGAGAGTGACTTTAACGCCAGGCAATAAAACAGCCTTTGAGCGCAGCAATCGTTGCAACTCAGCCATCGGGATCTGCGCGCTGTCAAAGTATTTACCATCTGGCCATGCTCTGACACGGGTACCGTTGGGGCGATCGCCCATCGGTGCAATTTTTGTTTTAAGCGCCTCAACCACAAAGCCATGTTCAAAAGCCAAGGTTGAAATTTGTTTGTCGCGCCAAACCGTCACTTCCATGCGCTTTGATAATGCATTGGTGACAGAAACACCCACACCGTGCAAGCCGCCTGAGAAAGCGTAGGCTCCGCCAGAGCCTTTTTCAAATTTACCGCCAGCGTGAAGCTGTGTGAATACCAATTCAACGACGGGACGTTTTTCTTCTGGGTGCATGCCCACCGGAATGCCTCGACCATCATCTTCAACACTCACACTGCCATCGGTGTGCATGGTGACCACGATGTGATGACCATGACCGCCCAGGGCTTCGTCCGAGGCGTTATCAATCACCTCTTGGATCATGTGCAATGGATTATCAGTCCGGGTATACATACCTGGACGCTGTTTGACCGGTTCAAGTCCTTTAAGAACTTTGATCGATGATTCGCTGTATTGATCTGTTTTTTTAGTTGCCATGGCGAAGAATTGTATCCACATGCGAAAATGACTTCCATGGGAGCACTTAATCACCTTCGCGTTTTAGACCTCAGTCGAGTCCTGGCAGGCCCCTGGTGTGGGCAGAACCTAGCAGACCTGGGAGCTGATGTAATCAAGGTTGAGAGGCCAAAAGCAGGGGACGATACCCGTCAATGGGGTCCTCCTTTTTTGAAAGATTCTGAGGGTCAAGATACTTCAGAAGCAGCCTATTATTTGGCCATTAATCGCAACAAAAGATCGATTACTTTGGATATTTCGACCCCAGAAGGTCAAGAAATCATCAAAAAATTGGTTTTAGAGACCGATGTGGTGATTGAGAACTACAAAGTGGGCCAATTAAAGAAATATGGCCTGGATTATGAGAGTCTCAAAAGCCTTAAAAAAGATCTAATTTATTGTTCTATAACGGGTTTTGGTCAAACAGGGCCTTATGCCCATCGCGCTGGTTATGACTTCATCGTGCAAGGCATGGGTGGTTTTATGAGTGTCACCGGTGAAAAAGAAGATTTACCCGGTGGCGGCCCTCAAAAGGCCGGCGTGGCCATCACAGATATTTTTACTGGGATGTATGCCACTTCTGCCATTTTGGCGGCTGTGGTGCACCGAGATCGCACGGGCGTGGGTCAATACATTGATTTGGCCTTACTGGATGTTCAAGTGGCAACCATGGCCAATGTGGCGAGTAATTATTTGGCCAGCGGTGTGGCCCCCAAGAGCTGGGGTAATGCCAGCCCGAATATCGTGCCCTATCAAACCTTCAAATCATCTGATGGTTGGATCATTGTGGCTTGTGGGAATGATGGTCAGTACCGTCATTTTGTAAAAGCCGGTGGTCAAGAAGAGTTGGCTGATGATCCGCGTTTTGCGACCAATCCAGAACGCGTGCGACATCGCGATACTTTGGTGCCGATCTTGAGTGCGATGGTAGCAAAGAAAACCAAAAAAGATTGGATTGATGCATTAGAACAAGCTGGCGTACCCTGTGGTCCGATCAATAACTTCCAAGAAGTGTTTGAGAACGAGCAAGTGATTGCAAGAGGCATCAAGATGGAAATGCCACACCCCAAAGCTGGCAAAGTTAATTTAGTGCGCAGCCCCATGCACATGAGTGAAACACCTGTGGTTGAAAAACGACCGCCACCTCTGTTGGGTGAACACACTGACGAGATTCTGAAAGAACGTCTACAAATGAGTGATGCAGATATACAAGCGCTGAAAAATAAAGGTGTTGTGTGAGCATCGCAACAACTAAGACCGTAGACCTGAGCCTCACCAAAGTAATACTTGTGGGAGGCTTGGTTGTGTCGCTGGCCGTAGGTATTCGCCATGGCTTTGGTTTATTCAATTTACCAATCACTCAAGCCAATGGTTGGGGCAGAGAAATTTTTGCTCTAGCCATTGCATTCCAAAACCTGGTCTGGGGTATGTCCCAACCTGTCTTTGGAGGTTTAGCTGATCGCTTTGGTGGCTATAAGGTGATGATCTTAGGCGGTGTTTTATTCACACTGGGGCTGGTTGGATCAGGCTTATCAACCAGCAGCTTTGGTTTTGTGATGAGCACTGGCGTGGTCATAGGTTTGGCTTTGGCCTGCACCACCTACAGCGTTGTGTATGGCGTGATTGGCCGTAACTGTTCACCTGAAAAACGGGTCTGGGCCATGGGTATGGCAGCAGCAATGGGTTCTTTTGGTCAATTCTTCATGATTCCAGTTGAGCAAGAATTACTCACTCATTTTGGCATTCAAAACGCTTTGTTTATTTTGGCCATCATCACCAGCTTCATGGTGCCCTTGAGCTTGATTCTGCGAGAAAAGAATTACCAGCCAGCACAAACTAGCAGTGACCAAACCATCATTCATGCCATCAAGGAAGCCTTTGGTCAACGCAGCTTTCAATTATTGATCTTTGGTTTTTTTGTTTGTGGCTTTCAAGTTGTTTTTATTGGAGCGCACTTGGCCCCTTACCTCAAAGATATGTCTGTGACTTATCCCAATGTAGGCCATCCTGAAGTAGCTACGATTGCTTTAGCACTTGTGGGCTTATTCAATATTTTTGGGACTTACTACGCAGGCAAGTTGGGCCAAAAATTGCCTAAACATCTTTTATTGGCTTTTATATATGGGGCAAGAGCCATTGTGATCGCAGGATTTATTCTTTTGCCACTAACCCCATTAACTGTCTATCTATTTGCTGCCTTTATGGGCTTCTTGTGGCTCTCAACTGTACCGCTCACCAATGGCATCGTGGCTCATATTTTTGGCGTGAAGTATTTATCCATGCTGTCTGGCTTTGCATTTTTCTCACATCAAATTGGTAGCTTTTTGGGTGCTTATTTAGGTGGCTATTTATTTGACATCACGGGCTCTTACAACATTGTTTGGATCATTGCGATTGGTTTGAGTGTTCTTGCTGCTCTTGTGAACCTTCCCATCAAAGAAAAAGAATTGGTGAGAGCTCCGCAGGGCTCTGCCGCCGCAATGTCATAAAAAAGCTTGAGATGATGTCATTTTTCCAACGTCCCATCGTGATCAAAGTATTGATTTTGGTATTGTTGGCTTTGGTGTTTGCTGCTTACTTAAGACCTGAGATGATGGTCGATGTGGCGAACACCCTGCTCACCCTCTGCGGATGGTAAGCTAGCGCCCTGTTTTTAGTTCTCGCCATAGTACAGTGGATAGTACAACTGCCTCCTAAGCGGTAGACACAGGTTCGATTCCTGTTGGCGGGACCAATCAAGTTGTTTGTGTCAATCTATCCTTGACCATCTGCAAATACATCCGCAATTCATAAACCTTTACAGCATATTTTTTAGGCACTCTCATGGCCAACGCTTGCGTTTGAAGCGTCTGCCATTCCTCTTGCCATGGTTTTTTAGGGTTGGCCGCTACCGCCAATTCAAGGACTCGCAATTTTTTATAAACCGCAGAGGTCTTAGCATCGACCCCCATGGCAATCAGCTTGGGTAAAAAATTAAATAATGGAATCAATATTGCTAGCAAAGGCAAGATGATGCGAATCGCTCTCTCAACCCAAACCACACTCCAAAACGGTAAGTGACGGTGCAAGAAAGAGGCTCCATTTTTTAGGAAATGCTTGGCATCATCGTTGTGAGGCCAAGCAAAGCCATTTTCTGAGGGGTAGTCATTTTCTTTTTGCAAAAGACCCAATTGACTGATGGTTGAATCCATGGCTCTCATCAAAGGCGTGATCAAGGCGGGATGAATGTCTTCACTGACAGCCAAAGCTGCTGGTGCAGCCAGAATCGAGATGTCTTTTCTGGGAAGATCCTCAGCCAAGTTGATCACACCTCGTGGCACCGTGACTTTTTTCAAGAATGGTAGACGCACGGTATAAGCATCGGCTTGCTCAAAACTCATCACAGCCAAATTTGGGTTGCGCAGATATTCCAAAATAATTGGTGCCTGTGGGCCGCTGACCAACATCACTGCATCTAGCTCATTGGCATTCAATGCTTTGAGACTTTGTGAGGCCGTGAACTCTTTGAGCTTAATGGTTGGTTTTTCTGACTTCACATCCATTTGATTGAGCTCTAGCAGCTTCAACCCTAAGTCGCGTGTGCCACTACCCGGCATGCCAATAGACAGTGATTTATTTTCTAGTTGCGTTATTTTTGTCAGAGGGTCTTTAAAAGCAGTCTTGCGATAAAAGAACCAAACTTGCTCATCAAAGACAGATGCTAGAGCTGAGATGTTGGGATTTTCAGATACTTGACCAACGCCACCTTGCAAGATTCCGACATGAATCTTTGTATTAGGCTGATTCAAGCGCTCAATGTTTTCTAAACTGCCGGCGGAGGGTAAAACTTCTAAAGTAATTCTTTCTTTAGCAAGCTCTTTGGCTAACTGTTGTCCAAAACGGTAATACAGACCGTTTTCAGCGCCAGTGGTCATCACGATTTTTTTAGGTGGGGTTGGCACTAAAAACCAAATCAACAAACCCAAGAAGAGAATAATCAAAACCGGGAGCAGATAAAGCATCGGTGGCTCAATCATGCGCTGGGAGATTTGTTGGAATTGTTTTTTCATGATGAATAAGTTGTTTGATGTTATTTGATTTTTTATGTTGCTTGATATCTGCGTTGATTTATTTAGTGATCAAAGAGATGCCCATCGGAATGCCTGCATCTTCAGCCTTTACTTCCTGCACTTTACCAATCCTGACTCGATCTTTCATATCCGGTGAGCTCTTCAAGAAAGTATCTTTTGCATTGTTTGCACGAGCATTGGCCAAGGCTGTCAAACGGGCTTCATTGATATTTTGAGCCTCAATCAATTCTTTGCGAAGAGTCTCCCAACGCATTGGCGTATTGGGCAGCTTGATTAATTGCTGAGCCAGTTTGATACGCCCCACTTGAGACCCATACGCAGACTTGAGACCACTTTGAACGCGCGGATCAGACAAACTTGGATTGGGCAAAGGTTCAGTGTCTTTTAACTTGAACCCAGCCGCCAATAGAATGGCGCGATCCGCATTGACTCGGGCTAATTCTTGGCGATCGATTTGCGGATCGTAAGTGCCATAAAACTCAACAACTGCATTGGCTTTTTTCTCAAGCAGTTTGGCCACTTTTTCTAATTTTTCTTGCTCCGGAGGAGTGATCACGCTTTCACCAGGGGCGGTATAAATACCATCTAAGCCCTCTTCACCAAATAAAGATGCCAAGGCCCTGAACGGTGCTGTGACGATACTCGATAAGATATTGCGCAAGGCTTGCCAGAAAAGATGCCCGACACTGAATTCTGGTGAATCAACATTGCCTTTAATCGGAATGTTGACATCAATCATGCCATCTGAGTCCTCTAGAACAGCAATGGCCAAACCAATGGGCAACCTCACGCCTTTAAAGTCAGGGACCTCTTCACCCAATTTAATTTTACGGATCACAAAACGATTTTTACCCAGCAGTTGACCATCTTTAGCGGTGTAGCGCAGATCCACATCGATGCGACCATCGTCGATTTGATAACCAGCAAAGGTCATCGCATAGGGATTGATGCTATGAAGTGGCAAGTTCTTAAAGCTCAAAGAGACGTCTGAGTTTCTTCTTGGATCTTCAAAAGCAGCTTGACCCCTGGCACGCAAACTACCGCTTTTATCAACCGCGCCATCCAAAGCGATGGTAGCGTATTGCCCAGGCACATTGCTGACACCCAATAATGAGCCATTGAGATTGTTGATATTGGTTTTAAAGCCAGGCCTGATGGATGCGTCTGAGAAATACATCCCGCCTTGATTGACTTTGATGGCCTTGATGTCTACCTCAAAAGCTGGTTTGCCTGCAACCTTGAGGACTGCTGGTGTACTTGGAGTTTTTGTTGCAGGTGCTGGGGATGTCACTGCTTGATTTTTCATGAACAAGCGGCGGAAGTTACTGAATTTATCCTCGCCAATCGAGAACCTGGCCAACGGCTGAGTTAAGACCAATTCTTGAATGCTGAATCTTTTTTGCTCTTTTTCTAAAAAATCGAGTTCAAATTTCGAGAAATAGGCTTTTTTCCAGCTGAGCAATGGGTCTTTTTCTTTAGGCTCATAAATGGCCAATTCAGCAAAATCCAGGTCGCCTAAAATAGCCCAACCTCGCGGGTTGGTTTTAAGTTTTAGTTCTGCGCTGACCGAGCCTTTTTCTGTGACCAGCTTTTCATTGGCTGGTAATAAGGCAACGAAGGGGGCCAAAGGAAGATCTTTGAATGAAACACTGCCATCAAGATCTGCTTTTTTTAAGTCATAGCTGAGCGTACTAGTCAGTTTTGAATCTTCGACACTCAAATTGATTTTTAGATCAATTTTTTCTTGAGCAATCATGTCTAAATGCCCTCCCACCCCCAGACTTGAAAGTTTGAGGCGGTTGGCTGAACCTGGTATGGCCAAATCCACATTCTTTAAGTTCAAGAGGTAGTCACTTTGAACTCCCTGCACACCGGTTGGCGCATAGTTGGCAAATTCTTTGGCTCGGAATTCAACATCCTTGAACACGTAATCTGTTTTTTTGATGCTGTCTTTGATGGAAATTTGAGTATTTTTCAATTGAAACTGGTCAATCTCAATTTTTAGGTTCGATGGCTTGGCATCGGATTTCTTTAAAGCCTGAATAGACTTGATCAGCTCAAGAAAGTTCCATTGAGCAACACCCTGCTTATTGGATGTGCGCTGCAAGAAAATTTGAGCTTGGTCAATCGTCACTTCTGATAGGTGCACACGAGCAATCAAGAGATGAATCAGCTCAGCATTAACGCTCAAATGCTGAATATGGAGGAGTGGATTTTTATCTTCTGACTCTTTAGAGAGCTTTAGACCATGAATATTAACTTTGAGATTCCATGGAGAAACATCGATGCTTTCGTAGCTGATGTGATGACCAATGCTTTGACCATAGTGATGAACAGATTTTTTTACCATTCCAGGTAAAAAAACTACCAAGCCGATCCAAAAAGCCAAAATCGAGGCAATGAAAATTGCCCCCATCTGGAGAAGTAACTTTTGATGTTTCATGCCCCAATCATAAATTGACTTGACGTCTTTGGGATGAATGTTTTGATACTTAGTTCTTATTTAGTGACTGGAGGAATCACCGTACTCCTTGGCGCCACCGTCAACATCACATTGGCTTTTCCACCAAATCCACCTTCATCAATTTCAATGGTCGCAGTTCTATCTTTTTTTATGAAAACCAAGATGCTGTTTTTTGATTTGGTTGAGGAAACCAAGGTCCAGCCTGCTTTTTGGAATTGATCCCTAAAAAATGTGAAAGTTTCATTCGCATTTTGCGCTGAAGTGATCGCCACACGACCAGCCCAACCGTCGCCACTGCCCAAAATCAAGGAATTTTCATTATTGATGCGTGCGCCGCCAGGCATTGGCATCTCTCCCAACAATTTTGACTGGATATCCTGAACTGTTTCACCATCAGCATTGGATAATTGAGTTGTGCCACATGCACTTAATCCTAAAGTGATGGTAATGATAGAGCTGATGAGTAATTTATTCATGGCAAGCCTTCCTCAATGACATATTTTTTCAATAAAGATAAGAATACACCCAGTCACTGGAATCATTACTTGATTTGATTATGAAAATTCATATCAGGACTTCCTTCGGATTGAATTTATGAAATATTTGAAAGAATTTTAAAGTGTGCTAGCTAAATTTTCCTCCATCAGATTAAAACCAGCTTCACAATTTTTTACCTCAAATTTCTACTCAAAAATAATTTTGGTGATCAATGTCAATAGGTGAAAAAATTTATTTTTCAAAAAAAATTTGCGTGACTTATCCACAGTTTATGTGGACTACTTGATCGCAAATTTGAAAAAGTCCTTATTTGATAATGGTTGAGCTGGGCTGCTTAAAAATTAGGCAGCAATGGATCATGTACTTGATAAGTGAACTATTTTGGTCCGTTGTTTACAAAAAAAGTTTTATTAATTTGCTTGACAAAGAAAAATCTCGCCAGACTTTTCTTCAATTTTTAATTTAATCAAGCGTGATCCATGTGGGCATGGCCCAGAAATGCATTCACCTGTGTCAGGTAAATATTGAGCATCATGTGATGCACAAATGATGGCTGTTTTGTCATTTGTGAAGAATTGTCCTGGTTGCCAATCAAGTTCCATCGCCACATGTGCGCACCGATTCAGATAAGCGTGTGCCTGACCATCAAAACGAATCACAAAAGCGGGCAATGTTTCATCAACGCGGTGGTCAATCGATCCAACCATGCTGGCAATCTCTGAAGTACGGACCATGAAACGAAATCCCTCTTCTTGGTCTTGGATGCGATCACTGGAACAGATGCGATGACCTGCCTGAATCAGCGGCTCAAAGTCATCGTCAGGGGTGTTGGTCTGCTCAGAAGAGGACATGTAAGGGCTTTCAGAAAATAGTGGTTAATTAGTGCTTAATTTCGGCTGGATTGCTTGCTTTAGCAGATAATCTAATAATATTAAGAAATATTGTAGACATGTCATCAATTTCAGCAACTACCAAAGCAGCTTTAGAAGAGCTTTTAGAGACTGCGCTAAGACCAGCGCCAGTTGATTGGCTTGGCATTCGTTTCCGTGGCCAAATGATTGGCTATATCCAGCCTGACTATATCGCCAGCATCAAGTCTTATATTGATAGTACCGAGACCCCTGCTTTAGCCCTTTTTGGCGAGCATTTGCATTTAGAGAATCTGGCTCCTTATTTATTGAGTCAAGAACTGCAAGATTTGGCGGAGTTTTTAAAGAAACAAGGCTTGGCACCTGGGTGGCGCAATGAATCCTTCTCTTGGCTAGATGATCATGGCCATGAGCGTTTCAGAATGGAACGTGCCATCTTTAGATCGCTGGGTTTTCATAGTCGGGCATGCCATATCAATGGTTACACCGCTCATCAAGAGATGTTTTTAGGCATGCGCAGCAGCAGTAAAGCGACTGATCCCAATATGTTGGATAACTTAGCAGCTGGGGGCATCAGTGCCGATGAAACCTTGCAGCAATGCGTGATCCGTGAGTTGTGGGAAGAAGCCGGTGTTCCAACTGAGATAGCTCGCCTGGCTGAACCAGTAGGCCACATCCATGTGCGCCGCGTGGTAGAACCCAAAGGCTTGCATGATGAAAGCTTGTATACCTATGACTTGTTATTGCCTGATGATTTTTCACCAAAGAACAATGATGGTGAAGTGTCAGGTTTTATGAGAGTTCCATACGCACAAGCAGCTGATCTGATTTTAGAAGGTGCTTTAACGCCCGATGCAGCCGCAGTGGCTGCTGATTTTCTTTTAAGAAAATCTTAAGTTCCCAAGAAACCATGGAGATCATCGCTTTTACGCTGTCTCTAATATGTGTGGCTCTTAATGCCTATGGCCATATTTTGACCTGGCCTTTGATGATTGCCAGTTCTGCCGCCTACGCCTGGGTTTTTCAAGATGCCAAATTGTTTGGTGATGCATGGCTACAGGGTGTTTTTATTCTTTTGGCCATTTATGCCTGGAAGACTTGGTCAAAAAGTACTCAGGCTGAGGGAGCGAGCAACAGCTCAAGCAGTTCATTTAAGAAAATGCCCCGTAGTTGGCCTTTGATTGGCAGTCTTTGCTGGTCAGGTTTGTTTTTGATCATTCATTATCTGTTGGTGAACCACACCAGCTCAGATGTACCACTCATCGATGCATTTTTAACGGCGGGTAGCTTATTGGCCACCTATATGAGTGCGCAAAAGTGGTTGGAGAATTGGTTGGTATGGATTTTTGTGAATAGTCTTTATATTGTTTTATACATTTATAAAGATTTACATTTGACCGCCCTCCTGTATGGTCTTTTGATTGTCCTAGCAGGGCTTGGCTGGTTGCAGTGGTCCAAAAAGATCAAGCAACTTGAGCAAGGTATATGAGTGATATTTTAAGAATCGCCATCGTCGGCGCTGAGTGCAGTGGCAAAACAAGCTTGGCACAAAGTTTGGCTGATGCTTTTTCCAAAGAGTATCCCAGCGCCTATGTTCCAGAATACTTAAGATTATTTGTCGATCAAGAAAATAGAACCCCAAGACCAGATGAGCAAGTAGGTATTGCACAGCAGCAGCAATCTTTAGAGCGCACCCTTGCCAATGACCTGATCAAGCAGCACAGCAACCCAGAGTTTGTGTTACTTTTTTGCGACACCACGCCATTGATGACTTGTATCTATAGTGAAGTAGTTTTTGGGGGCACGAATCCAGAGCTGTTTAAGTTAGCCCAAGCTCATGACTATGATTTGACAATCTTTACACAAATAGATTTCCCGTGGCAAGAGGATGGTCTGCAGCGAGATGGGCCCGTAGCCCAGACCAAGGTGCATTTCAGGGTCAAGGCCCGCTTAGAAGAACTGCAAATACCTTATGAAGCAGCCTTTGGGCATTCAGAGCAACGATTAAAAAAGACCCAGGATAGTGTCAGGGCTTTATTAGCGAAGCGCAAAACACAAAAATCCATATAATCACAGTTATCTAGTTATTTTAGATATTAGCTCGGGGTCCTGCATCGTTAGATGTGGGTGAGAAATACCCGTTGAACCTGATCTCGATAATGCGAGCGCAGGGAAGCGTCCAAATCGCATCCCCAACTCGCCATCGTTTATATAAGGAGTACTGACGATGGCTTATACGCCAAAACTGAACCACATTGCAGGTGCATGCGCCCTGCTATTTTGTATCAATGCTCAAACTTTTGCTCAATCTGAGACCCAACTGTCACCGGTGGTGGTGACAGGGGAAAAAGGAACAGGGTATGTTGCCAAAGGTGCCATGATTGGCGGCCCTGGCGGTACTGAAGAGGTTGAATTAAAGGATGCGCCAGCATCTATTTCAGTGATCAGCAGAGATTTACTGGATGACCGACAAGTCAAACTTATTTCTGAAGCTGTTCGAACAGATGCGTCGGTTGGTGATTATTACGCCACTTTAGGTTATTACGAAAACTTATCCATCAGAGGCTTCTCTTTAGACCCAGCTACCAGTTATCGCATGAACGGCATGTCGCTGACCGGTGAACAAAACTTTGCCTTTGAAAATAAAGAACGTGTTGAAATCCTCAAAGGTGTGAGTGCTATGCAGGCTGGAGCTTCCTCACCAGGCGGCATCGTTAACTTCGTGACAAAAAGACCCAAAGATGTGATGTCTGTCACAGTTGGAACCGGTGAGCGTGGCACAGAATATATGGCCGCTGACTTTGGCACCTTTTTGAACAAAGAAAAATCATTGGGTATACGCATCAATGCCGCCCATGAAAATATGAAGCCATTTGTTAAGAATGCAAAAGGGAAACGTGAGTTTGTCAGTCTTGCTCTTGATGCCAAATTAAGTAATAAAACTTTGGCCCAATTCGATGTTGAATACCAAGACAGGAGCCAAATTGGCGTTTCTGGCTTGATGTTGTTGGGTGATGGAATCACCTCATGGGTGCCTCAGAATGTACCTGCCAATATCCAGCTAAATCGATACAACTGGGTATTGCCAACCGAAATTAAGTCACTCAATACAGGCTTAAAGATAGATCATGAGTTAAATGACAACAATAGAATCTTCTTCCATTTAAGCCGCAGTGAAGTGAAGATCAATGACCGTCAAGCCTACCCATTACCTCTTGATACAGGAACATTTGGCCCCACTGGAGATTTTGCGGTGTCAGATTTTAGAAGTGAAAATGAACTGCGTAGAAATGATCAAGTGCAAATAGGCTTGAGTAGCAGGTTCAATTCTGGCTCGATTGAACATAACTTTAAATATGGAGTTTCTTTGCTCAAAAGAAATATTTATCAAGGGCAAGCAAGATTTGATTATTTATCACCTGAAGATAATATTTACAGCCTTAACGCAGTTATCAACCCACTATCATCGCCAGGATTAATTGGGGCAAGAACTAAAACTTTAGATCATCATCAGAATAGCTTATTCATTCAAGATAATATGAAGTTGAATGACAAAATAAATCTTTATCTAAGCTCAAGATTTATTGAACTGAGCGATAAATCATTCTCTACTTCTGGCGCATCTCTTGGAGAATTCAAGAAGAACTATTTACTCCCAAGCATTGGTTCAACATACAAGTTAAATAGCAAAACCACTAATTACATCAGCTATAGCGAGGGTGTTGAATCAGGAACAAGACCAATTGAAACTAGTTTCGTAAATGCCAATCCACTTAAACCTCGAAAAACTGATCAGATTGAAATTGGCACAAGATATACCCCCACGAATGACTCTTTAATTACGGCAACCTTGTTTAGAGCATCCAGACCTAATGAATATGCTGGCGAGTATTTTGATAGCGGTCCAAATCAATATAAATACGCTGATATCAAACAGGATGGCAAAGTAATACACACAGGCATTGAATTGTCTTATGCTCAAAAGGTAACTAAGCGCCTAAGTTTGACTTCGAGTGCCATGTATTTGGAAGCCAAACAGGAAGGTGCCAGCATTTCAAGCATGAATGGCTCACAAGCAATTGGTATTCCAAACTGGCGCGCTGTGATATTTGCGGATTACCAATTGCCGCAAGTTGAAAAAATGAGCGTTCAAGGTGGCTGGACTTATGTTTCTAGTAAACCAGTGACTCTCGATGACTCATTGAGCGTTCCTGGATATCATAAGTTTGATGCTGGCTTGAGATATGTAGATGAGGTCGGTAAATCAAAGGCCACTTACCGAGTATTTGTTGAAAATATCTTCGATAAGTTTTACTGGCGTGATGTGAGTCAGACTTATGGCTCAAACACTCTCTATCCTGGCGTTCCTAGGATCTTTAGAGCAACAGCCACTTTTGACTTTTAATCAATAGCAGTTTTAGAGTATGAGCCGCATCTCTACGTGAGGGATACCGGCTTCATCGAAGATGGGGCCGTGAGGTTCAAAGTCTTCTTTGGCATAGAAAGCAATCGCATGGGTTTGGGCGTGCAAGATACATTCTTGTGCGCCCTTTTCTTTTGCAGTCTGAATCAAAGACTTCAAGATACTTTTACCTATGCCTTGGTTTCTTCTTGATGATTGAACAGCCATGCGTCCTATTTTGGCAACACGATCATTAATAATTAATCGCCCTGTTCCAATGGTTTGATTATCTGCTGTGACAATCGCATGCCAGGCAATCTGATCAAACTCATCCCACTCCATGTCTTCAGGAACTTTTTGCTCAATCACAAAGACTTGATAACGCAAAGACTTAACCAAATTTTGCGCCTCAGCCCAGCTTGTTATCGATAATTCAATCATCCGAGTAGAAACCAATTTAGTTAATCAAATAAACAGCATAAAGCCCATGAAACAAGATGTTTGAGGACATATTAGACCAAACCCAGGGCGAATTTGGCATCTAATAAAAATCAGGCTATAATCTTCGTCTATTCCTCGATAGCTCAGTCGGTAGAGCGCCGGACTGTTAATCCGTAGGTCCCTGGTTCGAGCCCAGGTCGAGGAGCCAAATAAGAAAGCCTCTGAATTTATGATTCAGAGGCTTTTTTCTTTTATTCCCTCTTAATGATTCAATAGCCTTAGAGCTCATTCATAAACAGGGCTTAAAGTGTTAAATTTGAGAATATTTCAAATAAATCTCTTAGGAAGCTCCATGACCACACAAAAAATCAGCTTAAGCCTATTAACAGCCTCTCTTCTTGGCCTTTCTTCAATGGCCGTTGCTCAATATGACTACCCAGCAGATCCTGTGGTCGCAGGAGCAATTGCCGGAGAACGCGGTCAAATTTATAGCGGCATCGTGACAAAGATTGACGCGAAAAACCGTGTCGTGACATTCAAGAGTCAAGAAGGCGAATTGGATATCGTTGCAGGTCCAGAGGTGAAGAACTTTGCCCAAATCAAAGTTGGCGATCGCTTGGATGTTGCATACCAGTTAGCTGTGGCTATTGAATTAGTTAAAACAAAGAACAATGATGTGCGCGGTCGCGAAGTGACATCAGACACTCAAACAGCTCCAGCAGGCAATAAGCCTGGTATGGTTAAAACCAATATTGTCAAAACAACAGCCAGCGTTGTGGCGATTGATCAAAAGAAACAAATCGTATCCCTCAAAGGTCCTAAGGGCAATGTGGTGAATGTGAAGGTTGAGAACCCAGCCCTTTTAAAGGGTATTACTACCAAGGATCAAGTGTATGTGACTTACGCTGAAGCAGTTGCTGCTGTGGTGAGTGCGCCTAAGAAGTAAGCTTAAGAGTTCTGGAAATTTATCCAGAATTCTCTATCCCTGTTATGAAAAATGCCTCTGAATCTCAGAGGCATTTTTTCTTGTGACGTTTATCTAGCTTTTCTTATCTTCTTGCGCTTATTACCTTCATTTATTACTTACCCAAAAAGATGTCTTTGAACTCTTTTTCACCCACGGCCTTTTGAACCGTGAAGTAGGTCAAGTAGTGAACGATGATGAGCCAGTAGATGAAGGCAATCATGATCAGGTTTTTAGGTTTGGCATGGCCAAACTCCAATAGACCTTCTAAGAATGGCTTGCCATGCAGCAAGTACCCTTCAATACCTAGGGCATTGGCATGTAGGATCATGACCAAGACCACATAGATCAAAGAGTGGCCAATCAAAGGCCAGAAAATAGCCTTGCCTTTATTGACCTTGATTGGCATGAGTAACTCTACCGTGATCAAGAATTTACCCACAAAAGCGGCTTTGATAAGAGCCACTGTGATCGAGAACATGCTATCCGCGCCATCAACCCCAAAGTGCAACATTTGCGATTGGTTATACAAACCAATGGCGTAAAACCAAATCGTGAAGTAACTTGTGGCAATCAGAAACTTTTTAGTTTCATGAAGAAAACCATGCTTTATTTTTTCCCAGCGGGACATTGTTTCTGTTGATTGTGTGCTCACACTTAACTCCTAAAAATGATTAGTGGCTTTTAGATGGCTGGGCCACCCAAAGATAAATATAAATTAATGCGTTGCATTAAAACTTCTAACTGACCCTGCTGCTCATTTGATTGAGCAGTATTGGTTCGTATTTTTTGTTGTAAGACTTGGCGCTGATCGATGCGACCAATGACAAATTCAGCATCCGTGCTTTTTTGAATATTTTGTTGCAATTGATAAATTTGATTGAGCTCTGCATAACGTGCTCGCCAAGATTGCTCACCTGACAAGGCAGACTCAACTTCTCTGAAGGCATTTAATCCAACTTTGGCATAGGTGGCAAAAGCTTGTTCCAGCTCAGCTTGCCTTGACTCAACTCTTGCTTCTAAGGCGCCACCCGTGAATATGGGCAAAGTAACTCCAACACCAGCACTAGGATTGGATGAATCTGTTTTAAGCACAAAGACTTCACTGCTGATTCTGCCAAAGCCGGCAGTTAAACTGATTTTAGGCAAGCGCGTGGCTTCTGCTTCTTTCACGTTGAATCTGGCCGCATCCACTCGGGCAGTTGCCGCCACAATGTCAGGACGTCTTTCTAATAGATCTGAAGGCACACCCGTGTTAATGGCAGATGGGCTTTTAGGCAAGCTTTGAATTTTTAGTGGTGTGCCAACAGGGTAACGACCCACCAAGACATCCAGTGTTTTAAGATTTTGTTGACTAGCATTCTTTAAATTGAAAGCCAACTCTTTGGCTTGAGCAAGATTGATTTCTGCAGTGAGAATGTCTTGCTTAGAAGATGCGCCAATTTTTTCACGTTGCTGCACATGCTCCAGGATTTTTTCTTGATGCTCAGATGACTCTTGGGCTAAGCGCGCCTGTGAATGAAGCACTCGAGCAGACCACAATGTTTTAGCCAGATTGGCAATGAAGGATAGTTTTGCTGATTGTTGATCAGCAGCAATGGCTCTGGCATTTTGTTCGGCATTGGCATAGCTTGCTCGTACACGCCCCCAAAGATCAAGCTCCCAATTGGCGCCAACGTAATATCCT
>Ga0255127_1000505_pt1 | contig 19832 bp, 12 predicted proteins | sample Law_Miss_RepB_8d_FD_188555 | JGI IMG/M metagenome (GOLD analysis project Ga0255127, IMG submission 188555) | Freshwater microbial communities from St. Lawrence River, New York, United States - Law_Miss_RepB_8d | ecosystem: Environmental > Aquatic > Freshwater > River | place: USA: New York...
GACTTGGTCACTCCCACGGGAATCGGTGTCGATGCCGAAGGCAATCTGTGGGTGGTGGCTTGCCATACCCATTTCCGGCCGAGCACTTATCAAGGTCCCGAGCATGATGAGATTTTGATGTTCGATGCGCAAGGAAAGAACCGTCGTGTTTTCTACAATCGAACGAAGACGACGATGCAACTGTTGCTCGATCCGGCAACTGCAAACGAACTAGCATCCACAAATGGTGCGTCACAAGACGGTAGAGACAGATCGGTGCTCGTTGCCCAGCGCGATCGGATCTTGAGGATCAAAGAAGCAGCGGTAGCGAGCCAAGCTACACCTGTGCAAGATTGCACAGAAGAGACGATCGTCCAACTCGATACCGTGGCGGATTATCCGCACAATGGACTCAGCGGCATGGCTTGGCATAACGACGGTGGGTTGATCTTTTCGCTGGGCGAAAACTTTGGGAAGGACTGGGTGCTTCGCGGTTCAGATGGAATCGAGTTGCGTGGTCGAGGGGAGGGCGGGGTGTTTCATTGCACGCCCGAAGGGAAGAATTTAAGACGCATTGCCAAGGGTTTTTGGAACCCGTTTGGGCTGTGGATGCGCGAAGACGGAGTGTTGTTTGCTGCTGAGAACGATCCTGGTAGCCGTCCGCCTTGCCGACTGCTACAAGTCGTTGAAAACGCAGATTATGGATTTCAGTATGTGTATGGAAGTGCTCCGGTGCATCCGTTTGTTTGTTGGAATGGAGAGCTTAAAGGAACCTTGGGGATGATCCATCCGTGCGGCGAGGGGCCTTGCGCGGTCGTCGGTCTCGGGGGTGGTGTGATGGTCCCTTCGTGGAGCAATCACTGCATCGATTATTTTCCATTGCATTGGAAAGGTGCAACTCTGACATCGGATCGAATCGAGTTGCTTCGGGGCAGCGACTTGTTCAGGCCTGTAGCCATGGTGCGTAAATCGGATACGGAATACTACTTTACCGATTGGGTGTCACCTTCTTATGAATTGCATGGAATGGGGCGTTTGTGGAAATTGCAAATCGATCCTTCGCAAGCGACTTGGATGCAACCGACGATTGAACCCAAAAGTTCTAATGCGATTTTGGCCGATCAATTGCGTGGTGAAACTGAAGTACTAATTGGAGAGGGAAACCAGGGACGCCGCGCTGAGGATTGGACAGAAGCGAAACGCGATGAGTTATTGAAGTACATTCAAGGGGATGATCCGTTCCTTGCCGATGCAGCATCGACCGCGCTTAGTCGCTATGCAAAAGGCTGGGGGGTAGAGCAAGTCCAAGCGTTTCCCGACGCTATGCGGCTTGCGACCCTCGTTGCACTTCGCAAAAGCGATTTCGATAACCAGAAGTGGGTGCGTGGACTTTGGAATGATGCCAATACCGAGATCCGTTTTGAGTGCCTGCGATGGATAGCTGATGCGGTATGGAGCGAGTTTCTTCCGCAAGTTGAGAAGATGCTTAAAGACCCGGCACTTGATTACCGACTTTTCGAAGCCGCTTTAGCGACTCTCAATACCTTGCAAGGTAAACCGGCGGCTGGGGTAAGCGATCCGGCGCAATTAGTGGAGAGGGTTTTCGATAGACAAACCTCACCGGAGTTTAAAGCTTTTGCGTTGCGACTTATTCCTCCGCAGCATGACTCGTTAAGCAGTGAGGCTCTAGAGAGGCTGTGGGGAGAGGAGCATGAGGGGCTGCGGCGCGAAGTTGTCCGCACGCTGGCTATGCAGAGAAGTGATTCAGCAAAAGAAAAGTTGCTACAAATCGCAACGGACAAAGCACAGCCCGAGGGGTTGAAACTCGATGCGCTCGCTGGTTTGATCGGAGTGCAAGAGCCAAAGATCGTCGCGGGATTGAATCAGCTTTTGGAAAACCAAAGCCGTGGAGAGGAGATTAGTGAAGCTGTCGTACTCGAGGTGAAACGGGTATTGAGAGGAGCCAAGGGCTCGGCTGCAACCGAGTTGGTTGGCCAAGCCTCGAGCACGGAGGATCAGCAGCGAGAGTTGCAAGCAGCTCGAATCGCTCGTATTGAAAGCTTGCTCGATCAAGGTGATCCGCAGCGAGGTCGTCGGTTGTTCTTTCATGGCTCAGGAGCAGCTTGTAGTCAGTGCCATCGCCATAGTGGACGAGGGAATGTGGTGGGGCCCGATTTATCGTTGGTCGGACGCCAAGTCCTCTCGGAGGCGATAGGTGCAGAAGGGAATCATGAGAAGCATGAGAAGCAGAGTGCAGCGAGAGAGTTGTTGCTCTCAATCATGGATCCGAACCGAGAAGTAGCACCGCAGTTTTATACTACGCTTTTGGAACTTGCGGACGGATCGACTTTTACAGGCATTCTGCTGCGATCCTCGAGCACGGAAGTTTACCGCAACAACTTCGGTGAAGAGGTGACGTTTCAGAAGAATGACATTGCGGATCGCAAGGAGTTGCGGTCTTCGATGATGCCTAGCGGTTTATTGGATACGATGAGTGACGAAGAAGTCAGTGATCTCATCGCGTTTTTGTTGCAGAGCAAGTAGCAGTCGGCAACAAGTAGTAAAGAGCTCATCGCTCATCGCTCATTGCTTATCGCACATTGCATATTGCATATTGCATATCGCGAATGCGATCGAGCGATTATGTGTTAGCGGAGGGGGGATTGAGTCGTCAGAGCGCGATCGAAGACAACGCACCATTCTTTGGCGACGTCATCCCATGTCCTGGCTTGCATCGCGCGAAAGCCGCTGAGTTGCTCTTCGAGTTTGCCTTGACGATCGTAACTTAGCTCCCGAAGGGCTTGAACAAGGCTTTGTACCGAGCGAGGATCGAAGAAGAGGGCAGATGAGCCCATCGCTTGAAGTTGTTCTCGCAACGATGGGATATCGGACGATAAGATCGGACAGCCGAAGTGAAGCGATTCCATCAATGGAAACGAGCCTTGTTCGTACAAGCTAGGTACAACGGTTGCATAAGCGTTGCGATATAAGCTTTCCAGTTCACTTCGCGTTACTCTTCCTGGCAGCTTAATTCGATCGGCGACGCCGAGTGCATTGATTTTGTTATTTAGATCGGCTGGAAGTTCCGAGCCGCCGGTAAATAAAACCTGCAGCGATCGTAACTCATCCGATGATTCTTGGCTTAGGGCATGTAGTGCATCGACTAATAACGCGTGGTTTTTGTAGGAGCGAAAGCTGGCGGGGTAGAGCAAATACTTTTGGGGCGTGATCCCATGAGCCAACAGGCTGGGAGCTAAAGTGAGAGCAGTAGGTTGGTCTGGAGTTTGATTGGCTGCGTCAAAGTCTCTTGGAATGGCAGGGCGAACCATTGCGGTTCGGTTTTTATCCAAGCCGAGGGTACCGAGTAGGTCGTTTTGCAAGATGAACTCAGACATACAAGCGACGATTGTCGCTCGGTCGGTGACTTGGCTAACCAAGTATTTCAATGAAGTAAGCTTCGACGGACGAGTCGATTCGGGGAAGTGGACGGTGACCAGATCGTGGAGGACGACGACGGTGGGTTGTGAGAAAGGGTGATCGAGTCCGACGTAGGGGAGGAGCCACAGATCGACGCTGTCCAACCACTGCCGTTTACTACGCGTTACGCATCCATCGAGGAATCGCACGAAGGGAGAGCACCACCATGATTTTTTTTGGCTAAGGGAAGGCCCAAAGGTTGGGTATACGTGTTTGCGCTCTGTTCGTCGCAGGACTTTCCAAAGCTTGCGGATCACGAAGTGCGGTTTTGGGTTTCCAGCGATTCGGATCGGCGCCGACTTGGTCGATTTGCTTTGTGAGGTGTTGTTGCGTTGCAAGGGTTCGAGTTTGTGTTCTTCACCTGCTTTAGCGACGAGTAAGATCTCTTCGATGCTGGGTTGGTTAGCGAGAGTCTCGACGAGATTGGCAACGAATACCCCGATCCCTTCGGTTGGTTCAAGGGTAGTGCCAAAGTCGCACCATATACCGAGTTTCACCGTATTACTCCTGATCCATTCGTTCGGGGACCATCCATTCGGGCTTGCTGGATCGCTGGCGGATTGCGAGCATCCATCAAGAGCCATTGATCATGCCCCCAGCAATCGCTGTCCCCAGCGACGAGGAATTCGGTGCTCAGAGATGGTCGCTGATGGGTCAAGCTGATCGCCCAGACTTGATCGCTCCAGTCAATGGGCATGTTGGCTTGCGAGCCAGTTTGTGAGCCGGGCTGTAAATCAGCCGTTGTGTTCGTTGCGTTATTGCTCGCTGTATTGTTTGTTGAGTTGCTTACAAGAGATGCGATTGGGATTGCGATTTCCACAGCCCAAGTATCGGAGGTTTGGTGGGTAGCGATGAACCATTCGGGGTTCCAGTAGGCCATGTCGTTGCATCGATCCGAGATGCCACCTTGGATATCCCAAGCGAATTCGAACCATGTCGCGTAGTCGCGATCAATATCGATCCGAAGTCGGGTGTGGTCGATCTGGGGATCGAGCGAGTCCCGTTTATTCGCAGAAGCTTTGGGGGCTTGGCGTCCAACTTTTTTGGTTTTGTTTCCTTCTGCGACTATTTCCGAAGCGCGGTTGCGGGTGTGCAGAGCGTGGATGAAAAGGAATTCGTGATCGCGGAAGATGCGGATGGTCGATGGGAGATTCTCGTCGGCCCAAGCGGTTGAAAAGGGCATTGTCAGTGCGTCTTTCCAAGGTTCCGATTCGGCTTGTCCGTCCAAGTGAGGGCGTTGTTGGATCCAAGGGATGCGAGGCAAGGGCAATGATCCTTCGGGTGGGCCTTGGACGATCCGCTCTTGTTCGAAGATACCGGACCAATTGCCGAGTTGTGGAGTGTAGCTTGGCCAGAAGCTGCGTTCGGCGGATGGGTTGAGCTGACCGGTGCGACTCAAGGAACTGGTGCGAAATCTGGAGGCGATAAGCCAAGCCCAAGCGGGCTCGGATTTCTTGTGGCCCCATGTCTCTGGCCAAGTGCCAAGGAGTTTAGCGAATTCGCGTTCCGCGTTCCCTTGGGCGATTGGTGTTCGTTTGGGTTGGACGGTTGCAGAAGCCGTGATGACTTGGCTTTCAGAGTTCGAGAAAGGGGAAGCGATGCTACCGGATTGAGGGTTAGATGTTTCCGAGGGTTCGAAGACTTCGGTTCTCGATTCGAGTTGAGAATCGATCAGTCGTTGAACTTCGGCGGATCCGGTGTAGGTCATCAGTTCGCGCAAGGCTAGTTCTTGATAACGATCTTGGGGGTATCGTTGAAGAATTAACTGTAACGACGTATACCAACGATGCCAGTTGCCTTGAACTCTGGATTCTTGGGAGATCATCCACAAGACATCTAGTGCGGTATCCGCAGTGAGAGGTTTGAGGGTTTCGATAAGGGCGTCATCCCAAGCTCGTTCGCGGTACAGGTCGCTTCCGCGTGTTTGCAGTAACTGAGCGACGCGCGGTTGTGCGTTGGCAGAGGCCATTAAGGTTTGCAAGTTGGCTTTATCGACGAAGCGTTCAGCCAGTTTCGATTCGTCGCGTATTACCAGTCCATCGGTCGGATGGCTTATCGAGAGACCTTTTGGGTACAGGACTCGGTATTGCGTTTTGTTGCAGAGAGCTAAAGGGGATTGCAAGCTTGGCGCAAAGGTCTGATGAGCATAAAAGCGTCGGCTATCTTGAAGGACTTGGCCAAGGAGTCGATTGCTCGATTTCAGAAGCATCGAAGAGGAGAGGCTTAAACCATTCTTCTGATTGCTACGTTGTACGATACGTTGGACAGTCCAAGGTGGAATCGTGGAATGTTTAAGGTTTGGTAGTGGGTGGTAAGCCGGGTTGCCGGCTTGCTGTACGGCTTGGGTGACGAGCGATGCATGGGCGCTTTCGAGGGTGTCGGAAGCGGACGGGTCACCGGTGATGATAAGGTCAGGTCGGTGGGTGCGTATCTCAAGAACTAGCTTGCGCAAGAGTTCTTCGTTGTAGGTTTGGTAATAAGCTAGGTCGCTGGCTTTAAAGCCATTTGGCATATTGCTGATCGGGTAAGCGTGATAAGTGGTCAGATGATTGAGTCGTAGGCTTGGCGCGAGACATTCGAGGGCGGAGGATCGGTCGATTTCTTGGTGGAGGACTTCGGTAAAGCGGCGATCGTGAACGACAAGAGCACCGGATTGGTGTTGGGTTTCATGGGTGATGTAAGCGAGGGCATCCCAAGGGATTTCTTCTTCGGTTGCGGAGATGCTCAGACACAGCAATCGGTCGGCGGCGCGGTGTGAGATTTTCCAAGCCCCACCGGCGTTGCGAGAGTGCAAGATATGAGCAAGTCCGCCCCAAGCCATAAGGACTTGTTCATTGGCAGCCTTGATCCCTTGCAAGGGAGCTTGGGAGTTCGTCGGGAGCATCGTCCAATTCGCGCCGTGGTCATCGGATGTCCACAGGACCGAGCCCGGGTTGCCAACGATCCAAAGTTTCGAGCCATAGCCTTCAAGCCGGGATAGGTCGACTAGGTTTCGTTCGTTTGGTGGGATTGGTAACGGAACACTATGCCAACTTATTCCATCGAGTGAATGGAGCAAACGACCAGCATCGCCACCGATCCACCAGCCTTGGGGTTGCAAGGAGCAGAATCGGATCGGGCGAAATGGATCGGACTCGATGGTTAGAGTTCTGAATTCGATTCCGTCTTCGGCGAAGAAAACCCGTCCGGATCGATCGACGAGCAGCGTCTTGCCTTCCGGGGAGATAGATACTGCTTGTAAGTGCCCGCACGGGATAGGTCGAGGGCTCCATGTTCGTCCACCGTCGATGGTTTCAAACAGGGACGAATTGTGGTGGCTGGACCAATCACCCCAAGCGATCCAGTGGTGGTGTTTGATCCGTTGAAGGCCGATAAGGCGAGGGAGATACAAAGTGTTGATGCTTTGCCATGAGAGACCTTCATCATCGCTTATGAGGATCGAGCCGACACTTCGGCCGGTTTCGGGTTCGAGGTATCCTCCGACGATCAGGCCAGCTCTTGCACCGTTGCGAGCAGGGGCATCATCGAAGCCGATGGCATAGAGAATCGCGTTGCTGCGAGGCTGGATGTTTCGCCAGTTCTTGCCCGCGTCTTGGGTTACGAGAATTGCGTTTGAATCACCGACGACGATCGCTTTGTCGATCGAGAGGAGTGCACCGTCTCGCAACGTGCCATCGATCAGGGGTAGGCTGGAGGTAGGCGAAGCGGAGTTAATCGCAGAGTTGTTAGTCGAATTATTAGCCGAGTTGTTTTGTTGGGCGTAGCAGCATGGAGCGAGCAGCAGTGCAACAAGTAGTATTCTCAGTGCGCGCGCTGATATCTGAGTGAACTTCAGAAGAAAGTGCAGCCGGCTTAGGCGGCTTTGTGTTCGGCTCGCCATGATTCGCTTTGGGTCGGGATGAGCACTCCATGGTGCATGGTGTAGACTTCGTCGGCCAACGCGATGAGGGCTTCGCGGTGAGTGATGATCAGGATGGTCATCTGCCCCTTCATGGCTTGAAGCGTCTCGCGGATTTGCAGTTCGCTTGCCATGTCGATTTGGCTGGTGGACTCGTCGAGGATTAGGATTTCTGGTTTGCGCAGAATTGCGCGTGCTAAGGCGATGCGTTGTCGTTGTCCACCGCTGAGTTTCTGTCCAGCTTGGCCGACGTTCGTTTCGTATCCGTCGGGGAGTGATTGGGTGATGAAATCATGGGCATGAGCGAGTCTAGCGGCGATTTCAACATCTTCGCGAGTCGCGTTTGGAGTCCCATATTGGATGTTTTCAAAGACGGAGCGGTTGAACAGTTCCGTGCTTTGGCTCACAAGGGTGATCCTCTGTCGGATATCGTGGAGAGCAAGATCTTTGAGGTTAACATCGTCGAGTTCGATCGATCCGGTGATCGGGTCGTAGTATCGGCAGAGGAGCTGAATCAATGTAGATTTGCCGCTCCCGTTCGAACCGAGAAAAGCGATCGTACGGCCGAAGGGTATTTCGAGCGAGACGTCTTGAAGGACCGGTTGATTCGGATGGTATTGGAACCCGACCTCTTTGAGGCTGAGCTGGTGATGGCGTCCGATCAAGCGTTTTGGGTTTTCAGGTTCGGGAAGCACTGGTTTTGCGTTAAGGATTCCGTAGAGCAGTTCGGAAGATACCACGCCTTGATAAATCATCACCGATACACCGGAGAGTTTCCTCAGCGGATCGCTTGCACCGATCAGCAAACCGAAGAATATCAGCAGGTCGGTTACCGACATCGGAGAGTCGCAGACGCGGAGAAAGAACAAATGCGTTTGCTTGTTGACGACCAGATAAGCCCCGGCGCAGACGGTGATCGCAACCATGGCAACACCGATCAATTCCGTGAATGGTTTTCCAAATCCGGTCCAGAAGATCATCTTGAGCTGGATTCGTTTCATGTCTTTCGTGCATTGACGAAACCGTTCCCGTTCGTGTTCTTCCATCGTGAAAGCTTGGACGGTAAAAACGTTGCTCAAGGCTTCGAGAAGGACTTCGTGAAATCCAGCATTTCGCCCAAGGATGCTTGAGGCAACTCGTCGGATGCGTCGGTTGAAAAAGACCACAAGGGCGACGAGCAGAGGAGCAAGTACGAGGGAGAGCAAAAGCAATCGCCAATTGATGAAGCTTGCCATGATCAAGCAGGAGGCGATGCGAAGGGGTTCGCGAATGGCGGCTCCGAAGAGTTGGATAAGTCCGTTGGTCAATCCGTCGGCGGCGACGGTGATAGCCGAGAGCAAGCCGCTTGTGCCGTGAGCTTGAAAGGTCTTTCGATCCATTGCTAGAGCTGAATCAAAGACTCGCATCCTCAGATCCCGAACGATGCTTGTCGATACATGCCCGATGAGCATTTCGTTTGTGAGCATCAAGGCGTGTTTGATCAGGGTCGAGACCATCAGCAGACCCATGATCCAGCAGATCGTCTGGAATGCATCTCGGGGGAGGACTTTGTCGGCGAGTTTGACTAAATACTGTTTCGTGTCTCGGTTGCGGGCAGCTTGGCTGGCGAGTCGCTCAAGCCGTTTGATTTCGGTTTGTTGATTTTGGTTCGGCTGCTTGAGGACTGCCAGTTCGCTTTCGATGCGCGTAAGTTCGGCAGAGGAAGCCGAGGCCCCTTTTTCGAGCCAAGATTGGATCGATTCCCCGTTGAGTGTCATTTCGACGACGGGATATAAAGCACCGATGTTCGAGCCCCAAAGGAACGCAACACCGACCGAGCAAAGGGTTGCCAGGACAAGCGTAGGTGCATGGTGCAGTGAGTCGCGGATAGCGTTCCAGAAGGATTTCATGGATGTTCGGAGGAGATACACGAGACGGGAAAATCCCAGCGGGCGTGGGAGGATGGCAAAAATGGGGGGTTGGTGTCAAGATCATTGACGGGGTAGTGAAATTGGGGGGATTTTGAAACACAGAGGCACAGAGTCACAGATAGGGGGCGAAGGGGCATTAGGATTAGGGATTAGCCGGAAACGGATTGCTCTGTGTCTCTGTGCCTCCGTGTTTCCAAAGTCCGCGCCGGATGGATACCTGCTCGCGATTCGGTATACTTTCTTTCGCACAAGATGCAGAGCAACGACGCTTTGCAGGACCCTATCCTTCAGGAAGTTCGATTGGATTCAGGCAATGATGTCTCGATTAACCTATTACCTCGCTTTGTTGATCGCGTTCGCTGGTGTAATAGAAGTCCCGATAATTGGGGTCTCGTTTGGGATAGGGTCGAAGAGTTTTGGACAGCAACGTTGGAGTGTCGAGCAGGCCAAAGCATGGCAGGATAAGCATGGTTGGTTGGTAGGGGCGAACTACATTCCGGCTTATGCGATCAATCAGCTTGAGATGTGGCAGATCGGTACGTTTGATTTAGAGCGGATCGACCAAGAGTTGGCTTGGGCACAAAGCTTAGGGTTTAACTCGATGCGAGTTTTCTTGCACGATCTGCTTTGGAGCGGGGATGGCAAAGATCTGCTTGAGCGGATGGAGCAGTTTCTATCGGTAGCAGAGAAGCATAAGATCGGCATCGTCTTCGTACCTTTCGATTCGGTGTGGGATCCACAGCCGGTTGCTGGCAAGCAGCGTGCACCGAAAGTTGGCGTTCACAACAGTGGGTGGGTTCAAAGTCCGGGCGCATCGATTCTTGGTGATCCGAACAAACATGTGTTGGTCAAACCATACTTGCAGGGCATTTTGAAGCGATTCAAAGATGATCCGAGGATTCAAGCTTGGGATTTGGTCAATGAGCTCGACAACGATAACGCAAATTCGTATGGGCGTAATGGGACCAAGACCGAGTTGCTCAACAAGGCCGAGATGGGGACGTTGTTTGCCAAGCGATGTTTTGAATGGGCGCGAGAAATCAACCCATCACAGCCGTTGACTTGTGGAGTTTGGATTGGTCTTTGGGAAGACGAAAGCAAACTCAGCGCGATGGAAAGACTTTGTCTTGAGCAATCCGATATTATCACTTTCCACAATTATGGAGATGGTGAAAGTCTTAAGAAGGCGATTCGAGCGTTGCGACGTTATGATCGACCGCTTCTGTGTACCGAGTATATGGCTCGGGGTAACAACAGTCATTTCGATCCGAATCTAGGGGTGTTCAAGGAAGAGAAGGTAGGGGCTCACAATTGGGGGTTTGTCGACGGGAAGAGCCAGACGATTTACCCTTGGGATAGCTGGCAGAACCCTTATGCGAAGGAGCCAGAGCTGTGGTTCCATGACATTTTCCGTCGTGACGGTACCCCTTACCGGCAGAAGGAAGTCGATTACATTCGTTCGGTTACGGGTGCAACGACTGGAGCAACTACGGGTGCGAAGTAACCGGTGAGAAGGTGTTGAGCAAGCCTTGAGTAAGTCTTAAATAAGCCGTGTTTGGCGAGGAAGGCTTGTTGGGTATCCATCGTTTATTGAGCAACTGATGCGAGAGTATCGGCTATGCGCAAGGCTTGGGATCTCCAATTGAAGCTGATTGATTTTTCCCATCGTTCTTGAAGAGTTGCGCAGATCGGGCCGTTGGTGGTTGTCCCGATGGGGCGTTTGCCCAAAGAGACGGCTGGCCACAGGCAACCGGTATTCCCTACGAGGAGGACTTCTGAGGCATCGTATAGTTCTTCGAAATGGACATCGCGATATTCGATATTCATACCGATTCCAGCGAGGAGTTGTTCGACGTAAGCCAACGAGGTTCCTTGGACGATATCTTCGCGTCTTGGGGAAAAGATAGCGCCTGCTTTATCGACGATGAGCAAGTTTGCAGCGGAGCAGTCCGCGACCATACCACGGCTGGTGCACAGCAGGCCCAAGCTGTGTTCGGATCGCCGTTTAGCTTCTCGATCGGCGAGATAGTAGTTAAGTCGGCTGCGGGATTTGATATCCGATGGCCAGCATTCCCCGGCGCCCGATGCGTATTGTACGCGAACGAGGGTTGAGCCGTGACGGTACCAATCGGCGAGGGTTCGCCATGGGATCGGTAGCCAATGGACAACGGCTTGGAAAGCTTGACCGGTGTAATAGTCTCCTGGGGAGACGACGATACACAAGCTTGCGTCGTCTTGGGATTCGAGCAGAGTTCGGCTTTCGGAGAGAAGGGATTCGACGCCGGATTGGAATTGGCGTCGAAAGGGTCCGAAAGGGATGCCTAGCAGATCACAACCCAGAGAGAGTCGGTTGAGGTGAGGATCGAGGTTGATGAATTTGCGACCGAAGGTGCGAGCCCGTTCGACGAGGAAAGCTCCGTGCATGCATCCTAGGTTGGTGACGGGCCAAGAGATCTTTGAAAGCTCTCGGATTTCGAATTTGCTAAGGCCCGGATCCCAGCGCAAGGCGAGGCTGTTTTGAAAAGCGTCAGTCATGGTTGCTGATGGCATTTACGTCGTTTGCGATTGGGGCGCTATTCCAGAGTAGATGATCGACGACTTTACCGAAATAGGGACATTCTCCGTAATAGCTTCGTTCGCTATGTGTTGTTCCGATCAAGCCGCCACAATCGTATTGTTCGATTCGTTTGGAAGTATTCAGCGGTTGCGTTGCTCGGGGGGCACCAACCGTTTCGAGGCCTTGTGCGCCGAGAAAGCCGGCAAAGCCTGCGGCGACGGGGCTCGATAAGCGATCGATAAATCGGAATCGACGTAGGATCGGGTCGCGAGAATTATAAAGGTTGATCAATCCATCGACGCGATCGAGCGCTAAAGCGTGTTTACCACCTTGGGCGATCCAGTTGCGGTCGACAGCGGGGGCAACCAAGGCGACTCGGTAGTTCGATAGTTGATTGGACGCAGGATACAGAAGTGGGGATGAGAATCCTGGGACAGAGCCACCGGCGGCGAAGTGCAAGCCGCCTGTGACGGCCCGAGCGCCGAAGGAGAACCCAAGGATGCTTACTCGCGACTGGTTCCCGAGTCGTTCAAGGATTTGAGCTACTACGAGAGCTTGGGATTCGGCTGATTCGGCGTTTTCATAGACATCGCGAAGAGGGTGTGGTTCGCGTTCGCTAGGCCACGAGAGCATCATTAATCGGTAGGGTTCTTTGGCCTTGGCTTGTAAATAGCGATTGATGATCAGTACACGATCGCGAGCGTTGTTACGTTCCATGAAGTTGCCATGGACGTAGAGAATAGTCAGGCGTCCGTCGTCGACAAATGCGTTTTCTATTGAGTCAAGTTCCCAGCCTTGGCTGGTAGAATGTTTGTAAGGTCGGATGGGAGGCGAGCCTGGGGGGAGGCACCGAAAGCGGTCGGGGTAGTGACGCGTTGATAGTTCCCAGACTTCGCCAAGTTGCTGTGTTGGCTCGCAAACGGGAAGATCGCTTTGTGCGAAAATTCGCTCAGTGGGAAGTAGCAGAGCTGCGCAGAGTGCTATTAGAAGTCGAGTGAGCATGTAGCACGTTGTAATGTGGCTATGAAGTCGAAGGGTGGAGAGTGGACGCGTTTGCACGGGAGTTCCTTGAGCCAAGCGACAGAAAATCGGTCGCGGGTGAGGCAGTTCAGTTGGGCGGTTTATTTCAACCGTGTAGTTGGAATGGTTAAGCGGGCGGTATAAGCCCTTTGCACGGCAAACTCTAACACCAGCTTTTCTGCGGGGCGTTAGAAAAAGTTTGCGGATTGTCGAAAATATTTGCAACTTGATTTGCACGCTCGGAGTATTGGCGTAGAGTTGCACGTCGAAACACCTTTTCGACCGCACTTGGTGCGATTTTGTAAAGGAGAAAAGATTCATGAAACGAACCACGTTAGCCCTTGCGGCCCTCGCCCTCGCCTTCTCAGGATGCAACAACTGCGGATCGTTGCGTCCAGCGAACTTGTTTGGCAAATTCAAGAGTTGTTTGCACGGAGCGTCGAACATCGGTGCGCCTTGTGATGCCGGTTGCGAGGCTGGGGCACCAGCAGCGGGTCATGACGGTTGTGCGACCTGCGGAGAGAACGGTGCTAACTACGGCGGTTACGGAGATACCGTTATCGGATCGTATGAGACACCGATGAGCTCGACCGTTTCGGGAGGCGATGGGATTACCATCGGTTCTCCGATGAGCGGTTCGACGTTGCCAGCCGGTTCTACCCTTCCTTCCGGTTCGGTGTTGCCATCGAATCCAGGGACTTACTCGGGCAATCCAACCCCAGCGAATACCATTCGTCCAGAGACGATTCGCCCTAAGCCCGCGAACTAGGAAATACTTCCGCGCACGACATAACCTACGCAATTCAGGACTTTTCCTTAGTTGCGTCCTCGTCCAAAATGCGGTTTGTCTCCCTAGCGAACTGCTTTTTGGACGGAGGAAATCTGGTGCCTAATCATTCTGTAAAAACTGAGCCGACATCGCCCAACGCGGCGAATCTTGAGTCGCTTGGTGAGAAATCTATCGACAAGTCTGTCGATAAATCGTCCGAGCGAGTCCGCCGGATGTTTGCTGAGATCGCCCCAAGGTATGACCTGCTGAATCACACTTTGTCGCTCAATATCGACAAGTACTGGCGGAAGCGAACGTTGGATTTGTTAGCCCCCAAGGCTGGTGATCCGTTTTTGGATGTCTGTACCGGAACGGGTGATTTGGCTCTCTCGGCGGCGATGCGATTGCGACCGAAGCGGGAGGATCAAGCGAAGACCGAAGTCGTCGCAAGCGATTTTTGCGGCGAGATGCTTCGCTTTGCCAGGTCGAAGCAGACCAAGATGGGGATCGACGCCGATTCGTTGGTCTTTCTAGAAGCCGATACAACGCAGTTGCCTTTCGTCGATAATCGGTTTCAGACCGTATCGGTGGCTTTTGGTTTGCGAAATGTCGTAGATACGATGAAAGGGTTGCGAGAGATGGCCAGGGTTTGTCGTCCGGGGGGCCAAGTCGCGGTCTTGGAATTCTCCCAGCCGACGTTTCCGGGTTTAAAGCAGTTCTATCAGTTCTACTTTCGGCATGTCTTGCCCCGCATCGGTAATCAGGTCGCAAAGAACTCTAGCGAAGCTTATGCGTACCTTCCCCAAAGTGTTTCGCAGTTTCCAAGTGGCGAAGCGATGGCGGAAATGATGCGTGAAGTTCCGCTTGTATCGGTTCGTTATTATCCGATGACGTTCGGAGTAGCGACACTTTATGTAGGGACCAAGCCAGCATCATGACAACAAGCGGTACGCGGCCGATAGTTTTGGCGATCACAGGCGCAAGCGGTGCGGCGTACGGAGTACGGTTGCTTCAACAGTTGCTCATCGCAAATCAGTCTGTTCATTTGATTATCAGTCCGTCGGGTGCGGCGGTGATCGCTCAAGAACTCGGTTTGCAAGTTGGTCAAAGTCCTGAACGCATTCGAGGGATGCTTCAGTACGCTTGGCCAAACCCAGCAGGTTCATCAAATTCATCAGGTGGAGTTTCAAAGGGAAATACGGTATCGGACGATCGATCGGGTGGACGGGTGTGGGTGCCCCTTTCTGCCGAGCAGATCGATGCATCGCTCAAGAACTTGCACGTGTACGATTACCGGAATTTTTTTACTCCGGTGGCCAGTGGAAGTTTTCGGACCGCGGCGATGATCATTTGTCCTTGTTCGGGAGCGACCCTTTCAGGGGTAGTGCATGCGGCGGGGAACAATCTTATTCAGCGAGCAGCCGACGTGCATTTGAAAGAGCATCGCAAATTGATCTTGGTCCCGAGAGAAACTCCGCTGTCGGTGTTTCAGCTTGAGAACATGACACGAGCCGCGCAAGCGGGCGCGATCCTGATGCCTGCCATGCCCGGTTGGTACCATGGTGTGCAAGGTCCGGTGGATCTGATCGATTTCGTCGTCAGCAGAATCTTGGACCACCTCGACATCGAGCATACACTGATGAAGCGGTGGGGTGCGGATCACCCAGGGCTTGACCCCGAGCATCTGCAATCCGGGGATGCTTAGGGTGGATTTTCGATAATTCATTCGTCGAATACATTCATCCAAGCCATGCATCGCCGGCAATTCTCAGAAACGCAGCAATTCATGCCTCCCAATCCAGTTCCTTCAATGCAGCAAGCTGTCGGCAGCGAGTTGCCCCCTGCGAACCGATACTTCGATAAGTTCAAGAAGTTTCTCGAGCTCATTCGATTCAGCCATACGATTTTTGCGTTGCCCTTTGCGTTGCTAGCTACTTGGTGGGCGTGGGTAGTTCCTGTTCCACAGAGTTTCTACGGCGACCTGGGGCTTCATAGCGATCTGGGGCTATCCGGCGAAGGGTTGGGTGCTAGGGTCCAGTTCCGTTGGCTTGATGTACTCGGTATTATCGCTTGCATGGTGTTTGCAAGAAGTTTCGCGATGGCGTTCAATCGGTTAGTGGATGCGAAGTGGGACGGTCAGAATCCGAGGACGGCCAACAGGCATTTGCCGGCGAAGCTTCTTGGGGTTGGCGAAGTGGTTTGGTTTACGGTCGGTTGTGCCTTGTTGTTTGTCTTAGCGACCCTTGTTTTTTTGCCGAACGCGTTGCCGGTTGTATTGAGTATTCCGGTGTTGATGTTTCTGGCTGGGTATAGTTTGGGGAAACGTTTTACTTGGCTAGTCCATCTTTGGCTTGGAGTGGCGTTGTCGTTGGCTCCGATTTGTGCTTGGATCGCTTTGCGAGGAGAGATCGTCCAAGCTTATCCGGCGGATATTCTCCCGGCTGTGATGCTTGGGGTGGTCGTATTTTTATGGGTCAGTGGGTTTGACATTTTATATGCTTGCCAGGACGCACAGTTCGATCAGCAAGCGGGGCTTTCGAGTATCCCGGCACGGTTTGGGATACGCGGGGCGTTGCGAATCAGCCGGGGGCTGCATTTTTTGATGTGGGTGGTGGCCTTTGGGATGACTTTTTGGGTTCCGCAGTTGTCGCTTGGAGCCATTTTTCGGGTAGCTTTGCTAGGGGTTGGCGGGTTGCTCGTGTACGAGCACTCGGTGGTTTCCGAGAAATCGCTCGACAGGATGCAATTGGCATTTTTCCAACTCAACTCCATAATCAGTGTTGTTTTCCTGGTTGCCGGCGGGCTAGACGCCACGCTACGCTAGGATGATAAGCCGCAAACCATCCGAGTGAGAGACTTCGAAGCAGCCCCGGCAAAGGGCGATGTGCGTTTGTCTCTTCCTTGCAGAAATCCACCGACTCGAAATCGTTAGTAACTCCCATGATCAGCTTGAGTGTCCAAGACCGTTTGAAGGTGATTCGCGACAAGGTCGAGCAGGGGGGGCGGCTTTCGCTTGACGAGGGGATTTTTCTCTACAGCCCCGAAGTTCCGCTACATGCGGTCGGGGAGTTAGCCAACTGGAAGCGCGAGCAGATCAATGGCAACGTCGGGTATTACAACATCAATACCCATTTGAACCCGACGAATGTCTGCGTGTATCGATGTCGGTTCTGCGCGTTTCGTTCTGACTTGCGAGATCCGAAGGGATACGTGATGAGCGACGAGCAGATTCTCGCTCGCGGACAAGAAGCCGTCGACAACGGGTGTACAGAGATGCACATCGTCGGTGGGTTGCATCACAAGTTAGGGTACGACTGGTATCGTGGAATTCTCGAAACCCTGCATGGTGATTATCCGCAGATTCACCTCAAGGGCTGGACGGCTGTCGAGATCGATTGGTTTGAGTTTTTGACCAAGAAGAGTCTCAAGGATGTATTAAGCGATTTGCGTGATGCTGGGCTTGGGAGCATGCCTGGAGGTGGAGCGGAGATTTTCCATCCCGAGGTTCGCGATCAAATCTGCGAGCACAAAGCCAATTCGACGAAGTGGATTGAGATTCATCAAGCGGCGCATGAGATTGGTTTGAAGACCAACTGCACGATGCTCTATGGGCATGTCGAGCAAGCTTATCACAGGATCGATCACTTGATCCGTTTGAGGGACTTGCAAGACAAGACGGGTGGCTTTCAGACTTTTATCCCGTTGGCGTTTCATCCGGAGAACACCAAGCTATCGCATTTGAAGAAGCCTTCGGCACTGATGGATTTGCGCACGATGGCGATCAGTCGGTTGGTGCTAGACAACGTACCGCACATCAAAGCGTATTGGATCATGTTAGGGATTGGCACGGCGCAGACTGCGTTAGCTTATGGAGCAGATGACATCGACGGGACGGTTCGCCACGAGTTGATTTATCACGATGCAGGTGCGACCACGCCCGAGATGTTGACCGTCGACCAGATCAAGCAGTTGATCGTAGAAGCGGGACGCGATCCGGTAGAGCGGGATACCGTGTACCGACAAGTTCACCGCGACCCTGACCAGTACACCCGTTGGTGGGTCGGTGATGACGTGCTTGTTAACATCTAATTAACATCTAATCGTCCCCTCAACTAGATCTTTCTTTCCCCGGGTAGTCGCGGGGAAAACGCTGGAAGCGGGCTCAGAGGGCGCTTTTTCTTAGGCGGATCCCAATGTTTTTGGCTTGGATCCTGGAAATCGCTAGTTGGTTTGGTAGAACATGAGCTTTCCACTCACCGGTTTTCAACCGTTTTCTTTCGAACCCTTACCTCCACGGAGCACAGACCCATGACTAACGGACCTTTGAATCGCAAGCTTAACATGGGACTCGTCGGGGGTGGGCCTGGTTCTTTTATTGGAAAAGTGCACTCGATCGCCGCTTGTTTGGATAACCGAGCATCGGTGGTTGCCGGAGCTTTTTCGAGCAACCCGGAGCGGTCGAAGCAGGCGGCTCCCGATTACGACGTATGCTCGACGCGAGCTTATCCATCCTATGCAGCGATGTTCGCCGAAGAGGCCAAGAAGCCGGTTGGTGAGCGGATCGATTTCGTGTCGGTGACCACTCCGAATTCGACTCACTTCGAAGTCGCCAAAGCAGCACTTGAGGCTGGGTTTCACGTGATGTGCGACAAGCCGATGACTTTCGACTTGGCCCAAGCCGAAGAGCTCGCGGCGATTGTCGACAAGTCCAAGTCGGTCTTTGCATTGACCCACAACTACACCGGTTATCCGCTTGTTCGCCAAGCTCGCGAAATGGTGCTCAGCGGTGAGCTCGGTGAAATTCAAGCCATCCGTTCGAACTACATCCAAGGTTGGTTGCGAACCAAGTTGGAAGACTCCGATCAAAAGCAAGCCGCGTGGCGAACCGACCCGACCAAGAGTGGGGCAGCCGGTTGCTTTGGCGATATCGCTACCCATGCTTATAACCTTGGTCGATACATGACAGGTTTGTTGCCAGCAGAGATCAGCTGTCACTTGAAAGCTTTCGAGCCTGGTCGCAAGCTTGATGATTACGGCACTGCGATCATCCGATACCAAAACGGTGGGCTTGGGACAGTCACCGCCAGCCAGATCAGTCACGGACGCGAGAACGATCTGTTCATCGAGATCGATGGAACAAAGGGTGCTTTGTCTTGGCGACAAGAAGAGCCCAATGTGATGGTTGTTCGTCAGAACGGTCAGCCACATCGCTTGTATACACGCGATCCAAATGCTCCGTTCATGAACGCAAGTGGCAGAGGTGCTTGCCGATTGCCAAGTGGGCATCCGGAAGCGTTTTTCGAAGCGTTCGCGAACATTTACTGTTCCGCTTTCGACGCGATGATTGCGGTATCTCAAGGGGAATCGATCGAGCGGCTTAATACCGTTTATCCGAACGTGCATGACGGCGTTGAAGGGATGTACTTCATCCAGCAATGCGTTGCGAGTTCGGCGCAGAATGGTGCTTGGTTGCCGATGAATCATCCTCGCGCCCGCAAATAAATCGTTTGCGACATTCGCAACCGAAGGCTTTGTTTGGACTCAGGATCAATGCGGCTGCAACAAGTGTCGGCCGCACTTTCTTCTGAAGTCATCTGTGTTGGCTCAGTCATTTTGTGACCGCCTTTTTTCGGCGGGTTTTTGGTGCTGAGTTACTCGGGCTGGGTAATTTGAGCTGGGTTATTTGAGCCCGCTTTTCGTGATCGCTTTTATTTGACTATCAAAGGTTACTAGCTATGCCACTTTCAAGGATATTGACTGCAAAAGGGGTACAAGTTGCGAGAGTGCTCAATGCGCACAGTGCATCGGGAGCAGCGCAGCCGTTGGATCTTTCGAATGCACCGGTAAAGAGTCTTTCGGAGTTGCTTTCGCATCCCGACTTGGTCGCACTGGCTGAGAGCTTGCCTGCCGATGGTTCGCCGATACCGATGGATCAAGTCAATTGGTTGCCACCGATTGACGACCAGGAAGTATGGGCAGCGGGTGTGACTTACAAGCGATCGCAGGCGGCCCGGATGGAGGAGAGTGAAGCAGCGGCGAGTTGTTACGACCGAGTGTACACGGCAGCGCGACCTGAGATTTTCTTCAAAGCTACATCGGGACGCTGCAGTGGCCATTTGGGGATGCTCAGAATTCGAGAAGATGCGCATTGGAACGTTCCCGAACCGGAGCTTGCATTGGTGATTTCCAAGCGAGGGGAGATCGTCGGTTTCACGGTTGGCA
>Ga0255127_1000507_pt1 | contig 19709 bp, 17 predicted proteins | sample Law_Miss_RepB_8d_FD_188555 | JGI IMG/M metagenome (GOLD analysis project Ga0255127, IMG submission 188555) | Freshwater microbial communities from St. Lawrence River, New York, United States - Law_Miss_RepB_8d | ecosystem: Environmental > Aquatic > Freshwater > River | place: USA: New York...
GATCCAGCGGGCTCCGTTGGGAATGACCAGTGTGAGCCAGGCGATTTCGGCAGCGCTCAGGCCCAGACCAAAGCGTGGATTACCCAGGTACTCCACACGGATGGGCAGCATGGCGAGATTGGCGAACCCCATCAGCATCCAGGCCATCAAGGCATTCCGGAATACCGGATCTTCCCGGACGAAGCGAAGTCCTTGCAGCGGGTGCAGTGCCGCACTGGCATCGAGGGGGCGGGTGGGGATGCGCCGCACCGCGGCGGCCGCGGCCAAGTAAGACACGGCGAAGAGAGCGGTCATCCAACGCCAACGTTCCGGGGCGATGGAGGTCGAGGTCTGAGTCGCCATGCCCGGGATCGGGCTGCCGTTGAGGATTTGTCCGCCGATCCAAGCGAAGACCATGGCCGATGCGATGCGGACCATGAAGGCGCTGGAGTAGAGTTTGCCCCGCTGATCCGCCGGGTAATTGTCATGGTAGATTTGCGTCATCAACGGGATGGCGCAGGTGGAGGCGAGCAAGGCCAGCACGCACCCGGTCGTGTACACCCACGGGTGCGGCAGGAGTGTGATCACAAAGCAGCTCAATCCTCCGAGAGCCAGCAAACTCGAGACGGCTCGTGAAGGTTGCATGCCGAGGCTGCGGGCCGCATTGACGACCACGGGCGAAAGGAGGAGTCCCACCGAGGTGCCGGCGGCGATCAGTGCCTTGGCCCAAGGTCCCAGATCGAAGACCCGGGTGGCGATGAGCAGCAGGAAGGTGTTGCCGGCCGTCTCAATGATGCCGCCGAAGATCGAGCGCCAGCGCTCCATCCGGAAGGTGATCCGTGCCCGTTCTGCGGGGCTCGTCATGGCTCGCGGCCGCTCGGTTTGGCTTCAGGAACCTGCAGAGAGGGGTTCACTCGGATTCGGTTTCCGGAGAGTTGACCGCGTCGGCAATGCGACGGAGCCACTCCCAAGTGTAGAGCCCGGTGGCGTGGCCGTCTCCCCAGAGAGGTTGCACGGCGTAGTTGCCCACCCAGGGCAGCTTGCGCAGTTGGAAGGACTCCACGGCGTAGGGGCGTTGAGGAGGTCGGTAGGTGGTCCCGAAGATATCGGTTTCCCCCATGCAGGCGGCACACGGGCAGAAACGGCGCAAACTCTCGAGTGGGATGAAATCTTCCCGACCATCCTCCCAGCGGATAGCCAGTTCCTGGGCGAAGGCGGTGATGTCGGCCGGTTGCATCGGGCCGACGGTGGTACCGGGCGGCAGTCGCGTCCAGTGGCATCGGAGTTCTGTCGATTGCGAAAGCACCGATTTGGGTCAATCATCCTTCAATGTTCGTGCGCTTCAGGAGAATCGCCTTCGTCCTCTGGGTGACGATGTGTGTGTCGATCATCGCTCAGGGGAGCCCTTCGGCCGATGAGGTTGTGCGGGGCATGGTGGAGCGGCTTAAAAGCATGCCTGAGATACAACTGGGGCGAGCCCATGTTTGCCGCAGACTGACCGTCTTCGAGACGCTGGAGGCCGACGGTTCGGTTTCCGAGCGCAAGGCCAAGGAGTACCGGGTGGCGGTCACCAATGGCGTCGAGACGGTGCGATTGGTGCGCATCGATGACCATGAGCCTCCGGTGTCGGACTTGCGCAGTGAGGAACGCCGCGATCGCGAGGCGCGCGAGCGTTATACCAAGCCCAGTGCGGTCAAGAAACGGCGAGGCATGGAGGTGATCGACGAATCTCTCATCCGGCGCTTCAGCTACCAGTGGGTGGGTTTAGAGGTCATCGCGGGTCGGACCAATCACGTGCTCGAGTTTGTCGCCCGACCATCGGAATCGAGCAAAGGCTCGGCCAACGCCTTCGCCGACCGGCTCATGTCGCAACTGCAAGGGCGGCTGTGGATCGATGCCGAGGAGCATGAGTTGGTTCGGGTGGAAGCCCGACTCGGCAAGAGTTTTGACGTGCTGGCCGGAGTGGTGGCCTCCATTCAGAAAATGACGCTGCTCATCGAGCGGATCCGGTTGCCGGACGGACGTTGGGTCGATCAGCGTTTCCAAACCGCTTTCGAGGGACGGAAGTTCCTGAGCGCCTTGCGGATGCGGTTGCAAGTCGATCAAGACCGCTACGAGACGGCGACGACCGTCAATCCCGGCTGAAGAGGCCCGATCAAATCCATTCTAGCGCCGGCGCGAGGCGAACCATCGGTTGGCCTGATCGAGCAGCACCGCCACGATAACCACGGCTCCGATGATGATCTGGGAGTAGTTCTGGTCGATGCCCAGGATGACGATGCCGCTGGAAATGAGCTGGATGATGAGGGCGCCCAAAAGGGCTCCGAGGGCTGAGCCCCGTCCGCCATTGAGGCTGGCTCCGCCGACCACGGCCGCGGCGATCACGTTCAACTCGTAGCCGTTGCCATCAGCCGAGGTGGCCGATCCGTAGTATCCCAGCGACAGCAAGGCGGCGATGCCGGCAGCCAATCCGGATACCGCAAACACCCCGAGTTTCACGCGCCCTGTGCGAATGCCGCTGAACCGACTGGCTGTTTCATTGCCGCCCACCGCATAGATGCGACGTCCGGGAACGGTCCGTTGCAGCCACACGCCACCGGCTGCGGCGACCAGGATCATGGCTCCCAGAGGCACCAGCGTGAGTCCGCTCGGAGTGGTCCACTTGACCCAGGCCCGGAAACCTTCCGGGAATCCGCCAATGCTCAGGCCGTGGGTCAACACAAAGGCCACACCTCGATAAATCGCCATGGTGCCCAGGGTGATGATGAACGGGTGGACCCGCAGGGCGACGCTCATGCCGCCGTTGATCAACCCGCAAAGCAGGCCCACGCCGAGGCAGACCCCGCACCCCAGCAGCGCCCCGGTGGTCCCGGAATGGGTGGAGGGTCCTTCGGGACCGAAGGCGTGGAATACTTGAGCAGCGAGGACTCCCGACAGCGCGTAAATGGCTCCCACACTCAGGTCGATTTGTCCGGCGATGATGACGAAGGTCATGCCTACGGCCATGATGGCGAAGAAACTCGTGTCCTTGGCCAGTTGGGTGAGGTTCTCGGCATTAAGGAATTTGTTCACCCGTTCCTTGGCGGCGGTGCGGTTTCCATCCGCATCTTCGGTGAAGACCCTGCGGCGCTCGCCGTCGGGGCCGGTTTCGAAACGAGGACGCTCGACCGATCCGCCGAAGAGGGTCAGGAGCGCACCCAAGACGAGGACCACCACGAACAGGCCTGCTTCGGCCAATCGCAGGTGCTTGGAGGGGGCGAGTGAGGTCACACGACGGAGGCTAAAGCCCGTTGCCGTGCGGGCTCAATCTCCTTGGAGATGGGGGGCTTCGCGACAATCCCCTGCAAAGGGTCATTGCGCTGGCGCTTTTCCCTTGGCTAGAACAACCGGCCGTGTCGTCCCAACACACCCTCAAGCAGTCGGTCTCCTTTGCCGGAATCGGTCTCCACGGCGGAAACCGAGTTTCGATGAACCTCCTGCCGGCCTTGCCCAACAGCGGTCTGCGGTTCCGTCGCATCGATCTCGATGGCGCTCCGGAGATCGAGGCGCGCGCCGAAAACGTCGTCGATACCCAGCGCTCCACGACTCTCGGCAAGGGCGGGGTCAAGGTGCATACCGTCGAGCATGTGCTGGCGGCATTGGCCGGCGCCGGAATCGACAATGCGATCATCGAGCTGGACGCCAGCGAGCCCCCCATCGCCGACGGCAGTTCCCGGGAGTTTGTGCGCATGGTCAAAGAGGCGGGTCGGGTGGCCCAGGCCGATCCCGCAGAGCCGTATCGGATCACTGCGCCGATTGAACTGAATGTCGGCGAATCCCAGATGGCGGTGTTTCCGCATACGGGTTTCAAGATCACTTGCACCAGTTCGGACAAGGGGGGGCGCTTCACCCAATTCTTCACCCTCGAGGTCACAACGGCCAGTTGGGAGAAGGAGTTGAGCCATGCCCGGACTTTTTGTTTTTACGAGGAAATCGAATTCCTCATCAAAAACGGACTCATCAAGGGCGGGAGTTTGGAGAACGCCATCGTCATCCGTGATGATGCGGTGCTCACTACCGAACCGCTCCGCTATCCCGAGGAGTTTGTGCGTCACAAGATGCTCGATATCATCGGCGACTTGGCGCTGATCGGACGGCCGATCCAAGGGCACGTGATCGCGACCCGTCCCAGCCATCATGCCAACACGGAGTTGGCCAAGGCGATCCAGGCTCAAATGCGACGCCCCTTGGAGGCGGCGCAAACGTTTGCCCCGCCTCCCGCCCCGGCCCCCGAGGCCAAGCCTGCTCCCGTCAAACCAACCAAGTCCGCTGCCGCTGCCGCCTCCACCACCGCTACCGTGAATTCTCCGACCTCCACCGAAACGTTGGTCCGCGATGGTGCGACCCTGGACATCATGCAGGTGATGCAAATCCTGCCACACCGGCCGCCCTTCCTGATGGTGGACAAGGTGACCAAGATCGATGGGCCTCGGATCGTGGCGCAGAAGAACGTCACCATGGGCGAACCGTTTTTTGAGGGGCATTTCCCGGGGCACCCCATCATGCCGGGTGTCCTTCAGCTCGAGGCGATGGCCCAGGTGGCGGGCATCCTGATGATGCGGCAGGCCGAGAATGCTGGGAAACTGGCTTACTTCATGTCGGCGGAAGATGTGAAGTGGCGCAAGCCAGTGCGCCCAGGCGATATTTTGATGATCGAGGTGGAGATGACCAAGTCCCGGGGCAAGATCGGCAAGGCCAAGGGCAAGTGCACAGTGGATGGCGAGGTGGTCAGTGAAGCCGATGTCACCTTCATGTTGATGGACCGCTGAACTCCCCTCTGATCGCCGGACAATCCTCAGCACCCATGATCCATTCGACCGCCATCGTTCACACCAATGCCCGCCTTGGAGCCGACTGCCACATTGGCCCCTACTGTGTGATCGGTGAGCACGTGGTTCTGGGGGACCGTTGTCGCCTCCACAGTCATGTGGTTCTTGAGGGTCATACGACCTTGGGCAGCGACAACGAAGTTTACCCCTTTGCCTCGCTGGGAATGAAGACCCAGGACCTGAAGTGGAAGGGCGGAGTGACGCGTGTCGAGATCGGGGACCGCAATGTGTTCCGGGAGTACGTGAGTGTTCACAGCGCGACTTCCGACGGTGGCGCCACGCGGGTGGGTTCGGATAATCACTTCTTGGCCAACACGCATTTGGCTCACGACGTGCAGGTGGGTAGTCGGGTCATCATGTCCAACTTGGCCACCCTCGCCGGGCATGTGATCGTGGAAGACCACGCCATCATCGCCGGCTTGGCTGCGGTTCACCAATTCTGCCGCATCGGGCGGTACGCCATGGTGGGCGGCTGTTCCAAGCTGGTCCAAGACGTCGCACCGTTCATGATGGCCGATGGGAATCCGGCCGAGACGCGCTTCGTCAACAAAGTGGGGTTGGAGCGAGCGGGTTTTGAAGCGGAGACCATCGCCCACTTGATCAAGGCCTACAAAACCGTTTTCCGCTCCGGTCTCACCTTGGACAACGCCCTGGCTCGGTTGGAATCGGATTTGCCGTCCACGCCGGAATTGAAGGAGCTGATTGCCTTCATTCGCGCCAGTCCGCGTGGTTTGGCCCGATGATGGAAGGGAGGTTGCGGGAGTCGTCAGGCGGCTTCGGTCTGGGTGCAGGTTTTCTGGTGAGCCCATTCGTGGAGGGCTGCTTCGATGGCATCAATCACGCTGTCCGGGGTGGAGGTACCTGCGGTGATACCGACGGTGTCGGAAGCCTGGATCCAAGACGGGTCGAGGTCGCTTGCGTTTTGCAGCCAATGGACCCGGGAGCAGCGGGCTCGGCTGGTGTCCACCAGACGTCGGGTGTTGTTGCTGTGGATGCCGCCAACGACCAGCACCACATCGCAGCGCCCAGCGAGGTCTTCAGCGGCGGTTTGACGGTCTTTGGTGGGTTGGCAAACGGTGTCAACCCATCGTACTTCTGATCGGGGAAAACGCTGGGTGACATAGGCAACCAACTCCCGGACGCGGGTCACCGGTTGAGTGGTTTGCGAGACGATGCCATAGCGAGGGCGCTCTGTGAGTGCATCGATCTCGGATTCGCTGAGCACGACGTCGCACCCGGGATGGTCTTCGGTCAGTCCACGGACCTCGACATGCCCCGCCTGACCGATCACCAGCGGATGAAATCCGGCCACAACGAGTTTTTTCAAAGCCTGGTGGGCGCGGTGGACCAAGGGGCAGGTGGCTTCGGTGACCGTCAAACCCATTTGGCGAAGACTCTCCATGCGACGATCTGATGCACCATGGGCCGTGACGAGGACCTCCCGCGTGGGGATGTCGGCCGCGTCCTGACGGATGAGCACCCCTCGCGACCGAAGATCGGACAAGACCGTCTCGTTGTGGACGAGATCTCCGAGGACCGTCACGGGGCCCGCCGCCGCTCGCTCTTGAGCCAACTCGATGGCATCCCGAACCCCAAAACACATCCCCATCGCTTCTGCTCTTAGGATTTTCATTGGTTACTTTGTGTTACAAAGCGTCTGAGTACAGACCTTGGTGTTTGTTCGATCAAAATCAAGGGGATGGAGGGTTTTTTCTGAACCGCGAGACGATTTGTTCCAATTGCCCAAGGTACTCGGTGAAGGCCAAGCGACCTGCATCAGAGAGGACACACTGGGTTTGAGGGCGAGCCTCGCCCGTGGACTTCGAAAGAGAGACCAGACCGGCTTCTTGAAGGATCCGCAGGTGAGAGGTCAGGTTGCCGTCGGTCATGCCGAGCAAGTTCCGGAGGTCGGTGTAGCTCAGGGACGGGGCCGCAGACAGGGTGGAGACAATCGCCAGTCGCGCCTTTTCGTGAATGACTCGATCCAGTTGGAGTACCGGTTCTGGATTCACGTCGCAGAGTTTTTTTCCGTCCACCGCAGGTAAAGCCCGTAGGCGAGATGCCCGCCGCCGAAGGTGGCCGTCATCACCGAATGGGCCATGCGGATGGACGGTTCGATTTGGTGCGGATTGGCGGCAGCCAAAGCGCTGAGCAGTCCGGCGATCACGAATCCCCATCCAAAAAGTCGCATACCCCGCGGCATGAAGAAACCGGCTGAATGCACAGAGCAGCCGTAGAGCACCAGCCACAGCGGAGGTAGAGCCACAGCGATCATGGCTCCTTCTTGATGGATGTTGACCAGGGGGCCGACCACTGCAGTCCCGGCGAAAAGAGCCGGCATGAGGGCCGAAGCCACACGGCGGGCGGGTGGGGTCCAAAAGGGTTCGCCGGCGGCGAACGCTTGGCGCCGCATGAGCAGGAAAGCGGTCGAGGCGCCTGCCAATCCCACCGCCAGCCAGTAAAAAGCAAAGGAGCGGGCGTTGTCCCGGATGAGCAGCGGTGCAGCCAAGCCGGCCGCGGTTCCGATCAGACCGACGGAGATCATCACCGGAGCCAGTGCGCGCCGGTAGATCGCAGCCCGTTCCATGAGGGTTCGGATGGTTCCGAGCTGTTCCCGAGCCAAGTCTTGATCCACGGGCTCCACAGTCAGGTCCGTGCTGTCGCCGTCAATCCCAGAGTCGCAACGTCCTGTTTTCCCGACGGCCGGGTTACTTGGTCTTAGCTCGCGCTGGATTCTCCGGGGTCTGAGTGAGGGTGTTCCTGAATCCGACCTTGACGGACAGAGGTGCAGTTCTTTAGGGTTACCGACCGTAAGGAACTTTCCGTCGGCGTTTGTGCCGACATGCTTGAGTCGGTGAACAACCGGCTTTTTTGTTACCCCGGTTTCCGGGATTGGCTGACGACTATGAACGCGGAGATTTTGGCGGTTGTTGAGTTCTGGGAAAAAGAGAAGGGCATCCCCAAGGATGTCCTGCTCGGTGCCATTCAGGAATCCCTGATGCAGGCCGCCAAGAAGGCGGTGGGGCCCGCCCGTGAACTGCGTGTTTCCATCGATGGGCGCTCGGGTGATATCAAAGCCTGGGCCAAACTGGTGGTTGCCGAAAAGGTTTTGTCCAAACACGACCAGATCACCGTGTTTGACGCCCGCCGTGCCGGTCATCCGGAGGCGAAGGTGGGTGAAGAAATCGAAGTCGAGGTCACCCCGGCCGGTTTTGGTCGTATCGCCGCCCAGTTCGCCAAGCAGGCCATGATGGCCCAACTCCGTCGTGCGGAGAAGGCCATGGTCTACGACGAGTTCAAGGACCGGGTGGGTGAATTGGTCAACGGCACTGTCCGACGCTTCGAGCGCTCGGATGTCGTTCTGGATCTGGGCAAATTCGAGGCCATCATGCCCAATCGGGAGCGTGTTCCGACCGAAGAATACCAGATTGGCGAACGCATCCGTTGTTACGTCAGGGCCGTCGAGCAAACCCCGAGGGGACCTGAGATCGTTCTGTCCCGCGCCGATCCCAATTTCGTCATCAAGCTTTTCAAGGTGGAAGTCTCCGAGATCGGGGATGGTACCATTGAGATCAAGGGTATTGCCCGTGAACCGGGTTTCCGGACCAAGTTGGCGGTGTTTTCTCGCGATCCGAAGGTCGATCCCGTGGGGGCCTGCGTGGGTCTGAGGGGGCAGCGGGTGAAGAACATTGTTCGCGAGTTGAACAATGAAAAGGTGGATATCATCCCTTGGTCTCCCGACATCAAAAAATATGTCGAGAATGCGCTGGCACCTGCCAAGCTCAAGTCCTTCGAGGTGGATGAAAACCGCAAGCGTGTGCTGGTGCACACCACTGCTGATCAGTTGTCGTTGGCCATCGGAAAGCGCGGGCAGAATGCCCGGCTGACCTCCCGGCTCACCGGTTGGAGCATCGATATTGAGGCTGAAGCCTCCGTCTTGCCGGGCTTCGATCAGAAGGTGGCCGATGCCGTGAGGGATTTTGCATCCGTTCCGGGTATCACTGAAGCGCAGGCGCGGATTCTGGTGACCACCGGATTCCACAGTCTGGAGGACGTGATCCAACAGATCGGTATCGAAGATTTGCAAGGGATGGAAGGGATTGGCTCAGATGCTGAGTCCATTCTGGAAGCGATTCGGGGTGAACTGATCCGACGCGCTGCCGGTGGTGCTGGCCCCGAAGCCCACTGATCCCGTCCTAGGTTTGGTTTCAATGTCTGGATCACCGATGGTCCAGATGGTCGCGCACGGCGCGGTTCGGGGAACGTCGGTGGTGAAATAAAAAGCAGTATGCCCGTTCGCATTTACGAGATCGCCAAGAAGCTGAACCTTGAGAGCAAGTTTGTGCTCAACAAGGCGAAGGAACTGGGCATTGCCGCAGCCAAGGTCCCGTCGAGCACCCTCGACAAGATCACCGCCGAGTTTCTGGAGGAACAGTTGGCCCCCTTGGCCAAGCCCTTCGAGCCATCCAAGCCGGTGGAGGTCACCCCGGTGACGATCATCCACGCCCCGCCGCCACCTCCTCCGCCCGCCGAGCCGGAACCCGCCCCCGAGCCGGTTGCTCAGGTGGTTCCGAGCTTTCCGGCACCCGTTGCGAAGGCGGCATCGACCGCACCGTCGCCTGCCTCTGCGCCCGTCGAATCGTTCCAGGCGCCGAAGGAAGAGTTTTCTGTGGCGCCCGTCAGTGAGGTTCATCACGCCGCCGCTGAGGTGATCGAATCACAGCCCCCTGAGACCAAAATGCCGGCCCCTCCGATTGTCGCCGAAGATCGCCCTGCCGTGGTCGAGGAGGTTGTGATTGCGGAACCTGCAGGACATGCCGCTCCGCCTCAGGTTCCGGTGGCTGAGTCGGTCGCTCAGCCGCTGAATCCGACGCCGAGTACCGAGACTGGGCCTGTGTCTGCAGCCCAGCCAGAAACTCCTGTTCCGTCGGCAACGCCTGCTCCACCCGCAACACCACCGGCGGTCCAAACCGGGCAATTGGTGGGTCGCATTGATCTCAGTCAGTTTGGCTATGGAGGTCGGACCACCCGAGGCGTCAGCACGCCGCCTCCTGCGCGTCCGGCAACTCCGCCGCCCCGCGACGACCGCCGCGGTCCGCCGCCTCCCCAGCAGGGGCGTCCGGGGCCGTCCTCATATCAGGGTTCTCGTCCAGGCCAACCCCAGCGACCCGGTCAGTACGGCCGTCCGGGTCAGATGGGTGGGCGTCCGGGTGTTGCGGCGGGACCGGGTCCACGGCCGGCACCGGCGGCACAGCGGCCTCAATTCGCTGCTGATGCACCCACCATCATCATGCGTCCGCCCATCGTGGTGCGGGAGTTGGCTGAGCAGATGGGCAAAAAGCCCTTCCAGATCATCGGCGACCTCATGCAAATGGGGGTCTTCGCCACGGTCACCCAGACCATTGATGCCGAGGCGGCGGTCAAAATTTGCGCCAAGCACGGCATCCGCTTCGAAACCGAGAAGCGCGACAAGGCGGCCCACTCCGTCAACGTCCCCAAGGAGGAAAAGCTCGAACTCGACAGCGAGGACAAGCCCGAGACGCTGAAGGCACGGCCTCCAGTGATCACCATCATGGGTCACGTCGACCACGGCAAGACCTCGCTCCTCGACGTCATCCGCAAGGCCAATGTCGCCTCAGGCGAAGCCGGTGGCATCACCCAGCACATCGGTGCCTACACCATCCAGTACCCGCACCCCAATACCGGCAAGCTGGAGAGCCTCACTTTCCTCGACACTCCGGGTCATGCCGCCTTCTCGGCGATGCGCGCCCGCGGTGCCAATGTGACCGACATCGTCGTTCTGGTCGTGGCGGCCAACGATGGTGTGATGCCCCAGACTCTGGAAGCGTTGGCACACGCCAAGGCCGCCAAGGTTCCCATCATTGTGGCGGTCAACAAGTGCGACCACCCCAACTCCAATCCCATGAAGGTGCGTCAGCAGCTCCAAGACAAGGGGTTGGTGCCCGACGATTGGGGTGGCGATACCCTGTTCGTGGAATGCTCCGCGATCACCAAGAAGGGAATCGACACCCTCATCGATTCCATCTTGCTGCAGGCCGAGTTGCTCGAACTCAAGGCCAATCCGGATCGCAATGCCAAGGGCAACGTGATCGAGTCGGGCGTCGAGGCGGGTGGTTCCGTGGCCACGGTCTTGGTCCGTAAGGGCACCTTACGCATCGGTGATGTGATTATTTGCGGTGAGCACTACGGCAAGGTGCGCGCCATGATGAACGAAGAGGGAGTCCGCCTGAAGGAGGCCACTCCGTCCGTAGCGGTTCGCGTGCTGGGCCTCAATGGCGTGCCGGATGCCGGCTCCGAGTTCAGTGCCGTCGAGAACGAGCGGGCTGCCCGCGATCTCGCTGAGGAGCGTTCCGACGCCCGCCGGAAGTCCGAGATGGATGGCGATCGTCGCAAGACCCGCGCCTCATTGTCCGACTTGTTCGGCCGCATCGGCGACCTGACGGCCAAGGTGCTCAAGGTCATCGTCAAGGCCGACACCCAAGGCTCGGTGGAAGCCATCGTTGGAGCCCTTCGCGAGATCAAGTCCCAGAAGGTTTCTCTCGAGGTCGTCCACAGTGCCGTCGGTGCCATCAATGTCTCAGACGTCAATTTGGCCCGCGGTTCCAAGGCTGTCATCCTCGCCTTCCACACTCGCGTCGATAACAACGCCGCTGAGGAAGCCAAGCATCACGCCGTCGAAATCCGCCTCTACGCGATCATCTACGAGTTGATCGATCAGGTGAAGGAAGCCATGGCGGGTCTGCTCGATCCCCTCCTCAAGGATGTGGTGGTCGGTCAGGCCGAAGTTCGCAAGATTTTCGATCTTTCCAAGGGTGGTCGGGTTGCGGGTTGCGCCGTCACCACGGGCCGTCTGGTCCGCGGCAAGATGCGTCTGCGTCGCCGGGGTAACCTGGTGTACGAAGGTGTTTCGCTCACCCTCAAGCGCTTCCAAGACGAGGTGAACGAAGTTCGCTCGGGCATGGAGTGCGGTGTGCGCCTCGATGGTTTCGACGACTATCAGGAGGGCGACCTCATCGAGTGCTACTCGGTGGAGAAGATCGCCGCCAAACTCGAATAATCGCAAGCCGTGCCCTCCCATGTTCCACCGGCCCCGAGTCGGCGTTTGCAGCGTGTCACTGAGCTTCTGAAGCGGGAAGTCAGCGAGTTGCTGCGACGCGAACTGAATGTCCAAGAAGTGGGGTTGCTGTCGGTCAATGAGGTCAAGGTCGCCCCTGATCTGAAGACGGCCACCGTGTTCGTTGGCTTCGTGGGCAACCGCCAGCAGCGGTCGGCAGCCTCTGACAAGCTTGGCCAACGCGCCAAGCACATCCAGATGATGCTCGGCTCCCAGTTGAGCATGAAGTGGACTCCGGTCCTCAACTTCTTGCTCGATGAGTCCGTCGAGAAAGGGAATCGGGTGTTGGCCATTCTCGAGAGTCTTGATCAAGGTCAGAAGCCCGGTGCCTGAGCCCTGGTAAACCCTGTCCCCGAGCCATGCCTTCCTCTGAAATGCCCAAGGCGGTGGAGAATATCCTGGCCGCCATTGATGCTGCGCAATCCATCCTCGTGGTCGGTCATATCCGGCCGGATGGCGACTGCATCGGCAGTCAGGTGGGGTTGGCCATGGCGCTGGAAGGGGCTGGCAAAGAGGTCACGGTTTGGAATCAGGATCCGGTTCCCGACAAGCTTCGTTTTCTCGATCCGGACAAGCGGGTCCGTAAGCCCTGTGCGGGCCGTCAATTTGATCTGGTGATCGCCACCGACTGTGCGGCTCTCGATCGCATGGGCCGGATCACTGATTTCCTCGCGGAGGATGTCACGTTGGTCAACATCGACCACCACGCCTCCAACACCCGCTACGGCAAGCTCAATTGGGTTTCCCCGCGGGAACCGAGCACTGGCGAATTGATCTTCGACCTCTGCAAGTGGGCCGGTTGGAAGGTGACGCAGCCGATGGCGGATTGTCTGTTCACCGCGGTCAGCACCGATACGGGCAGCTTCCAGTACCCCAGCACCACTCCGGACACCCTTCGCACAGCCGCCGAGTTGGTGGAACGCGGAGCAGGTTTGGGTCGTATTTGTCAGGAGGTCTACCAGAGCTACCCCATGACACGGGTTCGCCTGCTGCGTCACGTCTACACGCATTTCCGGCTTTCGGATGGCGGTCAGACGGCCTACTTCTGGCTCAAAAAGCGGGACTACGCCCGCGCTGGAGCGTCCACCGAAGAAAGCGAAGGTCTCATTGATCATATCCGGGCCATCGATGGCGTGGTGGTGGCCATGGTCTTCGAGGAAGTGAGCGACGAAGTGACCCGGGTGAGTTGGCGTTCCAAGTCGGCCCGCGTCGATGTGGCTGCCATTGCCCAACGATTCGGTGGCGGCGGACACAAGGCGGCGGCGGGTGCTCGCATCGAGGGTCGGCCCTTGGGGGTTCAGAGGCGGGTCCTCAATGAGGTCCGCAAATCCCTCAAGGCTTCGGCCTGAGCGAGGGTTGCCGCGTAGAGATCGTCGCCTGAGCGCATTCTTCCGTCCTGATTTTCAAGTTTCCGATGGCCATTCCCACTCTCTCGCCCCTCGATGGGGCTCTATTGGTCGACAAGCCTGCGACATGGACTTCCCATGACGTGGTCGCCAAATTGCGCAACCACTTCCGCCTGCCCAAGGTGGGTCACTGTGGAACGCTGGATCCAATGGCCACGGGCCTGCTCATTCTGGTGCTGGGCAAGGCGACCAAATATTCGGAGCGCCTGATGTCTTCGGACAAGGTGTACGAGGGCGTCATGCGGTTGGGTGAAACAACCGATTCCTACGACGCCGACGGAGAACTGGTGGACTCCATGCCGGTGCCTCCGCTGTCGTTGAACGATTTGAATGAAGCGGCGGTAGCCTTCACCGGAGACATCCTTCAGACCCCGCCCATGGTCAGTGCGGTCAAGATCGGTGGCACCCCTCTTTACAAGTTGGCCCGCAAGGGACAAGAGGTCGCCCGCGTGCCTCGACCCATCCATGTGTACACCTATCGGTTCGACGACTACGAAGAACCGTTTGCGTATTTCCGGGTGAGTTGCACCAAGGGGACCTACATCCGGAGCTTGGCTCATGATCTTGGTCAGAAGTTGGCCTGCGGAGCCCACCTCACTCGGTTGCGCCGCGTCACCAGTGGTCGCTTCGATGTGGCCGATGCCGCGCCGCTTTCGGAAATCCTGCAGTGGGATTTGCCCATGCTCGAAAAGCGCATCGTCCCTTTCCTGAAGCTCAAATCCTACGAGTAGGCTTGCAGCCGGAGGGGTGGCTCCAGAATCCTCTGAGGCCATGCCCTCCGATGGTTCTCCAGCTTCCGTGGAAACCCGCGCCGCTCTGGATTCCCGGCGGCTCTGGATCTTCCGTGGATTGGCCGTTTTGGCGCCGGTGCTGGCGTTGTTAGGTGCCGAAATGACGTTGAGGGCTCTGGGACATTACAGGCCCACCGCCTTCTGGTTGGAGGCCGGTGAGGGGATGCTCCGGGCCAATCCGGCTTTTGGTGCTCCGTATGTCGGCGAGACTTTGGCGCGAATGCCCCGGCCGCTGAAGATCCGTGAGAAGAAGGAAACGGGTACGCTGCGGGTCCTGGTCTTGGGTGAATCCGCGGCCTTGGGGGATCCCGAACCGGGATTTGGCATGCCGCGCTTTCTCCAGGCGCAATTGGAGTCGCGATTTCCGGGGCGCAAGGTCGAGGTTCTCAACGCGGCGATCACGGCCTTGAATTCCCATGCGCTGCGCCGTATTGCCGCGGATTCTGCACGGTTGGGAGCCGACGTTTGGGTGGTTTATCCCGGCAACAACGAGGTTCACGGCCCCTTTGGTCCGGCGAGCAATCCCCTGGGCAAGGCCCCGTCGCTGGCCGTGGTTCGCGCCGGGTTGCTGCTGCGCAGCACGGCTTTGGGTCAGTGGATTTTCCGGATCCAAGAGGGGCAGGGCGACGGCATGTCGTTGGCTCCACGTTGGGCCGGACTCGAAACTTTTTCCAAGAATCACATCGCCGCCGATGACCCGCGTTTGGAAGCCGTGCGTGAGGCTTACCGACGCAACCTGACCGACTTGGTGCGCTTCGGTTTTGAGTCCGGGGCGCAGGTGCTGCTGGGAACCATGGCCGTGAACCTCCCGGATTGTCCGCCGTTCGGGTCCGTTCCCATCGAGGGTTCAGGTGCTTTGCTCAACGACTGGAAAGCCTTGTCGGACCATGCCCGCTCTCAGGATGCGGCCGGTGACTGGGCTGGAGCGGTCGAAAACTGGAGCAAGGCTGTGGCCCTCGTGCCGCGCCATGCGGAGAGCCGTTTCCAATTGGGTTTGGCGCGACTCAACGCCGGGGACATGGCTCGAGGAACCGCCGATCTCGAGGCGGCCCGCGATCTGGACACGCTGCGGTTTCGTGCCGATTCCCGCATCGTGGCCATCACCCGTGAGGTGGCGGCCGCGGCGGCTTCGACTCAGGTGCTGCTGGTGGATGCGGCAGCCCAACTCAAAGGGGAAGATCCGCAACGTCCTCCGGGTGCGGACCTCTTCTTCGAGCACGTCCACTTGAGGCCCGAAGGCAATGATCGGTTGGCCCGTTTGTTCACCCAGGCCTTGGTGGGGCGGTTGCCCGAACCTGGCGCTGCAAAGCCCCCGGTTGTGGCTGCTGAGGGATTGTGCCGCACGCGTCTGGGTTGGAATCCGCATGCCGAGGTTCGTTTGTGGACGCAAATCCGGTCGTTGTGCCAGAAGCCGCCGTTTTCGCTGCAAAGCCACCGGGAGGCGCGGGACCGATTCTTGGACGACCGGTTGGCCGAGGCCAATGGTGGAGCCCGAAAAGTGGGTTTGGGTGCATCCATTCAGGGAGTCGAGGCCGTATTGACGAAGCATCCCAATGATTGGCAACTGGCCGAACAGTCGGCCCGGCTGCTGCGTCAGGGGCGACGTTGGACCAATGCGGTTGAGGCCTGGAATCGAGTCGTTGAGGGGGCTCCGGATCATGTGGTGGCCTGGCATTTCCTCGGCGAGGCTCAGGCTCAAGTGGGTGCTCGTAGCGCGGCGGTCGAATCCCAGTCGCGCGCCTTGGCGCTGCGTCCGGATTTTGTCGAGGCAGCTTTGGCGCTGGGGCAGTTGTATGGCGAATTGGGTCGGTTCCCGGAGTCGATCGCGGTCTTCGACCAAAGCCTCAAACGGGATCCGAAAAATTTGGAGGCGCTCATCAACAAGGCAGTGACGCTGGAAGCCATGGGTCGTCGGAATGAATCGGTGCCCTTGTTGTCGCGGGCCATGACCGAGCATTCCCAGTCGACACTGCCGTGCGTCCGATTGGGCGAATTGCTATCGAGTCGCAAGGAATACCCCGCGGCCGTTGCGGCCTTCGAAGAAGCCGTTCGTCGTGAGCCTTCCAATCTGGTGATCTTGCAGCGATTGGCCGGAGAACTGGGGCGGGCCGATCGCCCGACTCAGGCTGAGGCGGTCCTGCGTCGAGCCGCTCAGTTGGATCCTTTGAATGCGTCCGTTCGCACGGATCTGGGTGTGGCCTTGGCTCGGCAGACTCGCTTCGCCGATGCCATCGTGGAGTTCGAGGCGGCCTTGCGCGCTCAACCGGGCAATGCCTCGGCTCGAACTTATTTGGAGCGAGCCCGCAGCATGCTTTCCACCGCACCGCAAACTTCCAACACCCGCAAACGCTGATGTGGTCCCTCCTTCGAGATTTTGCCCGATTCCTCGGTCGGGAGAAAAAATGGTGGCTCGCGCCTCTGATCCTGATCCTGCTGTTGATTGGGGCGGTGGTGGTCTTTTCGTCCAGCTCGGCGGTCGCGCCCTTTTTGTACCCCTTCCTCTGAACCGCGGATCCACGGCCCACCATGCGATACGTCCTCGGCATCTCGGGCTTGTACCACGACTCGGCCGCAGCCCTCTTGGGTGATGGACGGATTCTGGCGGCGGTGCAGGAGGAACGGCTCTCGCGTCGCAAGAATGATGCGCGGTTTCCAGAACGTTCCATCCGGTCCTGTCTGGATCAGGCGGGCATCACCGCCGTTGATTTGGAAGCCGTGGCCTTTTACGAGAAACCCATCCTGAAGTTCAGCCGGACTTTGGAGGTGTTTTTGGGTTGGGCCCCTCGGGGAGGTCGCGCTTTTGCCCGGGCCATTCCGGATTGGTTGGGCGGACGCTTGGACCTTCGTGGACGCATCCGATCCGCGCTGCCCGGGCTGCGGTCTGAGTGCCCAATCCTCTTCACCACCCATCATGAGGCGCATGCGGCCAGTGCGTTCCTTGCGTCGCCCTTTCCTGAGGCGGCCATCTTGACGGTGGATGGCGTCGGAGAATGGGCCACCACCGCCATCGCCCGAGGATCCGGTGCCCAAATTGAGCCCTTGGAGGAGATCCATTTTCCCCATTCGCTGGGGCTTTTGTACTCGGCGTTCACCGCCTACTGCGGATTCCGCGTCAACTCCGGCGAGTACAAGCTCATGGGCCTGGCACCGTATGGCGAGCCATGCTGGGTGGAGACCCTTTTGGAAGAGGTGATTTCCCTGCATGAGGACGGTTCCTTCCGGCTCAATTTGGAGTACTTGGATCCACTGGCCGAGGATCACCTGACGAATGCGCGTTTTCATGACCGGTTCGGTGGGCCGCCCCGTCGTCCGGATGAGCCTCTGGAAAAACGCCATCTCGACTTGGCGCGATCCATCCAAGGGGTGACCGAACGGGCCCTTTTGGGACTGGCCCGACGCGCCCACAAACAAACCGGCTCGGCCCACTTGTGTCTGGCCGGTGGGGTGGCCCTGAACTGCGTGGCCAATGGTCGGATTCTGCGGGAGGGGCCGTTTGAGAAACTTTGGATCCAGCCCGCTGCCGGCGACGCCGGGGCTGCCCTGGGTGCCGCCTTGGCAGCCTGGTATGGGCCGCTGGAACGCGGTGGCTTGGCCGCTCCGCGAACCCCGACCGCCTCCGACTCCATGGGCGGGGGATTCCTGGGGCCAGAAGAATCTCCGGAAGCGGTGGAGGCTTCCTTGAAACGTTTGGACGCGGTCTGGGAACGACTGGACGCGGAGGCGTTGCTGGAGCGCGTTGTTGACGCGTTGATCGCCGGCAAGGTGGTGGGATGGGTTCAAGGGCGCATGGAATTTGGTCCGCGCGCGCTGGGGCACCGCTCCATCTTGGGTGATCCGCGCAGCCCCGACATGCAGTCACGCATGAATCTGAAGGTGAAGTTCCGCGAATCGTTTCGCCCCTTCGCTCCGGCCGTGCTGGCCGAGCGGTCGGCGGAATTCTTCGGACTCTCAGGCGAGTCGCCTTACATGCTGTTGGTGGCTCCGGTGGCCGATGCTCAACGCATTCCCGTGGCCCGCGAGGCCGAGGGCTTGGATCGTCTGAAGCAGGTGCGTTCGACGCTGCCGGCGGTGACCCATGTGGACGGATCGGCCAGGGTCCAGACGGTGGATGCGGAGCGCAACCCGCAGTTCCATGCCTTGCTGAAGCGGTTCGAGGCGAGGACCGGTTGCCCGGTGCTCATCAACACTTCTTTCAATGTGCGGGGGGAACCGGTGGTGGGCTCCGCGGAGGATGCCTACCGGTGCTTCATCAATTCCCAGATCGACGTGCTCGCCGTCGGTCCGTGCTATTTGGAACGCGAACGGCAGCCGCATGCCGCATTGCCGCGCAGCTTCGAAGCCATCCCGGACTGACCATGAGCCGACCCGAAACCGTCAGAAGCTTTCGCGACCGATTCGCCATCGGCGCGTCGCTCATTCCTCCGGTGGCTCTGCTCATGATCGCCAATCGGGCTGGTTGGGTTCCGGGCTCGCCTCGGGTTTATCTTACGGTCATGCCCGTCGTGTTGGGATTGGGCATGTTGTTTCCGACGCTCGTCGAGCCCTGGCACCGGAGGTTTTCTCGGATGCGGTCCTGGCTGGGTGGGCGGCTGGTGTTCCTGCTGTTGCTGGGAGTGTATGGAGTCGCGGTGGTGCCGCTGGCCTTTCTGATGCGCTGGGTTGGCAAGCGTCCGCTGGATGTGGCGCGTTCGGGATCGAGTTGGGTTCAATCCAAAGGCTACGGATCCTTGCGCGATCCGTTCTGAACTGTCTCCTCGGATCCGTTCTTTCTGAGCCTCGACAGAATCCGATCGGATGTTGAAAGTTTCGACGTCGCCTATGAAAACCTCCCTCACTCTGGCCGTGGCGTGTGCCGCCCTGGCTTCCGCCCCCGTTCTCTTGGCTCATGACACGGGTTCCGCTCCCCACGACCACGGTCCGTCCGCGGTACCTGTGACCTTTCAGGTCGAGAAGAAGGGGCCGGTGAAGGCGCCCGCAGCCCAGGCCAAGTCGGCCGTGTCGCATGTCAGTGGTCAGGGCTTCTGGAAATTTGCTCCGGTCGCCAACGCGATGCCCGTGCCGGCCGAAGCTCAATCCTTTGTGAAGGGCGCTCACGGCACACTCATCGTCGATAGCGAGCGCGATGTGGTGTACTGGGGCCTCGAGAAGGTGGGTTGGGTCGGTTTCAGCGATCGTCTCAAGACGTCGTGGGTGGTGAAGGGCGACCCGTCCATCGCCTCGGGCAACTTGCACGGTGCCGACCTCTTCCCACGCAAGGGACAGCTCCCGCTGGTGGTCGCAGCCGACAATGTCGAGGGCGAGATCCTCTTGTCCGACACGACCTTCCGCACGGTGGAAAAGCTCAAGATCCCCGATGGTGGTCCTTACGCCGACAAGAAGGGCTGGGCTCCGACCGACGCGGCCTTCGCCGGCGACAAGACCTTGTGGGTGACCGACGGCTACGGTCGTCACTGGTTCATGGATGCCGATGCCAAGCCCATGAAGTACCGGGGCAATTTCTACGGTGGCGACAGCATGAGCCAGACGCCGC
>Ga0255127_1000509_pt1 | contig 19694 bp, 18 predicted proteins | sample Law_Miss_RepB_8d_FD_188555 | JGI IMG/M metagenome (GOLD analysis project Ga0255127, IMG submission 188555) | Freshwater microbial communities from St. Lawrence River, New York, United States - Law_Miss_RepB_8d | ecosystem: Environmental > Aquatic > Freshwater > River | place: USA: New York...
GGCCCCACCCAGGCGCATGGTCACCAGCACCTCTGGCAGGTACACCGCCTTGAAGCCCGGCTGGCTAAACAACTGCAAGATGCTCAGGTAATCGGCCGCAATGCGGTAGCGCGTGTCAAACCCGCCAATGCGTTGGTACCACTCACGCCGCACGTACAAGGTGGGGTGGGGCGGCATCCAGCCCCAGGCCAGGCGGCTGGCCGTGGCGGGGCTGCTTTGCCAGTGGCGCACCACCTGGGTGGTGTCGTGCTGGCGCACGTACTGCAGGTCGCCATACACAGCACATACTGATGGATCGGCAAAGGCTTGGGCAACGTGCTGCAGCACCTGGGGGTGGGTGTACAGGTCGTCGGCGTGCAGAAGACCCACCACGTCGCCAGTGGCGAGGGCCAAGCCCTTGTTCAGGGCGTCGTAGATGCCGCGGTCGGGTTCGCTCTGCAGCACGGCGAGTTGCTGGCGGTGGGCCTGTAGCACGTCCAGCGTGCCGTCGGTGCTGGCACCGTCCACCACCACGTGCTGGCGGTGCGGCCAGGTTTGCTGGGCCACCGACGCCAGGCAGTCGGCTACCGTGGCCTGGCAGTTCCAGGTGGCGGTGATGATGCTGATGGTGAGCGTGGCAGAAGACAAGGCGTCAAATCTCCGCACTGCCCACCTTGAACCTGCGCGCTTCTTTCACCCGGCGCATGATTTCGTCGTGGTTTCGAACGAAGATGGTGTTGCCTGTGCCGGGTTTGACGGGCTGCAGTTCGCGTTTGAATGGGTTGTAGCTGTAGGCTGCAAACCCATGGCCTTGCATCAGGGCCACCAGTTCGTCGTCTGACCAGCCGTAACGGGCGCCGCTGCCGTTGGTTTCCATCACCACGGCCAACAGCTTTGGGTTGGCCAAGGTGCGGGCAGCACCCCGCAACGCAGGTAACTCGTGACCTTCAACGTCGATTTTGATGAGTGCGGGGCAATCGTCCTCAACCAGGTCGTCTAGGCGCATTACCGACACTTCAACAGCAGGAAGTGACTCGTCAGGTGCCAGTACATGATTGACGGTGTCCAGCCCAGCCGAAAAATGCAACACCCCCCGCTTGTCAGACAGACCAACGCAGTAAGCGTTTACGCGGGGTTCAAGCCGGTTGAGTGACACATTGGCTTGCAACTTTTCGAAAGTGCTGGGAATGGGCTCAACCGCTGTCACGCGTGCACGCGGGCCTGCTGCGGCCAGCACTGTGTAACTGCCGATGTTGGCCCCCACGTCCAAGAAGTGTTCGCTTTCTTGCAGCGCATGCAGCACAAAGGCCATGTCGTCCACTTCGTGCAGGCCGCAGTACCAGTTGCCTGTGGCACCTGTCATACCGCGCGTGGCAAACAGCTTGGACTCTTCCACAAACGGAAAGGCTATGGGGCCCGCCATCAGCCGCGAGGCGGCTTGCCAAGCCAGAACACGCTTGATGGCCCCCCACCGGTTGTTGACATTGAGGGGATGGCTCCAAACGAAACGAAATAAGTTGAGCAAGGTGGAGGCCCTGTGTGATGCGAGGTAAGAGCGGTAACGCAGAGTGGTCACGCAGCGGTTTCTTCGACCGCTTCGCGGGCATGCAGCCAGGCGCTGAACTCGGCACCCACTTCGTGGTGGTGCTGGCCTAGGTCGACCGTGGCTTGCAAAAAGCCCAGCTTGCTGCCGCAGTCGTAGCGCACGCCCTGGTAATGGTAGGCGAACACCTTTTCGCGGCGAAGCAGTTGGGCAATGCCGTCGGTGAGCTGAATTTCGCCACCCACGCCATGGGGCAGTCGCTCCAGCTCGGCAAAAATGCCGGGTGTGAGGATGTAGCGCCCGGCCACGGCCAGGGTGGTGGGGGCTACGTCGGGGGCGGGCTTCTCCACAATGCCGGTCACGTCCACCACGCCCGCTGCCACGGCTTGGCCAGATACGATGCCATAGCGGCGGGCGTGCTCGCGCGGTACATCTTGAACGGCCAATAGGCTGGCGCGCCATTCAGCGAACTGCTGCACCATCTGCGCCAGCACCGGAGCCTGGCCCTGGGCGCCCACCATTAGGTCGTCGGCCAGCAGCACGGCAAAGGGCTCACCCGCCACCAAGTCCTTGGCGCACAGCACCGCATGGCCCAGCCCCAGGGCGCGGGGCTGGCGCACAAAGACGCAGCTCATGTCGTCGGGCGCAATGGAGCGGGCCACCTTTAGCAGCTCAAGCTTGCCAGCGGCCTCCAACTCGCTTTCTAGCTCGTAGGCGGTGTCAAAGTGGTCTTCCACACTGCGCTTGGTGCGGCCGGTGACAAAAATCATCTGACGCACGCCAGCGGCATACGCCTCTTCCACCGCGTACTGAATAAGTGGCTTGTCCACCACCGGCAGCATCTCTTTGGGGCTGGCCTTGGTGGCGGGCAAAAAACGGGTGCCTAAGCCGGCAATGGGGAAGACAGCTTTGCGGACGGCTGTTTGCATATGGTACCTCCTGATAACTGACAACTTATGCGTGACTCGGTACCGTCTTGGAAGTTAAACCTGAATGCCCAGCACATTGTGGATCGCCTCTTTAATGCCAACCTTGTGAGTTTTCATGTGGCGCTTAACCTCGGCAACCTTGGCATCAACCAGATAGCGGTACCAAAAACCCTGTAGAAAGTGAAATGCAAAACCGGCACGGCCGTCCAGAAAACCCAGCCGCATAACGTAGCGGTAAAAAAAATAAGCTAACGCACGAAATCCACCGGGCATGCGGGAATACACACGCTCCTTCAGCCAGCGCTTGAAACCAGCTTGAGACCCACCATACAGCCGGGCCACCGTGTCATGCGGCATAAACATATATTCCAAGTTCAGCAGATCCACTGCCTCTCGACTGGCGTAATTATTGTGTTTGTCTGTCCACCAAGTCAGCGATTTTAGATTGTCGTCGATCAACTCACCACATAAATCCGCCGTCTTGCCGATCACCTTGATATGCTCGTCCATCCAGCGGTTTTCGCATTGACCGCGGCCAAAGCGAAACAAGCGCAAGACATGCACCGGGAACACTCCGCCGTGTTTAATCATCTGGCCCTGAAAGGTCATGCGACGGGCTATGAAGACCCCGTCAATTTCAGCCCCGAGTTGGGGAAGCTCCGCCCTTATCTCAGTGGCGAGTTCTGGCGTAAGATATTCATCCGCATCGATACGGAGGACCCAGTCAGTATCGGTATCTAGTTGGCTCAGTGCCCAGTTGAACTGCGACGCATGGTTCACCCATGGCTGCTGAACCACACGGGCACCGCATGATTGCGCAATGGCAACAGTTTCGTCTGTGGAAAAGCAGTCAGCCACCACAACGGCGTCTACGACGCCATGCAGGCTGCCAAGGCACCGCTTGAGGTGCTTGGCCTCGTTCAGCGTTAGTACAACAGCAACTAGTCTCATATATGTTTCAGGGTTCTGCTGACAAAGTTATCATCCACTCGGCTTGTAGATGTAATCACTCCACACTTTCGAAACAGATTTCTAAGAAGCTGATTCTTGCAGAATTACATTCACCGAATAAAAATTTAATTTTGGTTTTTTTAGTGCTGCCACACTCGCTCACTTTATCGATCTAGTCTTAATTACCCGGGCAGGGTTTCCCGCTACGATTTTCCAAGACTGCACATCCTTCACCACTACCGCGGCCGCTGCGACGATAGCCCCTTCACCCACTCTAGTGTTTGGCCCGATGAAGGCGTCTGAGCAAATCCAAGCCTGTGCACCCACCTCGATAGGCATACGTAAAAGCGGCAATGACGGGTCGCTGTAGTCATGTGTTCCGGCACACAGATGGGCACGGTGAGAAACGGTTGCTCGGTCACCGATGGAGACTGGTCCGAGGTTGTACACAAGAGCCCACTCGCCGATGCTCGCTTCCTTACCAAGAATCAGGTTCCAGGGAAGGTAAATTTTGGTGCTTGGATAGACGTGTGCATCTTTGCCTATCCGTGCGCCAAACAGTCGTAATAGCATCCTACGCCAGCCGAAGAACGGACGCGGGCTGAAACGGAACAGGGGAATTGCAAGCGCCCACAAAACACGTCCAACGTATTCACTTTTGGTATAGGGTCGCCGGCTTCGGCAAGTTTTGATGTCGAGAGTCATAGGAAGATAAAAGTTCTTTGAATATTAATGCCAATGCGATCGATTTCATGGGAATTCGAATCTAACGCATTTATCAAAATAAATCGGATGGTAATGATGAAATCGGCTGAAGCACAACCGAAAAGAAGGTAATTTGACAGGGTGAAGAATTTTTCAGCCTACGAAAGTTAACACCTTTATTTTAGTAATAAGGCCTAATTTTTTCGCATTAAAGAGACGTTTTCATCGTAGCAGCTCTGAAGTCTGCTGCAGACCGACGCCCAGGAAAAGTCGCGCAGCATCCATGCACGTCCGCGCGCACCCATTGCCAAGCGCTCGTCATCACTCAACGACATGAGCCTTCGCAAGGCATCGGCCATGGCATCAGCACCGAACGGTACCCAGAGACCGCAGCCCTCGGTTTCTAATCCTGCCCAAGGTGCGCCATAAGAAGAAACAACAGGAACCTGCAGCATCAGGCTTTCAGCCACGGTTATCGCGAAATTTTCGCTGCGTGTGGGCAAGGCAAAAATCCCAGCTGACGCCATGATCGACACCTTTTCTGCTCCGTAGACCGGCCCCCGAATTTCAGCACGCTTCAGACCAGCCTGCGCGATCATCCGCGAAAGTAACCGCGCCTCATCCTGCTCTTCTGGCCCTACGATCAACAGAGACCATTCGGGGAATGAGTCCTCTAGTGATTGCCAGGCCAAGATTAATTGATCTAGCGCCTTCTTCTTGTGTATGCGGCCCAGGGAAAGTACGGTACGTCCTGAGCCATCGCCAACTTGATTGATTTCTATGTCTGCAATGCCGTTTGGAGCAACACAGATCGATCCCTTCAGGCCGTATTTCCTGACTTCTTCCTGCTCAGCGATGCTCGTAGCGTGAATTGCACAGGCGTATCGGAATACTGCATCTTGAAACCACCATGATACGGCTCGTTTTTTCCAATAGCCGTAGGAGAGCGCGACTTGCGAAAGCATTCCGTGGGGCGAGACGACAAATGGTCGACCAGTAGCGCGGTGCCACTGGAGCACACTGCGCCCGGGATGCATCCATAGCCCGTGGAGATGAACGATGTCTGGATTGAGGGCGTGGAGTGCGGACGCCATTCGTGGCGCGTAACCTAGCGCTCGCAAGCCTTTCACAGGAACCACCTGGGTCTGTATGCCGGCCCAATCCCCAGCTTCGGCAGCCCAGTCAGGGTGATCGAGGCCCAAAACAGCGACATTTACACCTTGTTTGATCTGCTGCCGGGCTAGACCCAGCACGACTTCACGGACGCCCGCAGACTTGCGAACGAGGCTTGACGTGACATGGACCAGCTTCATTATTCCGCTTCCATGCGATCCACAAGGTTGATAAAACGTCTGGCCATGTCCGCGGTTGAAAAGCTTGGACCAACAACCGAAACAGTTCCTGCTGCAAGCCGATTCAATTGATTCTCATCCGATAGAAGCACGTTGATGGCGTTAGAAAGAGAAGCTGCATCCCCCCGCGTAAATTTGACACCGGTAATACCTTCCTTGAAGGCAGCGATTTCAGGCATGTGCCCAAGGCGTTCTTCGTGCACGATCGCGGGTAGACCATAGGCCATGCCATGAATAAGACTCAAGCCTACCTCCCCAGGATAAAGGAAAGCTTGGCATTGGTTTGCTACCTGCGCAATGCTCTTCTCCTCTGTCAACGCTCCGTGCCATATGATTTTCTTTGCAATGCCGATCTTTTCTGCATATCTACGCAAGTCATCGGATTCCACTCCGTCCCCAATAATATGAAGTTTTGGAGCAGCGGATGCAAGAAGAGCTAGAGCATCAAAGCCAAGCTTAAGTTGCGACTTGGACGTAAGTCTACCTATGAAAAGTAATGCTCTATCTCGATCAAATGCACGGTAAGGTCTGCGCATTTTTTGAATTGGCGCAATGTTAACCCCATTATTTAGGCTGCCGATAAATTTATGTTTTTTGAATTTAACAAAGTCGCTCTCATATGCGGCCACTTCCTCATCGGTATAAAAAAGTAAGGCGTCAGCAAGTGCCATCGGCAGATACCTAAGAATCTGCCGCCAACGTTTACTAGTGGAGCTCCAATGATGTCCCCACCAAATCACTCGCGCGCCATTAATCTTTGAACGTATCAAAAGGATTAGCGTGCTGATCTGCCGTGGGTTTCCTGATAACACAACCACGTCGTCACGACGCAGACTGATTCTCGCGACGTCTGGTTGCCAACAGATTCCACCAGGGAGCCAGTGCATCGGTCCAACCGCAATCGCCCAATCCGCAGCAACATGCTGTGTCAAGGCACCAAGCGATCCAGGACTGTAGTAAACCCTGATGGCCGAGCCAAAGTGACGTCCCAATCGTTCGAAGAAGTCGATTCGGTATTTGGGAAGTGCTGGTTGAACGTGGATTATGTTCCTCATTTAGTCCTCAATGCATTATAAAATTCATCATTCAATCAAATATTAATTAGATGCTATGATGCCTATTGATATTTTTAAGAGGTTCAAAAAATTATGCAAAAGTGCGTGCTCAAAACATTAAATCCGATTATTGCCTGTTGTATTTAACGCTATGAATTGCCCTGGGTGTTGTGAGTCAAGCATAATCAGCGCGTATGACAACTAATTGTGACTGCGAAATTAAAACTTGCATCAACAAGAAGATTTGCTTTGAGTGCGTATGCAGTGCTATTTAGGGAGCACCAATGTATAAATGCATTTTCATTGTGAGACATCAGCGAAGATGAGTTGGCCTGAAAAATACTGCAGTAAAGAAAACGCCATATATTAAGTGGATAATAAAATCTTCGATATTAAATCTGAAGGCCGCAAACATGAAAGAAAAGGCCAGTAGATGAACCAAAGCGGACTGGTTAAAAAATTTTTTATCCAAGTTGCGAATCATGAAGATAAATAATATCGAAAGCAAAATCGCAAATGGACCAAATCCAATTATAAATGAAGTTAATATTCCCGTGCTTAAGGAATGCCCATCAGAAACACCGTAAATAAGGGTGGCAGCAAGAATATTGAAATTCGGCGGCTTGTCAATCAAAAAACCAGGAAATGGAATCATAAGCACACGTTCTAAAAAATATAACGGATCCGGATTCATGAGCGCCATTCCCGAAATTTCAAGATTCGCACCCAATGAGATACCCTCGGTGACCAAAAGTAATGACGATAGCACTTGCTCAAAAAAAGAAAGTGAGCCAAATGTTGAATAGATTAGTGATTCAAAATCGGCTCCAACCCGTGTCGATAAAACGAATATTGAGATATAAATTCCCGCCATTAAAAAAAACGGGGAAATTAGCAACATTTTTTTCTTCAAAGATGAGCTTGCTAAGTAAAAAACTAGGGCGGCCAATAAAGCAAAATACCATCGATTGCCTGAATTGTATATTAACATTAAAATAGCGGCTAGGTCGATGGTTAGCCAACAGACATTGCGTTTATTGAGTTTAAAATTAGAGGTTTCGAAGGAAATAAATGATGAAAAAGCCGATGCAATGTTAATGATTGCCAAATAGGTGACGATTCTGCTAAGGGGGTTTAAATAGTAAGCGACACTTGTCGGTAAAATGGAGAATTCTTCACGAGAGTGCCAATGTAAATCATGATCAATAATGAGGAAGTTGTAAAAAATTTCGAGATACGTAAATAAAGTAAGAAGGAGAAGGAGAAATGATTTCGATCGCAGGGTACTTAGCTCATTTGCAGCACTACCAATTTTTAGCAAGAATTGATTTTTCCTTTGGAATTTAAAAAGCAATAGAGATAAAACGAGAATATCTATAATCAAGTAAGCGGAACTGATATTTAGTGAGTACTTTTTTGTGAAGTAATCGGACGGCTCAATAAAACTTACATCGAACCCAGCAATAGAGAAAACGATTAGCGGTAGGATCGCAAAATACAACAACGCATAAAAAAAACCGTTAATCATCGCTGGGCCTCAATGAATTTATCGCCGATAGGGGTTCTGCCGGATTTCGCGCGTCGCAAGTGCTGCGAAATTGAAATTGAATTTCGAATTATTAAACACTTCAGCCTAATTCGAGGCACTGTGCTGCATAAGATAATGGATCACAAGAGAGAGCTGTACAGCCAAGGTTGAGAGCTACGCTTAAAAACCTATCCACCGAGGGGCATATTGTGCGTCGGAGTTTATCACTTAGGGTGTTTGCTTTTAGAAAGCGACCAAAGCTTAGCCACGAAGAAAAAAGCGTACTGTTGTGGCACAACCTGATGTGTGAAAATTTTGTCTCGCAGCAAAGCTTGTGTGTGTTTCTTTCGGTAGACGTTGTACAAATTAACGATGGACTGGCCAGCCAAGCGGGCGGCGGTAAAGGCGGTGTTGAATGAGATCGTGGCCGAGAGCAGAGACTGGGGCATTGAGGAATGCTTTCACCAGCTGCGGGCCGATTCGCTTGGAAGAGCGAAAAGATAGTGCATCGAGTCACTGTGGTTACAAGTCCACGAATTTTAATTTCTCTTACAGTTAACTGGTCGATAAATACAATTAGTATATCGTATTTTCAAATACGTCCAATTGACCCGTCTTCACTAAATGGGTCAAATGTTGCAGTGTCTCAATTTATGTCTTCCAATGCGGCCTGAAGTACGGGAATTGGGATCCTTATATCACGAAGAACCTCCTGTTGAATATGCAGGTCTATTTTTTCACCTTCTAAGCGAGTATAGTTACATTCTGAGACGCTACAAAGCTCCATCGTGGTTTCATCGTGGCAACCAAAGCCAAGAAGTTCAATGACTGTCGCGGCTTGTGAGTAGATAAGATTCGCCATTGCCCCGCCGTGAACGCCAACTATAACCTTGGCTTCGCGGAATATTGCCGCCTGCTGGTGAATTGACAAGCCATCCATCGCGACTGATTTGAACCCGCGCGCTTCTAAGTAATCGACTATTTCTTTTTCATTTATTAGTTTGCGATACTTAACGTTTCCGCGGCGAATAAATATTTGATTGCCAAGTCCGCTAGATTTAGATCCAACATCTTTAAGTTCGCTTTTTATCATTCGAAGTAAGCTAGGAGCTACGCCCCTTCTCCCGTCCGGCAATGTTTTTTTGTCGATATTTACATATAGTATACGGTCTGCTACTGTAGGCGTTGCCAGTATTGTGATATTTGGCGCCAAATGTTGCATAAATTCGATATAAAAACTCTGTTCGCTGAAGGCACCGGCGTACACATGTGTGACATCTATGTATCGCCTTGCTATTAACAGCATAGGAAGTACGTAAAAGATCACATGTCCATAGTGTCGTTGGTTGGTATTAGATAGATACAAGACTGTTCCTTGATAGATTTTTTTCCTACCAGCCAAAGAGCGCCAAGCCATAGAGAGAGTAAAACAATGGGCTGCATAAAATACTTTTGTGTATCGATATAAGTACCCATTATTTAAAGTGAAAGATCTGGAATCGAATGACCATACGCTTACTATGTTGGTGCATTGATAATTGCGATTGAGTTCAATTCTCGACCAGATGTTTAAATCATTCTGGGAGATTAATGTATATTCCAATTTGCTTGGCTCTTCGAGTCTGTACCTTTGCAAAAGCGTTGCGCCTTTGTATCTTTCCGCGCTGCCGTCTTCGCCTAGAGACTCAAAGAGAAGGCGCTGTAAAAATTTCCGAATATAGATTTTTAGACTTTTCATTTTAGATTGAGCAAGAACCTCAGAAAAGATAGGCCCTGATCCTGCACCTTAGCTAAAGAGGCTGGCAAAACATATGACGCCATGAATACCTCCATGACGAGTAATCCGAAAGCTGGACCATTGAGCCCAAAATTGGGTGTTATAACATAAGCGATGACCAAGGCAGTTGTTGACGTGATTAGATAAAGAGCAGCAATTTTCAGGTGTGTATTCGTCGCTGCTTGCACCACTGAGCTCGTAAACCAGAACGAATTAAACACCATTGCTAGCATCATCAGTGAAAAGAATCGGCGGTCAAAGCTTACAGAGCCTATCGTCCAATGCTGCAATATCCAGGGTCCTAGAAAAAAGAGCAACAGCATTGAAACGCACGCCATCCAAAAGGAAGCTCTGCAAGCGTTTCGATGAAGTTGACGAGCGAGTGGAAGGTTGCCTGCCCCATATGCTGCGGAGATCTCCGGCCAAACCACACTGTTAATCATTCCCATAGCCTGCTGCACCATGTTAATCAGTGTACGCATGCTCGAAAAGGCAATTACCATTGCCGGACCTAGGGTGATTCCCACAATAGTTAACATGCCCTGACTTTTAACTGCATTGCTTAATGGAAAAGCCATGAATGCTAAAGCGGGGCGCGCCATAGATTTGACCGTGCTAAAGTCGGCATTAGACCAGCCGTGGCGTAACCATTTTAATTTTTTCTTAAGAATCGATAGAGTGAGGATGTAACCCAGGCAGCGCATGAGAAGACTGATCCCCGCAATAGTTTCAGGGAGTGCGCCCAGGTGGAGAGAGATTGCAATAGCGCCAAACTCAACTAAGCGGTTAAAATTATTAAGCCAAGTGCTTAGTGCATAGTGTCCTTCGCAGCGAAAGGCAGCGCTCAGCAATCCAGTCTGCAGGTTAATTGCAACCGTGAAGCTTAGCAGAACCATAATGAGCTGCAACTGAGGAGTCGTGAAGCTCGATAAGTTTAGCCATGTTGACAACGGTAAGTGTGTTGCAAGCAAACCCAAGGCAAGCACTATCACGCAGGCAACGATCAAAAGCACTCCCGTGCTTTGATAGGTTTTTAATGCAGAGGTTTTGTTACCTGCTGCTACCTCCATGCTCATTTGAGTACCAGCTACGCTTGAGAATCCCATTTCCGACATGGCGAGATATGCTGGAATGGTGCTCAGAACTAGCCACTCACCATAAATAGTTGTACCCCAATAGTAAACAAATAAGGGTAGACTTGCGATTTGTATGACGGCGTTTACGATCTGCCCAAAGCTATTTGCACCCAGGCCATTGAAGATTCGTCGACGTAAGGAGTCCATAGCAACTAGAAAATAATTCTAAATGCTTGTAATCCGCTGGAGAATTTTTCGTGCGGCTTTCCGGATGAAATTCGGTTGGTGGGTTGCGGTTAGCTTGGCGCCGTACTTAACTTCTAGCCAAATTTTAGTGAGGTCGGTGGTTTGAGCCCAGTTTTTGAGTATCTCAAGCGCTTTGGTACGCGCAGGTTCGCTTGTATCAAGATGACTCACGGTGACAAGGTTTTGAAAACATCTTGATTTTGAAGCCTTAGCTACTTTCGCGCTATCTGGATTCTGAATTTTTGAAAGCGCTTGAGGGATAATATTTTCATAAATAAATATATCATCGCGTAGGGCGGCCAATAATCGTTCCGTTTTGATGTTTTTTCGATATTGAGTCCGGTATCGGCTGACTATGTCATGGTGGTAGATGAAGTCACCAAGATGAGCAATCTTTAACCAAAAGCCCCAGTCTCCGAAAAGATTGAGATCCTCAGGGAATCCCCCCACTTGCTTCCAGCAATCCTTCCGGACTGCGAATGCAGAAAAGTTAACCTTTGGCCCCTCTAACTGCTCGTATAGTGTCGTTGGAGATTTGCAGATTCTCTTTACTGAAAAAATATAGCGTGTTTCAAGCAGCTTACCCTCACCGTCGATATTTTCATAGCCACTCCGAATCAGGATCGCGTTTTCATTAGATTCGATGCCATGGAGCATTGCACTAACAAAATTAGGCTTGGCTTCGTCATCGCTGCTCAATAGGGAGAACCAAGGGCTTTCAAGGTTTTCGACAACAAAGTTCCAGTGCTCCATCATGTTCATATGATGAGGAGGTCTAATACTTTTGATTCTATCGCCAAAGGTTTGTATAACTTCCGCGGTGTTGTCAGTGCTCCAGTTGTCAGAGATCACAATCTCGAAAGGTTGTGTGGTTTGGTTGAGTAGGGATGCTATGGTATTTTGTAAGTGGGCACCTTGATTGTAAGCGGGTACGCCAATAGAGAGTATTTTTGTTCGTGCTAATTTGGTGTTATTCTTCTTTGTCATAGAAAGTTAATTTTTGATGGGGTTGGATGAATTCTGCTCACCAGGTTCGGCACTTCTTTCGCTGGCCATGACAGTTCTTTTTAGACCAAGCTCAATCGAGTAAAGTGGATTCCATCCGAGACTTTTCAGTGCGAAGTTGTCGACCTCAATGCTCATCATTTCTCCCTGCCGAAGAGGGAGATCTCCAAAGCCAAGTCTGGTATTGGTGCTCGGATTTTCAGCTTTGAATTTAGAGAATATTTGTTCAACAAACGACTTCACTGAGGTCTTAATTCCCGTGCCGACGTCAAACTCATTGAATTGGGGAAGCTGTGCTGATTTTTTCAGGGCTAAAAGATACGCTGCCACAACATCGTCAACGTAGATAAAGTCCCGCAACTGCTTGCCTTCAGTTAGCGGTATGCGCTCAACTCCTTGCCGCAACTGACTGATAAGCCAGGGCACGAACTTCGTTTGATCATCTTTTGGTCCATAGACATGCTCAAGCTTCATGTTAACGACCTTGATCTCGTTGCTGCGCTGTCTGAGCCATTCCGTGAACTGCTTTTTCGATAGCGAATAGGCGTTCAGGTATTTGGGTAATAAGGTGTCTGTATTGAAGAAGGTGTCTGTATTGAAGAAAGTAGCGGCATCGAGAAGTCGCAAGCTGAAGAGAAGATTTGTCTCAGCAACTCTGTGTGCTGGTTCTCCCAGGCGGCCGTAGCTGCAGGCGGTGTGGATGACTGCGTCGAACTTGTGTGCTTTGAATGCATCGTCGAGGGGTTGAATGTCGACGTCGAATGCTGTCACTTCGTCCATAAGATGCTTGATGCGCCAAGTATCCGAGCTTGTCCGCTTGAGGATGCTCACTTGGTTACCCTGCTCTAGCAGGGCTTCGAGCAAGTGACTCCCAAGAAAACCAGTTGCACCAGTCAATAGGACTTTTTTCATCAGAAACTGAGCCCGAAGAACTCTTCCAGCTTTTCGCCGACGAAAGCGAAATGTTCCTGCCCGAGTGAGGGCTGCACGCCGAGCCAAAAGGTCTGGTTCATCGTGCGGTCGGTGTTGGTCAGCTCGCCGACGACGCGGTAGTCGATATTCTTGAAGTACGGCTGCCTGGTGAGGTTGCCGGCGAAGAGGAGGCGGGTGCCGATCTTGTGCTGGTCGAGGTACTTGAGCAGGTCGACGCGCTTGACGCCACTTGACTCCTTAAGGGTAACCGGGAAGCCGAACCAGGACGGTTCGCTGTTCGGGGTGGCCTCGGCGAACTCGAGGAAGTCGCCAAGATTGGCAAGGCGCTCACGCAGCAGCGCGAAGTTGCGTTTGCGGGTGGCTATGAACTCGGGTGCTCGCTCGAGCTGGGCCAGGCCGCAGGCGGCCTGCATGTCGGTGATCTTGAGGTTGTAGCCGAGGTGGGCGTAGACGTACTTGTGGTCGTAGCCCTGCGGCAGGGTGCCGAACTGCTGCCCGAAGCGCTTGCCACAGGTATCGTCACAGCCGGGTGCGCAGTAGCAATCCCGGCCCCAGTCGCGGAAGGATTCGGCAATGGTCTTCAGCTGGCCGTTGTTGGTGAACACCGCGCCACCTTCGCCCATGGTGATGTGGTGCGCGGGGTAGAAGCTAAGGGTGGCGATGTCGCCCCAGGTGCCGACCATCTTGCCGTCGTAGGTGGCGCCGAGCGCGTCGCAGCAGTCTTCAACCAGCCACAGCCCGTACTTGTCACACAGCGCCTTGACCTTGGCCAGGTTGAAGGGGTTGCCCAGGGTGTGGGCGAGCATGATGGCCTTGGTCTTGGGGGTGATGGCGGCTTCAATGAGGCCGGCGTCGATGTTGTGGGTCTTCATGTCGACGTCGACGAAGACCGGGATGGCGCCGAACTGCACGATCGGGTTCACGGTGGTAGGGAAACCCGCAGCCACGCCAATCACTTCATCACCTTTCTTGATGGCGCGCTCGCCCAATTTCGGCGAGGTGAGGGTGCTGAAGGCGACCAGGTTGGCCGAAGAGCCAGAGTTGACGGTGATCAGGTGCTTGACGCCGATGAACTCGGCCAGCTTACGCTCGAACTCCGCGTTGAAGCGGCCGGTGGTGAGCCAGCCGTCGAGCGAGGCTTCGACCATAAGCTGCAGCTCGCGCGCGCCGATGACCTTGCCGGACGGCGGAATCACCGTCTTGCCAGGGGCGAAGGTCTTGGGCGCGAGGGTGATGTTGGCGAACTGCTCGACGAGTTTGCTGATTTCTTGACGGAGGATTTCGGGGGTCATGAGGAACCTGTGTCATGTGGCTTGGCTTTTGGGGCCTCTGCCTTAGCTGCTTTGGTATCGGGCGATTTGGTCCAAAGTCGTCTGGTGCACATCTGCACCGCCGAGCCAGGCCTGGTGCCAATCGATGATGCTGTCGAGGGCATGGGCGAGCGACCAGCGCGGCTGCCACTTGAGCTTGGCGCGGGCCTTTGAAATGTCCAGCTTGAGCAGTTGTGCTTCGTGCGGCTGGGGGGTGGTGTCGAGTCGCCAACGGGCGCCTTGGCCCCAGCTGGCGACCATGTGGTCGAGGATCCATTCGACCGGCTGAACGTCGTCGTCGCACGGGCCGAAGTTCCAGCCTTGGGCAAAGGCTGCACCTTCGCTGTAGAGCTTTTCGGCCAGCACCAGATAGCCGCTCAGGGGTTCTAGCACGTGTTGCCAGGGACGAGTGGCGAGCGGGTTGCGGATGACCACCGGCTGCTCGCGCTCGAAGGCACGCAGGATGTCTGGGATGAGTCGGTCTTCTGCCCAGTCGCCGCCACCGATGACATTGCCGGCGCGGGCGGATGCCAGTGCGGCGGTGTCGGGAGTGTTGAAGAAGGAACTCCTGTAGGCGGCAGTCACCAGTTCGGAACACCCCTTGCTGTTGCTGTAGGGGTCATGCCCGCCCATGGGCTCGTTTTCACGGTAGCCCCATTCCCATTCGCGGTTTTCGTAGCACTTGTCCGTGGTGACGTTGACGATGGCGCGCAGGTTGGCGCACTGCCTGGCCGCCTCAAGCACGTGCACCGCTCCCATCACGTTCGTTGCGTAAGTGGCGACTGGCTCGCGATACGAGAGTCGCACCAGCGGCTGCGCCGCCATGTGGATGAGGATGTCGGGGTTGAAGGCCTTCATGCTGGCGGTGATGGCAGGCAGATCGCGGATGTCGCCGATTTCGGACTGCATGCCGACCGCTACTTTCGCTTCGTTGAAGAGCGCCGGGACCGTCGGCGGTTCTAGCGCGAAGCCCTTGACCTGGGCGCCCATGCTTTGCAGCCACAGCGACAGCCAACTGCCCTTGAAGCCGGTATGGCCGGTGAGGAAGACTTTTTTGCCTTTCCAGAAGGCGGGGGAGACGGACGCGTTCATCGGGGGCTCAGTCCCAAGTCTTCCAGGGCGCTTTGCCGCTTTCCCAGAGTTCTTCAAGGTGGTTCTTGTCGCGCAGCGTGTCCATGGGCTGCCAGAAACCGTGGTGCTCGTAGGCCATCAGTTGGCCGTCGTGCGCAAGCTTGTCGAGCGGCTCTTGTTCCCAGATCGTGTGGTCGTCGGTGAGGTAGTCGAGCACCTTCGGCGTGAGCACGAAGAAGCCGCCGTTGATCATGGCGCCGTCACCCTTGGGCTTTTCCTTGAAGCTCATCACCTGCCCCTGGCGGATATCGAGGGCGCCGAAACGGCCGGGCGGATACGTGGCGGTCAGGGTGGCCGCCTTGCCGTGCGCTTTGTGAAAGCGGATGGTCTCGCCGATGTCGATGTCGCCAACGCCGTCCCCGTAGGTGAAGCAGAAGGCGTCTTCATCCTTGACATAGTCGCGGACTCGGCGCAGGCGGCCACCGGTCATGGAGTTATCGCCAGTGTCGACGAGCGTGACGCTCCACGGTTCGGCGCGTCGGTTATGAACTTCCATGCCGTTGTCCCGCATGTTGAAGGTGACGTCTGACATGTGCAGGAAGTAGTTGGCGAAATACTCCTTGATCACGTAGCCCTTGTAGCCACAGCAGATAACGAAATCGTTGATGCCGTGCGAGGAGTAGATCTTCATGATGTGCCACAGGATCGGTTTGCCACCGATTTCCACCATGGGCTTGGGGCGCGTGCTGGTTTCTTCGCTGAGACGCGTGCCCAGGCCACCGGCGAGGATGACAACTTTCATTTTTTCTCCGGGTTTCAAGTTCAGTTCGAGCTCACAAAGGCGTCGGAATGGAAATTTCGCGGGTTGAGGCCGGCTGCGATGAACTTGCTGCGCGCGCTGGCGATCATCGATTCGGATCCGCAGGCGTATACGACGGCATCCTGGAGCGCGATGCCATCGGCCAGCACAGCGTCTTGGACGTAGCCCTTGCGACCGACGCTATCGGGTGAGCGCGACAGAACAGGGGCGAAGTGCAGCGCTAGCACGGTGTGATCAGGCTTCCAGTAGATGTCCTTCGCCGTGCGGCCGCCCCAGTACACATGTGTTTCGCGGTACGTGTTCCTGTCAGGACTGGCGACGAGTTGCTCCAGCATTGCCCGAATCGGTGCGATGCCGGTACCGGTTGCGAGCAGGACCAGTTGAGAGGCCGTGGAGGGGCGCAGACAGAAAGTGCCGAGTGGCCCTTCTAGTCGCAGCAGATCATTCGCTTTGGCTTCTTCGAACCAGTAACGGCTCATCTCGCCATTCGGCACCTTGCGGATTTGCAGAGAAATCTTTCCGTCGTCTCGCGGTGCGTTGGCGATCGAGTAGCTGCGGCGGAGTCCGTCCTTGCCGATGACGTCGATGTATTGGCCGGGCAGGTACGCGAGGCGACTCGCCGGCGGCGTGCGGAGCGTGACCTCGATGACGTCGTCTGTCAGCATGTTCAGGCTGTCGATGCGACAGGGGAGAGTCCTCGTTTCCAGGCTGCCCAGGTCGCCGAGATCTTCGATGTCGAGTTCGATATCCGTTCCTGCGGCGCGGCAGCAGGTGAGGATGAACCCCGCAGCTTTCTCGTCTTGGCTGAGCGAGTCTTCGGCTCGGATGGGATTCGTGACGCCATCGAGCACCTGCGCTTTGCAGACGCCGCAGCGACCTGTGCGGCAACTGTGCTCAAGCACGATGCCCTGCGTGCGCGCGGCTTCAAGCAGGGTTTGCTCAGGCTGGCAGTCGAAGGTCTTGGCGTTGGAGAGTTTTACGGTGGGCATTTCAAAGACCTGAAGCACAGAAGTCGCCGCGAAACAGCAGCTTGTCATCGCGTGGGCCGTAGGCCCGTGGCTATACATTGCGTAGGCTCCGAATCGGGTCGCGATGACAGAAGAACAAGCTGGAGTGCCACGGCGTTGCTCACTTCGCCATCACGGAATTGAGGCGAATGGCTGCGCTCCATGCTTCGGGGTGCACAACTCGCCAAGACCGTTATTCGTTGCTCACCTGCACGTTGTAGCCATTGGCCTTGAGCAGCGCATGGCGCTTGGCTTCGGCCAGGTCGGCAGCCACCATTTCGGCGCACATCTGCTGCACGGTGATTTCTGGCGTCCAGCCGAGTTTCTGCTTGGCTTTGGACGGGTCGCCCAGCAAGGTTTCCACCTCGGTGGGGCGGAAGTAGCGTGGGTCAATTCGCACCACCACTTGGCCTGGCTTGAGGGCCGGGGCTTTGTCGCCGGTGATGCTGTGCACGATGGCCACCTCGTCCACGCCCTGGCCTTCAAAACGCAGGGTGATGCCCAGTTCTTCGGCGCTCCATTTAATGAACTGGCGCACGCTGTATTGCTGGCCGGTGGCGATCACGAAGTCTTCTGGCTGGTCTTGTTGCAGCATGAGCCATTGCATGCGCACGTAGTCTTTGGCGTGGCCCCAGTCGCGCAGGGCGTCTAGGTTGCCCATGTACAGGCAGTCTTCCAGGCCCTGGGCGATGTGGGCCAGCCCGCGGGTGATCTTGCGGGTAACGAAGGTTTCGCCGCGGCGCGGGCTTTCGTGGTTGAACAAGATGCCGTTGCAGGCGTACATGCCATAGGCCTCGCGGTAGTTCACCGTGATCCAGTAGGCATAGAGCTTGGCCACCGCGTAGGGGCTGCGGGGGTAGAAGGGGGTGGTTTCCTTCTGGGGAATTTCCTGCACCAGGCCATACAGCTCGCTGGTGCTGGCCTGGTAGAAGCGGGTTTTCTTTTCCAGGCCCAGGATGCGGATGGCTTCCAGCAGGCGCAGGGTGCCCATGGCGTCGACGTCGGCGGTGTATTCGGGGCTTTCAAAACTGACGGCCACGTGGCTTTGGGCGCCCAGGTTGTAAAGCTCGTCGGGCTGGGTTTCTTGAATGATGCGCACCAGGTTGCTGGTGTCGCTCAGGTCGCCGTAGTGCAGCTTGAAGCGGCTGTTGGGGATGTGCGGGTCTTGGTACAGGTGGTCGACCCGCTGGGTGTTGAAGCTGCTGGCGCGGCGCTTGATGCCGTGCACGGTGTAGCCCTTTTCCAGCAGAAATTCGGCCAGGTAAGAACCGTCCTGGCCGGTGATGCCGGTGATGAGAGCAACTTTGCCGTTGCCGGGGGAGGTCATGCGTGGTGTTCCAGAAAGTCGGCGTAGGCCTGTTGCAGGCCTTGAATAAGGGGCACCTGGGCTTGCCAGCCCAGTGATTGCAGGCGCTGGCTGTTCATCAGCTTGCGGGGGGCGCCGTCGGGTTTGGTGGTGTCGCAGCGCACTTGGCCGGTGTAGCCCACCACCTGGGCCACGGTGTGGGCCAGTTCGGCAATGCTCACGTCGCTGCCAAAGCCCACGTTCAGGTGGCTTTGCTGGGGCAGGGTGTGCTGCTGGTACACGGCGGCGGGCAGTTGCATCACGTGCAGGCAGGCGGCGGCCATGTCGTCCACGTAGAGAAACTCGCGCCGGGGGGTGCCGGTGCCCCAGATGGTCACCTCGGGGGCGTTGGCCTGCTTGGCCTCATGAAAGCGGCGAATCAGCGCGGGCACCACGTGGCTGTTGTCGGGGTGGTAGTTGTCGCCGGGGCCGTAGAGGTTGGTGGGCATCACGCTGCGGTAGTCCACCCCGTGGCTGGCGCCGTATTGGCGGTTGTAGCTTTCGCAGAGCTTGATGCCGGCGATCTTGGCCACGGCGTAGGGCTCGTTGGTGGGCTCCAGCGGGCCGGTGAGCAGGGCGTCTTCGGCCATGGGCTGCGGCGCCAGGCGGGGGTAGATGCAGCTGCTGCCCAGAAACAGCAGTTGCCTCACGCCGTGCCGAAAGGCTGCCTCGATCACGTTGGCCTGGATCATCAGGTTGTCGTAGATGAAGTCGGCCGGGTAGGTGTGGTTGGCGTGTATGCCGCCCACGTGGGCGGCGGCCAGGTACACCTGGTCGGGCCGCTCGGTGGCGAAGAAGGTGCGCACGGCGGCCTGGTCAGTCAGGTCCAGCTGGGCGTGGGTGCGGGTGACGATGCGCTCGGCCGGGTGGCCCCGGGCCAGCAGCTGGCGCACGATGGCCGAGCCGACCATGCCGCGATGGCCGGCTACGTAGATCTTGTGCATGGGGGTGTGCGTCATGAAGGCAGCGCCCGGCGGGCTGGGCCGGTGGGCGGGGCTTCGGTGGGTAGCGGAGGCTGGGAATTCGTGCTCGCCCTGGGGGCGGGCAGGCTACCGCAGGGCC